>Ga0209415_10016449_pt1 | contig 11884 bp, 10 predicted proteins | sample PeaSoiSIISIP2007_FD_187696 | JGI IMG/M metagenome (GOLD analysis project Ga0209415, IMG submission 187696) | Peat soil microbial communities from Weissenstadt, Germany - SII-SIP-2007 (SPAdes) (version 2) | ecosystem: Environmental > Terrestrial > Soil > Wetlands > Peat | place: Germany... | reverse complement strand
GCGCACCAGCACCAACCCCATGGCGCTGATCTTCGCCTGGAGCGGCGCCCTGCGCAAGCGCGGCGAACTGGACGGCCAGCCGGAACTGGGCCGGTTCGCCGACGCCCTGGAACAGGCCAGCCTGGACGCGGTGGAGGCCGGCGAGATGACCGGCGATCTGGTGCGCCTGGCCAGCCCGGCCCCGGCCCAGGCGCTCGATTCCGAAGCCTTCCTGGACGCGGTCGCCCGCCGACTGGGCGCGCTGACGCTGTGATCTGAACGCAACCGCGGCCCACCGGGCCGGACCGCCGAGGTGCCCATGACGACCCTTCAATTGGTGCAGTTGCTGGCGGCGATGGCCAGCGTCCTGGCCGCCGGACTGCTATGGGCGACCCTGGCGCGCCTGAAGCGGGAGGCCGCGCGCGCCAACGAAGACCTGCTCAAGGCCAAGGATGGCCAGATCGCCGCCCTGACCAAGGAGGCCCTGACCCTGCGGGAACTCACCCCCATCAAGATCCGCGAATTCCTCATGGAACACCGCCGCCAGCTCCGGGACTTCAGCCTGGCCCTGGAAAGCGCCTGCCAGAGCGCCCGGGAGGCCCTGGAGGATCCGGCGACCGCCGCCCCGGAGGCCGCCGCCCGCCGCGCGGCCCTGCTGGCCGTCACCCGCGGCATGCAGCCGCATCTGCGCGAGCTGCAGCACCAGTGCGAGTTCCCCGAAGACTTCCGGATCCGGCTGGCGCGCATGGCCCCGGACGTGATCCAGCAGCTCAGCGAGGCCTACCTGGAACTGGCCCGGCTGCTGCCCCTGGCCGGCACCGCCCAGGTGCAGGAACTGTCCGCCCGGATCGTCCAGAGCGGCCGCTACCGCCTGGACGAAAACACCCTGTTCTCGGATCAGCTGTTCACCCGCGCCACTGGCGATCCGGCGGGCGGCTGGCAGCGTCCCGATAACGGCGAATAGGCGCCTGGGCCGCCTGGCCCAGGAACCCGGTTCCCCCTGACGGCATATTGGATTCATGACCCGCCCGGAGGTGGGGGGGACCCCCTTCCGGATGGCGTCCGAAGGGTCCCCCATGCCGCCATGCCTTCCGCCCGCGTCCGCCGATCCCACCCCGGAAGGCCCGGGCGGCCTGCGCCCGGCCTGGGCCGGCCCCGGCGCCAGGCTGCTGGGGCGCTACCGGCTGGGCCCGCGCCTGGGCCAGGGCGGCATGGGCGAGGTGTTCGACGCCTGGGACACCCTGCTGCACCGCCGGGTGGCGCTGAAGACCCTGCCCGTGCCCCGGGCCCCGGCCATCCTGCGGATCATGCGGGAGGCCCGGCTCCAGGCCCGGCTCAGCCACCCGAACGTGTGCCGGATCTACGATGTGGACGCCTCCGGCCCGGCCCCGGTCATCGCCATGCAGCGGGTGCACGGCCCCAACCTGCAGCAGGCGGCCCCACGCCTGGCCCAGGCGGAAGTGGTGGAGATCCTGGCGGCCGTGGCCATGGCCGTCAACGCCGCCCACCGGCTGCAGCTGATCCACCGGGACCTGAAGCCGTCCAACATCCTGCTGGAGCCCGATGGCATGGGCGGCTGGAACACCTATGTGGCCGATTTCGGCCTGGCCATGGAACTGGGCAGCGCGGACGGCGATCCCCACCTGGTGCTGGGCACCCCCGAGTACCTGGCGCCGGAGCTGCGCCGGGCCGGCGCCAGCGCCGGACCCGCCGTGGACATCTATGCCCTGGGCGTCACCCTGCGCACCACCCTGGCCATGGGGCCCGCCGCCGCGGGCCTCCGCCCCGCCCTGCCCGGCCGCCTTAAGACCCTCATCGACCGCTGCCTGGAGCCCCGGCCCCAGGACCGCTACCCCAGCGCCGGGGAACTGGCCGAAGACCTGCGCCGCTTCCGGGACGGCGAGCCGCTGCTGGCCGAGCGCGGCGCCTGGCGCCGGGGGCTGGGCCGCGGCCTCCGGCGGCACCCGGCCTGGGCCGCCGCCCTGGGCCTGGTCCTGCTGCTGGGCGCCGGCGGCCTGGCCTGGTCCCGGGCCATCGCCGCCCGGGCCCACCGCCAGGCGACCTTGGCCGAGCGTTTCACCGGATTCGCCCGGAACCTGGAGCACCAGCTGCGGGTGGAGCGGCTGATACCCGCCCATGATCTCCGTCCGGCCGCCGACCGGCTGCGCGCGGACCTGGACCGGATCCAGGCCGAGCTGGCGCAGCTGGGGCCCGGGGCCCGGGGACCCGGCCAGCTGGCCCTGGGCCGCGGCTACTGCGGCCTGGGCGATCTGCCCCGGGCGCGCCGGGCGCTGGAGGCCGCCTGGAGCGGCTACCGGACTCCGGACGTGGCCTACGCCCGGTTCCGGCTGGCCGGCGAGGAGGTGTCGGCCCTGGCCGGCCGGGCCGAGCTGGAGGACCTGGAGTCCCCCCTGGAGACCGCCGCGGCCGAAAGCCTGCAGGAGGCCCGGCGCCATTTCGCCCTGGCCCGGGGCCAGACCTGGGAGCCGGCCGATTTGGCCGAGGCCCGCCTGGGCAACCTGGAGGGCCGCCATGCCCGGGCGGTGCGGCACGCCCAGGCGGCCTTCACCGGCCGGCCCTGGCTGTACGAGGCCAAGGTGGAAGAGGCCCTGGCCCTGACCGCGCTGGGCCAGGCCCGGCAGACGGAGGGGGCGTTCCGGGCGGCCCACAGCCTGTACCGGGAGGCCAGCCAGGCCGCGCAAGCCGCCCGGGCCATCGGCCGCAGCGACGGGGCCTGCTGCCTGGCGGACCTTGGCTGGCGGCTCCGCTGGCTGCAGCACCCGGCCCTGGACGCCTCCGAGCGCCTGGCCCTGCTGGACGAGGCGGAACGGCTGGCCGAGCATCTGGGGGTCCTGGAACCGGACACCCCCCGGGCCCTGTGCGCCCGGGCCTGCGTGCGGATCCGCCGGGCCGCCGCCCTGGCCCGCCAGGGGCTGGACCCGGATCCGGACTTGCGGCGCGCCGAGCGGCTGCTGGCGCCCGCCGCCCAGCGGCCGGAGTTCCAGCGCATGGTGGCCCGCAAGCGCCTCCAGATCCAGGCCGTGCGCCGCGGCGGGAACGTGCGATGATCAGGCGGGGAGCCGCTGTCGCGGCGAGGCCGGGCCAGGGTCCGGCCGCCGCCGCGGCGCCGCGACGGCACCCGGCGTCCGGCCCGCGCAGATCCAGCGGGCCGCGGCCGGCCCCAGGGGAGGATGCCATGGCCCACGACGATCGCAACGCCCTGCTGGCCCACGCCGCGCAGCTGGGCGCCCAGTATCTGGAAACGGTATCCGACCGTCCGGCCGGAGCCAGCGCCACCGGCGCGGAACTGCATGCCATCCTGGGCGCTCCCCTGGCCGCCGAAGGCTGCTCCGGCCTGGCGCTGCTGGACACCCTGGCCGGGGCCGCCGCCCGCGGCACCACCGCCACCCAGGGTCCCCGCTACTTCGGCTTCGTCACCGGCGGCAGCCTGCCCGCGGCCACCGCTGCCGACTGGCTGGTCTCGGCCTGGGACCAGAATGGCGCGGTCTACGCCCTGTCGCCCCTGCTGTCGGTGGTGGAGTCCACCGTGGCCGGCTGGCTGCGGGACCTGCTGGGACTGCCCGCCCCCACCAGCGTGGGGTTCGTCACCGGCGCCCAGATGGCCAATTTCACCGCCCTGGCGGCGGCCCGGCACCAGGTGCTGCAGGCGGCCGGCTGGGACGTGGAGACCCATGGCCTGAACGGCGCGCCGGCCATCGATCTCCTGGTGAGCGAAGAAGCCCACTACACCGTGACCATGGCCCTGCGCCTGCTGGGACTGGGCGCCGCCCGGGCGCGGCGGGTGCCCACCGACGGCCAGGGCCGCATGCGCGCCTCGGAGCTGGCGCGCATGCTGGCCGGCAGCAGCGGGCCCTGCATCGTCTGCGCCCAGGCCGGCAACGTCAACACCGGCGCCTTCGATCCCATCCAGGACCTGGCGGCCATCGCCCGCACCCGGGGCGCCTGGCTGCACGTGGACGGCGCCTTCGGACTGTGGGCCCGGGTCAGCCCGGCCCTGGCCGGCCTGGTCCGGGGCCTGGAAGGGGCCGATTCCATCGCCACCGATGGCCACAAGTGGCTGAACGTGCCGTACGACTGCGGCATCGTCCTGTGCGCCCACCCCGAGGCGCACCGGGCCGCCATGTCCCTGGCCGCGTCCTACATCGTCGCCGACTCCGCCGAACGGGATCCGCACGAGTTCGTGCCCGAGGAGTCCCGGCGCGGCCGCGCGGTGCCGGTCTACGCCGCCCTGCGCAGCCTCGGCCGCAACGGCCTGCGCGCCCTGGTGGAGCGCAACTGCGCCCAGGCCCGGCGCATGGCCGAGCGGCTTGCCGGCAACCCCTGCGTGAAGGTGCTCAACGAGGTGGTGCTGAACCAGGTGCTGGTCCGCTTCGAGTCCGCCGGCCGTGAGAGCGACCGTGGCGATGCCCTGACCCGGGCGGTGATCGCCGCGGTGCAGCGGGAGGGCACCTGCTGGCTGGGCGGCACCACCTGGCACGGCAAGGCCGCCATGCGCATCGCCATCAGCAACTGGTCCACCACCGAGGCGGACATCGACCGCTCCGCCGAGGCCATCCTCCGGGCGCTGGGCAGCGTGCTGGACGCATAGGCCTATTGGTTTAAATTATACTGATGACAAGCCGATCCAGGTTTCGGTCCGGCCCAGGATACGATACCTGGAACCGATCCCACCCATGGAGACCGCAATGGCCGAGAGCCAGGAGCTCGCCGCACGCATCGTCACGTTCCGGGAGCGCCTGGGACTGTCCCAGGCCGAGCTGGCCGTGAATTCCGGGGTGGACCTGGGCCTGGTGGCGGCGGTGGAGGCCGGCCAGGCCTATCCCGCCCTGGGAGTGCTGCTGAAGCTGTCCCGGGCCCTGGGCCAGCGCCTGGGCACCTTCCTGGACGACCAGTACCGCCCGGATCCGCTGATCGTCCGCGCCCGGGACCGGCAGGAGGGCCTGCGCCAGCACCTGGGCCCGGCGTCCGGGCCCCGGGCGGAGACGTCCGTCCACTACTTCGCCCTGGGCCGCGGCAAGTCCGACCGGCACATGGAGCCGCTCTACATCGAGATCGGCCCCGAGGAGCCGGTGCGGCCCACCAGCCACGAGGGGGAGGAGTTCCTGATCGCCGTCTCCGGCCAGCTGGTGGTGCACTACGGCAAGGAACGGCACACCCTGGAGCCCGGCGATTCGATCTACTACAACTCCATCGTTCCGCACGCGGTCAGCGCCGGCGCCGGCGCCCCGGCCACCGCCTACGCGGTCATCTACCAGCCGTTCTGAAAGGGATCCGGATGCCGCCTTCTGCCGCCACCGGTGCGCCGGCCGTCTTCGATGTGAGCGCGCCGCCGCTCACGGCGCCCACCCAGGGGCCGTTCAGCCTGGCCGTATCCCGGGGCCCGGTGCCCGCGGGCATGCAGGCCACCCGGGAACAGACCCTGGGCCAGATGCTCGACGCCACCGTCGCCGCCCATCCCGACCAGGACGCGGTGGTCTATGCCGACCGCAACTACCGGCTCACCTGGGCCGGGTTCAAGGCCGAAGTGGACCGGGTGGCCAAGGGGCTCATGGCCCTGGGCGTGGCCAAGGGCGAAAAGGTGGCGCTGTGGGCCACCAACGTGCCCCACTGGGTGACCCTGCAGTTCGCCACCGCCCAGATCGGCGCGGTGCTGCTCACGGTCAACACCAACTGCCGGTCCGCAGAGATCGACTACCTGCTGCGGCAGTCCGAGACCGAGAACATCTTCATCATCGACGGGGTGCGCGACAGCGATTTCCTGGCCACCCTGTACGAGCTGGTGCCCGAACTGCGCACCCAGCCCCGGGGCGAACTGGCCTCGCCCCGCTATCCCCACCTCAAGCGGGTGTTCTTCCTGGGTCCGGAAAAGCACCGGGGACTCTATGCCATGCCGGAGGTGCTGGCCCTGGCCTGCACCGTGGACGACGCCGAGTACCAGGCCCGGCAGCGGACCCTCGGCTGCCGGGACGTGGTGAACATGCAGTACACCTCGGGGACCACCGGCTTCCCCAAGGGCGTCCAGCTCACCCACCACAACATCCTGAACAACGGCTACTGGATCGGCGCCAACCAGAACCTGTCGCCGGCGGACCGGGTCTGCCTGCCGGTGCCGCTGTTCCACTGCTTCGGCTGCGTGCTGGGCGTGATGGCCTGCGTGAACCACGGCGCCACCATGGTCATCCTGGAGAAGTTCGAACCGGTCAACGTCATGCTGAGCGTGGAACGGGAACGCTGCACCGCCCTGTACGGGGTGCCGACCATGTTCATCGCCGTCCTGGAGCACGCGCTGTTCACCAAGTTCGATTTCAGCACCCTGCGCAGCGGGATCATGGCCGGCTCTCCCTGCCCGGCCAGGACCATGACCGAGTGCGTGGAGAAGATGCACATGACCGAGGTGACCATCTGCTACGGGCTCACCGAGTCCAGCCCGGTCATGACCCAGACCCGGTTCGACGAGGCCGATCTGGGCCGCAAGTGCACCACGGTGGGCCGGGCCCTGCCCGGCGTGGAGGTGGCGGTCATCTCCCCGGACACCGGCGCCATCGTCGCGCCCGGCGAGCCCGGCGAACTGTGCTGCCGCGGCTACCTGACCATGCGCGGCTACTACAACCTGCCCGAGGAGACCGCCGCCTGCATCGATGGCAACGGCTGGCTGCATTCGGGCGATATCGGCGTCATGGACACCGAGGGCTACTACAAGGTCACCGGCCGGCTCAAGGACATGATCATCCGCGGCGGGGAGAACATCTACCCCAAGGAAGTGGAGGAGTTCCTGCACACCATGCCGGGCGTGTCGGATGTCCAGGTGGTGGGGGTGCCCTCCCGCACCCACGGCGAGGAGGTGGGCGCCTTCGTCGTCCTCCAGCCCGGGGCGGCCCTGGAGGCCCAGGACGTGGAGGACTTCTGCCGGGGCCGGATCGCCTGGCACAAGATCCCGCGCCACGTGGCCTTCGTGCAGGGCTTCCCGCTCACTGCCAGCGGCAAGATCCAGAAGTTCAAGCTCCGGGAGCTGGCCGCCAGCCTGTGGCCGTGATCCGGGGATCCGGAAGCAGCCTTCCATTAGTCAGGTAATGGACTATCCTGAACGTGGACGGAGGTGGCGGCATGAGCCTAGCGCAATCCAGGATCACCGCCCAGGGGCAGGTGACCATCCCAGTGGGCATCATGCGGCAGTTCGGGCTGGCGCCAGGGGAACTCATCACCTGGGACAACCTGGAAGGACACCTGGTCATCGGCAAGTCGGGCCCGTTCTCCCTGGCCGACGTGCGCGAGGCCCTGGAGCTGCCCTCGGGCATCCACAGGACGGACGAGGAGATCCGGGCAGGTCTCGCCGCCAGGATGCAGGCCAAGCATGCGGGCCGTTGACACCAACGTCCTGGTGCGGGCCATGACCGGGGACGACCCGGTGCAAAGCCCGGCCGCGGAACAGTTCATCCGGGCGAACGCCCCGGTCTGGATCTCCCATGTGGTCCTGGTGGAAACCGTATGGGTCCTGGAATCGGTCTTCGGGTGCCGGAAGGCCCGGTTGGTGGAAGCCTTGACGCGGGTGCTTGGCAGCAGGGATCTGGCGCTGGAAGATCCCGCCGTGGTCCGGATGGCCCTGGCCCTCTATGAATCCAAGGGCAAGGTCGGTTTCGACGACTGCATGGTTTTCGCCCTGGCCCACAAGGCGGGCCATCTGCCCCTGGCCACCTTCGACAAGGCCCTCAGCAGGCTGGAAGGCGCTCAGCTGCTCGGCAGTGTCCGCTGAGTTCCAGACCCGGCGGCCTCGGACTCCATCCTGATTGCCATTGCATCCCCGCCCCGGACGGCCCATGCTGGGGGCCACGGGGAGGCCCCATGGGCAGCATCGGTATCGAGAAACTCCTGTTGTTGGGCATTGCGCTGATGATCTTCTTCGGTCCGAGCAAGCTGCCGGAACTGGGCAAGGCCCTGGGCAAGGGCATTTCGGAGTTCAAGAAGGCTTCCCGGGAGCTCACCGAGGGCACCGCCGAGGGCGACAAGAAGGCCTGAGGCGGAATTGATCCGGCACGAGCGTTCCGCCATCCAGGCCATCACTGAAAATGGGCTGCATTATCGGTCGTCCTGACGTTAAGGTGGTGTCCGGTCCCCTGAATGTCCATTGAACAGCCCCGCGCCTGGAGGTTCCATGCCCAAGATCAAACCCCTCACCCCTGTGGCCAGTGCGTACGACCGGGAGCGGATCCTGGAGTTCGAGTTCGTGCGGGCCACGGAGAACGCCGCGCTCCAGTCCATCCTGTGGTCGGGCCGGGGCGAAAAGGAGAAGGCCGACGCCGCGGCCTGCGCCGCCATCGCCGGGGTCTTCGACCAGCTGGACATCCGGGGCGAAGTGGTGATCGGCGAAGGCCTCAAGGACGAGGCCCCCGGGATCTTCAACGGCGACCGCCTGGGAAGGGGGGGGCCGGGCGCGGCCCGGTTCGATCTGGCCATGGACCCCATCGACGGCACCACCAACATCGCCAAGGGGCTGCCCAACAGCATCTCGGTGATCGCCGCGGCCCAGGTGGCCGACGGGGCTCCCCACGCCATCCACAACCTGCCCAGCTACTTCAGCCACAAGATCGCCTACGGCCCGGCGGTGAAGGCGGCCCTGGCCGGCTGGCGCGGCGACGCGTTCCTGGACCTGCCCATGGGGGAGGTGCTGGCCTTCGTGGCCGAGGCCCTGGGCAAGCGGGTGAATGAACTGGTGGTGGTCACCATGGACCGCCCGCGCCACGACGACATCATCCGCCAGGTGCGGGCGGCCGGCTCGGCGCTGCGCATGATCACCGACGGCGATATCGTGGCCGCGGTGGCGCCGTCCATGCCCCACTCGGGGGTGGATCTCTACGTGGGCCGGGGCGGCTCCCCGGAAGGGGTGCTGGCGGCCGCCGCCCTGAAGTGCCTGGGCGGGGATATGCAGCTGCGCATGTGGTTCGACCCGACCCGGCACCCGGAGCACTACCGGGAGGTGGCCGGCGCCCTGTCCGCGGCGGAACTGGCCCGGGTGTACCGCAGCGACGACCTGGTCGCCGGCGACAGCGCCCTGTTCTGCGCCACCGGCATCACCGACAGCACCCTGCTGCCCGGGGTGAAGCTGTTCGGCAACCAGGCCGAGACCCACTCCATCCTCATGCGGGCCCGCAGCGGCACCGTGCGGCACATCCAGGCCGTGCACCAGCTGGACCGCAAGGTGGCCCCCATGCGCGCGGATTTCCTGAAGCTGCTGTCCTAGCCGGGGAAATGCTTGCGGCACACGCCTTGCAGCAACCTGGGGAAGAGGCTGCCGGGGTTTTCCGGCAGCAGGTAGGCCGCGGCCGCCTTGATCTCCGAGCAGATCTCGAACAGCAGTCCGGTCTCCACCCCGGTGCCCAGCACCACGAAGGGCAGCCCGGCCGGCATGGATTCGGCCAGCATCCGCAGCCGCTTGCGGCTTTCCCAGGCGGGCGAATCCAGGTGGAACAGCACCAGGGTCGGGCGCCCCGGGTTCAGGTCCCGGATCGACTGGATGGTGGGCGACACCCGGCGCAGCGGCGGCAGCAGGTCCGCCAGCAGGCCGACCAACCGCTCCCCCAGCTCGTTGGAGGCGCTGACCAGCACCAGTTCGGGCGCGCCCGGACCGTCCCCGGGTTCCGCCACGGCGGCCTCCTGGGCGGCGATGGCCCGGGCCATGGCGAACGCCGTGTCCTCCTCCTGGCGCTGGAAGGCCCACCGGGCCACCTGCTCCAGCACGCCCCCGGCCAGGGCCGGGTGGAACTCGGCGCCGAACACCTTCTCCTTGATGTAGCGCACCTGCACCTTGGCGTTGACGTGGATGCAGCCGCCCAGGGTGAAGGCCACGTGGATGTCCTCGCCCACCCGCAGTTCGTCCACCTCCAGGGTCCGGGCCATGACCATCCGGATCCCGGTGGTGCTGATATTGACCAGGGTGCCCAGCAGGAGCTGGTACTTGCGGGTGCTGAAGGTCACCGTCACCCGGCCCACCCGCTCCACCCGGTAGGCCCGGCGCGCGTCCCCGTCGCTCAGCTCGTCCGGGATGGCCAGCTGCAGCGACTGGCGGCCCAGGGCCCGGCCCAGGCCCAGCAGCCGGGTGGCGCCTTCATAGAAATGGTGGCCGTAGGGGAAGCGGATCTTCAGCTCGGGGGAGCGCAGTCCGAACCGGGCCTCCTCCAGGGTCATGTTGGCGTGGCAATGGAACCGGTCGTCCTCCAGGCGCAGGAACGAGGTCTCGAAACGCATGTAGGGCGTGCTGAGGATGGCGATCTCGCTATGGGCACAGGCGTTCCGCAGGACTTCCCGTATGGCGTCCCCGTTGCGAACCGCGTTTTCCACCCTTCCCCCTGATCGAGATAACTGGGATTGTAGGCTGACCACCTTTCCGGGGCCAGCGTATCAGTCGTGAATGACCGCGGTTAAACTGAGCCGCGAGTCCGAAAGGACTTCCTGGCCGCGAACCGCGGCGCAGCGCGCCCCGGAGTCCCCATGCCCGTCCTGGTCATCGGCCACAAGCACCCTGACACCGATTCCATCTGTTCGGCCATCGGCTATGCCCACTACCTGAACCTGACCTACCTGCCCGACGCCGTGCCCGCCTGTTGTGGCGATCTGTCGCCGCGCACCCAGTTCGTGCTCACCCAGGCCGGCCTTGAGCCGCCCCGGCTGGTCCTGGACGTGCGGCCGACCCTGGGCCAGCTGTGCCACCATCAGGTGGTCAGCGCCCGGGAGGACGAGGCGTTCTTCCAGGTCTACCGGCGCATGCAGGCGCACCGGCTCACCTCGCTGCCGGTGCTGGATGCCGCCGGCCGGCTCACCGGCATGCTGTCCCTGTCCCGGCTGCTGGAGCTGCTGGTGCCCGACGGCGATCCGCACACCCCCAGCCCCAGCCCGCGGCTGGTGGAGACCAGCCTGGACCGCATCTGCAGCGCCCTGTCCGGCACCTTCCTGCACGCCGTGGCCACCGAGCGCAGCGAAGAGCTGCTGCTCAAGGTGGGCGCCATGAGTTCCGGACGGTTCATCCCCCGGCTCCGGGAATTCCCGCCCGGCCAGGCCCTGATCGTGGTCGGCGACCGGCCTACCATCCAGGCCCCCACCGTGGCCTTCGGCGCCCGCTGCATGGTGGTCACCGGCGGCGCCGGGCTGGCCCCGGAGCTGCTGCAGGCGGCCCGGGAGCGGGGCGTGAGCGTCATCTCCAGCCCCTGGGACACGGCCACCACCACCCTGCTGATCCGCGGCGCCAAGGGCATCGGCCCGGCCATCGACCGGGAGTTCCTGCGCTTCCAGCCCGGCATGCTGGCCCGGACCGTGCTCAAGCAGGTGCGCCCGGTGCCCCAGGACCTGTTCCCGGTGGTGGACGAGACCGGGACGCTGCTGGGGGTGTTCTCCAAGGACGACCTGGCCAGCCCCGAGCCGGTGCGCCTGGTGCTGGTGGACCACAACGAACTGGCCCAGGCGGTCTGCGGCGCCGACGAGGCCGAGATCCTGGAGGTGCTGGACCACCACCGGGTGGGCGGCGGGCTGGTGTCCCGGGAACCGATCCGGTTCCAGAACGACACGGTGGGCTCCACCTGCACCCTGGTGACCCGCTGCTTCCGGCGCGACGGCCTGGTGCCCGCCCCGGGCATCGCCAAGTGCCTGGCCGCCGGGATCATCTCCGACACCCTGCACCTGAGCTCCCCCACCACCACCCCGGTGGACCGGGACATGCTCGCCTGGCTGGGCCAGGTGGGCGGCTTCGAGCCGGCGCCGTTCGCCGAGGCCTTCTTCGCCGTGGGTTCGGTGCTGCAGCTATGCCCGCCCCGGGAGGCGCTGCGCATGGACTGCAAGCAGTACACCGAGGGGCCGTGGAAGCTGGCCGTGGCCCAGATCGAGGAGGTGGGCTTCGAGC
>Ga0209415_10016448_pt1 | contig 11884 bp, 8 predicted proteins | sample PeaSoiSIISIP2007_FD_187696 | JGI IMG/M metagenome (GOLD analysis project Ga0209415, IMG submission 187696) | Peat soil microbial communities from Weissenstadt, Germany - SII-SIP-2007 (SPAdes) (version 2) | ecosystem: Environmental > Terrestrial > Soil > Wetlands > Peat | place: Germany... | reverse complement strand
TTCGTGACGAACCGCTCGAGGAACAGGCTGTTCTCCAGCTGGAAGCGGGGAATCATGAGGAACAGCAGGCCCGACAATGCGATGACCCCGAGGAAGAGCGCGGCCGCTGAGGCGATCAGGCGCCAGTCGGCGATCTCGCGCAGCCTCCTGGAGAGCCGGGCCCAGTCGGCGTGCGCGGCCCAGAGCGGGACCCCCCCGCGCACGACGAGCTTGGGGGACTGCCCGCCCTCGGTCGAGGCGGCGATCGTGACCGCCATGAGAAGCCCGAGCGCGCAGGCCGTGAACACGAGGATCTGCGCGGCAAAGAGGAGCGACACGGTGAGGACGCCCGCGACCACAATGAGAAACAGCCCCAGAACGATGATCTGCAGGTCGTCGCGCCGGGCGCGGTGGCTCATTCCCCTGTAAAGCAGCAGCAGGAGGTCGAGCCTGACAATGGCTGGCAGGAGCTGGCCCGTGTGCCACAGGTCCCCGGCGAAAAAAAGCACGATTGCCGGGAAGGCGAGCCGGTGCGCCCAGTTCGGAACGCGGGCTGGCAGTGCGGGCCTCGCCAGGGCGAGCAGCACCCCGGCGGCGGCCACCGCAGCCATCGACTCGGAGTCGATGTCGAGGTAGAACACCGTCGCTATCGACAGGAGCATGACCAAGCCCCCGAGAAGCCACCGCAGGAGCTGAAGCTCGTCTGGGCTAAGTCGCGGCCGCCTTGTTTCCATTGATGAATGCCGCAACGCCCCTTGCGCCGTCGGGCTCAAAGGTGAGGAGGTTGATCTGCTGGCGCCCCATTCCCGCGGTCTTGGCCGTCCCCTCCCGCGAGGACGGCAGCGGGCGCGCCTCGGCGAGCCTGTCGAGGAACGACTCGAGGTCCGCCACCCTCCTCATCGCAACCATCGGACCGGCGTCGATGCCGGCCGCCTGCAGGCGTCCCGCGCGAAACAGGTCCTGCGCGAGCGTCGCGGCGAAGCTCATCAGCAGTTCGAACTGGTCCGGTCGCGTCCACAATGCCGCGTCGCACGTGAGCCAGATCGAGCACGCCTCCGAACTCTGGGCGGAATGCTGGCGGATGAGGAGCCGGCCCATGCGCGCGCTGGCCTTCCAGTGGATCAGCCTGTGCGAGTCGCCGGGCTCATACCTGCGCAGCGCGATCATGTCGCCCTCGTTGCCGGCGCGCGCCTGCTGGAGGTCGCCCGACGGCCGCCTGGGCCCCGCGCCCGCGAAACGCCGGTATTCAACGGGCGCCGGCCACACGGGCACGTCCGTGCGCAGGTCGATTCCCGTCAGCTTCTTCAGGAACCCGAACGGGAAGAGGGACCCGATTCCGAGCACCTCTATCCTGAGCAGGCCCCGCCGCGCCGGCGTGAATGTCCAGTCGAGCCTCGCCTCGCCCCCCGGATCCAGGCGCGTGCGCAGGTGGACGGTTCTCCCGGCGCTGGATTCGGGGACCTTCGAGAGAGCGGCCCAGACGTCGATTCCCTTGGCCGTGATCGTCGATTCCGGCCGCGCGGTCTCGCCGCGCTCGATTGGCCTCGCTGCGAATTCGAACCAGAGCGCGTAGGTCGGCAGGAACTTCTTTGCGTTGCGAACGAGCAGGCCCACTTCGGTCTCCTGGCCGGCCCGCAGCGGGGGCATGATCTCGAGCTGCCATTCGAGCAGGCGAAGGTTCAGCCAGGACAGGACGCCGCTCAAGATCAGGCATGCAAGGAGGAGCGAAAGCGCGATAAACAGGATGTTGCTCGCGGAGTTGTAGGCCGCGGTGCCGATACCGAACGAGAGCCCGATCAGTACGACTCCCGAGAGCGTCGGCTGGATCTTCTCGTGGCGCCGGGGCCAGAGAAGGCCCCAAAGCACATGCCGCCAGTAAAAGCGCCGGCCGATCCGCGCATTCGCGCTCACACGGGCGGGGGAAGCGCCATGAGGATGCGCTTCAGGTGCGCGCCGACTGCCCGCCTCTCCTCAAGGGAGTCCCCGGTCTGCCTTGCGAGCGCAAGGCGGTGGGAGAACACCAGCGGAACGAGTTCGGTCACGTCGTCGGGAAGGACAAAGTCCCTGCCATTGACAAGCGCCCTCGCCTGGGCCGCCGTGCGAAGGGCGAGCCCGCCCCGGACGCTCGCGCCCGCCTTGAATTCGGACTCCGTGCGCGTGGCCGCCACGATCCGGAAGATGAAATCGAGGATGCTCTCCTCGATGAACACCTGGGAAACGAGGGACTGGAGCTCGGCCACGTCGGCGCGCGTCGCGACGGGGTTGAGCGAAATCGAGTCGTACCCGCTCCTCGAGGACCGCAGGATCTCAATCTCGTCCTCGTGCTGCGGGTAGCCCATCCTCAGCCGCATCAGGAACCTGTCCATCTGGCTCTCGGGAAGGGGAAACGTTCCCTCGTAATCCACCGGGTTCTGGGTCGCAAACACCATGAACGGCGCGCCCACGCCGTGGGCCTTGCCGTCGACCGTGACCTTGGCCCGGTCCATGACCTCGAGGAGGGCGGACTGCGTCTTGGGAGGGGCGCGGTTGATCTCGTCCGCAAGCACGATGTTTGCGAACACGGGCCCGCGCTTGAACACAAACTCCTTCGTCGACTCGTCGTAGATGGCGACCCCCGTGACATCCGACGGCAGAAGGTCGCTCGTGAACTGAATCCTTGAGAACGAGCAGTCCGTCGAGCGGGCCAGCGCGTACGCCAGCGTGGTCTTGCCCACCCCGGGCAGGTCCTCGATCAGAAGGTGCCCGCCGGCAGCCAGGCAGATGAGCAGCTGCTCGATCACGTCGTCCTTGCCGAGGATCGCCAGGCGCATGTTCGCCCTGAGGCGGTCCAGCGCGGCCTTGGCGTCCGCAATCCGCTCCGACTGTAGGAATTCGCTCATGGATGTGCCTTTTAAGCGGTCATCCTAGTATCTCGAGCATCCGGGTGAAAAGCCTGTTCACCGCCTCCTGGTTTGTCTTCACGAGGTCCTTGAACCGGACAAAATCGATCTCCGTGCCCTCGAGGCCGTTCGCGTAGTTGTCTATGATGGCGAGGCTGTTGTAGTTGAGGCCGGCCTCGCTGCACAAGTCCGCCTCGTAGGCCGCCGTCATGCCGACGACGTCGCCCCAGCCGCGGACGGCCCGGATCTCCGCCTTGGTCTCGAAGCGCGGGCCACGCATCTGCACGTAGACCTTGCCGGTCGCAATGGTGAACTCGGGCGCGAGCTTGGCGACCAGCAGCGGGACAAGGTTGTTCGCTATCCCGGGCGCACCGCCCTTGAGCTCCTGGTCGAAGAAGGTCGCCGGGCCCTGCTGGAGGCAGACATAGTCGGCGCACGACACGATGGACCCCGGCGGGATCTCCTTCCTGAGCGATCCGACCGAGTTGAGCGACACGACGTCCCTGTAACCGAGGTCGGCGAGCGCGCGGATGTTGGCCCGGTGGTTGATCGAATGCGGCGGCAGCGGGAATCCGTAACCGTGCCGGTTGATCAGCGCATGGTCGCCGCGCGACTTGTAGGTCACCGAGCCGAACGCGGTCTCGATCGAGCGCGCCTCCCAAGACGCGAAGAGCGTGGAATTGACTATGCTTGTGCCGCTTAGGAATGCGACCCTCATGAAAGGCCGGATTCTTGCCCGCCCTTCCCCCTTGTCAAATCCGGCGGCGGAGACGTACCCTAGCCGGATTCGAATGTCCCACGCCAGCCAAGGGCCCGCCGACCGGGCCACCGTTCCCCGGCACGTCGCCATCATCATGGATGGGAACGGGCGATGGGCGAAGCTGCGCGGCCTGCCCAGGATCGAGGGCCACCGGCGCGGGGTCGAGACCGTCCGGACCGTGACGTACGCCGCCCGCGACCTCGGCGTGCGAATGCTGACCCTGTACGCGTTTTCCGCGGAGAACTGGAACCGGCCCAAGGAGGAGGTCGGCGCGCTCATGGGCCTGCTGGAGCTTTACCTGAGGAAGGAGCTCAAGACATTCGTCAGAGACCGCGTGCGCCTGATGACGATCGGCCGGATCGAGGAGCTGCCTCCCGGCGTGCGCCGGCACCTCGCGACCACGGTCGAGGAGACGAAGGCATTCACGGACTACACACTTGTCCTCGCGCTCAACTACGGATCGAGGACGGAGGTCGTGGACGCCGCGCGCAGTTACGCCGCTGCTGTCGCCTCGGGCCTCCAAAAGCTCAACGACGCCTCCTGGGAGGCGTTCGCCCGGCACCTCTACACCTCGGGAATGCCCGACCCCGACCTGGTGATCCGGACGTCCGGCGAGACCCGTGTGAGCAATTTCCTCGTGCTGCAGGCTGCGTATGCCGAGTTCTATTTCACGCCGGTGCTCTGGCCCGACTTCACGAAGGCCGACCTCGCAGCAGCGATCGCGGATTTCGCGCGCCGCGAGAGGCGCTACGGGCTGACGAGCGAGCAGGTGAATCCCGCGGTGGCTGCGGCCAAATAGCGCCGGGCAAGCGAATCCCGTGGCAAAACGCACCTCAAGCACCGTCGCGATATGGCTTATCATCTTCGCGGTGCTCTGGTATTTCAGGACGCCCGGGGCGGTGGCCGTCATCGTCGGCGTCTCCGTGCTGACGCTCCGGGAGTTTTACAAGCTCATGGCTGCGGCCGGCAACGCGCCGTTTGAGCGGCTGGGGATGCTGTTTGGCGGGCTGATCACGCTCGCACCCTGGGCGGAGTCCAGGCTGACCCTCCCCTCGTATCCGCTCGTCGCGCTCGCCACCATCGTGTTTTCCATTAGGATGCTGTCCGAGCGGACGCCGGAGAAGCGCGTGGAGGCGCTCGCGTCGACCCTCTTCGGACTCGTCTATGTGTCGCTTATGCTGCAGTACCTGGTGCGGATCGCCACCCCGCTTGCCGGCGACGCCATCCTTCCGGACGGGCGGCTCGTCCTCTGCCTCTGGGTCGTCGCCGTCGCAAAGTTCTGCGATGTCGGGGCCCTCCTGGCGGGGATGGCGATCGGGCGCCACGCGATGGCGCCCGCGATAAGCCCGAAAAAGACGTGGGAGGGCGCGGCCGGCGGCATCGCCGTCGCGATGGGAGTCGGCGCGCTTGTGGCCTGGCTCGGGCGCAGCGTCCTTCCTCCGGCGATCAGCCCGCTTCGCGCGGCGCTGCTGGCCGCGCCGCTGGCCGCGGTGGCCATCGTGTCCGACCTGGTGGAATCTGTCATCAAGCGCCGGGCCGCCCTGAAGGATTCCGGCGGCGGAATTCCCGGCATTGGCGGGATATTCGACCTTAGCGACAGCTTGATCCTCGCCGCACCCGTCGGATACTTCCTCCTCGGCATGGCCTAGGGCATCGCGCGCCCCTCCCGATCGTGTCCGTCCCGTCCCCGTCCCCTTTAGGATCACATCCCCGCAAGCGCGTCGTGCTGCTCGGCGCGACGGGCTCCATCGGCGGGAGCGCGCTGCGCGTCATCGCCGCCCACCGCAGGCGGCTCGAGCTCGTCGGCATCGCCGCGGGCTCCGATTGGCGGCGGCTGGCGAAGATCGCCCGCGAATTCTCCGTCCCCAACGTCGCGCTCCACGATGGGAAGGCGTGCGCGGAGGCGGAGCAGGCCGGGGCCTTTGCAGCGGGCACGCGCCTGATGCAAGGCCCTGCGGGTGTCGCCGAACTTGCGGCCCTTCCCGACGCAGATGTCGTCCTCGTCGCCATCGTCGGGACGAAGGCGCTCGAGCCGGCCCTGTCCGCGATCGCGGCGGGAAAGGTTTTGGCCCTCGCCTCGAAGGAGATCCTTGTCCTCGCGGGCAAGTTTGTGATGGCGGAGGCCAGGCTGCGCGGGGCGCGGATCCTGCCCGTTGACAGTGAGCACAACGCCGTATTCCAGTGCATCCACGGGCACCCGAGCTCGAGCGTCAGGCGCGTCATCCTGACCGCGAGCGGCGGCGCGTTCCGGGACTGGCCCGAGGAAGGGCTCCAGCACGCCACTCCTGCGGACGCGCTCAAGCACCCAAATTGGTCCATGGGCCCGAAAATCACGGTGGACAGCGCCACGCTCGCCAACAAGGGCCTGGAGCTGATCGAGGCGCAGTGGCTCTTCGGGCTGAGGCCGGACCAGTGTGCCGCGGTGATCCATCCGCAGAGCACCGTCCACTGCCTGGTCGAGTTCAACGACGCAGCCATGCTCGCACAGCTCTGCCCGTCATCGATGACCTTCCCGATCCAGCACGCGCTGCTGTACCCCGAGCGCACCGACGGAGTCGAGCCGCCGCTGGACTTCAGCCGGCTGGTGACGTTCGAGTTCAAGCCGGTCGACGAGAATCGCTACCCGATGATCCGCTTCGCGCGGGAATCCATGGTGGCCGGCGGCGTTGCGCCGGCGGTCTTCAACGCGGCGAACGAGGTCGCCGTGGAGGCGTTCCTGAAGGGGCGGATTCCCTTTCTTGCGATTCCGAAGATCGTTGGGCATATTCTGGACCATACAGCCAACTTTGAACCCGCCGACCTAAGCGCTGTCCTTGCAGCGGACAACGAGGCAAGGCGGCGTGCCTCCTTGGATGTCGATATTCTCAAGTGATTACTGATTAAATAATTACAAACCCAGTGCTGATCGACTTGCTTCATTCCCTTCTGTCCAACGTCTGGTCGACATTCCTGATCGTCCTGTTCTTTGGCGGATCGATCTTCGTGCACGAGCTTGGGCACTTCCTCGCAGCCCGCGCAAGGGGCGTGCATGTCGAGGTGTTCTCGATTGGATTCGGGCCGCCGATCTTCTCGTGGAGGGACGCGCACGGAACCCGCTACCAGGTCGCGTGGTTTCCCCTCGGAGGCTACGTCTTGCTGCCGCAGATCGCGGATCTCGGGCCACTTGAGGGCGAGAGCGAAGTCGACGCGGCCCGGCTCCCGACGGTCTCGTACGGCTCCAAGGTGCTCGTGCTGGTGGCCGGGGCGGGATTCAACTTCCTGTTCGCGTTCCTGCTGGCATGCGTGATCTGGAGGGTGGGCCAACCGGAAAACGACATAACGACGTCGACGACCGTCGGGTACGTCTCCAAGACGATCGACCTGCCCGACGGGTCACGGGTGATAAGCCCCGCTGTGGAAGGCGGGTTGCGCGTCGGCGACGTCGTCAAGGCGATCGACGGCCACGGCATCTCCGACTGGGAGGAGCTCAACCAGACCCTCCTGACAGGCTCGGGACGCGACCGCGACGGGAGACCGCGCACCGTGTTCACCGTCCTGCGCGAGGGCAGGAGCCTCGAAATCGTGCTGCATCCCCGCCTTGCCGGGGAGGAGCGCTCGAGGAAGATCGGCATTGGGGCCGGATACGACCTGAACGTGCTTTCGGTCGCCCGGGATTCGGCGGGGTGGAGGGCCGGCCTGCTGGCCGGCGACCGGATTCTCAGGGTCGACGGGACCCCAGTCATGAGTGTCGGCGGTCTCGAGGAGGAACTCGCGACCGACCCGTCGCGACCCGCCCGCCTGGCCGTCGAGCGCATGGGCAAGATGCTCGAGCTGGTTGTCGGCCCGCGGCCACAGACGGACCCCATCATCGGCATCGAGTTTCTCGCCGGGTACCACCTGACGCACCCATCCCCCTTCGCGCAGATCGCCCAGCAAGTGTCCATGATCGTGCGCACCCTGGAGGGGCTTTTCAATCCCCACTCGGACATTGGCTTGTCCAAGCTATCCGGCCCGGTGGGAATTGTGCACATCCTCCATGAGGCGGCCGACGCGGGGTTCCGCTATGTGCTGATGATAACGATCCTGGTCAACGTGAACCTCGCCATCCTGAACCTGCTTCCGATCCCGGTGCTGGACGGGGGTCAGATCGTGTTCGCGACCATCGGGCAGGTGCGCGGCCAGGCCCTTCCCGTCAGGTTCATCACCGCGGCTTACAGCGTCTTCCTCGTCCTCCTGGTCTCGATGATACTCTACGTGAGCATCTTCGACGTGCGCCGCTGGGCGCGGGACGCGCGGGACGAACGCGCGCAGGCGCAGGCACAGGCTGCGCCGGCGGCCGCGAAACCCTGAGTTCCCCCTTCATGGCCTATTGCGCCTCCCGGTTTCACACGGTCCGCCGGATCACCCGTGAGGTCAGAGTGGGATCCGTCGCGGTGGGCGGCTCGAATCCGATCCGCATCCAGTCCATGACGACGAGTGACACGCAGGATGTCGCGGCCACCGTCCGCCAGTCCGTCGCCCTGGCCGAGGTCGGGTGCGAAATCGTCCGCGTGACGGCGCCGAATGTCCAGGCGGCCCGCTGCCTGAAGGACATTCGCGCGGGGCTGACGGCGGCCGGCTGGGGCGCTGTTCCCCTCGTGGCCGACATCCACTTCCTGCCGCAGGCGGCCATGGAGGCCGTGGAGCACGTGGAAAAGGTCCGCGTGAACCCGGGCAACTACGCCGACAAGAAGAGGTTCGCCGTGCGCGACTACAGCGACGCGGACTACGGGCGCGAGCTCCAAAGGCTCCACGAAGCGTTCTCGCCGCTCGTCAAGAGGAGCAAGGAGCTCGGCCGGTCGATGCGCATAGGCACAAACCATGGCTCGCTGAGCGACAGGATCATGAACCGTTACGGCGACACGCCCCTTGGGATGGTGGAAAGCGCGCTCGAGTTCCTGCGCATCGCCGAGTCGCACGGCTACAGGGAGATCATCCTCTCGATGAAATCCTCCAACCCGAAGGTCATGATCGAGGCCTACCGGCTCCTCGTGCAGCGGATGGACGCCGAGGACATGCACTATCCCCTTCACCTCGGGGTGACCGAGGCTGGCGACGGGGATGACGGAAGGATCAAGGGAGCCATCGGGATCGGCTCCCTTCTGCTCGACGGGTTGGGCGACACCGTCCGCGTCTCGCTAACCGAGGACAGCGTCTATGAGATCCCGGTCGCAAGGGCGATTGCCGACAAGGCGATGAGCCTCTGGCGCGGCGCGGCGCCCGACGGCCCCCGGAGCGACTCGGTCGACCCCTATCATTTCGTGCGGCGCGGGACCGCGGCGCTCCAGCTGGCGACCGGCGCGGACGTCGGCCCGGGGCAGCCGCCGCGCGTGATCGTCCGCATCGCGGGAGCGGGCCAAGCCGCTGGCGCCCTGAAGGAGCTTTCCTCACCGCGGCTGAAGGAGACTCCGGCCGAAGGGCTGCTGGTCCCGGTCGCGACGGTTGCGGAAATCGGCGCGCTCCGCGCCGCCTTCCGCGCCGCCCCGGGCTCCGTCTGTTTTCTTGTGCTCGAGCTTGCGCCCGGCCTCGGGGCCGCGGAGGTCGAGGCGTCGCTTGCCGAGGCAGAGGGCAGGATCGTCCTCCTGAGGCGCTTTGGCGGCGGCGAAGGCGCGGCATTGGCGCAATGGGCCGGGCTCGCGCGCAGGACCGGCCATTTGATCGCGGTGGACGCGTCGGCCCGCGACATTGCCGGCCTCGCCGGCGCCTTGAAGGCCGTGGGCGACGACCGCCTGATTGTCACCTACTCGGGCGTTCCCCTCACGGGCATCGACCATCCGGTTGGCGCCTACCGACGGATCGTCGAGGAGCTGCTGGCGGCTGGAATCGGCGCGCCCGTCTGGATTCGCAGCACGGCAGGGACCGCCGTGCGGGGAGACAACAGCTTTCTTTCCCGCCTCATCGAGGCCAGCTTCCTTACCGGCAGCCTCCTTTGCGACGGCGTGGGCGATCTCGTCAGCATAGAGACCGAGTCCGACGCGGCGCGCGCCGCGCGCCTTGCCTACAACGTCCTCCAGGGGGCGGGCGCCAGAATATCGAAGGCCGAATTCGTCGCCTGCCCGAGCTGCGGCCGCACGCTCTTCGATCTGCAGGCAACGACGCAGAGGATCAGGGCGCAGACCGCTCACCTGAAGGGAGTGAAGATCGCCATCATGGGCTGCATCGTCAACGGGCCGGGGGAGATGGCGGACGCCGACTTTGGATACGTCGGCGGCGCCCCCGGAAAGATCAACCTCTACGTCGGCAAGCAGTGCATTCAGTACAATGTCCCCCAGTCCGACGCCGACGCGCGGCTGATTGCACTCATCAAGGAACATAATAAATGGGCCGAGCCGGAACCGGCTCGCGCGTGATCGCGAGCGGTGCCGTGTATCGAAGAAGTTCACGCACCGTAACGGATGCGTAACATGCCCGTAACCTTCTCTCCGGCTTTGGGAGCCCGATTCAGGGCGATGTATTTTTGTGGCGATTACGTGTCGCGGGGGGGGTGTTTTCGACACCTAACTTCTTCGGCCGGATGCAACGAAAAAAAGCAAAAAAGTTATCCCACCCCCTGTGTGAACAACTTGTCAGAAAGTTGACCTTGTAATGGTTTTCGCGTTCATCGTTACTCAACCCTCGTCCAAGCGATTCTGCTCCCCGGATGTTCTTTGCCACGTCACGAATGCCGCCCCACCTGGGCCGCGCAGCGACACTCAGCCTTATCCACTGGCCATCAAATCCTTACGAAATCCCCTCGCCGCAGAGGCGCCACCCTTGGCCAGGATGCAAATTTTTGACGCAGCGAACGGACCCAAGAGCGGCTCGAATGACGTGCTAAAGCACCCCCGGGGGGCAATGTGAATAAGAGCCGAATATTGCCCGATCCATGCCCTCTTTGTCCCTGCCCCACAACCTGTGGGAAACAGTAAAGTGTGACTTCAAATCCCTGTTCCCGGAAGACGTCTTCCAGATGTGGTTTGAGCCCGTGGTGTGCCTCGAGATCTCCGAGGATTCGATCACGCTGGGAGTGCCCAACGATTTCGCAGCCATCTGGATCCACGACAACTACCTGGACCTGATCACGCAGCGCCTCCGGCTCACGGCCGGAAGGACGGTAAGCGTTAACCTCCAGAAGACCGAAGGGGCCCCGCGGGGCATGGGCGCGCACCGCGCGTCCGAATCCTCGTCCCCAATCCCGCGGGTGCGCGCGACAAGCGCCCGCAAGTCGGCGCGCAGCGACGACCGCGGGCCGGCGCCCGGCACCCTCAACGCCCGCAACACATTCGAGTCATTCGTCGTCGGCGCGACCAACCAGATGGCACACGCGGCCGCCCTCGCCGTCGCGCAGGCCCCCGCGCAGGCCTACAACCCGCTTTTCATCTACGGGGACACCGGCCTTGGAAAGACCCACCTGATGCACGCCATCGGGCATGCGATCCTGCGCAACAACCCCGACGCCCGCGTCGCCTATCTCTCGACCGAGAAATTCACCAACGATTTCATCCAGGCGCTGCAGGAGAACGGGATGGTTAAGTTCCGCCAGCGCTACCGCCACGCCGACGTCATGCTTCTGGACGACGTTCAGTTCCTCGCGGGCAAGGAGCGCATCCAGGAGGAGTTCTTCCACACTTTCAACGACCTGTTCGAGTCCGGAAAGCAGATCGTCCTCTCCAGCGACCGCCGGGCAAGCGAGATCCAGAAGCTCGAGGCGCGCCTTGTTTCGCGCTTTGAGTGGGGCCTGCCCGCCGACATCCAGGCCCCGGACCTCGAGACGCGGATCGCGATCCTCCGGACGAAGGCGTCCAGCCTCAAATGCCCCCTGCCGGAGCCGGTGATGGCCTTCATAGCGCAGAACATCACGAAGAACATCAGGAGGCTCGAGGGGGCGATGATCAAGGTTGCGAGCTACAGCGCCCTCAGCAACAAGCCGCTCGACCTTGCGACGACGGAGCGCCTGCTGCACGACATGCTGGTCGAGCAGGCGCAGAGCATCCTGACCATCGAGACGATACAGAAGCGCGTGGCCGACCATTTTCAGATTCGCCACAGCGACATGACGAGCAAGCGGCGCCCGAACAACATCGCGATCCCCCGCCAGGCCGCCATGTACCTCGCGCGCACGCTGACCAAACATTCCCTCCAGGAGATCGGCGACGCTTTCGGCGGCCGCGACCACGGCACCGTCATCCACGCCTGCAAGGCGGTGGACAACATGATGGAGCAGGACGCCTCGATGCGCGGCAGCATCGAATTCCTCAAGAACCAGCTT
>Ga0209415_10016447_pt1 | contig 11885 bp, 4 predicted proteins | sample PeaSoiSIISIP2007_FD_187696 | JGI IMG/M metagenome (GOLD analysis project Ga0209415, IMG submission 187696) | Peat soil microbial communities from Weissenstadt, Germany - SII-SIP-2007 (SPAdes) (version 2) | ecosystem: Environmental > Terrestrial > Soil > Wetlands > Peat | place: Germany... | reverse complement strand
GAGGCGTGGTCGGGGTAGCCGAGGCTGGTCTTCATCAGGAACCGGTCGAGCTGCGCCTCGGGCAGCCGGTAGGTGCCCGCCTGCTCAATGGGGTTCTGGGTGGCGATCACCATGAACGGCCGGCCGACCGGGTGCGGCGTGCCGTCCACCGTAACCCGATTCTCTTCCATGACCTCAAGCAGCGCCGACTGGGTCTTCGGCGAGGCACGGTTGATCTCGTCGGCCAGCACGATCGTCGCGAAGATGGGCCCGCTGTGGAACGTGAACTGCCCGCTGCGCTGGTCGTAGATGGTCACCCCGGTCACGTCGCTCGGCAGCAGGTCGGGGGTGAACTGCACCCGGCTGTGCGTGCCCTGCACCGAGTTCGCGATCGCCTTGGCCAGCGAGGTCTTCCCGGTGCCGGGGAAGTCCTCAAGCAGCAGGTGGCCCTCAGACACCAGGCAGGTCAGCGCGAGCCGCACGATGCGGTTCTTGCCGAGCACGGCCTGCTCGACGTTGGTCACCAGCGCGCCGAAGGCCCTCGCGAACCAGTTGGCCTGCTCGGACGTCACCGTCGGCACGCCGGTGGTTGCTGTGGTCATGTTCTTCTCCGATCCTGCGTCTCAGCCGGTGTTGCTCGCGGACGCGGTCTTGCCGCCGGCGGTCACGCTGATGTTCAGCGTGGGGCTGGTGTTGTTCCAGTAGCCCCACTTGCATTCGGTGACGAACGACGCCCCGCCGCTGCCGTTCGTCGTCTGCGTCGCGCCGCTGGAGTTCTTGGTACTGCTGAAGAACGCACTGCTGTTGGCGCTGCATGTGTAGCTCACAGTCGAGTTCGCGGGGAAGTTCGCGAGGGTGAGCGTCACCCACTTGCAGTTTGAGGTACAGGTAGGCGGATCGGTGGTGGCCGAGCCCTGCCCGATGGCCGCCGTCGGGTTGGCCGCGACCGTGGTGGCGGACGCACTGACCGTGCCCGACGCCGGGGCGCGCTGCCCCTTGGCGTCGGTGAGGTAGGCGGTGATCGTCCCGGTCGTGCTGTTGGCGTAGCTGACCGTGGACGAGCCGTTGTACCCGCCGGTGGCCAGGACGCTGTAGTTGGTGCACCCGGAGTTGATGCAGACGTTCAGCGTCTCCGCCAGGCCGTCGCTTGCCGCGCTCCAGGTGTAGGCGATCGACGTGCCGCTGGCGGTCGCCGCCACGGTCGGGGCGGCGACCGGCTGGTACGGGGTGACCTGGGCGGTCGGCCCGGCCCAGGAGCTGCACAGGCCGGCGTCGTTGCAGGCGGCGAGGTAGATGGTGACGGCCTTGCCGTTGGCTATCTGGCTGCTCAGCGCGTTGGTGAGGGTGAAGGTGGCGGTACTGCCCGTGGTGAACGGGCCGTTGATCGTGCCGGTCTCCGACGACGCGTTGACGCCGTACTCGACGTCGCTGACCTGCTTGGCGTTCGCCGCGGGCACGGTGAAGCTGACCGAGATCGTGTTGGCCTGCCCGGTGGCGGTCGCGGTCAGGTTCGACGGCGCATTCGGCGGCGCGGCGGCCTGCACGGCCGGGGTGGACTGCGGAGACTGCGCGGACGGGCCGGCCAGGTTGGTGGCGGTGATCGTGTACTCGTACCACGAGCTGTCGTTGGTCACCGTGAAGCTGGCGCTTGTCGTGCTCCCGTCCACGGTGCTCGTGCTCAGCTGGGTCCACGGGCCGCCGCTCGACGACGACTGGTACTCGTAGATGGTGTAGGAGGTGACCGGGCGCCCGTTGGCGGCGGTGCCCTGCACCGCCGGCCAGGAGACCTGGATGGCGCGGGTAGTCGCCGGGTCGGGCACGGGCGCGCCGGTCGCGGTCGGCGCGGCCATCGTCAGCGGTTTGCCGTACGGGACCGCGGTGACTCCGATGGACCACGGCCCGTTGCCCTGGGCGTTGACCGCCAGCACGTTGAACGTGTACGTCGTGCCGTTGGCCAGGCCAGTGAACGCGTGCGAGGTTGTCACGCCCACGGCCTGTATCTGCTGCTGCCCGGCGGGCGGCGGGCTGATCTCGACCTGGTAGCCGGTGACGGGGGTGCCGTCCACGTGCGCCGGCTGCCAGGTGAGCGCGGCCTTCCCGTCGCCGGCGTTCGTCGCGAGCCCGGTCACCTGGTCGGGCACCGCGTTGGGCTCTCCGGTGGTGGCGGGGCTTGCCTTGCCGGCACCGACGGTGTTGGCGGCCGTGACGTACACCGTGTAGCTGGTGCCGTTGGTCAGCCCGGTGACCGCGCAGGGCGAGCTCGGGCACTGGTGCGGCGCCCCGTTGCTGTAGACGGTGTAGTACTCGACAGGCGCGCCGTTGGGCGCGGCGGTGCCGAACGTCACCTGGAGGGTGTGACTCGACTCCTTGACCGTCGGTGCGCCCGGGGCGCCGGGGAAGCCGATGACGGTGGCAGTGATCGCGACGTTGATCGCGCGGTCCGTGCGGCCGGGCACGTCGGTCACGGCCGCGACCAGCGGCACGGTGCCGATCGTGTCGTGCCCGGGCGTGATCGTGACCGTCCCGCCGCTTGTCGTCACCGTGGCGCCGGCCGGGTGAGTGACGTTCAGCACCTGGAAATCCGGCTGGGCGAGCGGGCTGGTGACGTGCTGTGCGAGGTTGACCGTGGCGCTGTGGCCGGCCTCGACCGTGACGCTGACGGCCCGCGCGGTGGGCGGCGGCGCCTTGATCACCACGACGTTGATCGTGCCGCCGGTGGTCGCGCCCGCCGGGATGATCGCCGCGGCCCCGGTGCTGCCGGGCGCGGCGTTGCTCGCGGCGGTCAGCTGGAGGCTGGTGCCGCCGGGCACGCTCGTGCTCACGCCGCCGGCCGCCTTGGTCCATGACGCGCTGTACTTGAGTACGGGCACGGGGATCGTGGTGTCTACCCACACGTGGCAGAGCTGGCCGATATCGTAGCTCACCGGCGCGCCGCCCTCGACGACCTGGATCGGATCTTGCGGGCAGCGCAGGATGGGCACGTCCGGGCCGACCTGGGCCGGGATCGTCAGCGTGGCCACGACGCCGTGCGCGTCCTGCATCGTCGCGCCGTCGTAGACCTGGACGGTGACCGCGCCCGGACCGGTGTAGCCGCCGAGCGCGTGCACCTGGAACGCGCTGTCCCGGTTAGCGTTCACCGTGAGGTCGCCGCCGGGGGACGCGCTGAGCTGGTTGACCGTCGTGATCTTGAGCTGGCGGCCGGAGGCGTCGTCGAGCACCGAGGTAAGCGGCACGGTGCTCGAGCCGTTCTCCTTGAGCACGATCCGCGCCCCGGGGCGGAGCCTGATCGCGGTCGACTGCGTGCCAGGCACGTAGACCACGGCGGTCGCGGTGAGCCCGTCAGGCGCGGTGACCTGGTAGGGCACCTCGCGGGGCTGCGCCTCCAGCTTGATCGTCAGGTTCGAGCCACCCGCGGTGACCCCTGCGGGCACCCAGCTGACCTTCAGGTCGCCCGGTGACCCCAGGGGGTCGTCGTCGTTCTTGAGCACGTTGACCGTCACGCTGCCGGCGCCGGCCGCCGGCGGCGGCGCGACGTCGTCGTTAGCGATCGGCGGGACCTTGGCGCCGGGCACGGCGCGCACGGTGACCTGGGCGAGCGACGGGGTGCCGCCGTCGGTGTCGCCGTAGGTGAACTGAACGGGCGGGCCGGACGACGCGCCGGGCGCCTTGAGGTAGACGTAGGGCCCGTTGAGGCTCACCCCGGCGGGCACGGTCGTGTTGGTCGCGGCGAGCGGCTGCACCGTCACCGTGTCACCGGGGGCGATGAAGTCGTTGCCGAGCACGTTCCAGTGCAGCGTCGCGCCGGGCGGGGCGCTTAGCACGTCGTCGACGGCGACCGGAGGCCGCGGCGGTCCCGGCGGCAGGACGGCGATCCGCACGGTCGCGGTGCCGGTCAGCCCGTACGGGTCGGTGACCTGGTAGGTGAACGCGTCGGTGCCGGCGGAGTTCGGGTAGGACTGGTAGGAGACCGTGTCCGGGCCGACGGCGACGATCCGGCCGAGCGCGGGCGGCACCGTGACCCCGGTGACCGTAACCGAGTCGCCGTCCGGGTCGACGCCGTCGACGGGGACCCGGATCACAGCGACATCGCCCGCCGTCTCCCGCGTGTCCACTTCCTCGGGGACGGGCGCGTTGTCCGGGCGGGCCTTCGACGGCGGCGGCTCGATCGTGACGTCGAGCTGGCCGGTCGCGGTGGCGCCGCTTGCGTCGGTCGCGACGTAGCTAACCGTCGTCTCTTCCTCGGACTTGACGCCGGCCGGCGCGTCAACGCGCAGGTTCATGCCGTCGGCGCTGGCGATCAGCCCGGGGACGGGCGGCTGGGCCGTCGGCGGGGCGCCGGCCAGCGAGAGCGGCAGCCCGATGGAGCTGGAGTCCCCGGCGAGCACCGGGACGGCGGCGCTGTCCCCTGACCGGATGGTGACCGCGGCCTGCGTCGTGGTGACCTGGTCGTCGTTCAGGTCGGCGGGCACGGCGGAGACGGCCACCGTCCCGGTCGCGCTGCCGCGGCCGTCGCTGACCGTGTAGTCCACCGTCGCCGTCATGCCCGGCTGCGGGTTGTCGGCGCTAATCCGCAGCCAGCGCTGGTTGATCACGGCGACCTGGAGGCCGGCGCTGCCAGTGCTGCTGACCACGGGCGCGGCGCTGGTGACGCCGAGGATCCAGCCCTGCGGGTCGTAGTCGTCCGCGAGCACGTCCACCACGGCGGCCTGCTGGCCGTGCAGTACCGCGACGTCGGGGGTGGTGACCGGCGGCTTCGGCGTGCCGGTGGCCGGGATCACGTGCACGCGGATCGTCCCGCTCGCCGCGGGCGCGGCACCATAGGCGTCGGTGTAGGTGAGGAAGAAGTCACCGGGATGCTGCGCGTTGAACGTGACCACGCCGGTGGCCATGTCGGTGGAAACGCTGGCGCCGGCCACCGCGGGGACCGGCGCGGCCAGCGTGAGCCGGGCGCTTGGGTTGGTCGGGTCGACCCCCGGCAGGTCGTTGGCCAGCGGCTGCAGGGTGATGGGGCCGCCGGCCACGGCCTGCGCGGCGTCCGGCTCGGCCACCGGCGCGACGAACTTCGTGGACGAGGTGCCGAGCACGTTAACCGTGAGGGTCGCCTTGGTGGGCGTGGTCACCCGGCCGTCGCTGACCCCGTAGCCGATCCGCACCGTCTCCCCGGTGGCGGTCTGCGGTGCGGTGAAGGAAAGCGCGCCGCCGCTGGTGACCGCGGCGGACCCCGCGCTGCTTGTGACCGCGCTGCTGTCGATGTAGACCGGGTCGCCGTCGAAGTCCCGCCAGTCGCCGATGACCGGGATGATGAGGGTGCCGCCCGAGGCGACCGACAGGCCCGGCGGCTGGTAACCGGGGCGCAGCGCGGGCACCATGTTCTCGGTGGGGGTCCTCGGCTCGAGCGTCACCTCGCTGGATGCGGTGTGGCCGTGCCCGTCGTCGATCGTGTACTGGAAGTGCGCGTCAGTAGCCAGCGAGGTAACCATGGCGAGCACGGTCTGCGCGTCCGGCGCGACCGCGACGGTAACACCCGGCTGATCGGGCTGGCCGACCGCGCTCACCGCGTAGGTCCCGGGAGGCCCCTTGTCGGCGTCGAGCACGTGCACCACCGTGGTGGTCCCCGGCCGGACGCCCTGGGTGTAAGGCTTGGCCGTGAGCTGTGTCTTCTGCTGGACCTGGAAGGTCTGGGCCTGGTTGCGGCTGTTCCCTGCGGCGGCGACCGGCGTCCATTTCGGGCGGACGTCCAGGACGTTGGAGTCGATGAGGAAGACGCCGCCGTCAGTCGTGTCGTTGAGCACCAGCGTGCCGTTGTTGACCCGGAAGACCAGGACCGGGGCGCCCGTGGTGTCGTCGAGGGAGAACTGCTGCACCGTGCTCGCCGAAGACACTGTGCTTGCCGAAGACACTGTGCTCGCCGAAGATACCGTGCTTGCCGAAGATACAGCGGGTGCCGCGGGCGGCGGCGTGCCGCAGGTACGGACGTAACTGCCGGTGGCGCCATTGGCCCAGGCGGCATGGACGCAGCCCGCGACCTGGACCGGGGCGGCCACGGTGCCGCTGTGCCCGGTGCTGAGCGTGGTGAGCTGGCCGGAGCCGAGGTCCACGCTGTACAGCGCCTGGGTCGTGGCGGCGATCAGGACATCGCTCGCGGCCGACGGCTGCTGCAGTTCGAAGGAGGTCGAGGTGTCGGAGGCGGGCAGCGTCACGCTGTGCCCGCTGTCCGGCAGGTAGATCGTCTTGGTCGTCGTGTCGGCCACGGCTGGCACACTGCCGACGGTAGTGACCTGCATCGGGTCGGTCGCGGAGAGCGGCATGGCACTGGACTGGGGCTTGCCGCCCTGGGGGAATCCGCGCAACTGGCCGCCGCCGGCGACCCAGATCGTGTCACCGGACCCCACGGTGACCGCGGAGTCGGCCGGCAGGTGGACGGCGAGCGGCTTGGCCGAGACGGAGAGCGCGGACAGGCTGCCCCCGCCCGCGCTGAGCGTCGTCGCCCGCAGTGAGTGGTCGGTCGACAGCACCGCGAGCGTGTCGTCGCCGAGCGCGATGCCGCCGGGCACCGGCGAGATCGTCGCCCCCGCGTCGTAGAACGCGGTGCCGTAGACGTTGACCGGGTAGATCCGGCCGCCGCTCGCGTCATAGGAGGCGACCACCGGGCCGTCCTGCCACACGCCCACATTGGTGGACGACGACGGCGGCGCGAGTTCCCCGTCGAGCTGCCCGATTGGCTTGGTGAACCGGCCGATGGTGCCGATCGAGTTGTTGGTGACCCAGATGCCGCCGTCATTGAGGCTGACGTGCTGCACGGGGAACCCGTGCGACGACGCGGCGAGCGCCGCGAACGTGACGACGGCGACGCCGACTGCGACGGGAGTAACAAGCCGACTCCGGCGAAGCCGCATGCCCCCCAAGCCCCTTTACCTTGCTGCGTTGCGCGGATGCCCGAAGCCAGCGTCCGCGTCGAGAGAAGCGCCCGGCACGAGGCGGGCACGAGAAGGAGTCTCTATTCATTCGCGTTTTTAGCGCGGCAGAATGCGCAAGGCCGATACTAGGGCAGGCTCCAACAACTAAGGATGTATTCCCACATTTTAACAATAAATCGATGATTGAAAAATTCAATAATCATCGATTTATTGCGCTGGGTGGCTCAACTCGGCCAGCAGGTGGGCTGCGATGGGTCGGAGGCCTGGCCGCTCGCCCGCCGGGCCTGGGCCACGACGCAGACACTCTGGCCCGGTGGCACCGAGATAAGCACCTCCGGCTTGGCCGTCACGCCTCCCGCGACGCCTGCCGTACCGCTTACCCGCTGCCAGCGGAAGGTGTCGCCGACCGCTGGGTTCGCGTATGTCCAGCTGAAGCGGACCTGCGTCCGGCCGGCGGCCCGGGCGGTGACCGTCGGCTCACCGGGTGCGGTGGCCCCGGGGCCGAGCGCGTTCTGCGCACCGCCGGGGGCGGTAGTCTGGCCGGCCCCGGTCGGAGTCGAGGCGGGCTGGCCGGCCCCCTGCCCGAGCGTGAAGAACGCCACGGCCGCCACGGCCACGGCCAGCGCCCCGCCAGCCAGGGCCAGCACGCGGCCGGACGGGCGCGCGCCTGGTGTCCTGGCGGCGGCGTGGCTGCCTGGCTTGAGCGCGGCCGGACGGGCTATCGTCGTCCCCTCGCGCCCTCCGGGCTGGAATTGCGGGAACCCCGAGTCCGCGCCAGGGCCGGCCGTCCCCCACGGGTCAAGCCGGACGGGCCCGCGCGTGCGCGTCGGGTCATTGTCGGCCTGGCCCGCCGGGCCCCGCGGGTCCAGGCGCACCGGGGCGCGCCTGCGTGTCGGGTCCTCCTCCTGGCCTGCCGGGCGGGTGCCGCGCGCGGCGGTCGCCTCGTGCCTACCGCCGCTCCAGGCGGCCGGGGCGCCGGGGGCCCGCGAGTCCGCGCCGCCGCTCCAGGGCGGGATCGTCTGGCCCCAGGCCTGCTCTCCGGACTGAGTATGGCCGCCAAGCGCGGGCGGGTCGGGGTAGCCGGCGCCAGGTCCCCACGCCCCTTCGGGGACACCGCGCGCCGCGGGCATGTCCGTCAGTCCTGGTGCGGGTTCCCGGCCGGAGAACGTGTCCTCGCCGCCACGGGGGTGCGGACGGGCGATCGTGTCGCCGCCCCGGGTGTCCCCCGACGGCTCGTCGGCGGGCAGGATGGGGTGAGTGAGCGGCAGCCGCAGTTCCTGCTCGACCGACTGCAGCCCGCGGATCAGTTCCATCGCCGACTGCGGGCGAGCGGCCGGGTCCTTGGCCATCGCCTGGCGCAGCAGCCGCTCCAGGCTGTCGGGGGCATCGGCCCGCTGCGTGCGCGGCGGCGGGTCCGACTTGATCCGTCCCATCAGCGCGAACGTGCCGTTGTCGCCGCCAGGCTGCTCGAACGGCGACCTGCCGACAAGCAGGTGCCAGAGCGTAGCGCCGAGCGAGTAGACGTCCGCCCGCTGGTCCCCTGGCGAGGTCCCGTAGAGGATCTCCGGCGGCGACCACGGCACGGACAGGCCCTCCGGGCCGTCACCGCCTTTCGTCGTGGCGATGCCGAAGTCGGTCAGCGCGGGCTCGCCGTAGGAGTCGGTGAGGATGTTCTGCGGCTTGATGTCGCGGTGCAGGACACCACGGCGGTGGCTCGTCTCGACCGCGCTGCCAATCTGGATGCCGATACGCAGCACGTCCGCCACGGAGAAGTGCGAGCGGCGGGCCCGGACCGACAGGTTCGGCTGCGGGTAATACGGCATCACGATGTACGGCCGGCCGTCCCCGGTCACGTTGGCGTCGAAGACTTGCACGATGTGCCGGTGGGCCAGGTCCGCCGTGACGTTGGCCTCCGCGGTGAACCGGCGGCGGGCCGCCTCGGACAGCGCGGACTCGTTGAGCACCTTGACCGCCACTTTACGGTGCGGCAGGTTCTGCTCGTACAGGTAGACCTGGGCGTTGCCGCCCGCCCCGATGTGCTTGATGAAGCGGTACCCGGGAAGGTCGGGCGGCGCGACTTCAGGCGCCGGGGTGCGGCTCAATCGGTTACCTCGTAGCGGAAGTCGATGCCCTCGGCGAGCGTGACGACGGTACCTGGCTGAATCGGCACCGGCTCACCCGGCCTGAGCTGCTGCGGATCGCGCCCGGGCAGCGTGACCAGGGTCCCGTTGGTCGAGTTCAGGTCGGTGACGAGCACGTGCCAGCCATCCAGGCTAACCCGCAGGTGGGTGCGGGAAATGTCGCCGTCCGCGCTTGGCAGCTTGACCACGTGCGGCCGTTCCTCACCGCCTGGCCCGCCGAAACCATCTGGGCCGCCGAAGTCGGTGCGCGGGTTGCGTCCCATGACGACGCCGCGGTCCAGCGCGATCACGTCGCCCAGCGACAGCCGGAGCACGCCGAGCACCGGCCGCGGCACGGGTACCGGGTCGTGCGGCAGCGGCGCACCGCACCGGCGGCAGGCCGCGCCGCTCGGCGGGTTCACGTGCCCGCTTGGGCAGAGCAACGCCGGAACCACCGGGCCGATGCAGTCCGGCGGGGTGGTCCGCGCGACGAGGTCGCAGAGCTCATCGCGCTTGACCGTGGACCCGGGCTCACCGGACTCGGCTCGCGGTGCGGAGGGTGCGGAGGGTGCGGAGGGGAGGTACGGCGGCTCGCCGGGCATCGCACTGGCCGGCATCGCACTGGCTGGCGCAGGGCCGACCGCTGCCGATCCGCTAGGACCTGACAGCCAGGGCGGTGCGTCGATCAGTCCGCCGGCCAGGCCAGGGGATAGCGCGTTTGGCGGCAGCCCGCTGCCAGGCGGGCCGGGCGCTCGCGCGGGCATCGGCGCCGGCGGCACCATCGGTTCGATCACTGGTGCGCCGGGGCGCGGGGCGCCGGGCCACGCTCCGGCGGGCAGCGGCTGCCAGGGCGTCGCGGCAGTCGGCGGGGCGGCCGGGTACCTGCCGGGGGAAGCCATGCCGCTCTCCCCGGCCCGCGTGATCGCGCCATCCGCGACGGTTCGGGACGGCGCGTCCCAGGAGAAGTCCTCCCCGCCACCGCCAGTGCGGCCGTCTTCAGGTCCCTGGCCGACGGGAACGCCGGGAATCCTGTCAGGGTCAGGTCCCGCGAAGGGGGCGGTGGGCGCGGCCGCAGGGGGCACCGCAGGAGCGGGAAGGGCACTCGATCCGGTGACGTCGGGCCGACTGTGGCGGCCGGAGGGACCAGGAAGGCCGGCCGGGCCCGCGGCGAAAGGCACCGAGGGAACGGGCGAGATCATGGGGCCGCGGTCACCCGGCGCGTGCTGGCCGCCGGAGGCCGATGCGGCGGAGGCCTGATCGGCGAGGCTGCCGGGATGCGTCATGGTGATCGTGTCGGGGAAGTAGACGATGGCCTTCTTGGGCTTTTCCGGCGCGTACGAGACGGTGTCCCGCGCCGCGCGGTTGGTGCGGTCGATGATCACACAGCCGGCCAGCAGCACGCCGGACGTCGCGGGCAGGCGCAGGGCGGTGTCCGCGGGGGGCTGGCCGAGGAAGATCCGCTCAGCGTTGTCGGCTAGGTGCTCACGCCAGGTCAGCAGTCCGGCCCCGTCGATCCGCTCGGGCGCCGGCTGTCCCTCGCCGGCACTCGTGCTGCCAGGCGGGGTGCCGCCTGCCGCGGCGCCGGTGACAATGGTGGCACCGACCGTGCCACGGCAGAAGATCCTGTGCCGTCCGCCAGCCTCTGCCACCAGCAAGGTGAAGCCCGGGATCCGGCCAGGCCCGTCTGTGAGCAGGCCGACGAGCAGCCCTTCCGCGGCGGCCCCCTGGCCGAGCTGCTGCCAGATCCTGGTCACTGCCGGGGAATCCGGCGAGGCCTCGACGAGAGCCCAGCACTGGTCGCCGGCCACCGCGGTCAGCGCGCCCGGCACATAGCTGACGTCAGGCGTGGCCATCGGCGGCTATCATCCTTCCCCGGGCGGCATCGCCCGGCTGAGCACCTCGCGGGGCAGGGTCGCCTCATCCGCGCCGTCGTCGTCGGAGTCGATGTCGACGACGACGACGGTCACGTTATCGTGCCCGCCCGCGTCGTTGGCCGTCGCCACGAGCGCTTCCGCGGCCCGCTGCGGCGTGCCCACCGCGAGCAGCGGCAGGATGACCTCATCAGGCAGCTCGCTGAACAGGCCGTCCGAGCAGATCAGGTACCGGTCTCCGCCGATGGCGGGCAGCAGCCAGTGGTCGGGCAGCAGGCCGGCGTCGCTGCCGAGGGCCCGGGTGACGACGTTCCTGCGCGGGTGGGTCCGCGCCTGCTCCCTGGTGATGACGCCGGCCAGGACCAGTTCCTGCACTTCCGAGTGGTCCACCGTCAGCTGCTCAAAGCGGTCGCCCGAGAGGCGGTAGACGCGCGAGTCCCCGATATTGAAGACCATCAGGTGATCGCCGCCCGCCGTCTCGAGGGCGGCGAGCCCGGTAACCGTGGTGCCCATGCGGTTCGCCGTGTCGCGTTCGATGATGTGCTGGTTGGCGTGCTCAAGTGCCGTGAGCACCGCCTCGGCGAACAGCGGGCGAAGCGCCGCGCACGCGCTCATATCCTCGATCGCGATCCGGCTCGCCAGGTCGCCAGAGCCGTGGCCGCCCATGCCGTCGGCGACCACGAAGAGCGGCGGAACCGCGAGATAGCTGTCCTCATTAACGTGACGGACGCGGCCCACGGAGGTGGCTGCGCCGTGGCTGAAGCGGATCATGTCACCTGCCGGGGAGCGCTAGCGCGAGTGGTCTGGGGATCACCACTCCGCGCCCTCCCATCGTGGCCGTTATCCGTGGCAGTATGCCAGAGGATTCACAGATTTGGGGTGTATTGCTGTGTTGTTTGCGGGGGGACGACGCTCTGTTTTTTGCGGGGGGACGACCCCCCTGCACCCCCCGCGCATGGAAGGGCTTCGCCCCTCCATAGCCTCCCCACGGGAGGACG
>Ga0209415_10016445_pt1 | contig 11885 bp, 10 predicted proteins | sample PeaSoiSIISIP2007_FD_187696 | JGI IMG/M metagenome (GOLD analysis project Ga0209415, IMG submission 187696) | Peat soil microbial communities from Weissenstadt, Germany - SII-SIP-2007 (SPAdes) (version 2) | ecosystem: Environmental > Terrestrial > Soil > Wetlands > Peat | place: Germany... | reverse complement strand
GCTGCCCGGCGCTTTGCACCTTCTGTATGTGGCCGCAAACGCTTTCGGGGCACGCCTGGCGCGTGCGCTCGGTGGACAACGTGGTGCGAGAGTTCACCCAGGCCGTAAAGCTTTTCCCGCAAGCCAAAGAGTTGTATTTCGATGACGACACTTTCAATATCCGCAAGGACCGCGTCATCGAGCTGTCCAAGCGCCTGGGACCCATCGGCCGCACCTGGAGCTGCAACGCGCGCGTCCACAGCGACTACGACACGCTGAAGGCCATGGCCGACGGCGGGGCGCGCCTGCTGATCGTCGGGTACGAATCCGGCGATCCCCAGATCCTCAAGAACATCAAGAAGGGCGCGACGGTGGAGATGGCGCGCGCCTTCGCCAAGAACTGCAAGAAGGTGGGTTTGCGCGTCCACGGCGACTTCATCATCGGCCTTCCCGGGGAAACCAAGGAGACCATGCAGCGCACCATCGATTTCGCCAAAGAGCTGGACCCCGAAACGATCCAGGTCTCCATCGCCCACGCCATGCCCGGAACCGAAATGTACACCTGGGCCGCGGACAAGGGTTTCCTGGCCGGCGAAGCGCTGGCCGACGGCAAGGGCCACCAATTGCCCCACATGGTGTATCCCGGCATCACCCGCGAGGAAATGCTCTCCGGAGTGAACCGCTTCTTCGATGAATATTATTTCCGCCCCCGCATCATCTGGCGGATTGTGCGCGAGGCCCTCTGGGACAAGGACGAGCGGGACCGCCTGATCAGTGAGGCAACGGATTTCCTCAAGCTGCGCTTTGAGCGCAACCGCATGGCGCGCAAGGGGCTCTCCCACAAAACCGTCGTCAGCGTTCCCGCTGCCACTTCCAGCGCGCCGCGCGCCGCGGACTGATCCTCTGCGATGGGAGCCCTGGCGGCCATGGCCTCCGGCCAGCAGCTCCGCGGCCAGCAACTTGGTGGGAAGACCGCTCTCCTGCTCTTCCTGATGGTCGTGTTCGGCTCCTCGGGCGATACCCTCATCGGAAAAGGCATGCGCGCCGTGGGACCGCCGGCTGCGTGGTCGGTTGCCCCGGTTCTGTCCTTTCTCTCGCACGCGGCGGGCGCGCCGGCGGTGTGGGCCGGGTTTGGCTGCCTGCTGCTCTTCTTTCTTTCCTACATGTTGGTTCTTACCTGGGCGGATTTCAGCTTCGTGCTTCCGTCGTCGGCCGCGGCCTACGCAGTGGTGCCGCTGCTCGGACATTTCTTCCTGAGCGAACAAGTGAGCCTGCTGCGATGGACCGGAGTCGCGCTGATCACTCTGGGCGTGGGGCTGGTGGGGAACACGCCGCCGCGCACCACGCGGGCGGAGCCCGCGGACGGGACGCCGCTTGAGGCCGCCCGAGCGAAGGGGGATTGACATGCAAACCGCGTTTTTCATCCTCCTTGTGGTGGTTGCAGGCACATCCGGCGAGATGTTCGTGAGCCGGGCGATGAAGGGCCTCGGGGAAGTCACCTCGTTCCGGCCAGCCGCGATTGCCCGTGTGGTGCTGCGCGCGCTTCGAGCCCCCTGGATGTGGGCGGGGCTGGGGATGATGGCGCTGGCGTTTTTTTCACTTCTCGTCCTGCTCTCACGCGCCAACGTCAGCTTCGTGGTGCCGGTCACCGCGCTAAGTTACGTGCTGGCCGCGCTGGGCGGACGATTTTTCCTGGGCGAGCAGGTGAGCGCGAACCGCTGGCTGGGCGTGTGCCTGGTGTGCGTGGGTGTGGCCCTGGTCTGCGCGGGATAGACGGCCGTGCACGAGGCTTGGCATTTTCTGCGTTGGCTCATCCTGGCTCTGGCGCTGGCCCCATTCGCCTTCTATCTACTTTCCATCTGGAGCGCGGTCAGCTTCTTCCGGCGGCCGGAGCCCGGCGGCCTGCCGTACACGCCTCCCGTCAGCATCCTGAAGCCGTGCCGGGGGCTCGACCGCGAGGCCTTTGAGAATTTCGCGAGTTTCTGCCGGCAGGACTATCCCCAATACGAGATTCTTTTCGCCGTGGCCGATCCAGCCGACCCCGCGGTCCCAGTGATCGAGCGCCTCATGCGCGAATTTCCGGCCGTGCCCATCCGCCTGATTCGCAGCGTGCCGGCCGTGGGCGCGAACAACAAGGTGAACAAACTCATCCGGCTGGCCGCGGAGGCGCGTTACGACCTGCTGGTGATCAACGACAGCGACGTGCGCGCCACCCCGGACTACCTGCGGCGCGTAGCTGCGCCTTTCCGCGATCCACAGGTGGGCGCGTCTACCGCCATGTATCGCGCGCAGACGATTGTTCCGCGCGGCGGTATCGGCGCCGAACTCGAAGCGGTAGGCATCACCTCCGAGTTTCAGGCCGGCGTTCTCACCGCGTGGCGCCTCGAAGGCGTGAAGTTTGCGCTGGGGGCCACCATGGCCTGCACCCGGAAGGCGCTCGAGGCCATCGGCGGATTCGAGGCGCTGGCGGATTACCACTCGGACGACTACGAGCTGGGCAGCCGCATCGCCGCGCGCGGCTATCACGTGGCGCTGCTGCGCGACCCGGTGACAATCGTCTACGGTCGGCAGTCGCTCCGCGAGTTTGCCGCTCACCAGTTGCGTTGGGCGCTGACCACACGGTTTGCCCGGCCCGGCGGGCACTTTGGGCTCGTGCTTACGTTTGGCCTGCCGTGGTCGCTCGTGGCCGCGGCGGTAGCGCCCACGCGATGGGTTGCGGCGGCATATCTTTGCGCGTATCTGGTACTGCGTTTTGCGGCGGCCTGGACGGTGGGCGTGTGGGGTCTGGGCGACCGGCTGCTGCGCAGGCGGTTGTGGCTCGTCCCACTCCGCGACGCCACGGGCTTCCTCACCTGGATCGCCGGCTATTTTTTCACGCGGATTAATTGGCGCGGCAGCGGTTTCCATGTGGTCCGCGGAAAGCTGGTGCCGGTCGAGCAGCCCGCGAAAGCGGCCGCGCGCTAGCCGTGGCGCAGCCACTCCTGGCTGCGCTCCGAGATCTCTACCTGGCGGTTCACAAGAAATGTAGCGGCGGCTTTATGCCGCCATCCAAGTTGCAGTTACCGAATCGACTTCTCCAGCCAAGCGCGGGCGTAGGGGTGAAGTTCGACATAGGCGTCCCAGGCCGCTCGTGCCCATTCTTCCACGCGCTCGCCGTAGGATTCGAGATTGGGGGCGAACAGCGCGTGCGCGATGGTCAGAGCGCCGCGCGCGCTGGGCAGTTCCGGCTTCTCGAGCGCGACCGTGCCGTTCAGGCTGCGCAGCAACGCGCTGTGGATCGCCGGGGCATTGCCGTAGTCGAACGCGCAGCAGAGTCCGCCCAGATGCGCCATCAGGGATTTCGCCGAAGCGCAGTAGGCGTCCGGGTGCTGGAGCGAATATGCATCCACGGCCATGCGGTGAAAACGGCCGTAGGCGATGTTCCGGTACGTGCGCGCGCCGAGTTCCTCAAAGAGGCCCTGGCAGCTCTTTCCGCCTCCGTTCACCTGGGTTCCGCAACTCGGACAGCGCGATTCCATCGCATTCCCTTGTAGCACAGCTCTGGGCCGCGCAATCCATTCAACACGGCTCGTACCGCGAAAGGCTAAAGATGGGAGACGTCTCGCGGGTTGACGCAACTCGGCTCTCCGAATAAAGTAGAAAGGATGCGCAGGCCCCGTTGCGGGGTTCTGCGCATGCCTCCACCGGCTGGGAGGTCGTCCAATTGGCAGGACATCAGACTCTGGATCTGAGAATCATGGTTCGAGTCCATGCCTCCCAGCCAAACTTTCGCGGCGATTCCTATTGACCCGGACGGATCTGCGCTCCCAATCCGCTGAGGGCTAGTCCTGGTGCTTTTCGCGCAGGCGCGGCGTGAGCCGAAGCATCAGTTGAACGCGCTCCACCTCGTTCATCCAGTCACCCAGAGTGGCGTCGAGTTCTTCCTTTTCCGGCGGGACGATTCCCGTCGGGCAATGGGCGCCGAGCCTGCGGGCGGCCAGGGCGCGATAGCGGTGGATGCTCCGATCTCCGGCCGTGGCGCACCACTGGTCGTCCTCCGACAAAAAAAGAACCACCGGCACCCGGCTCCCCCCGTTGATGCGCAGCTCCGGGATCAGCTCACCCTCCTTCGGTCGCTCGATGAATCGCAAATTGATCCTTCCTGGATTGGCTTCCGCGATTCGCTGGATGAGCGGGCATTGCTCGATGCAATCGCCGCACCAGATGCCGCTGAAGATCAAAATCTTCATGTTCCGCTCAAAACCGCCCACCAGGAGTTTTTGGGCCTCCGTCAATCGCGCGGCCTGGTGCACCTGATTCCACCGGCGTTGCTGCTCGTCGGTACCGGCCCGAAGATAACTGTCGTAGGGGAGGCCAGAGGCAAATCGGTCGGCAATGTAGGATGAGTCGATCATCGCTGTTCTCACCTCGTTGTGGATCGCAAGCACGCCCTCCGGCGGCCAGGCGCGAGGGCGAGTTTTGCTCTGAGGAAAATCCGCACAGGATTCGGATGTGCAGCGCTGCCGGATGGTTACGCAACGGTCGGCGCCGGCTCGCGCGTGGGCAGCCGCCGGAGCAGCAGGATCAAGACGGCAAACGCCCCGAACGAGGCGGCCTGCCCGGCGGTGCGGTCGGGCGTATGCCCGAACCACACGCGTACCTCGCTGCGCCCGGCCGGCACCGCGATCACCATCTGGCCGGTCCCGCCGTCCGTTAGGGGCGTTGCGGGCGCGCCGTTTACGGTCGCTCGCCACGCGGGATAGTTCACCAGATGGAGCCGGAGGCGCGCCGGCTCGTCCGATTCCACGGCGAAGCGTTTCTCTTCGGCGTTCCACAGCACGCCGGTGATTTTCAATCCTTCCACTTCCTGCGGCTCGCCGGATTCGTCCACGACGACGAAGCGCGGCGCGTCGGCCTCCAGGTTGTCCGGGTCCACGCCGGCAGGAAGGAATTCATCCACCACGCCCTCGAAGCCTTCCGGCGAGTTGGCCGCCGCGATCATCTCGTGGATTTCGTTGGGCTCCCACGGAGCGCCCGCCAGGATGGCCGCGCCGGCGCCCAGCCACACGATGGCAGCCAGCGCAGCCCACACAACTCTCCCTTTGGCGCCGCGGAGCGCCGCCACCAGGGCCATCGCCAGTGCGAGATTCAGGATGTAGAGCGAGCGCCAGGGAAACTCCGCCATCCAGATTCTCGGCAGGATGCGCCAGATGGGCTGGCTCCAGGGAAAAAGCATCACGGCATACAGCGCTGCCAGCGTGCACAGCACGGGCAGGCCGCTCGAGAGCGGCTCGTCCGGCTGCCCGTCTGCGCCGCGCATTCTGCGAAGTGCCACGGGGAACGCCACCCCGGCCAGGGCCATCTCCCCGCAGGCCAGCGCCGATACCAACAGATTGAAGGCCGTGTGGTCGGCGTCGTCGCTGCGGTGGAATAGGAAGTTGTTCCAGAGACTCAGTCCGTAAGCAAATGCGTCCTGGCCCTGCGTCCATTTCATCTCCATGGCGATGGGAAGGATGTAGAACGCCGCGAGGCCCAGGCCGAGCGCCATGCCGATCCCGCCGCGCGCCAGGGGAAGGAGCGAGCGTGCGCGGATCGTCAGCCACAGCAGCACGAAGCCCAGCCCATAACTCGCCAGCACGGCAGCGGGAACGTTCGAGAGCCACATGCACGCGAACGCCGGCGCCAGCCACAGCGCCGCGCGCATCCCCTCGCGCCCGGGTCGCCCCACGCGCAGGGCAAACAGCAGCGCGACAGGAAAGAACGATGATGCCAGGAGTTCCGAGTACGCGCACCGTTGCGAGTAAACGAGCACGAGGTACGGGTTTGTGGCGTAGATCGCTGCCGCACAGAGCGCCGCGCGCGGCGAAAACCATTCCCGCGCCAGCCGCCAGGCCCCCAGCGCATTCGCCGCCACACAAATCCACACATAGGCGCCGGGCAGCATCGCGCCGGGCAGCAACGCGGCCAGCAGTCCTCCCACCAGCCAGGAAAGCGGCGGGTAGATGATGAATCGCGGATCGCCGAAGCCGAAATGCCCTCCGCCCGACCAGTGCGGATAGAGGACGCCTTCGTGCCAGTGGCGAGCCACGTCAATCCAATTGGGAAGATGGAATTCCACGTCGTGGCCGGAGACGTTGCCGAGAATAATGATCGGCAGGATCGCGAGAGTCGCAACCCCCGCGGCCAGAAGGATGGCCGCGCGCCAGCCGGCCGCGGTGGGAGCCGGTGAATCGCGGGGTTGGGGTGCACGTTCCATGGCAGACGGAAGAGGATAACCGGAGCCGGAGGATTTGCGCGAGTGTGCTGCTCTGGTGGGCGCGGCATACGCCGCAGACTAGGGGAAGGGAACAGGCAGCGGGAGGAGAACGGCCGGCAGGAAAGAAGGAGAGAAAGCCGCGCGTTGTGTCACTACCCCGCCGCCCGGAGGGAGGCTATTTCTACCCCGTGCATAGGCTGAAGCCTGTGCCACATCGCGCATTGACTTCGTACGCGGCTGGCCGGAGGATTCCAAGGAAGGGGAGTTCCACCACTTTCGCGCGATGCGCCGAATCTTTCTCTTTGCCGCCGTGATTCTCGCCGGGACGCTTCTCTCCGCGGTCCAGCCGGAGCGCGCCCCGGCGCTGCGACCGATGCCTCCGCCGCAAACGACCCTGGTGGCTGTGGGGGATATCCTGCTCGGCCGGTCGCTGGGCGTGCTGATGCAGGCGTCGGGGAACTACTCGATGCCGTTCCGGAATATCGAGCGGGAAATCTCTGCCGCGGACATTGCCTTTGCGAATCTGGAAGGACCGTTCTGCGGCGAGCCGCCGTATCCTGGCGAGGGCATGCTCTTCCGCGTGCGTCCCGCGGCCATTGCCGGCCTCGAGCATGCCGGGTTCGCGGTGCTCTCCGTGGCCAACAACCATTTTGCAAACGGCGGAGACGCCTGCATGCGCTTCAGCCTGGAGCACCTGCGCGCCGCCGGCATCGCCACCGCCGGTGCGGGAGAAACCTACGAGGAGGCCCACCGTCCGGCGATCCTGGTGCGCCATGGCGTGCGTTTTGCATTCCTCGGCTACACCTACGCGGACCGCAACGACACGCCGGATGCCGCCTATGCCGTGATTGCCGGGCGGAATCCGGAGCGCGTGCGGGAAGACGTGCGCGCCGCTCTGGCCCACGCGGATGCCGTGATCGTTTCGCTGCACGACGGGACGGAATACACCGCGCGGGTCGCGCCGGAGACGGTGGAGTTTTGTCACGCGGCCATCGATGCGGGCGCCGCGCTCGTGCTGGGCCATCACCCGCATGTGCCGCAGCGCGTCGAGCAGTACCATGACGGCTGGATCTTCTATTCGCTGGGGAACTTCGTGTTCCAGCAGTACACGCCGCCGGAAGTGCAGACGGCGCTGATGGCGCGCATCACGTTTGTGGGAGCGCGGGTCGAGCGCGTGGAGGCGACTCCGCTGGTGATTGAATGGCATTCCACGCCGCGCCTCGCCACACGGACCGAGGGCGCGCCCATCCTGCAGCGCATCGGCCTCACCCAGCCTCTCGAATGGCCCCCGGTGGACGTCTGGCTGGAGGAAGCCTGGGTCGCCCCGGCCGCCGGCACGCCCCTCGCTCGACCTGCCGCCGCGAACGCGGTCAGCGCTTCGCCTCAAACAGCTCAATAAGCACTCTTCCACCCCCCGGTTTGTCGACCAGAAAGAAATTCACTCGCGTGCCGTCCGCCCCTGGGCGTGGCAACGGGTAGACGGGCGTGAGGCCAAATCGCTCGGTCAGGATTTTCACGGCCTCCTCTACTTTTTCCACTGGCAATTCCACCTGCTGAATTCCGGGGCCATGCCGGTCGAGAAATTTCTGGATGGGCCCTTCGTTGTCCACGGGCGTCAGGATGTCGAGCCGCACGTTGCCGCGATGCATTTCAAATTCCGCGGTGCTTTGCTCGTCGGGAACGCGGGACAGCGGCGGCATCCCCATTTCCTGGCGGATGCGCTGGAAGAGCTCGGCAGGAACGGCGACGCCGACGATGGGATCTCCGGTCACGAGCACGCCAAACTCCGGGTCCCGCCGCCACCCCGCGAAAATCTCTTCGGCCGGTCCACATCCGGCGCGATAGAGCTGCACTGCTGCCGCGGCGCGCCGCCCAGTGTCCGCCGCTGCGAGATCTTCCACCCAGGCACGCACGTCCGTCACGTCGCGTCACCCCTCGGCCCGGCTGCGCCACGGCGGAAGCCACGGCCTCCCACTTCCCATTGCGTTTCCGCCAGAAGCATGGCCGGCCGCGCCGCAGGGCGCTGGCCGATTCCGCTCAGGGTTTCTTCTCGGCGTTGAGGTTGGAGAGCTCCACGCGGGTTACGGCGCCCGCGCGAACTTCCACCGCCACGTCCCAACGCAGATGCAACTCGCCTCCGAGCGCTTCGCCTTCCAGTGAGGAGAGCCAGTACGCTCCAGGAGCGGCCTGAAAGGCGCCGCGGCCGTCCAGATCGGTCACTGTTTTCGCAGCCAGGTAATCCGTCTGCGCCATCTCGAGCGCCCGCGCGTGGCACCGTTCGCGCCAGTGAGCTTCCTGGAGCACCCAGGGCTTGCTGGCGTCCTTGTCCTCCAGGATGGTGTCCATCTCCTCCTTGGTTTGGGGGCGCGCGGCCACAAACTGTCGCAACTTGTCCTGGTATGCCTTGTGGAGCGCCTCATACTTCTGTGGATTCCGTTTGAGCTCTTGCGCGTTTGATTTGTCGGTGGGGAAGCCGTCGGTCAGCGCCATGAGGTTTCCCTTCACGTACGCATCCAGGAATTCGGGGACGCGGAACAGGTCGTCGACGTCCAAATGGTTGTGGAATTCAGCGCCCACGATGGTGACGCTGTGTTGCTTTTTCATCCAGGCCTTCAATTCCTTGCTGCCCGTGAGCCCGTCCACGTAGGCGTCCAGATCGGGTCGCGGCGTCTTTTCTTCCGCCTCCCGGCCGATGTCGTGGAAGCTTTTGGTGAGCAGGAAAATCGTCAGGCTGCGCGCCGGCTCGCTCCGTCCGGAAGCGGGCGTCACGTGCGCCGCAAACTCCAGCCTGCCGTTCGCTGCGGATTCCAGTTTGCCCGCCGCTGCGCCGGCAAAGAAGGCGGCTGCAGCGCAGACCGCGGCGATGGGCAGGAGCGCTCGATTCATCTTCGCGCATCCTAGCAGAGAACTGACATGCGGAGAGAGAAAACAGGAGAAGGTGCGGCGAGAACCGGCCGCTTACAGCAGGCGGAAGTTGATCTCTACACTGAGTTCTGCAGCGATGGCCTTATTGCCGGGGCCGACTACCGGTTTGAAGCGCCATTGGCGCACCGACCGTATTACGCTTTCGTCGAGGCCCATTCCGACCCCACGGATCACGCGCACATCGGTGACCGTGCCGTCGGGGAGAATAGTGACTTCCGCGATGACAGTGCCCTGGTAGCGGGCCTTCCGGGCCTCTTCCGTATAGGGAGGCTGCGGGCAGTAGAGGCACACCGCATCGCCGACGCCGTTCGTTCCCACGCGGAAGTGGCCGCCGCCAATCCCGCCTCCCTCACCAGGGCCAACGCCTGGTCCCCCGCCACTGCCTACGCCTCCGCCCGTCCCTGTCCCGATGCCGCCACCCGAGCCGGGGCCGTTGGAATTCGTAACCATCGCGGCCAGCGGGTCGCCGTAATTGGGCAGGTTGGGCTGCGGGACTTTGATTTCCGGGGGCATATACACTGTCGGTTCCACCGGCAGTTTCGGGGAGGGGTTCAGAATCACCACGGTCGGAGGCGCCAGTTGCGGATTCAGGGAAGCCCTGGGCAACCGGCCTTTACTCGCCGGAACCGGATTGCGGTCCCCGCCGCCGCCTCCTCCTCCGGACTTATTGTTTCCCTTCGGGAGTTTCGTCACGTAGTCGGAGAGGTCGGAAATGTCCACAGCGGTCAGTTCCGGCGTTTTCGCCTCCGTGGTCATCGTGGCCACTTCGCGCCACAACGGAACTCCCAGCATCAGCACGATCAGCACGTGGACCAGAACCGAAAGCCATTGCGCGCGCGAAACGTTTTCGTCCTTCGACCAGATATCCTTCGGCGGCGGGCCTGGCGCGCTGGTCACTTTTAACGGAGGCAGCTTCGGCGGCGAGACCAGGTCGCGCAGGTTCTGCCAAAAGCTTCCCCAGCCCGATCCCCACCGAATGAGCAGGGGCGAGGATGCCGCGTCGCGAGCCATCGGCGGCTCAGCGCTCAGCGCCGTCTTTAGGTTATCCAGAAAGTCGGTACGGGGAGATTCCGGCGTGAACGGCAGACGCCCGCGCCCGGCGGGAAGACGCACGGGCCGCTCCGTGAGAAATTCCTTCAAACGGGAAAAGAACGAACCGCCCCAGTGCTCGTCCGCCGAGAGCAGTTTCGGCCCTCGTGGTGCCGGGGTTGCCGCCGGCCGCGGTCCCGTAGGATTTAGTGGATTCTCCATACGCATTGCCGGTTTTGTGGCGCCGCTCCCGTCTCGGGCCGATTCACAGTACCGCTCGGATGCTGAGGCAGCCGGTGCCACCTGCGCGCACCCAACCGTCCCGGGGCGCTCTGTAGCTTAGATTCGGCAGCCCGGAAAAGGATGTCCGGCCACGCGCGGCTGACACCCGCCACAAATCATTGTAACATACGCCGTTTCAGCGCGACTCTGCGTTTCCGGCTGTGCAACGGCGCCGCAGACTCCCCTGGTGGAACGGAGCCCGATGCCTCCGATTCTGAAACTAAAAGACACACTGAACCTGCCTAAGACCGCCTTCCCTATGAAGGCCAATCTGCCGCAGAGCGAGCCGCGGCAACTGGCGGAATGGGAAGCCGCCCACACCTACGAGCAGGTTCTGGAAGCCCGCGCCGGCGCGCCTGTTTACGTCTTTCACGACGGCCCGCCCTATCCCACCGGACACATCCACCTGGGCACCGCGCTCAATAAAATCCTGAAGGACATGGTGGTGCGATCGAAATCCCTGGCCGGCTTTCGCGCCGCCTTCATTCCCGGCTGGGATTGCCACGGCTTGCCCATCGAAACGCAGGTGGAAAAAGAGCTGGGCGGGCGGAAGGGCGCGGCCGACCCAGTGGCGTTCCGCAAACAGTGCCGCGCCTACGCCGCCAAATTCGTGGAGGCCCACCGCCAGCAGTTCAAGCGCCTGGGAATCTTCGCCCAGTGGGACCGCCCCTACCTGACCATGGACCCGCACTATGAGGCCGTGATCGCGAACACATTTCTCACCGTCTTGGAACGCGGCTACGTGTACCGCGGGCGCAAGCCCGTCTACTGGTGCATCTTCGACCGCACCGCGCTGGCCGAAGCGGAAGTGGAGTACGAAGACGATACCGGCCCGTCGATCTGGGTCAAATTCCAGATGCGCGCCGGCGGGGCCGCATACAACCTGCCTGGCGCTGATGTGGCCGCCGTGATCTGGACCACTACGCCCTGGACGCTGCCGCACAACCGCGCGCTCTGCTTCCATCCCGATTTAATCTATGCCGTGTACGAGACGAGGTTAGGCCGGCTGCTGATGGCCGCGGAAATGAAGGAGAAAGTGGCCGCCGGCACCGGGCTGGAAATCGGGCCCGAGCGCGGACGGTGGAAGGGGCGCGAGCTCGTAGGCCTGAAGTTTCGCCACCCGTTTCTCAAAATTGATGTCCCCGCCGTCCTCGGCGACTACGTCACCACCGAGCAGGGCAGCGGGATCGTTCACACCGCGCCCGGCCACGGCGCCGAGGATTTCTACACCGGACAGAAATTTGGCCTGGAGACCTACGCCCCGCTCGATGACGACGGCCGGTATCTGGAAGGCCTGCCCGAGTACAAAGGGAAAACGGTGTTCGAGGCCAATCCGGAAATCGTCTCGCTGCTCCGCCGCTGGGGCTCCCTGCTGGGCGAAGGCAAAATCACGCACAGCTACCCGCACTGCTGGCGCTGCCACCGCCCCGTGATA
>Ga0209415_10016443_pt1 | contig 11886 bp, 9 predicted proteins | sample PeaSoiSIISIP2007_FD_187696 | JGI IMG/M metagenome (GOLD analysis project Ga0209415, IMG submission 187696) | Peat soil microbial communities from Weissenstadt, Germany - SII-SIP-2007 (SPAdes) (version 2) | ecosystem: Environmental > Terrestrial > Soil > Wetlands > Peat | place: Germany... | reverse complement strand
GCGCAGCGCCTCGATGAAAGTGTCGGGGAAACCGCTGCAGGCGATGACGATGTCGGGGCCGAGGCCGCCGGTGTGGGCGCGGGCGCGGGCGATGCGTTCGGCGGCGTCGGTTGCATCGACGATCATGCTTACCCGCCGCAGCGCATCGGGCTTGTTCTTTTCCGCGATCGCGGCCGCCCGACCGATGAAATCGGGCTTCGAGAGGTCCACGAAGCGTTCCAGTCCCGCCTCGAACGGCCCATAGATGGGCCGCAGTTCCCGGTACCAGGTCGGGAAGTTTTTCTCTAGGCGCATGCACAGCAAGGCCCGCATACCGAAATTGACGATGCCGAATTCGTGACCGACCCGCATGACCTCCGTATACAGCCGTCGCTGATACTCTGGGGCGACCCAGATCTCATAGCCGAGGTCGCCGGTATAGGTCACCCGATTGATCATCGCCGGCACATTCGCGATATCGATGGCGCGGTGATCCATGAAGCGCATCCCGGCAGCAGAGACGTCCTCGTCAGTGAGACGCTGCAGAACGTCGCGCGAATGGGGGCCGGCGATCGACACGCCGACCAGCCCTAAGTCGTACCGCCGAATGCGGACCGACCCGTCGGCCGGCAATTGCTGTTCGAACCAGCGCATGTGATACCGCTGCGCTTGAGAGGAGCCCCACATCATGAAGCGATCCTCGGCGGCCCGCGCGATCGTGAAGTCGCCGATGAGTTTGCCGTTGTGGTTCAGCATCGGCGTCAGGATGAGCCGATCCTGCTTCGGCATCTTGTTGGTCATGAGCCGTGACAGATACGCCTCCGCGGCCGCTCCGCTGAATTCGTACTTCGCAAAGTTGGCGATCTCCGTCACGCCGACGCGCTGCCTCGTGCCCAAGCACTCGGATTTGACGTGCTCGAAATCGTTGGACCGGTGGAAGGAGAAGACATCCTTCGGCTCGACTCCCGCCGGCGCGAACCACAGCGGGGTTTCGAGCCCCCAGGAGTCTCCCATCACCGCTCCTTGCGCCAGCATCAAATCGTAGAGCGGCGTGGTCTGCTGGGGCCGCGCCGCCGGCAGCTCCTCGTTGGGGAAGCGAATCGAGAATCGTCTGGCGTAATTCTCGCGGACTTTTTCATTGGTGTAGCTGCGCGTGGCCCATTCGCCGAAGCGGGCTACGTCCATCGCCCAGACATCGAACCCCGGATCGCCGTTGACGATCCACTGCGACAGCGCAAGTCCGACGCCGCCGCCTTGACTGAATCCCGCCATGACCGCGCAGGCGCACCAGTAGCCCGGCAGGCCCGGCACGGGTCCGACGAGGGGATTCCCGTCAGGCGAAAACGTGAACGGACCGTTGATGACGCGTTTGATGCCGGCTTTTTCCATCGCCGGAAAATGCCGGAAGGCGATTGCGAGCGAGGGCTCGATGCGTTCCAGGTCGTTGGGAAGCAATTCGGTGCCGAAATCCCACGGCGTCTGCCGCGGTTGCCATGGCACGCAGGCCTTCTCGTAGGTGCCGAGAACGATGCCGGTTCGCTCCTGGCGCAAATACATTTCAGCTTTGAAGTCGATGGCGTGCGGGAGCTCGCGACCATGCTTGCGATTGTAGTCGACGACTTCCGGCATCTCATCGGTGACGAGATACATGTGCTCCATGGCCAGCACCGGCAGCTCGATTCCAACGAAGCGGCCGACTTCGCGCGCCCAGAGTCCGCCGGCGTTGACGACATGCTCGGCGTTGATGGTGCCCTGCTGCGTGGCGACGTCCCAGGTCCCGCTGGATCGCCGGGTCAATCCCGTGACCCGGTTCTTGAGATAGATCTCGGCGCCTCCGTGGCGCGCCGCGATCGCGTACGCATGCGTCGTGCCGTATGGGTCGAGGTTGCCGTCCGCCGCATCCAGCATGGCACCGACGAAGAATCGCTCCTCCATCAGCGGATGCAACTCCCGCGCCTCCCGGGGACTCATTAGTTCCGTCTCCAACCCCAGATAGCGCGCCCGCGCATGAGCCATCTTGAGCCACTCCATGCGCTCGGCGGTGTCCGCCAGCAACAAGCCGCCGCTGCGGTGCAGTCCGCAGGACTGGCCCGAGATGCGTTCCAGTTCCGCATACAATCCGATGGTGTAGCCCTGCAGCTTGGCGACGTTGGGGTCGCCATTCAGCGTGTGAAACCCGCCAGCCGCGTGCCAGGTCGAACCCGAGGTCAGCTGATCGCGTTCGATGAGGACGACATCCTTCCAGCCCGCTTTCGTCAAATGGTAGAGGACGCTGCAGCCGACGACGCCACCGCCGATGACGGCGACCCGTGTATGTGTTTTCATTTGTTGTCACCGATGTCTTCGACGCGCACGTCGTAACCGAATGGCAGCGCCGCATCGATAATCCATTCCCAGATCGACGCCGAATAGGTGCGAGAGGCAAACAGTTCGTAGCGGCTCTCGGCGCACCGCTCAAGCAATATCCCGGTGTGGTGCAACGCGGTCTGAGCGAAATCGCCGACCCGAAAGACCGAAGGATGCAAATCCACGGCGATGCCCTTGGCGAGCAGCGCGCGCGCCACAGCTCCCTCCACCGCGAGCCGGACACGGCCGTGCGACAAGGGAGTTGCGGCGCCGGCCTCCGGCGGTATCGCCCGCGATAGATCTGCCAACCATGCAGCGTCGCGCGAGTCGACCCAGTATTGGCCTCGCGACAGGCACAAGATGCGGCCGTGATCGCAGGGTCGTTGCTGGCCCGCCGCGGCCGGTAACTCGGCACCGATGAGGGATGTCAGCGCGTTGCGGAAGTGAGTACCGCGTGCGTCGAACGCCGCGAGCTGCAGCAGATGCCACCCCCTGAGCTCGCTGATGCGCAGAGTCCTCGCACCGTTTGCGCCGTCGCGTCCGCCGGCGGCGAGATAGGGCGCCAATGCGGACCGCCGCTCAAACACGCAGCCGCTCCCCGTGTGGGTCCACGAATACGGGCGACACGATGCGTGCGCGCACCTGCTCGCCCTTGAGCGGGTAGGCGCAAATGATCTCCTCGTTGATGTGTTGCAATCCGCCTTGATAGAGTCCGAGCGCGATGAACTTGTCGAGCGTGATCGACCAAGTCACGGACGTGATATAGCCGCGTCCGTGTCCGGCGATCGGATCGCTGCCGGCAAACAGGATCGCGCCGCCGCGCAGCCGCGCCGACGGCTCCAGGCATTCGAGTCCGACCAGACTCCAGCGCCCGCCCGCCCGCAAATCCGGACGCTCACGCAGCGCTCGGCCGACGAAGGGTTTATCCGCGGCCATCTTGCCGAGCCCAAGGTCATCCAGCGTCGTTCGATGATCGAGTTCCAAACCGGCGACGTGCCCTTTTTCGATGCGAAGCGATGCTAGTGCTTCGAGACCGTAGGCACGGATACCGAGCGGCGCCGCACGCGTTAGGATGTGCTCCCAGACAGAGATGCCGTAGTCGGCGGGCACGTAGAGTTCAAATGCGAGTTCCCCTGAGAAGGAGAGGCGCAGCAGTCGGGCGGAAACGCCCGCCAGCTCGAGCTCGCGGCAGCCCATGTGCGGCAAGGCCGCGTCGGTCAGATCGCAATCCGCAAACGCGAGTTGCAGTGCCTGCCTGGATTTGGGACCCGCGATCGACATGCCGCACCACTCGTCGGTGAGGGAGGCTACCTGCACGTCCAGTTCGGTCCAGGCGGTTTGCAGCAGGAACTCGAGGTGCGACATCACTTCCCCCGCCTGTGCGGTGGTGGTCGTCATGAAATAGCGTGTCTCCGAGAATCGTGCACACGTGCCGTCATCGAGCACCGTCGCATCGTCGTTGAGCATCACGCCATAGCGGGCCTTGCCGACCGGTAGTTTGGCAAAGCCGTTGACGTACAGCCGGTTGAGAAACTCGGCCGCATCGGGGCCTTGCACGTCGATCTTGCCGAGCGAAGAGACGTCGGAGACGCCGACGCTCGAGCGCACGTTGCGCATCTCGACGACGTAAGCGCGCTCCGCGCTGTCGCCGGCCCAGCGGTAATACCAAGCGCGCAACCAAGGACCCGCCTCGATCATCGCGGCGCCGTTGGCAATGTGCCACTCATGCAACGGTGAGCGGCGAATCGGCCGAAAGTGATGCCCGACGTTACGCCCCGCGAGGGCGCCGAGCGACACCGGCGTATACGGCGGACGGAACGTCGTCGTGCCGGCCGACGCGACGTCCAATCCGCGCTCGGCAGCCATCAGCCGGATCGCATTGACGTTGCTCGTCTTACCCTGATCGGTTCCCATGCCGAGCGTCGTGTAGCGCTTGAGGTGTTCGACCGACACGTAGCCTTCCTGATGCGAGATCGCGAGATCCTGCGTCGTCACATCGTTTTGAAAGTCGACAAACGCCTTGCCGCGGCCGCCGCGCACCGGCGTTCGAGCCGGCTCGATGGCGTAACCGGCATTCGCCGTCGCTGGAATCGCGATCGACGGCGAGGTTGCCGCGTAACCGGCGTGCCGTGCCGCGCCGATTCCAGCATCGTGACCGCCGCGGGCGGCTTCCTCGAGCGCGAATCGCCCGGTCACCGCACCCGCGCCGAAATGCCCGGCGGCGAATCCGCCGGGCACGAATGCGTCGATGTCGTCCCGATAAACCGGTTTGATTCCCGTGTGGGACGTCAGGTGCACGGCGGGAGACCAGCCGGCCGATACGCACACCACGTCGCAGGCGATACTCCGTTCGCGCGCCGACCCGGCGGATCGGAACTCGACCCCCTCGGTGCGGCGTCCGCCGAGCGCGCGTGTCAACAGTGCACCGGCTTCGACCGCGACACCCGCCGCTCGCGCCGCCGCCGTGAGCGCTGGATCAAGCTCGGCACGCTGGTCGAGGATCGTCACCGTGGTCCCCGCCCCAGACAACTCGAGCGCGGCACGCCAGGCCCAGTCGTTGTTGGTGGCGAAGACGGCATGGCCTCCCATCGCAACGGCAAATCGATGCAAGTAGGTTTGCGCGGCGCCTGCGAGCATCACTCCGGGCCGGTCGTTGTCGGAAAATACCAGCGGCCGCTCGATCGCGCCGCTCGCGAACACGATGGCTTTCGCACGCACGGTGATGACGCACTCCCGCGCCTCGCCGCGTAGCGGGTCGGGTTGCCCCTGCGCGCAGCGCTCCACCAAGGCGACCGTGTTGCCGTCGTACAGGCCGATCGCCGTCGTGCGGCACAGAATTTTGACGTTTGCCAACTGTGCCAGTGAAGCCAGGATTTGCGTACGCCATTGCGCGGTCTCGCCCGTGGGCGAGGCCGATAAGAGCCGTCCGCCGGCGAGTGAGTCTTGTTCGACCAACAGCACGGTGGCGCCCGCCAAGCCCGCCCCAAGCGCCGCGCAGAGTCCCGCCGGCCCGGCGCCGACGACCAGCACATCCGTAAATTCATGTCGAGTCTCGTAGCGATCCGGATCGCGCTCATGTACCGCCTGCCCAAGCCCCGCGGCGCGGCGGATCATCGGCTCGTAGAACATCCAGGAGCCACGCCGCGGCCCCATGAACGTTTTGTAGTAAAAACCGGCGGACAGCATCGGTGCGAAGCAGGAGTTAATCGCCAGCAAATCGAATCCGACGCTCGGCCAGCCGTTTTGACGCCGCGCGGTCATGCCCTCATACAGCTCGGCGACCGTGGCGACGACGTTGGGAGTCGTACGTCCGCCGCTGCCAAGTGTGACCAGGCCATTCGGCTCCTCAACACCCGCCGCCAGCAAACCTCGCGGGCGGTGGTATTTGAAGCTCCGCCCTACCAATGTCGCGCCGTTCGCGAGCAACGCCGATGCCAGCGTATCGCCGGCAAAACCCAGCATGCTACGTCCGTCCAACGTGAAGCGCAGCGGCCGATCACGGTCGATCCGGCCGCCCATCGCGAGTCGGCGCGGTCCCGCGCTCATTCGCGCACCCGATCGCGCGCCAACACCGCGCGGCCAACGGCATTGGTCGCCGTGTCGCGCTCGAGCACGAGCCACTGACGGCAGCCGAGCACGTGCTGCCAATACTCCCGATGGGCGCCCTTGGGGTTGTCGAACAGGAACACGTGGTCATGCCAGTCGTCGAGGCTGCTAAGCCCAAGCGCCGGCCGCCGCTTGCTGGCGTCGCCCGCATAGCGGAATTCCGTCGCATCACGCACGCCGCAATTGGGACAGGGTATGCGCAACATGGCCCTACTGCTTATAGGTCCAGAGACCGAGGCCATACTCGTCGTGGCCGTTGCCGCGCCGGAACCGGTCGAGACCCAAGTGCCGAACCAGCGGATGCTCATCGTCATTGGCGATCGTGTGCGCGAAGCATGCGCCCGCCGCGGGCGTCGCCTTGAATCCTTGATAGCACCAGCCCCCGTTGAGATATAGGCCCGCAATCGGTGTACGGGAGATGAACGGGCTGCCGTCCGGCGTCATGTCCTGTATCCCGCCCCAATGACGCAGCAAACGCAGTCGCGACACGGATGGGATGAGCGCCACGGCGCATTCGGCGACGGATTGGATCTTTGCGAACTGGCCGCGCTGCGTATAGCTATTGTAGCCGTCGATATGCCCGCCAAAGACGAGACCGCCTTTGTCCGACTGAGAAATGTAGAAGAGCTCGGCGCCGAAGGAAATCACGTGATCGACGAAGGGTTTGATCGGCTCCGTCACGCAGGCCTGCAGCAGATGGCTCTCGACCGGCAGACGCAAGCCCGCCATCGCCGCGAGGTGTGATGTGTGGCCGGCCACCGAAATCGCCGTGCGCGCCGCACGGATCGCTCCGCGGCTCGTTGCCACACCCACGATGCGGTCATTTTCGCGCAGGAACCCTTTGACCTCGCAATTCTCGATGATATCGACCCCGAGCGCATCCGCGGCGCGCGCATAGCCCCAAGCAACCGCATCGTGGCGCACGGTGCCGGCACGCCGCTGCAGCAGGCCGCCGTAAATCGGGAAACGCGCCTCGGAGGAGAAATCCAAATAAGGAAGCAAGCGCATGACATCGCCGCGGTCGAGGAGCTCCGCATCGATCCCGTTCAAGCGCATGATGTTGCCCTTGCGGGCCAGCACGTCCAGCTGCGACGGACCGTGCGCCAGCACGATCTGGCCGCGCTGCGATAACATCACGTTGAAATTGAGTTCGTGCGACAAGCCTTCCCACAGTCGCAGCGAATACTCGAAGAATTGCGTGTTCCCGTCCATGAGATAATTCGACCGGACCAGCGTCGTATTGCGGCCGACGTTGCCCGAGCCAATATAGGCCCGCTCGACCACGGCCACGTTGCGGATTCCGTGCCTAGCGGCCAGGTAGTACGCCGTAGCGAGACCGTGTCCGCCGCCACCGATGATCACGACCTCGTACCCTGGCTTGGGATCGGCTTGCCGCCACGCGCGCGGCCACGGCGCGCCGGTAAACGCGTGACGGGCCAGGGAGAATGCCGAGTAATGTTCGGTCAACGGCGTTGCTTTATAAATGATCGGGATGCGCCAAGCGCTGGAGCGGACAATGAAATCGCCTCGACCAAACCTTGAACGCAACAGAATACAGTACGCCGATCCCGATGGAAATCATCATTGCGCTCGTGCCTAGCGGCGCTCGTGTCTAGCGCGAGCTCAAAACATGGATTTCACTCGCCGGCGAGCAGCCCCGGTGCGGCCGAGCACGGGCTACGCGACCGCGATGCGGAATTCCGAGGGATTGCACTCCGCAGCGATCACTACGCAGGCGCACCTATAATCTTTTTGCACGGATTGCATGAAAAATAATCTGGTTTCATCAATACTGTCGGTTGAGTATAAGCTTCGAGGCTTATCATGCACGCGTTACTCGACTATCCGTTGATTCCGCACAATCGTCGCATCGCATGAAAATTTGCCGCGTCGCCGCCGCGCCGTGTCGCTCGCGTTACTCATTCGAATTCCTCTCGTTCGGCGACCGTGCCGGCGGACCATCGCGCGCGGGACAATTTTTGCCGGCAATCGAGCGCCGGGCTCGCGGTCCATCCGAATGACGCTGGAAAATACCGGCGGTGGCGCCCGGCGCAATCGGCGGCCGCGCGGCGGTCCCGTGGGCGAGTCGACGTCGATCGACCGCACGCGAGCGTATCGCCACCTTCAGAATCCATTTACTCCGCAGCGGGTTTTCTCGGATGACCAAGTGGCAAGCCTTCATGTGGCCGCCTTGCAGATCCTCGAGAACCAGGGGATCAAGGTCTTGTCCGCCGACGCGCGCCGCCGTTACGCGACGGGCGGCGCGACCGTCGATGAATCGACGCTGATCGTTCGGATCGACCGCGGCTTGGTCGAGGAATCCCTGGCCACGGCCCCGCGGCGGATGACGCTTCACGCCGTGGATCCGGAACGCAACATGCCGCTCGATGGCCGCGCGGTCGTCCTCGCGCCCGCCGCCGGCGCTCCCAACATCATGGACGCCCGGCATGGACGCCGTGCCGGCACCTTCGAACATTTGTGCAACGGCATCAAACTGAGTCAAAGTTTCGAGATCATCCATGTGCTGGGTGAAATCGCCGAACCGCAGGACATCCCCGTCAACGTTCGTCACCTCGAAATGGTGCGCGCGCAGTTGACGCTTAGCGACAAAATTCCGCATGTCTACTGCCGCGGGCATGGTCAGGTCGTCGATGCGCTCGAGCTGATCCGCATCGCTCACGACCTAAGTCCCGAGAAATTTCGCACGCGCGCGTGCACCTACACCATCATCAACACGAATTCTCCCTTGCAGCTCGATGTGCCGATGGGCGACGGCATCATCGACTTCGCCGAGGCCGGCCAAGTGCTGATGATCACGCCGTTCACGCTTGCCGGCGCGATGGCGCCGGTGACGCTTGCCGGCGCGCTCGCACTCGCTCACTCCGAGATGCTTGCAGGACTGGTACTCGCCCAACTCGTGCGCAAGGGCGCGCCCGTTGTCTACGGCAGCTTTACCTCGAACGTGGACATGAAGTCCGGCGCACCCGCCTTCGGAACGCCGGAGTACGTCAAGGGCTGCTTCGGCGCCGGCCAGCTGGCGCGCTACCTGGGCCTGCCGTGGCGTTCGTCGAACGCAACGGCCTCGAACTGTGCCGACGCTCAGGCGGCCTACGAGTCAGAGATGAGCCTTTGGGGCGCATTGATGGGCGGCTGCAACTTCATTCTGCACGCCGCCGGGTGGGTGGAGGGCGGCCTGTCGTCCTCGTACGAGAAGTTCATACTCGATGTCGAAATGCTGCAAATGTTCGCCGAAATTTTCCAACCGGTTGGCGCGGACGCCCCGGACATCGCGCTGGAGGCGATCGCCGAGGTGGGGGCCGGCGGCCATTTCTTCGGCTGCGCGCACACGATGGAGCGATACCGCTCGGCCTTCTACGCGCCGTTGGTGTCGGATTGGCGAAATTTCGGCGCCTGGACTGAAGACGGCGCGAAAACCGCGACGCAACGCGCACTCGAGATCGTCGATCGGACGCTAGGTCAATACCGAGCGCCGCCGCGGGATCCGGCGATCCTCGAGCGGCTCGACGACTACGTGCGTAAGCGCACAGCCGAAGGGGGCGCCGCCCCCGCGGGATGACTGCGGCACGTCAGCGCCACCGGCATCAGGATCGCTCGCAGGTCTTGTGGCGAACCAGCGCGAAGACCACAGGCAATAGGCAGATGACCGCGGCCGCGAGGTACAACGCGACAGCGGGAACGGCGAGTGCGGGCTCATAGCGTTTGGTCAACGCAAACGCGATGAGGGCACCGCCCGTGCATACGGCAATGACGGTCGTGGAGTTGAATTTCTTGAGCATGGCTCCTCCTGATGAGACGAATCGCACCGCCACTATGGTCACGTGTTAGTGCTCTAGTCGCGCCATCCACTTAAATCTTACGGGTCGGCTTGGATCGATCTCAGCTTGTCGCTGAGCGCCTGAACCTGTAGGCGCCTCGAACGCGCCAGAATGACACCGACCACGATCATGATGACCAAGGCGGCGATACCAGCGCCCGTCTGCAAGATGTGTAGGCCTGGAGTAACTGCTTTTGCCCATGGCGATGCACCTAAGCCCGCAAGGTCCGCGACCACAAAGCCAGCCACTGCGCCACAGGGCACGCCTGCGTAGAGGCATCGCGCGACGAACAGATCGCTTCTTGCCCGCGCAATCATAAATTCCAAGAGCCTGACGGTATCCAAGGTAAGCGCATCGGAGCGCTTAAATCGAGCGCGCCTTTGCCAGGCTACGCCGATGATAAGACCAAGAATCCAGATCCCGCTCAGGACGCCATGTGACGCAACGCGTCCGGTTGCTTCCTCGAAGATCAGCAGGACGGCGATGCCACACACTATGGCCCATATGCTCCGGTTGAGCCGCTGATGCAGCCGGTCGAGGCGCTGCAAATCCTGCAGAAGGCGGTGTGTGTCTGGCTTTGGTGCGGTTTGCCATAGGGCGACCAGCGGATCATGCGCGGGCAAAGAAGTCATGAGAGATCTCCAAAGCTGAGCCGTATTGCGGATTTGGCGCGGTGCAGTCGCACCGAGGCGTTGCTTTCGCTGATCCCCAGCGCAAGGGCGATGTCCTTTATCGGGATATCTTCGAGATAGAGACTTGCCACCGCCTTGAGATTCTCCGGCAGGCTGCGCACCGCCTCGATCAAGCTGGCCAGCCGCATGGCGTGGGCCCTTGCTTCCTCAAGCGGCGGGGCCGTATCGGGCAGGGTGTCATCCAGTGGCTCGGTTTGCCGAACGAGCGCGCGCCGCACATGGCTGACGCATATATTATGCGCAATGCGGGCAATGTAGCTTTTTAGCGTAGCTTGATTCTTCAACCGCGGTAGGGCCTGCCAGACGGCGATCCAAACATTTTGCACGAGCTCTTCGACCCGGTCCGGGTAGCGTTCATAAGCGGTCGCGATGCGACGCACCATGGCGGCATGGAATTTGATTATGCACTCCAGTTCGGCGATACCGCTCATAAGCCATTTCTTCTGATGTTCTGATGGGAACAGTCGTTGATCATCACGCGATCTTACAAGTAGGCGCAGATATCCGATCCGGCCAGCGCCATGCCCGGCTCCTTCTCGGCAGAAACCGACCAGTCCGCAAGAACGGGTCGAGTACTTAATTCATAGGCATATTTGCTTAGTTGTACATGGCGACCCGGGCTCCTATAGTCGTCGGAAACATGATGTCCCGGTAACGGAGCATCTGCGTAGGTTTGGACCACGGACGAGTTTACATAGGGGGGTCGACGCGATCGTATATTGAATCGTCGCGCTCACCTGAGGAGGCGCAAGCCGCCTGACCGGTTGATTGATCTGTTCGAGCGCAACATTGCCTTATGTGAATAAATTGGGCGCGGAAAATGCTTTCCGGGCTGATCAGAAGCACGGAAATGAGGAGTCGACAAAAATGAGTACGAGGCCAGGCGGCAAGAGCTATATCGCGGGTGTCAAGCGATGCCGTTTCACGTACTGGAAGGCTGAGTGCATCGTGAAGAAATTCGATATCCTGGCTAGCGTCAAGATTGCCGCTCAGGCCGGCCTCGATTGTGGGGAGGCAGCCGCGCCATTTTTTTACCGTCATAGTTTCGGAGTGTTTACATGACCATCAAGATCGGAATCAACGGCTTCGGTCGCATCGGGCGCATGGTTTTCCGTGCCGCTGTTCAGAATTTCAAGGAGATCGAGGTCGTCGGCATCAACGACCTGCTCGAACCGGAGTACCTGCTCTACATGCTGCGCTACGACTCGGTGCATGGCCGCTTCAAGGGCGAGGTGGCGGTCGAGGGCAACACGCTGATCCTAGGCGGCAGGAAGATACGCCTGAGCGCGGTCAAGGATCCGGCCGAACTGAACTGGGGAGCGATCGGTGCCGACGTCGTGGTCGAGTCCACGGGTCTGTTCCTCACCAAGGACACCGCAGGCAAGCACTTGGCAGCAGGCGCGAAGAAAGTGGTCATGTGCGCGCCG
>Ga0209415_10016441_pt1 | contig 11887 bp, 9 predicted proteins | sample PeaSoiSIISIP2007_FD_187696 | JGI IMG/M metagenome (GOLD analysis project Ga0209415, IMG submission 187696) | Peat soil microbial communities from Weissenstadt, Germany - SII-SIP-2007 (SPAdes) (version 2) | ecosystem: Environmental > Terrestrial > Soil > Wetlands > Peat | place: Germany... | reverse complement strand
TGGTTCTGGGTAAGTAACCTTCGGACCGAGAGGAGGCACGGCATGATCTACGTAGGGGTAGATCTCCATTTGGAATTTTGTTACATCACGGTGGTCGAAGCAAGCGGCCGGAAGAGCCAGCAGGCACGCGTCGCGAACGACTCGGTCAGTCTTCGCCAGTTTTTCAGTGGGTTAAAACCTTCTTCGAATGGGGAAGAAGAAGAAATCGCCGTGGCGGTGGAGGCCTGCGGTTTCTGGTCTGCCTTCGTCGAATGCGTCGAACCGCTGGTAAACCGTGTCGTGCTCGTGCATCCGGCCAGGGTGAAGGCCATCGCGCACGCCAAGTTGAAGAACGACCGGGTGGACTCGGCCACCCTGGCGCAACTGCTGCGCGGGAACCTGCTGCCGGAAGCGTGGAAGGCCGACGTAGCGACACGAGACCTGCGTCAACTCCTGCGCATGCGTGCCGCGCTCAGCAAGTCGCGCACGCGCTTCAAGAACCAGATTCACGCGGTGCTGCATCAATACGGGGAGCGCCGCACAGTGAGCGATCTGTTCGGGCGCGAGGGACGAGCGTGGCTGGCGCAGCTCGCGCTGCGGCCGGCCGGGCGTCTGGCCGTGGACACCTATCTGCGCCAGCTCGACGGCCTGGAGCGCGAGCTTCACGATCTGGACCAGGGCCTGCGGCACCAGGCGCAGGCCGATGTGGACGCGCGGAATCTGATGACCATTCCCGGGGTCGGACCGTTCACGGCGCTGGTGCTGAAGGCAGAAGTGGGGGACATTCGCCGGTTCGGCGAGAAGCGGAGCCTGTATCAATACGCGGGACTGGTGCCGGTGATCCGGCAATCCGCGGGGCATTGCTATCGCGGCGGGATCACGCGCATGGGATCGCCGATGCTGCGCTGGGTGATGTGCGAAGCGGCGCTGACGGCGGCGCGCTATTCCCCAGCCGCGCGCGCCTACTTCGAGCGGCTGGCCAAACGGAAGCATCCGCACGTGGCGCGAACGGCGTTGGCGCGGAAGTTGTTGGGAGCGGTGTGGGCACTGTGGACCCACGGCGTGTGTTTTGACGAACAGGTTTTTGCGGCGATGTGAAAGGGGTCACCGCGAGCCCGTTCTAGCACTGGTCCCGCGGGACAGCGGTAAGTCCCAAGAGGACGACTTTGAGATGGGGCCGCGGCAGACACGAATAAACCTTTTGTGCCTCGAGCACGAATAGAAGTCTGACCGCATCGTTCGCAAAATGCCGCCGGCTTGACGGACACGGCTTTTTCATAGAAGTGCCAGAGGGCGCGTTTTTTGCGCCCTCTCGCCTTTCCCGGACACCTCTACCACTCGAGCGCCGCCAGGATCGCTCCAAACTCCTCCATCCCCCTCCACAAATTCCCCAGCCGTATATTTTCGTTCGCCGCGTGCTGGCTATTGTCGTAATTCGCGATGGGCACGCCCACCACCGGCAGTCCCAGCCGCTCGAAAATGAACATCGGCACGCTTCCGCCCAGCGTGGGCAGCCGCACCGGGGCCTCGCCCGTGGCCCCCGCTACCACTTCCACCAGTTTCGCAGCCGCCGGAAGGTCCATGGACGTGTGGGTGGCCGGATACCCTCCCCCAGAAACCACCCAGGCCACCCGCGGATATTTCCCTCGCTCTTCGAGCGTCGGCTCCCGGCGAAACACCGTATAGCCCTGCTTCTCGATGTGCGCGATCAGCCGCTCCACCTGCTGCTCCGGCTGGATGTTTTTCACCAGGCGCATGTCCAGCGATGCCACCGCGCGGTCCGGCACCACGTTCTGCGATTGCTCTCCCACGTAGGCGCTGCGCAGCCCGCGGATATTCAGCGACGGCTCAGCAATCAGCTCCACCAGGCGTTTTCCCCCTCCGTCCGGCTGCGCGATAGCCAATTCGCGCTCCAGCGCGGCCTCGTTCCGCGGCGCTTCCGCCACAGCTTTCTTTTCCAGTTCGCCCGGCGGCGCCACGTCGTCGTAGAATCCGGCGATTAGCACGCGCCCCTCCGCATCCTTCATCGAGGCCAGCAACTGCGCCAGCCGCATCGCCGGATTCGGGGCCCAGTTCCCATAATGCCCGCTGTGCAGCGGACGCGCCGGCCCGTACACCGTGATCTCCGCGTCCACTACTCCACGATTTCCGAACACCACCTGCGCCCGTCCCGACTGGTCCGCCGGGCCGTCGCACACCAGCAGCAGATCGCCGCTGAACAGCGCGCGATGCTCGCCCACCGCCTGCTCCAGATGTGGCGAGCCCGCCTCCTCTTCGCTGTCGAACAGCAGCTTCACGTTCACGCCCAGCGGGATTTTGCTCGCTCGCACCGCGTCCAGCGCGGTCAGAATCCCTACGATCGCCGCTTTGTCGTCGGAAGCGGAGCGCGCGTAGATGCGCCAGTCGTCTTCATATCGCGCCGGCGGCTCCGGGAAGGGAATTTGTTTGCCCCCGGCTACAATCGCCCGCGTGAACAGCATCGGCTCGAAAGGCTTATTCCCGATCCACACCGCCGGGTCCACGGGCTGCCCGTCGTAGTGCGCATAAAAAATCACCGTCCGCGTGGCCCCCGGCGTGTCCACTTCCGCGAATACCAGCGGTCCCCGGCCCGGCAACGGCAGGAGCTGCGGATGGATGCCTCGCGCTTCCAGCATCTGCGTCAATCGTTCCGCGTTGCGCGCGATGTTGGGAGCGTCGGAAGCGATATTCGGTATCGCCAGAAAATCCGTGAACTCGCGGACGATGGCATATTGGTGGGACTCCCGGTAATCCCGCACCGCCGCGGCCGCCTCCGCGGCGCTCACAGAAGGCCGCGCCGCCGTTGACTTCTGCTCCCCGTCCGCGTAAAGTGCCGTGGTCACTAAGAGGAACAGCCCCATGAAGATCAACATCCGCGTCGTCATCGTACCCGCCCTCCTGTAGTCCGGCGGACTTCCGCCACGTCACGTGACGGCCGCCCGCGAGGGTGGCCATTCTACCGTCATCTCGCTGGTTTCAATCCATTTCCCGATTCGCGCCCCAGCGGCGCGCGCAGAAAGCGAAGGTCCGATGTCATGAACGCTCTGGCAATCGAAGTTTCGAGTCTGGTGAAGGTGTACCAACCAAGGAGCGGGGCGCCCGTCCGCGCGCTCGACGGGCTCAGCTTTTCCGTCGCTCCCGGCACTATCTTCGGCCTGCTCGGCCCCAACGGCGCGGGTAAGACCACCACGCTCAAAGTCCTGAACACCTTGCTGCGGCCCACCAGCGGCAGCGCCGCCGTCATGGGTTTCGACGTTGTCGCGCGTCCCCTGGACGTCCGCCGCAACATCTCCGTGGTCCTCCAGGAATCCGCTGCGGAACTCTTTCTCAGCGTGCGCGATAACCTGCTCACCTACGCGCGTTTTTTCGGCGTGCCCTCCACCGAGGCCCGCCGCCGAACCGATGAAATTCTCGAGCGCTTCCAGATCGCTGCCGATGCCGGCCGCAAGGTCCAGGACCTCAGCGGAGGCTCCCGCCGTCGCGTGCAGGTGGGAAAAATCTTTCTGGTAAAAACTCCCGTCGTCTTCCTCGACGAGTTTTCCACCGGCATGGACGCGCTCCTCAAGCGCCAGGTGATGGAGTGGCTTCGCCAGGAGGCCGGCCGCGGCCGCACCATCATCCTCACCACGCACATCCTCAGCGAAGCCGAGGAATTGTGCGACGACATCTTGATCGTGAATCAGGGCCGCCAGGTCGCCCGCGGCGATTTGCACGCCCTGAAAATGCTCTCCGAGGGCGTCTACGAAATCACCCTCACCTTTGCCGAGATGCCCCCGGGCATCGACGCGGCCGTCCGCGCGCTCGCGCCGCTCCGCTTCGCGGCCAGCCAGAACACCATCGAAGTCGCCTACAAAGCGAAAGACGGAAACGTCCTCGATGCCGTGGGCACCCTCGCCCGCCAGGGCCGCGTCCTCCGCGTCGAGGTCGGCGGCGCCAGCCTCGAAGACGTCTTCGTGGAGCTGTTGCAGAAGGAGCGTGCATAGCAATGTCCGCCATAACCGCAGTCCTCTATCGCGACGCCCGCATTCGCGCCACCAATCTCACTTTCGTGGTCTGGGATTTGTGCTATCCGATGATCAATTTGCTCGTCTTCGGCGTGGGCATCAATGCTGCGCTCGGCGTCCACTTCGGCGCCGGCGGCCTGGACTACAACGCCTTCTTTCTGGCCGGCTGCCTCGGTCTGGGCAGCTTCGCCATCCCCTCGAACACCGCGTGGTCGTTCTTCATGGATCGCGACAACGGCATTTTCTACGAGATGCTCACCTATCCCATGACCCGCGCGCAGTATCTGTTCGGGCGCATGCTCTTCACCGTCTCGCTCGCCCTGGCCCAGGCTGCTCTCACGCTCGCTGCCGCCCGCTTTCTGCTCCACGTCTCCATCCTCGGCAGCGGCGCCTGGCTGCTCCTACCCATCCTCGTCCTGGGCCCTTCCGCGTGGTATTACGTCTATGCCGCGCTCGCCCTGCGCATCCGCCGCAACGACGCATTCAACGCCGTCACCTCGATGCTCTACTTCGCGCTGATCTTCGTCAGCTCCATGTTTTATCCCACGGACCCCCTGCCCCGCTGGTTTGCCCGCGCGGCACTGGCCAATCCCATCACCTGGCAGGTGGACGTGCTCCGCTACGCCACCATCGGCCTGGGCGACCCGCACCGCATCGCCCTCGATGCCGCCGGCTTCGCCGCCTTTGCAATCTTTGCATCCATCGTGGCCGTGCGCATCCTGAATCACCAGGAGTAAGCGGCTGATTTTCCGGGCCCGGAGCTTCGCAGCGCTGGCGGCGCCACCACTCCTCCGCATGGCTGCCTTATTTTTTATAATAAATATCTTGACAATACATACCACTCAGAGTACGGTCCGGACTGCCTAAGAAATGCAGTGCCGGACTCCCGGACTCCCGGACTCCCGGACTCCCGGAGGTGCCGAAATGTCGGTACAGGGCCTGCTCCGATTTCCCCTTGCTGCGCTGACTATCCTGCTGGTTTGCCTCAACGTGGCGCTCGTGGTTCAGAATCGGCAGCTAAAGACGAGGCGTGAGGCCGCTGCCGCCTTGCTCCCGGCCCTCGGTACGAAGATCTCGAAGCTGGATGGCATAGGGCCTGATGGGGCGCGCATAAGTGTGCTGTTCCCTACAGACGGTGCGAAAACGGTTCTGTTTGTGTTCTCGACCGCTTGCCATTTCTGTGATCTCAATTGGGGCGCCTGGCAAGGCATCGTAAGTTCGCTCAATCACCGTTCGTACCGCGAGGTATACGTCAACATTCGCTCCTCACTTTCCAGCGGGTACCTCACGGAGCATGGGATTTATGGTGGGACGGTATTCGCCGAGCTCGACCCCCGCTCGACCGTGGCCCTGAGTCTGGGCCTCACGCCTATGACTTTGCTCCTGGGGCGCGACGGAGCGGTCGAGGAAGTATGGCCGGGGCTGCTGGAGGGCGATGACCTAGCCAGCGTACGTGACGCGGTGTCCCGTTGAAAAGTCTGGCCACACGCGGCAACGGCGAACGCGCGGATGGTTCCGGAGATAGATCTTGAGTTTCCCTGGGCCCCAGTATGAAAACCAAGGGGGAATTGAAATGAAAAGGAAGATAATCTCTTTTGTAATCACAGCGACGATCGCGGCGTTGACAACCGGCGTATCCGTGTCTCAACTCCGCGCAAGTTCCCAGCCTCTCTATTCGTGTGGTATTCCAGTTCACTGTGGTTCGAGTGATGACTGCAACAACTTTTGTCCGGTGTGCGCTGGCGAGGTCTGTGTCGACGTTCGCTGAGCCCGAAACAGCCGCTCCGAGATGGCGCCTTGCCATCTCGGAGCGGCACAGCCCCTCTCCGCTGCGGTGCAGGTGGGAAACGCCATAACGTGAGGCGAGGGTCGAAGGAGGCCTCTTGCGAATTTCAAGAACGGGCGTTGGGTTGGGCATGGCGGCGATGTCGCTGGCAGCCGCCGTTTTGAGCGTGACCACTGCGCAGACGCTTTCGCCCGATGAAGTCCGGCTTGCCAGTCGTCCTTATTTTCCCAAGCCAGCGATTCGCATCGACAGTCAATTGGTGCAGCTCGAGGTGGTGGTGCGCGATCCGCGCGGCCGGCCAGTCTGCGGGCTGACCAAAGACGACTTTGCGGTCCGCGATTCAGGAAGAAACCGCGATCTGAGCGCATTTTCCGAGGACGTATCTACTCCGACGGCGAGCAATTCTCCGCAGCCAGCGAGCCCAGCACCCCCGCCGGGGGCTACACCGGCGCCGGTGCCGCAAGTTCGGCCGAGCCGGGGCCCCCCGAACGCGCGGTGGATCGCATTGCTCTTTGACGATATCAACACCGCTCCCGGCGACCTGGCCCGCGCCCAGATCGCCGCACGGCGTTTTATCCGCGAAGCCGTTGGCAGGGGCGACCGCATGGCCATCTTTACCACGTCGGGCGCGAGAACGCTCGAGTTCACAGGAGGCGCCACCTCGATCCTGGCCGCGGTCAACACCGTGCGTTCTCACCCGCGCTCCTCGCCGGGCGGCCTGCTCCCGTGTCCGCGAATCACGGCCTACGAGGCCTACCAGATAATGAACGGTGACTCGAACCTGGTGAAGGCCAAGGTCGAGGAGACCTGCCACTGCGCCGGACACCCAAGCTGCGAGGTGTCATCGATGACTCCCGACCTATTCTCCGCTCCGGCCTCCACCGCGAGGGGGGGAGATCTAGGCGGCGCTGGTTCGCTCAGCGCCCTCGCCAATTCGATTAGAGAGCAGGCGGAGGCGACTTGGGAGCAAACGCGCTTGGTTTCCCAAACGACGCTCGCTGCGATCCAGGCCAGCCTCGACCAGCTTCGCGAAGCGCCCGGCACGCGCATGTTGCTCTTCGCCTCCTCCGGATTCCTCTCCGGGCAGCTCGATGCCGAAAAAGACGCCATCATCGACGAGGCCATTCGCGCCGGAGTGGTCATCAGCTCGCTGGATGCCAAGGGCCTGTACGCGGAGACGCCTGGGCCGCCGATCAACGAGTCCATGGAGATGTCCGAACTGCCTACAAGCAGCGCAATTCTCCAGGTGGAATCCCTCGGAGACCGGCTGGACAGCGTGGATTCCGCCATGGCTCGATTTGCGGAGAGCACGGGCGGACAGCTCTTCCGCGACAACAATGACCTGGATTTCGGTTTTAGGCAGCTTGGCCTGGTGCCGGCGTGCGCGTACTTGATGGGATTCCCCCCGGCCCAGGACGGCGAATATCACAAGGTCAAGGTCGAGTTGCGGAGGAAGACCCGCGATTTCCTGCTGGCTCGGCCCGGCTATTTCGCCGCGAAAAAGTCATCCGCGCCGCAGCCAGCGGCCGCGGACACGATCGATACGGAAGCGCTCGGCGCGGGCGAGAAGGCCGACCTCCAGGTGACGAGCAGCGAGACTCCTGGGAAAGCGGCGTCGGGCGGAGGCGAATTAACGATCCGCACGCACTTGGCGCTCCAGAACGTCCCGTTCGGGACGCAGAAAGACCGCCGCACCCAGAAGCTGGCCTTTGTAGCCGTGCTTTATGGCCCGGAAGGCAGGTTCGTCACCGGGAAAGAAGCGGTCATGGAGTTGTCGCTCAAGCCGGAGAGCTACGCGCGGTTCCTGAAGACCGGCATCACCGGCATGATGTCTCTCGAAGCCCCTCCCGGCGCCTACCGCCTGCGCATCGTGGTGCAAGAGGCCGTGGATGGAAAGATCAGCGCGACCAGCAAAGACGTCCGAATTCCCCAGGCCTGATCCCCGCGCCCTCCGCGCTTCGGCTTGACTGCCACATCTTGATAATCAAGATGTACGTGTGCTAGCGTTCTCCTTGCGCCTTTCCCGGGAGGATCCATGGACCAGCCGAATACCGACGTCATCCAGGGAACGCTCGACATGCTCATCCTCAAGACCCTCAGCCTCGAGCCCATGCACGGCTTTGGCATCGCTCGCCGCGTCGAGCAGATTTCGCGGGGCGTCTTCAAGGTCAACCCCGGCTCTCTTCTCACCGCTCTCCAGCGCCTCGAGCGCGCCGGCTGGCTCGACTCCGAATGGCGCCAGACCGAGAAATCGCGCCGCGCCAAGTTCTATGCCCTCACCCGCGCCGGGAAGAAGCAGCTGGAGGTAGAAACCGCGGAGTGGACCCGCCGCACCTCCGCCATCGCACGCCTGCTCAAGGCGGAGGGCTAGCGCCATGTCCTTCTGGCGACAGCTCACCCGCGGCCTTCGCGTCCTCACCCATCGCGACGCAGCCGACCTCGACGTCGCCGACGAACTCCAGCACTACCTCGACGAGGCCACTGCCAATCTCGTCGCCGGCGGACTCTCTCCCCAGGCTGCCCGCCGCGCCGCGCAGCTCGAATACGGCAATCAGACCCAGATGCGCGAAGAAGTCCGCTCCTACGGCTGGGAAAACGCCCTGGCCGTCTTCTTCGCCGATCTGCGCTACGCCGCGCGCCGCCTGCGCCGCAGCCCGGGATTCACCGCCGTCAGCGTGATCACCCTCGCGCTGGGCATCGGCGCATCGACCGCCATCTTCAGCGCCGTCTACCCCATTCTGTTTGCGCCGCTACCCTATCCCCAGCCCGGGCGCATTCTCATGGTTTGGGACAATGCCGAGGGCGAACGCGCGGCAATCACCTTCCACACCTGGCGCGAAGTGGCGCGCCGCAATCATTCCTTCCAGACCACCGCCGCTGCCGATGCCCCTCTCTGGCAGCCTTCCATCACCAGCTCCACCCTGCCGGAGCGCCTCGATGGACAGCGCGTCACCGCCGATTATTTCCGCGTCCTCGGGGTCTCGCCCGCAATCGGCCGCGACTTCCAGGCTTCCGACGACGTCCTCAATGGCCCCAAAGTCGTGATCCTCAGCGACTCGATCTGGCGCCGTCGCTTTCAGGCCGACCCGGCCATCGTCGGCCAGCCAGTCACGCTCGATGGCGATCTCTGGACCGTCATCGGCGTCATGCCCCGCTCGTTCGAAAACGTCCTGGCGCCCCTGGCCGTCATTTGGCGGCCCATGCAGTACGACACGGAGCAGGAGAGTAGTTTCAACACCCGCGAGTGGGGCCATCACATGCAGATGGTTGCCCGGCTGCGCCCGGGCGTGTCGGAAGCCCTGGCGCGCCGCGAATTGAACGAAATTGCCCGCGCTCCGCTGCCCGAATTTCCCCGCCCGCCCTGGGCCGCCCTCAAATTCGGCTTCATCGCCAATCCGCTGCAGGGAGAAATCACCTACTCCGTCCGCCCGGCGCTGCTCGCCATCCTCGGAGCTGTTCTGCTGGTCCTGGCAATCGCCTGCGTCAACGTCACCAATCTCCTTCTCGCGCGCGGCGCCCAGCGGCGCGGAGAAATGTCCGTGCGCGTGGCCCTCGGCGCCGGCCGCGAGCGGCTCGTCCGCCAGCTCCTCACGGAAAGCCTCCTGCTCGCCGCTATCGGCGGCGCGCTCGGAATCCTGGTGGCGCAATCCGCCGTCCGCACCCTCGTCGCGCTCGCCCCGGTGGACCTGCCGCGCGTTGGCGCTATCGCCGTCAACGGCGCTGTCTTCCTCTTCGCGCTCGCCGTCACCACGTTGATCGGCATCGCCGTCGGCCTCGTTCCCGCGCTGCACGCCACGCGCGACGATATCCAGGCCGGCCTGCGGCAGAATTCCCGCCAGTCCGTCGGCGGCCACCATGTCACACGCCGCACCCTGGTCGTCTCAGAAGTGGCCCTCGCCGCGGTTCTGCTGGTCAGCGCGGGCCTGTTGCTCCGCAGCCTGGAGCGCCTCTTCGCCGTCGACGTTGGCTTCCGCCCCTCCGGCCTCCTCACCATGCAGGTCCAGGAATCCGGCCACCGCTACGACGCCGATGCCGTCCGCTTCCAGTTCTTCGAAAGCGCCCGCGAAGCCGTCGAGCGCGTTCCCGGCGTCACCGCCGTCGCCTTCACCAGCCAGTTGCCTCTCAGCGGCGATCTCGATGGCTACGGCGCCGAGTTCGAAAACGAATTCAATCCCGGCGACGATCCCAGCGTTCTCCGCTATGCGGTCAGCCCGAATTATTTCGAAACCATGGGCATCCCGCTCGTCCGCGGCCGCCTGCTGAATGCCCACGACGTCCCCGGATCCGCCACTGCTGTCGTGATCAGCCAGTCGCTCGCCGCGCGGAAATTCCCAGGACGAGATCCCGTCGGCACCGGGATGCGCATGGGCCCCGGCCTCGCCAATAAAAACGAGCCCTGGGCCATCATCGTCGGCGTGGTAGGAAATGTGAAGCAGACCTCGCTCGCCGAGGCCCGCACGGACGCTGTCTACGTTGTCCCCACGCAGTGGTATTGGGTCGACAATCCCATGTCCATGGTCGTTCGCGCCTCCAGCGACGTCGTCGCCCTAGCTCCCGCCACCCGCCGCGCCATCTGGTCCGTGGACAAGGACCAGCCCATCGTTCGCGTTGCCACTATGGACAGCCTGGTCGCCGCCTCCGAGGCCCAGCGCCACTTCGCTTTCATCGTCTTCGAAGTGTTCGCCCTCGTTGCGCTCGCTCTCGCCGCCACCGGCATCTTCGGCGTACTCTCCGGCAGCGTCACAGAACGCACCCGCGAAATCGCCGTGCGCGCTGCCCTCGGAGCCACGCGCGGCAGTATCGTAGCCTCCGTGGTTCGCCAGGGGCTGGCGCTCACCGCTCTCGGCGCGGTCATCGGCCTGGCCGGCGCCATGGCCGCCAGCCAGGCTCTCATCACTCTGCTTTTCGGAGTTTCGCCTCTCGACCCGGTCACTTACGCGGCCGGAGCCGGGCTCCTCGCCGCCGTCGCCGCCGTCGCCTGCTGGCTCCCGGCATGGCGCGCCTCACGCGTCGACCCAGCCATCACTCTGAGAGAGGGTTAGAGGATGCGGAAAAAGTGGCGCGGGCTTCAGCCTGAGCTCCCGTCTGCGCGCCGTAGGGGCACGACATGTCGTGCCCCAATCGCCACCGCGCAAGAAAGCGCCGCGCTGTCATCCCGCCTGCCCTGAGTGCCCCTACGAAGGGAACCCGCACCTGCGGGTGAGGGATCTGCTTCTATCCGGAACCCTCCGAGACCAGTAACAGGCTTCGCAGTCTCTCTAGTCCGCTCCCGCCGGCATCTGCATCGGCTCGTCGTAGCTGCCCCCGTAAATGTTTGGCACCTTCGCGCCCATCGGACGCAGATACGTCGCGAGCTGCGCGCGGTGGTGGATGGAATGGTTGTTCACGAAAGCCAGGTAAACCGCGGCCGGCAGATTGAACATCCCAAATGCGGCAATCGTCTTGGCCAGTTTCTCCGGGGGCAGCGCCTTCACCTTTGCCAGCGCCGCCGGAAACTCCTTGTCGTAATACTGGACGATCTCGGCCACGGTGGCGAACTTTTTGTCCGGCTCGGGCACGAACTCGCCTTTCAGAATTCCCTGCAGAAACCAGACGTCCGCGGAGGCTAGGTGTGCGGCCAGTTCGGCTGCCGTGCGCGCGTGCTCGTCGGGACGAAAAGACTTCTTCGCCTCAGGAACCGCCGCAATCACCTTCTTCGTGATCGTGAATTCGTTCTCCAGGCCCTGCGCGTAAAGTTGCGCCGCAAATTTTGCTTGCTCGGGTGTCATAACGTCGTTCTCCTTTTCGATGGGTGATTCATGCTTGCCCGCGACATCTGCTCCGACGAGCAGGTAGCGCGGGCTTTCAGCCTGCGCGGTCGTCCACATCCTAACCCCGCTCGCAGCCGCCACAGCACTTCCTTGGCCTCTGAACCCGTCCCGTCCCAGTTGCCACACTGATTCTTCTCCCCTGATCGGCGCCGCGGTTTTGTATTACCGATTTTCGCCTTTTCTTTCCTACTTCGCCGCCGTCTCCTGGCTGAACTCGCACAACCATCTGCCGCCCTTTCTGGTCCAAATCGACGCAACGTGGACTTTTGCCGAAAATTCCTTGCCGTGCG
>Ga0209415_10016440_pt1 | contig 11887 bp, 12 predicted proteins | sample PeaSoiSIISIP2007_FD_187696 | JGI IMG/M metagenome (GOLD analysis project Ga0209415, IMG submission 187696) | Peat soil microbial communities from Weissenstadt, Germany - SII-SIP-2007 (SPAdes) (version 2) | ecosystem: Environmental > Terrestrial > Soil > Wetlands > Peat | place: Germany... | reverse complement strand
CCGCCACGCAGTTCCCGTTCCGGCCGCCGCTGCAGCTATCGCTCGAGCAGTCTGAGTTCTGGTTGCAGCTGCCGGTCCCCGTCGTCGAGTTCGCGACGTGAAAGTCGCTGAAGATTGAGTGCCCGCACTGGCCAGTCGTCGCCCCCACCGGCGTGTCGAAGGTGTAGTGGAGCAGCATCGCCGCGTTGTTCTTGCCGCTGTTCGGATCGTTCCCGTCGATCCACTCGACGGACTGCAACAGGACGTTGTCCACGTCGTGGCGCGCGTTCGCGATCGTCACGTCGGCCGGGTTCGGCGGCGTCGCCGTCCCGCTGGAGTTCGACAGGGCGCCGATGTAGTTGAGCCACTGCACGAACACGCCGGGGGTGGTGGCCGGCGTCGTCGGCGGGACCGACTGGTTGACGACGCCCGTCATCGAGTTGATGCTCGTGTCGGCGTTCACGTTCCACTGCGCCGTCGTGTTGAACGGGTTGTTGTTGTAGAGCCACGCGTAGCTGTAGTGCGTGGCGAAGAAGTGGCCGCCCTCGTTGCCGTAGGTCACGAGGTTCGCGAGCTCGGCGGCGGTCTTCTTGTTCACGCTGTTGTTCGTGGTGGGATCGACGCCCCAGCATGGCAGGATGACCTGGTCGTAGTTGTTGTACGTCCCCGTGCTCGTGCTCGTTCCCATGAGGACCGTCTCGGCCGGCGTGCCCCCGAGGCTCGAGACCGCGCCGTTGCCGTGGTACATGTGCACGCGGCCATTCTTCGGGGTCGTGGTCGTGTTGATGGTGAACTCCGTCGAGTCGACCCCCATCTTGAGGAGGACGCACTCCATCGCGTCCACGTCTCCGGTCGAGATGGCCGTCAGCGGGATGTCACCCTGGGCCTGGGTCGCGGGCATCTTGAGGATGCCGACGGGCATGTTCGGGTCGTTGACCTGGTTGGCCGTGCACGCGCTGGCGACGCTGACCACGAACTGACGGCGCCATCGCCCGAGCTGGATAACGAGGGGGATGTTGCTGGCGACCGGCACGTTCGAGAGCGTGAACGTTCCGTTGTAGGCCGTGGTCGTCTGCACGAGCGGGTTGCCGCTGACGTCCGCTCCGCACACGCTGCACTGCTGCGCGGCGGTCTCCTGGGCCCTCGGGACGAAGGCCGCCACCGCGCTCTGCGGGACGTAGACGAGGACATTGGGAACCGGATCCCCGTAGGTGACGCCCGACGGCAGGTACTTGCTGAGCGTCGCGGCCACCACCGTGCCGGTCAGCGTGGTCGTCACGCCGCCGTCGCAGACGACCTGCTGCTGGCACAGCGTCCCGCAGGGAACGTTCGATCCGCAGACGTTGGGCTTCTGCGCGCCGCACACCTGGGGCGCCGGGCACGTGGTCGACCCGCACGAGATGATGCCGCCGCACCCGTCGGCGGCCTGACCGCAGTTGAACTTCTGCGCCTGGCAGGTGGTGGGCACGCACGTCGACATCACCGAGCCGTCCGCGTTCGTCCCGCCGCCGCACAGCCCCGGCCCGCCGCCGCCGCAGTGCCCCGGGGCTGCGCAGAGCGATCCGGACGGAGCGCCCGGTCCCTTGCAGGCTGCCGTCAGCCCGCCGCACCCGTCGCTCTGCTGCCCGCACGTCCCGGAGGGATAGCTGGCGCAGGTCTTCGGCACGCACGTCCCGCCGCCGCTCGAGCTGTCCCCTCCGTCCGCACCGCCGCCGTCCGTGGGCCCGCTTCCGCAGAGACCGGTCCCGCCGCCGCCGCAGAACTGCGGGCTAGCGCAGAGCGATCCGGACGGAGCGCCCGCCCCGGTGCACGTCGCGGTCTCGCCGCCGCAGCCGTCGCCCTGGATCCCGCACGTTCCCGCGGGGAAGTCGGCGCACGTCTTCGGTACGCACGTCGGGGGGGGCCCTCCGTCCTGACCGACCGGCAAGGTGCCGCCGCAGAGGTCAGTGCCGCCGCCGCCGCAGAACTGGGGACTGACGCACGCGGTGCAGTTCGGCGTCAGGTTGCCGCAGCCGTCGCTCTGCGCGCCGCACGTCCCCGCCGGGTAGGCGGCACACGTCATGGGCACGCAGGGAACCGGCGCCGCGCCGTCCGTGACACCCGTCCCGCAGATGCCCGGCCCGCCACCGCCACAGAACTCGGGGCTGACGCACAGCGAGCCGGCATCCGCGCCCGCCGGGGAGCAGGTGACCGTCAGTCCGCCGCAGCCGTCGCTCTGCGCGCCGCACGTCCCCACCGGGTAGTCGGCGCACTTCTTCGGGGTGCAGATCGGACCGCCGTCGGCGGCCGTGGGCGTCGGGGTGCCGCACTTGCTGTAGCCGCCGCCCCCGCAAGAGTCGCTGCCGGTGCACGAGCCGCACTGAACGAGCTTGCCGCATCCGTCGGAGTTTGGTCCGCAAGTGAACCCCTGCTCGGCGCACGTCTTCGACACGCACGTGTTCGGCACAGGCAGCGTCCCTGCCTCCAGGTTGATCTGGCCGCCGGTGCCGTCCGGCGATGCGTCGCCGGTCTCGCCGGATCCCGAGCTGCCGCACGAGACGGCCGTCACCAGGAACGCCCCGACCAGAGCGAACGCGCAAACGGACCTGCTCACTTCGCGGACGGGCATCGAGTGTGCTCCTTGCGTTGCAATAGTAAGAGTACCGCGTGGCTGGCCGCACCAGGCCGACCAGTGGTCATGATGAGACCGTACCCTATTGCGACCCCAACTCAAGACCCGGGCCCCTCGCGCAGCTCATTAAAGTGAGGGGACGTGAGGGACGTGGACGACTACGTGAGCACGTGAGCCCCGCCCCCCGGACCACGCCGCCGGTGGGACCGTGTGGGCCGGAGCGTCAGGGCTCGACGGGTTCGACCAGGAAGATGGCCTGGGCCCGCGCGATGGGGCGCGCCCGGTCCTCTTGCCACGCCTCGACGCCTACGTTCACGATGCGCCGGCCCTGCTTCGTGAAGACGCCCTGCGCGAAGGTGTCCGCGGGGCGGCCGGGGCGGAGAAAATCGACCGTGATGGTCACGATCTTCGGCAGTGCCGTCGTCTCCGACTCCCACAAGGCCTGCATGATGGCGGTCGACTCGAGCAGCGCGCCGATCGCGCCGCCGTGGAGCGCGGGGATGCTGGCGTTGCCGATGAGCGCGTCCGAGTACGCCATCTTCCCGACGAGCTCACCTGACGCGGTGTCCGCCGAGATCCCGAGGAAGCGAAGGTATGGAATCGCCGCGACCAGCGCCGAGACGTCGCCTGTTTGCTTCGCCGCACGCACCACGTCTGCCGCGGAAATCACGGCTCCCCGCCCCTGGCGCCGAGCGGCCGCCCCCGGAAGATCATGAACGTCCCGTTGGCGACGGCGACCAGATCGCCCTCGCCTTGACCGCCGGAAGAAGGGTGAAACGCCTCGCAGCGGACGAACGCGACGCTCCGTGTCGCCTTGAAGCAGTCCGCGCGCGCGTGGACCTCCCTGGCCGGCGTGGCGGGCCGCAGGTAGTCGATGCGAAGATCGAGGGTCGCGACGGGGACCGGCTCGCCGAGCTTCACGTACACCGAGAGCCCGCACGCGGCGTCGAGCAAGGCCGTGATCGCCCCGCCGTGCAGGACGCCGGTCAGCGGGTTGCCCACGAGCTTGTCGTCGTACGGCAGGGCCAGCGTGACGCGCCCGTCGACCAGAGACACGAACCGGATGCCGAGGGCCTGGTTGTGCGGCACGAACCTCGCGACGTCCTCGAGGAGGCGGGCGACCTGCTCGGACCGGGCGACCACGCGAGTGTCATAGCGTCGGGGCGCCGCCCTGACCACGGGCGGAGCGCCCACGCTCACCACCACCCTGCTACGATTCAGCGATGCAGTCCGGGCAGCCCCCCAGCTCGGCGCCGGCCTCGATACGTACGCCTACCGCACGGCTCTCGGCGACCGGCTGCGCATCTTCGAGGTGGACCACCCCGCCACGCAAGCCTGGAAGCGCGAGCGGCTGGCCGGCGCCTCGATCGCCTGAGGGACCTGGGCTTCGGTGAGATCGAGGACCTCGGTCCGGCGCGGATCGCCGCGCGCTACCTCCCGGACCGGCCCGGGCGAGCGCGCCCGGACCGGGGTGGCCACATCGTCCGCGCGACGGCGACCCGTTAGTGGAAGAGCGCGGGGACTGTCCTGAAGAGAAAGAGCCGCCGAGCCGCAAAGACGCCAAGCCTCGTTTTCTTGCGGCCTTGGCGCCTTGGTGGCTGCCTCCTCCTCTGTCTCCTCGTGGCCTCCGCTTCCCTGCTGCCGAGGCCGGCGAACGCCCACGCCGTCGGCCTCTCCCGCGGGGACTACGAGGTGTCCGGCCGCACCGTCAGCGCCCTCTACGTCTTCTCGGGCGGCGAGCTGGCCGCCAGCCTGCCGGGGCTCGACGTCGACGGCGGCAGCGGCCTGACTCCCGCGGGGCTTCGCGCACGAAACGCTCTCGTCGAACACGGCATCGTCGAAGGCACCCTCGTCGACGCCGACGGCGTCCGCTGCGCGCCTCACCTCGACTCCGTCGAACCGGGGGCCGGCGATGCCGTCCAGGTCCGTGCGACGTTCTCGTGCGGCTCTCCCCCGCGCACCTTGAGGATCGACTGCCGGTTCATCGAAGCGCTCCCGGCGGGCCACCGGCACCTCGCGACGGTGCGGGCCTCGGCCGGCGAGACGTCGTTCGTCGCGACGCGCGCCCAGCCGGCGATCGCGATCGACGTCGCCGCCGCGGGAGCTCCCGCGACGAGCTTCGATCAAATGGTCTGGATGGGCGTCCGTCACATCTGGACCGGATACGACCATCTCGCTTTTCTCCTGGGACTCGTGCTCCTCGGCGGCCGCGCGCGCTCGCTCGTCGGAGTCGTCTCGGCGTTCACGGTGGCTCACTCGATCACACTGGCCCTCGCGGCGCTCCACGTGGTGTCGCCGCGGCCGTCGATCGTCGAGCCCGGGATCGCGCTCTCGATCGCCTACGTGGGGTTCGAGAACCTCTACGCCCCGGACCCCGCGAAGCGCTGGCGCATCACGTTCCCGTTCGGCCTGCTGCACGGCTTCGGCTTCGCGGCGGCGCTCACCGCGCTCGACCTGCCTCGCGAGCGCGTCGCCGCGGCCCTCTTCGCCTTCAACCTCGGCGTCGAGCTCGGCCAGCTGGGCGTGCTCGCGCTCGTGCTCCCGGTGATTCTCTGGGCCCGCGGCTTCGAGGTGTTCCGCACCTCGGGCGTGCGCGCCCTCAGCGCCGCGCTGTCGGTCGCCGGCTGCGTGTGGTTCGTCCTGCGCGTGACGTAGGCGGGGGGACGCAAGCCGTGGGGCGTGGTAGAGCACCGGGCGAATGCGGCCCTCGGCCTCCGCGCTCCTCGCGCCGCTCCTGACGCTGGCGTCGCTGGCGTCTTCCGGGTGCGGCGCCGCGCGCCCGAACGACCCGCAGTCGGTCCTCCTGACCTACGCGCGCGCGCTCGAGGACGGCCGGGCGGACGACGCGTACGCTCACCTCTCCGACGAGGCGCGGCGGGGCATCTCGCTCGAAGCCTTCCGCCGGATGGTCAAGGACGACCCGGAAGGCGTGAAGGATATCGGCCGGTCGCTGGAACGCCCGACCGCGCCCCCGCAGGTCACCGCGACCATCACCAGCCCCAGCGGGCAGGAGCTTCGCCTCGTCCTCGAGGACGGCAAGTGGCGTCTCGACGCGTCGACGATCGACCTCTACGCGCAGGACACGCCGCGTCACGCGATCCAGGGCTTCGTCCGTGCGCTCGAGCGCAGGCGCTACGAGATCGTCATGCGCTACGTCCCGGACGCGCACAAGGAAGGCCTCGACGCCTCCAAGCTCCAGGCCGCCTGGGAGGGGCACGAGAAGGACGAGATCCAGCAGGTCATCGCCGCCCTCAAGCAGGCGATCCCCACGGCGACGATCGAGGAGACCGGCGAGCGCGCGACGATGCCGTACGGAGCGGGCTCGATGCAGCTCGTCCGCGAGCACGGCCTCTGGAAGATCGAGAACTTCGACTGATCTCGCTCAGAGCCCCGAGCGGGGCGTCGCCGCGCGCTGCGCGGCGGCGAAGTCGTTGGCTTGGCGAAGGACCCGCAGATTGTTCGTTATGGTGTCCGACTCCAACACGGCGACGTAGTTCCCACCTTCCGCCTTCACGTCGATGCTGACCCAGGCGTCCGGCAGAAAGTACGGGTCGTGCGGGACCTGCGCGGGATCCACGTGGCGCAGGAAGGCGCGGGCGCCATGGCACTGGAGGATTCGCGTCAGCCGGTCCGACGTGACTCCATCCGGCGGGCGGAGGACGATGCGCGCCCCGGTGACCTTCGCGACCACCTGGCCGGAGTTGTACATGTACTTGGGCTCGACGTAGAGCACGCGCAAGGACTGAAGCAGCTGTACGTCGTCTTGCGGGCTCTTGGAGTCCTCGCATTGCAGGCGCTCCACGCTCGCCGCCCTGTCCGCCGGCGACTTGTCGAAGAAGAAGCACCCGGTTGCCAGACAAGACGCCGCTGCGGCCGCCGCCCAGGCGAGAAGATCGTTCGTCATGAGGCGCGTACGATACTCGGAGACCCAGCCGAGCGCACGCGCCCGGCCCGACCCGTGCCTCAGGTTTCCAGCACTGCCATGACGGGCGCGTGATCGCTCGTCCCGACGTCCGCCAGCACCTTGCATTCGGCGGCCTTCATGCCGCGGTAGGCGCTCACGAGCACGTAGTCGATCCGCCAGCCATGGTTTTTCTGCCGCATGCTTCGCCAGGGCGGCCACCACGTGAAGAGGGCGTCGTTGGTCGGATCGAGCGTGCGCGCCACGTCGTCGAGACCGCAGGCGAGCACGCTCTCGAAGAGCTCGCGCTCGTCGGGGCGCTGGCCGACCGCGCCGGGCTTGCGCTCCTTCGCGTAGACATCCATGTCCGTGCGCGCGACGTTCAGATCGCCGCAGAGGACCAGCTTGCCTCCCGCGCCGTGCACCCCATCGACGTACCCGCGCATCGCCTCGAGGAACCGCAGCTTCGCGGGGTAGTCCTTGCCGCCGTTGGGGACGTAGACGCTCGCGAGGACGACTCCGTCCCCGACCTTCGCGTGTACGACGCGGTTCTCGACGTCGAACTCGGGATGACCGAAGTCCGGCCGCGCGGGGAACGCGTCCTTGCGCAGATGCAGCGACACGCCGCTGTAGCCCCTCGGACCGCCGTGCCAGTAGTTCCAGTACTCGGGAAGCAGCGTGAGCGACTCGCCGAGCTGCTCGGGCGTCGCCTTGATCTCCTGCAGGCACACGACGTCGGGACGGTCGCGCCGCACCCATTCGACGAACTGGCGCTCCCTCGCGCGGATTCCGTTGACGTTCCAGGTCGCGACCTTCACACGAAAAATGTAGTACAGGAGGGTCTATGTTTGCCGGCTTTCGCCGTGCCTGTGCGGTGGGCCTGGCCGCCGCGGTCGTCATCGCCGGATGCGGCCCCGTCACGTCGGGCGTCCAGGGCATCTCGTGCAAGGTGAACACCGATTGCAACAGCGGCCTGTCGTGCCTCACCATTTACGCGGAAGGCGACGCGAGCGGGGACGGCGGCTGCAGCTCGGTCGGGGCGGAGTGCCTGCAGCCTTGCAAGACCAATTCGGATTGCACCGAGCAGGGCTACGTCTGCCTCGCCGCGTGCGAAGGCTCACCGGCGTGCCTGCCGGCGCCCGCGGCGGCCGACGCAGCGGCGGATGCCGTCCCGGACGCCATGACGGACGCGGCCGGCGACGTCACGTCCCAGTGAATGGCGCCTTCGGCGGCGTGATCTCCGGCGGCCTCACGTAGAGCGGCTCGAGTGCGGCAAGGTCGTCGGGCGAGCGCGTCAGCGCGATGCGTCCAACCGCCGAGGCGCGCGGCGCGTCGTGGGGAGGCTCCACCACCAGCAAGACCTGCGTGCCCAGCGCCGACCAGTCGACCTCGCCCGCCGCCTCGCTCGCGGCGACGACGACCCCGACGGGGTCGAGCGCGGCGATGCGCGCGCCGATGTCCTCCAGGCGCACGTGCGACGGCGAGAGCGCAAGCCCTTCCCCTCGCCTCGCCTGGACGAACAGCTCCCCCTTGCCGGCGCGTACCAGACTGACGACCAGGTCGGCCGGTCCGAGCCCGTATGCGAGCGCGTCGAGCGACGTCACGCCCACCAATTCTGCCCCGGTGGCGATCGCGATTCCCTTCGCCGTGGCCACGCTCACCCGGACGCCCGTGAAGCTTCCCGGTCCAACGCCGACGCCCCAGCGCTCGACGTCGCCCGGTTCCCAGCCCACGCGGGCGAAGAGAGCGCTGACCATCGGCAGCAGCGACTCGCCGTGCGCGTTCGAGACGCGCATGGCTTCCTCGGCGACGAGACGGCCGTCCTCGAAGAGGGCGACCGACCCGAGCTCCGTGGACGTGTCGATGGCGGCGAGGCGCATCGTCCCGGCTACGATCGACTGCTTCGAAGCTGGCGTCCCGGTCCGACTAGGCGCCCGACTCGCGCTACGGAAGGCCCGGGTCGCTCGCGACCATGTGGTCGTCGGCGTAGTGGTTGGCGCGGCTGTAGACCTGAAGGTTATCCCGGAGGGTGTCGGCGCTCACGGTGACGGCAAAGTTCCCGTCTTCCGGCTTCACGTCGATGGCCACCCACGTGTCGGGCAGCCAGTACGGGTCGTTCGGGACGGCGCTGCTGTTGAGCTGACCGAGCAGCACACGCGCGCTGTGGCACTGCAGGATGCGCGTCAGCTGCTCCGCGCTGACGCCCTTGGGGGGCCGCACCATGAGCTTGGCGCCGTTGACGCGCTCTTCGCTCGTGTTGCCCGTGCGTACGTGCGAATAAAGCGGCTGCACGTGGAGCACGGCAACCGATCGAACCACATCGTCCTGCGAGGACGAACTCGAGTCGCACTGCATGCGCTCGACACCCGCGGCCTGTACCGATGCACGCGGCTGACTGGCGCATGCCGATGCGAGCGAAAGGGCTCCCACCGCCAACGTGCCGAATACATAGCTTTTCATGATGGCTCCTCTTTCTCTGCCTCTCGCTCAGGTCTCAGCAAGATCCATGCGACCAGGACAGCTTAAGGATTCATCAAGAAACGCGCAAGAAACAATAGGCACTCTTTAAGAAACTTTCCGGAAACATGGCAGCTTGCCCCGTCCCACATTGGAACCCTGCGGCAGGGGGCCCCGCGGGGCAGGCCTGAGCTTCCGTAAGTTGCGGCGACTGCTCGACCTTCTTGGATCCGAGGGGCGTACATCACACTCTCGGATGCGACCTGCTCCACAACAAGCTACCTTGGGATTCGCAACGCCAATGCAGTCAATCCTCAGGCCTCTGGCGTTGCTCGGTCTCGGCGGCTGCTTCCTCGCACCCCTGCCGGACACGCGGACCCCGTTAGATCACGCGCACGAAGTCCAGCCGCGCTGCAAGAACTTCACCGACGGCGCGACCGCGCAGATCTACTCTCCGGACGCGGTCGACCGGGTGGAGCCCGCGTATTCTTACGTGGCCACGGGGAACGATCGCCGGGCCAACCTTCGAGGAGCGGCGATTCACCTGCGTCCGTTGCCGGGCCTTTCGCCCGAATCGATGACGCGCAGCCTCGAGTGCCATCAGGCGTCGCTCACGCTCGGCGGCGCCCAGGCCAGCGCGGACGATCCGTACGTCCTGCCCGGTCGATGGCTGGATCTCGACGTCTCTTCCGAAGGCGACGGATTCGTGGCCTACGCGCGCATCGATTCGATCGCCGACGCCCGCGAGGTTCTCGACCGCGCACGCCGGTTCGCCGCGACCCGACCCGCACCTTTGGCCAAGTAGCCAGACGCCAGGGCCCGCTCAGGGATCGCCAACCGCCTCGGGGAGCGCGCGGATCGCCGGGGGCTCCCCCTCGAACGGCAGCACGAAGCGAAACGACGCTCCGCCCGAGGCCCGGTTCTCGCACCAGATCCGGCCGCCGTGAGCCGCGACGACGCCCCGGCATATGGTGAGGCCGATGCCCATCCCGCCCACGGCCGTCGAGGACCGGTGGAACTTCTCGAAGATCTGCTCTTCCTTCCCGGGCGCCACCCCTGGACCGGAGTCGGCCACCTCGATCTCTACTCCCTCGTCGACACGGCGGGCGCGGATCTCGATGCCGGCGTCCGGCGGAGTGTGCTTGATTGCGTTCTCGACCAGGTTGATGACCACCTGCTCGACCAGCGACGCGTCGAACGGGGCCCGCGACGCCTCGGCAGGGATGAGCACGTTTACGGGACGATCCTGCAGCGGCTCTTCGAGGCGGTGGAGCGCGACGCCCACGACCTCCTCGAGCGGCTGCCACTCCTTGCGCGCGCGCATCGCGCCGGCCTCGAGCGACGTCATGTCGAGCAGGTTGCGAACGAGGCGGTTCAGGCGGCTCGCCTCGTCGGAAATCGTCCTCAGGTACTCCCGACGCCGCGCCTTCGGGAGCGCATCGTCGCCCTCCATGAGGGCGGTCGCAGCGCCCATCACCACCGCCAGCGGAGTGCGCAGGTCGTGCGACACCGAACTGAGGACGGCGTTGCGCAACCGCTCGGTCTGCGCCTCGCTTTCCCGTTGGCGCGCTGACGCCTCGATCCGTCGGATGCTCTCGGTCAGATAGCTGATGACGAGAGCGACCAGCAGCATGATGACGAGCGTGAGAATGAAGTCTTCGTTGACGGCGAAACTGAAGTACGGAACCGTGAAGAAGTAGTCAAACGCCGCCACGCTGAGCGCGCTCGCCAGGAGGGACGGCGCGTACCCGAAGCGCATGGCGATGACCACCACGCCGAGCAGGTAAAGCATCACGATGTCCGCTAGCCCGCCGCGAAGCGCAAACCAGGCTATCGCCGTCACGAGCGCCACCATCGTGGGCGCGGCGACGAGCCCCACGCCAAGGGCGAGTGGGGCTCGCAAATCTGCCGCGGGGCGGGGTGCCGGAACTCGGTTCATCAAAGCACTCGTCTAGCCCAATCTGAGCCGGTAGCCCCCATGGTCATCGCTGACAAGGTAGGCGGGCTGCGTCGGATCTCTCTCAATCTTTTGCCTCAGGCGACTCACGTGTGCGTGCAGATGCTGAGCACGCGGCCTCGAGCCCCTTCCCCAGACGCGGGCGACGATCTGCGCCTCTTTCATCGGAGTCCCGGGGCGACGCGCAAGAGCGAGGAGGATCTTGCACTCTATCGGCGTCAGGTGAACCTCGCGCCCGTCGACAAAGATCACGCGCCGTTCGCGATCGATCTTCAGCCGGTCGGCGCCCGGCTCGTAGGTGCTGCGTTGCCGTTGCTGTCGCTGTCGCAGCCAGACCCGCATGCGGGCGACGAGATCCACTGTCGCGACGGGCTTGAGCACGTAGTCGCTAGCCCCGGCGTCGAGCAGCGTTGTCTTCACGCGGCTCCGGCACCGAGCCAAGAGGACGAGGATGGGCGCCGAGGTCCACTCGCGAAGCTGCGTCGTGAGCCCCACGGCGTCGACTCCCCGAGGACTTGCATCGAGGAGAACGAGGTCCGGCTCGTGCCTCACGGCGAGCGTCAGAGCCTCGGGGTCCGCGCCTGCGCGAAGACACCTGAACCCGTGGTTCGCCAGCGCCGAGACCAGCAATCGTTTCCCTGGTTCCTCGTCGACGAGGAGCACCAGCGGCTGAACGCCGGGTCCTCTGCTCATCGAACTCGGGGACATCCGCGGGGTCATGCTCGTTCGTGCCAAGACCTCGGCCGGGTGTACAGCGTGCCACGATCAAAATGACCTAAAATCTCCCCGGCCGTCCGCCATCCCCTATAAAGCCCAATCTGGCCATTCTTGTGAGCTCTTTATACGTCGAGGATCCCATCTCGCATCGCCTCGTGCGGCGCGCGGTGGTAAAGGCAACGGGTGGCCAGTACCCGTCGCCGCGAGCCGCCCCCGACCGAAGGTGGCCGCAACGATTCCTCGCGCGGGGTGATGCCACTCATCC
>Ga0209415_10016439_pt1 | contig 11887 bp, 11 predicted proteins | sample PeaSoiSIISIP2007_FD_187696 | JGI IMG/M metagenome (GOLD analysis project Ga0209415, IMG submission 187696) | Peat soil microbial communities from Weissenstadt, Germany - SII-SIP-2007 (SPAdes) (version 2) | ecosystem: Environmental > Terrestrial > Soil > Wetlands > Peat | place: Germany... | reverse complement strand
ACGAGATGACGATCGCGGACTACTTCGGGGCCGGACTGCTGACCAGCGGCGAGGTCATCGGCTGCGACTTCAGCGCCTACCCCAATGTCAAGCGCTGGCTCGGCACCGTCAAGAAATCGCCGAGCTGGGGCAAGGTCAACGAGGTGTTCTACGGCTTCCGCGACTCGGTCAAGAGCCAGCCGTTCGTCACCGTGTAGAGCGGTCCGTCACACCAGCGACTGCGAGATCTGCGCCGCAAGCGCAACCAGCTGCGGGAGAAACTTCTCCCGCATCTCGTTGCGCGTGGTGCGGGTCGAATGGGTGCTCATGCTCAGCCCCGCCACCGCCTGGCCGTTGCGGTCGACGATCGGCACCGCGATCGACCGCAGGCCCCGCTCCAGCTCCTCGTCGACGATGGAAAACCCTTGCGCGTGATCGTCGCGGACGCGGTCGAACAGCGCCTGCAGATCGGTGATCGTCGACGGCGTCGACGGCTCGATGCGGATCGATTTCAGCCGCCGCCACAGCTCGGCGTTGTCGAGAAAGCCGAGCTGAATGCGGCCCATGGAGCTGTGAAACGCCGGCAGCCGGCTGCCGACCGATATGGTCGCCGACATGATGCGGCGCGCCGGAATGCGCGCCACGTAGACGATCTCGCAGCCCTGCAGGATGGCGACCGAGCAGGTCTCGTGGAACCGCTCGCTCAGCTCCCGCATCAGCGGGGTCGCGCGCTCGATCCAGGCCTGCGTCGCCAGGTAGGCGAAGCCGAGCTGGAGGATCGCCGAGGACAATGAAAACTCCCGGCCATGCTGCTCGACATAGCCGAGCTCGGTCAGCGTGCGCAGGATGCGGCGGGCGGTGGCTCGCGACAGCCCGACCGCCCGGGCGGCCTGCGACAGTGTCATCACCGGACGCTGCTTGCCGAATGCTCCCAGCACCGCCAGGCCTTTGGCGAGCGTCGCCATGAATTCCTTGTCGGGCGGCGCCCGCCCGCGCGTTTCTGTTGAAGTCGCATCCATTGCCCAACCTGCAGGTTTTATCGGCGTTTCGTCGGCTTTATCGGTTGACAGCCCGAGCCCCTTACCGGACAATGATCGATATACGAACTCTCGTTCGAAAATCGAACAGCACTGCCGGCTCGCTGTCAACATCCATGACGGGCCGGCGTTCCCAGGGGAGGATTCCGAATGGTCCGGACATCGGGTCGGGGGCTCGATCGACGCGCGTTCATCAAGGCCGGCGCCGTCGGCGCGACGGCCGCGGCGGCAGGCGTGTGGGCGCCGGCGGTTCGTGCCGCCAGGACCGTCAAGCTCGGCTATGTCAGCCCGCAGACCGGCCCGCTCGCGGCCTTTGCGGAAGCCGACAACTTCATCATCAAGAGCTTCATGGCGACCGTGAAGGACGGGCTGAAGGTCGGCGGCGCGACCTATCCGGTCGAGGTCGTGGTGAAGGACAGCCAGTCCAATCCCAATCGCGCCGCCGAGGTCGCCAAGGAGCTGATCGTCGGCAGCAAGATCGACCTGATGCTCGTGGCGTCGACGCCGGAGACCACCAATCCGGTCGCCACCCAGTGCGAGATCGAGGAGGTGCCGTGCATCTCCACGGTGGCGCCGTGGCAGCCCTGGTTCATCGGGCGCCAGGGCAACCCGGGCGATCCGCCCTCGTGGAAGCCGTTCAACTATACGTACCACTTCTTCTGGGGCCTCGAGGACGTCATCGCGGTCTTCACCAACATGTGGGGGCAGCTGAAGACCAACAAATCCGTCGGCGGCCTGTTTCCCAATGACGGCGACGGCAACGCCTGGGGCGACAAACAGGTGGGCTTCCCGCCGGTCCTCGACAAGCTGGGCTACCGGCTGACCGACCCCGGACGCTACCAGAACCTCACCGACGATTTCACCGCGCAGATCGCGGCGTTCAAGAAGGGCGAATGCGAGATCGTCACCGGCGTGGTGCTGCCGCCCGACTTCACCACGTTCTGGAACCAGGCGCTGCAGCAGGGGCTGAAGCCCAAGGCGGCCTCGATCGGCAAGGCGATTCTCTTCCCCGTCGCCGTAGAGGCGCTCGGCCGCAACGGCAACAACCTGTCGTCCGAGGTGTGGTGGTCGCCGCATCACCCGTTCAAGTCCTCGCTGACCGGGGCGTCGGCGAAGGACATCGCCGACGCCTACCAGAAGGCGTCCGGCAAGCAATGGACCCAGCCGATCGGCTTCATTCACGCCCTGTTCGAGCTTGCGGTCGACGTGCTCAAGCGCAGCCCGGACGTCGGCAACTCCAAGGCGATCGTGCAGTCGATCGCGGCCACCAACCTCGACACGGTGGTCGGCCACATCGCATGGGGCAACAAGAACCTGCCGCCGTTCGCGCAGAAGAACGTGGCGAAGACCCCGCTGGTCGGCGGCCAGTGGCGCCTGCGCGAGGGGTCCAAGTACGACATCGTGATCGTCGACAACAAGACGGCGCCTGCAATTCCGGTCGGCGGTCAGATGCAGCCGATCGCCTGAGAGCGCTTCCGGACGGTCGCGTGCTCCTGCGGCTCCAGCAGTTGACCAAGTCGTTCGGCTCGATCCGGGCGGTCGACGGGGTCGATCTCGAGGTCGCGGCCGGCGAGGCGCTCGGCATCATCGGACCGAACGGCGCCGGCAAGTCGACGCTGTTCGACCTGATCGCCGGCGTGCATCGCTCCGACGCCGGCACCATCCGGTTCGACGGCCGTGACGTCACCGGCACGCCGCCGCGGGCGCGCTGCATCGCCGGCATCGGCCGGTCGTTCCAGATCCCGCATCCGTTCGCCAATCTGACGGTGTTCGAGAACCTGCTGGTCGCCGCGACCCACGGACGGCGGGCGCGCGAGGCCGAGGTGGTCGAATCCTGCGGCGACATTCTCGCGCGCACCGGATTGCTCGCCTTCGCCAACCGGCGCGCCGGATCGCTCAACCTCATCGGACGCAAGCGCCTGGAGCTGGCGCGCGCCCTGGCGAGCGCGCCGAAGCTGCTGCTGCTCGACGAGATCGCCGGCGGCCTGAGCGAAGCCGAGTGCGCCGAGCTCGTGCAGATGATCGGCGACATCCGGCGGACCGGCGTCACCATCGTGTGGATCGAGCATGTCGTCCATGCGCTGCTCGCCGTGGTCGACCGCCTCGCGGTGCTGAACTTCGGCCGCAATATCATTTCGGGCGAGCCGCGCACCGTGATGGCCTCGCCGGAGGTGCGGGCGATCTATCTCGGCCTCGCGGCGTAGGCGGTCGCGTGGCGCTGCTGGAAACCGATGGCCTCGTCGCCTTCTACGGTGACTTCCAGGCGCTGTACGGCATCACGTTCGCGCTCGACGAGGGCGAGACCGTCGCCATCATCGGGGCCAACGGCGCCGGCAAGTCGACCTTCCTGGCGGCGGTCGCCGGATTGCTGGAGAGCCGGGCGTCGGCGATCCGGCTCGACGGCCGCGAGATCGGCGCCATGCGCGCCTGCGACGTCGCCCGGCTCGGCATCGCGCTGGTCCCCGAGGGCCGGCGACTGTTCGCCTCCCTGTCGGTCGAGGAAAACCTGCTGATCGGCGCCGATCGACAGCGCCGCACCGGCCACTGGACCTTGCAGACCGTGTACCGCCTGTTTCCCGCGCTGGAGGAGCGCCGGGCCGCGCCGGCCACCGCGCTGTCCGGCGGCCAGCAGCAGATGGTCGCGATCGGGCGCGGCCTGATGTCGAACCCCCGCATCCTGCTGTGCGACGAGATCAGCCTCGGGCTCGCGCCGATCGTGATCCGCGACATCTACGGGTCGCTTGCCGCCATCAAGGCGCGCGGCACCAGCCTGGTCATCGTCGAGCAGGACATCATGCAGGCGACCGCGGCGGCGGATCGGGTCTATTGTTTCCAGGAAGGTCGGGTCACCCTGTCGGGCCGGCCGGCGGAGCTGACGCGGGACGCCATTCACGCCGCGTATTTCGGATTGTAGACATGCTGGCCCTGGTCGACACCGTTCTGCAAGGCGTGCTGCTGGGCGGGCTCTACGCCCTCTACGCCGCCGGGCTGTCGATCAACTTCGGCATCATGCGGCTGGTCAACCTGGCCCATGGCGATCTGATCGTGCTCGGTGCCTTTCTGATCCTGGCGCTGTCGACGACCGCCGGCCTGAACCCGCTGCTCGCGCTTGCGATCACCCTGCCGATCATGTTCACGGTCGGCTACGGCGTGCAGTCGCTGCTGCTCAACCGCGCGCTCGGGAGCGACGTGCTGCCGCCGCTGCTCATCACCTTCGGCCTGTCGATCATCGTGCAGAACAGCCTGCTCGAGGGGTTCTCCGCCGACACCCGGCGGCTGCCGGTCGGCGCCCTCGACGCGGCCTCTTTCTCGCTCGGCGGCGGGATCGCGGTCGGCGTCATGCCGCTCCTCTGTTTCCTCGCGGCGCTCGGCGTCATCGTGGCGCTCAACCATCTGTTCTATCGCACCGCGCTCGGACGGGCCTTCCGCGCCACCTCGGACGACCCGAGCACCGCACAGCTGATGGGCGTCGATCACCGGCGGGTCTATGCGATCGCATTGGGGGTGGCGCTCGTCGTCTGCGCGATCGCGGCGTTCTTTCTCGGCAGCCGGGCGAATTTCGACCCGACCATCGGCCCGGCCCGTCTGATCTACGCGTTCGAGGCGGTCATCATCGGCGGACTGGGCAGCCTGTGGGGCACGCTCGCGGGCGGGATCGTCGTCGGCGTCGCGCAGACCATCGGCGCGCGGATCAATCCCGAATGGCAGATTCTCGCCGGCCACGTCGCCTTTCTGATCGTGCTCGTGGTGCGCCCCCGCGGCCTGTTTCCGCGCGCCACGGATTGACGCTTGGAGCATTTCCCGGAAAAGTGGACACCGGTTTTCCGAAAGGAAATGCGACAAACATCGAAGCTAAAGCCGAGCTAGAGCGCTTTCCGCCCACAGCCCGCGAGATTTGATGTCATCCTAATCGGAAAGCGCTCTCGCCATGCCCGCAGCCCCCGCCCCATCGGCGCCCAGCGCGCCACCGCGCTATGCGGTCGGCACCTCGACCCGGGTCTCGTCGATCGGTGCGGCGGTCGGCCTGGTGGCTCTGGGCGTCCTCGCGGTGCTGCCGGCCTTCGTCAGCCGCTCGGTGATCCAGGAACTGTTCTTCGTCTTCACCATGCTGGCGCTGGCGCAATACTGGAACCTGCTCGCCGGCTATGCGGGGCTGGTGTCGGTCGGCCAGCAGGCGTTCGTCGGCCTCGGAGGCTATACGCTGTTCGCCGCGACCGTGATGGCCGGCATCGACCCGGTCGTCGCGGTGCTCGCCGGCGGCCTCGTCGCCGGCGTCCTGGCGGTTCCCACCGCGTTCCTGGTGTTCCGCCTGCGCGGCGCCTATTTCGCCATCGGCACCTGGGTGGTGGCCGAGGTCTTTCGCCTGGTCCTGGCGCAGGTGAAGCAGCTCGGCGGCGGCACCGGGACATCGCTTCCCGCCGACGTCACGCGATCCATGCTCGGCGTCGACGCCATCGCCCGCGCCCTCGACGTGCGCAGCTCGGCGGCGCGCGACATCGCGACCTATTGGGGCGCGCTGGCTCTCGTGGTGGTCACCCTGGGGGCGGTCTATGCGCTGTTGCGCTCGCGCCGCGGGCTCGGCCTCTCGGCGATTCGCGACTCCGAGCTCACCGCGGACAGCGTCGGCGTCGACGCATTCACCAGCAAGGTCATCGTCTACATCGTGACCGCATGCGGAACCGGCATGGCCGGCGCGCTGATCTATCTGCAGAAGGCGCGCATTTCGCCGGACGCCGCGTTCTCTCTGCTCGACTGGACCGCCGACGTGATCTTCATCGTCGTCATCGGCGGAATCGGCACCATCGAAGGTCCGATTCTCGGTACCGTGATCTTCTATCTGCTGCAGACCTACCTGTCCTCGTTCGGCTCCTGGTATCTCATCTTCCTCGGCGCGCTGGCCATCGTGATCATGCTGGTCGCTCCCGGCGGCATCTGGGGTCTCGTCTCCCGTCGGTTCGACATCCACCTGTTTCCGGTCCGCCGCCGCCTCGTCGTGCCCGACGCGCCCGCCGAGCCAGGGCCGGAGGCCGATCCGGCGCCTTGAAATGGGGCCTGCCGTTCGCTATCAGGCCAGCCATGAATACCGGCGCGCCGGCAAAAATCTCGTTCGTCTCGCTCGGCTGCCCGAAGGCGCTGGTCGATTCCGAGCGTATCATCACGCGGCTGCGTGCCGAGGGCTATGAGCTCGCCCGCGAGCACCGGGGCGCCGACCTCGTCATCGTCAACACCTGCGGGTTCCTCGACAGCGCACAGGCCGAGTCGCTGGATTCGATCGGCCGGGCGCTGGCGGAAAACGGCCGCGTCATCGTCACCGGCTGCATGGGCGCCGAGCCGGACAAGATTCGCCGCGCCTATCCCGACGTGCTGGCGATCACCGGGCCGCAGCAGTACGAGACCGTGATGGCGGCCGTGCACCAGGCGGCGCCGCAGCGGCACGATCCGTTTCTCGACCTGCTGCCGCCGCATGGCATCAAGCTGACGCCGCGGCATTACGCCTGGCTGAAGATCTCCGAAGGCTGCAACAACCGCTGCTCGTTCTGCATCATTCCCAGGCTGCGCGGCGACCTGGTCTCGCGCCCGGCCGCCGACGTGCTGCGCGAGGCCGAACGCCTGGTCACGGCCGGCGTCAAGGAGCTCCTGGTGATCTCACAGGACACCTCCGCCTACGGCATCGACATCAAGTACGCGGCGAGCCGGTTCAACGACCGCGAGGTGCGCGCAAGATTCCTCGATCTCGCCCGTGAGCTCGGCGAGTTCGGCGTCTGGGTCCGCCTGCACTATGTCTATCCCTATCCCCACGTGGATGACGTCATCCCGCTGATGGCGGAGCGGAAAATCCTCCCGTATCTCGACATTCCGTTCCAGCATGCCAGCGCCGACGTCCTCCGGCGCATGCGTCGCCCCGCCGCGCAGGAAAAGACCCTCGATCGGATTTCCCGCTGGCGCGAGATCTGTCCGGATCTGACCATCCGCTCGACCTTCATCGTCGGCTTTCCCGGCGAGACCGAGCAGGATTTTGTCACGCTGCTGGACTGGCTCGACGTGGCCGAGCTCGATCGCGTCGGCTGTTTTCGCTACGAGCCGGTCGACGGCGCGGTTGCCAACGATCTCGCGGCGCCGGTGCCGGACGACGTCAAGGAGGAACGCTGGAACCGCTTCATGGCGCGACAGCAGGCGATCTCGGCGCGGCGCATCTCCCGCAGGGTCGGACGCCGCGAGCAGGTCATCATCGACGAGGTCGGCCCGACGGTTGCCAAGGGCCGCAGCCGCGGCGATGCGCCCGAGATCGACGGCGCCGTGTATGTGGCGAGCCGGCGCCCGCTGCGGGTCGGCGAGTTCGCGACCGTCAGGATCGAGCGCGCCGACGCCTACGACCTCCACGGCACGGTCGTGGGGTATTGAGGATCGTCAAATCCTTCGCTCGTCGATCATCCGCGCGGCTCGCAGGATCGCCACGCAGCTCGGAGCGTGGGTGATCGCGCCGACCTCCACCATCTTCAACGCCTCGCCGAAGGGCACGCGGAACGGCTCCACGAGGTCGTCGGTCGCCGCCTCGCCCGGGCGATGCACCAGATCGTGCGCCAGGACCATGTGAATGCGTCCCGACACGATGGTGGTGAACGGCTCGACCACGCCGAGCTCGGACGCCTGCCGGGCGACGTAGCCGGTCTCCTCGTGCAGCTCGCGAACCGCGGCCTCGACCGGTGTTTCGCCCTCGTCGATCCCGCCGCTGATCAACTCGATCGTTTCGCGCTCGACCGCGTACTTGTATTCCTTGACGAGAAAGAGATTGCGATCGTCGTCGAGCGCGACGACGGTCGCGCCGGGCCCGACGTAGGCCAGTCCGAACAGGCCTGCCGTGCCATCGGGCCGGATCACACGCGCCTCCTCGACCCGCAGCCACGCGGTGCGGTAAACCGTGCTACGAGCAGTCTCGAGGAATGGACCTCTCTTCATCGCCGAACCTCGATGCCGCCGCAACGACGGGAGAACCTCATGGACGCGACCGGACCCCTGCCCTTCGACAAGCCCGACGCCGTCGGCCTGTCCACCCGGGGCCTCGCCAGGCTGACCGAGGTGCTGCGTAGCGCGATCGACCGCGGGCTCATTCCCGGAGTGGTCGCGCTGGTCGCCCGGCGCGGCAAGATAGCGCATCTGCAGGCGCTGGGCCTGCGCGATCCGGCCGGCGCCGCCCCGATGCAGGAGGATGCGATCTTCCGCATCTATTCGATGACCAAGCCGCTGGTGTCGGTCGGCGTGATGATGCTGGTGGAGGAAGGGCGGCTCATGCTGTCCGACCCGCTGCCGAAATTCCTGCCCGCATTCGCCGATCCGAAGGTCGCGGAGGAGCGGGACGGACGGATCGAGCTGGTGGCGGCGGCGCGCCCCATCACCATCCAGGACCTGCTGCGGCATACCTCCGGCCTGACCTACGAGTTCACCGGCATCTCGCCGGTGCAGAAGATGTACGCCGACGCCAAGGTCTCGCGGCCCGGCCAGACCAGCGCCGAGCAGGTGGCGACGCTCGCTTCCCTGCCGCTGATGCACCAGCCGGGCACGCGGTGGGAATACAGCCGCTCGACCGACGTGCTCGGCCGCATCATCGAGGTGATCTCCGGCCGGACGCTGGGCGAGTTCCTGCACCAGCGCATCATCGCGCCGCTCGGCATGGTCGACACCGCCTTCCACGCGCCGGCGGACAAGCACCACCGGCTCGCCGAGCCGTTCGCCAAGGATCCGGAGACCGGGCTCGCCGTCAACCTGATCCGGACCCGCGAGGCGCCGACCTTCGAATCCGGCGGCGGCGGCCTCGTCTCGACGGTTCTCGACTACGCGCGGTTCTGCCAGATGATGCTGTCGGGCGGGACCTTCGACGGCGTCCGGCTGCTCGGGCGCAAGACGGTCGAGCTGATGACCTCCGACCATCTCGGGCCGGTCACCGGGTCGCCCGATCTGCTGCTGCCCGGCTACGGCTTCGGCCTCGGCTTCGCGGTGCGCCGCCACGCCGGCATGGCGCCGATTCCCGGATCCGTCGGCGACTTCTACTGGGGCGGGCTTGCCGGCACCACGTTCTGGATCGACCCCAAGGAGCAACTGTTCGCCATCGCGATGATCCAGGGCCCGGGCCAACGCGAGTATTTTCGCATGCTGTACCGCACGCTTGTCTGTGCAGCGGTGGCCGAGTAGCCGAGATCCGGTAGCCCGCATGGAGCCATCAGGGCGTTTACGCCCGTCTTCGACGGGCTATGGCGCAATGCGGGAGCGGCACCGACCTGCGGCACCGTCGCCCCCGAATTTCATCCGGGCCACAATCAAATACTGCTCCCGGTCCGGACATGAAAAGCCCCCGCGACCTTCGCGTCCTGCTCACCGAGGGATCGAGCCTGTCGGCGCGCGAGGGCATCACGGCGCTCGGCATGGCGGGCTACCGGGTCGACGTCTGCGATCCCGATCCGCTGTGCCTCGGCCGGTTCTCGCGCTTCGTCCGCCGTTTTCATCGTTGCCCGCCGATGGGCACCGAGCCGATCGGATTTCTCGACTTCGTCATCGAGCTGCTGCGCTCCGGCGGCTACGAGGTTGTGCTGCCGACCCATGAGCAGGCCTATCTGCTGGCGGCCGCGCGCCGGCGCCTGCCCGCCAATGCCGCGGTCGCGCTCGCGAGCTTCGCAAGCTTCGAGCGGGTCCAGGGCAAGGCCGCGTTCAGCCGGCTGCTCACCGAGCTCGGCCTGCCGCAGCCGCGCACCGAGATCGTGTCATCCTCGGCGGAGCTGATCGCCTGCGACCTGGCGCCGGCCTTCATCAAGACCAGCGTGGGCACCGCGAGTCGCGGCATTTGGCGGATCGAGCAGCCGTCCGAGCGCCGCCAGGTGGCGGGCGAGCTCGACGCGCTCGGCGCCTTCGTCGACCCGGTGGTGGTGCAGGCCGTCTCCGCCGGGGCGCTCGAGCGCGCCCAGGGCGTATTCTCCGACGGCCGGCTCGTCGCCGCACACGCCTATCGCCAGATCGCGGCAGGCGCCGGCGGCGGCGACGTCATCAAGGTCAGTGCGCGCCGGCCTCTCGTGCGGCAGCATCTGACGCGCCTCGGCGAGACGCTGCGCTGGCACGGCGCCCTGTCGGTCGACTATATCGTGGGCGAGCACGACACGCCGCTCTATATCGACGCCAATCCGCGCCTGGTCGAGCCGGTCAACGGCATGCTCGCCGGCGTCAACCTCGCCGAATGCCTGGTCGACGTGTCGCGCGGGCGGATCTCGGCGTGGCCGGAGTCGCGCGAGGGCGTGCGCACGCATCTCGGCCTGCCGGCGCTGATCGCGGCGGCGGAACACGGGGCGACGCGACGCGACCTGCTGCGCGAAGCCTGGGCCCTGTGGCGGCGCTCCGGTCCTTATGCGGGCAGCGTCGAGGAGCTCACGCCGCTGTGGGCCGATGCCGGCTGCATTCCAGCGGTCATGATCGGCCTGCTGCTGGCACTGCCGCAGGCCGGGTCATCGCGCCCGATGTCGCCCGCCTTCGCCAGCTCTCACCAGCTCACGCTCGACACGGTCACCACGATCCGCCGCGACATTGCTTCAGCGTGACCAACAGCTCGCGGGTGCGCACCGGGGCCTCTCAGCCGTCATGGCCGGGCTTGTCCGGCACGAGGCCGGGCATGACGTGCTGGTTGAGTCCACACTTCCTGGTCCATGCGCTACGGAATCAGGATCGACGAGCCGGTGGTCTTGCGGCTTTCCAGGTCGCGATGCGCCTGCGCGGCGTCCTTCAACGGATATTTCTGGTTGACCGGGATCTTCACGGCGCCGCTCGCCACGACGGCGAACAGGTCGTTGGCGGTGGCCACCAGATCCTCGCGGGAGGCCGTGTAGGTGTTCAGCGTCGGCCGGGTCGCGAACAGCGATCCCTTGCCGGCCAGGATGTTGATGTTGAACGCCTCGATCGGGCCCGACGCGCTGCCGAAGCTCGCGAACATGCCGAGCGGACGCAGGCAGTCCAGCGACCCCGGAAAGGTCGCCTTGCCGACGCCGTCATAGACCACGTGGCACAGCTTGCCGGCGGTGATCTCCTTCACCCGGGCGACGAAATCCTCGGTGTTGTAGAGGATGGTGTGATGGCAGCCGTGAGCCCGGGCGAGCTCCGCCTTGTCCTTCGAGCCGACGGTGCCGATCACGGTGGCGCCGAGATGGTTCGCCCACTGACAGGCGATGAGACCGATACCGCCGGCCGCCGCGTGGATCAGCACGGTCTCGCCCTTCGCGATCCGGTGGGTGCGGCGCACCAGGTATTGCACCGTCATGCCCTTGAGCATCATCCCGGCCGCCTGCTCGTAGGAAATGGCGTCGGGCAGCTTGACGGCGCGCTCGGCCGGCATCACCCGCTCGGCCGCGTAGCCGCCGGTCGCATGCACATAGGCCACCCGGTCGCCGACCTTGAGATCCTTGACCTCGCTGCCGACCTCGATGACCTCGCCCGCCCCCTCGTTGCCGGCGATGAACGGCAGCGGGGCCGGATAGAGCCCGCTGCGCAGGTAGGTGTCGATGTAGTTGATGCCGCTGGCGTGGTGCCTGATGCGGATGTCCTTCGGGCCCGGCGGCGGAATGACGACATCCTCGTAGGTCAGGACCTCCGGGCCGCCGACCTTGTGTACCCGAACCGCTGCGACCATGGCGCTCTCTCCTGATGATTCTTGCGGCCCCTGATCCGCCGCATCGGCACGACCGGGCGCGGCAGGTCCGCGCGGGCCGGATCATAGGTTCATCATGCCAGGAAGCAAGGGAGCGGGATCAATGGATAAGCGCGCTAGTGCGGTGGATTTGAAGTTCCTATCAGATGTGCGGCACGCTCGTCATAGGAACTTCCAATCCAAAAACCGCACT
>Ga0209415_10016438_pt1 | contig 11888 bp, 8 predicted proteins | sample PeaSoiSIISIP2007_FD_187696 | JGI IMG/M metagenome (GOLD analysis project Ga0209415, IMG submission 187696) | Peat soil microbial communities from Weissenstadt, Germany - SII-SIP-2007 (SPAdes) (version 2) | ecosystem: Environmental > Terrestrial > Soil > Wetlands > Peat | place: Germany... | reverse complement strand
AGGGCAACAATCCTGATCAGCCCGGCCGCCTAATCCAGTGGCTTTATACGCGCGTTCCGGTTTATACTTGGCGCGTCCCCGGCTTGTGGTACGACATTGGGTCGAAAGAGACGCTCGAGGAGGCCAACCTAATCTTTGCCAAGAAGTGAGCCGGGCCTGGGTTTCCATTCAGGCCCGGAGCGCGCTTCGGCGGCTACTACTGCTGCGCGCCCGGACGGCCCGGACGGCCAGAACTTGCTTTCTCGACCCTTTTCGTGTTATCTTGGGCGCGCTGCCGAACGTTCCGCAGGCTGCTTATCTATGAAATCTACTCCGATGCCCTCAGCCGATGCAGGTGAAAGCCGCCGGACCTTCCTCAAGAAAGCTACCGCCGTTGCCGCGGCGGTGAGCGCCGGGAACGCGTTCAAAACACCCGTCTATGGCCAGAGCCAAGCGCCATCCACCGGGCGGGTGCTCGGCGCCAACGACCGTATCCAGGTGGCCTACGTGGGTGTGGGCAAACAAGGCATGGCCCATGTGGGCCTGCAAAAACAGTATGCCAAGGACAACAATATCGCCCAAGTGGCCGTGTGCGACCTTTACGAGAAGCATCTAGCCGAGGCGCGGAGGTTTCTCGACTTGGGCGAGGCGGACGCGTTTCGTGACCATCGCAAATTGCTCGAACGAAAGGACATCGACGCCGTGTTGGTGGCCACCGTCGATAACTGGCATGCGCAGGTAAGCATCGATGCGTTGGAAGCCGGCAAACACGTTTTTTGCGAAAAGCCCATGACCCGCTACCTGGCCGAAGCATTCGAGGTCTTCGACACCGTGAAGAAGACGGGCAAAGTCTATGTGGTTGGTTCCCAGGGCTGCATGGACCCGAAATGGCACAAAGCCGCCGAGTGGATTAAAGCCGGCAAGCTGGGCCCGCTGGTTTGGGGCCAGGGTTCTTATTGCCGCAACAATAAGAACAACAGCGAGTGGACTTATCCCATCGATCCGGATGCCAACGAAAATAACCTGGATTGGTTCCGCTGGCTGGGGCGGGCGCCCAAGATACCGTTTAACCCTGAGCATTACTTTAGCTGGCACAAATACTACGCCTACAACTCGGGCATCATTGGCAACCTGCTGCCTCACCGTTTCCAACCGCTTATGCTGGCCACCGGGAACCCGGAGTTTCCCCGGCGGGTCGTCGCCACCGGCACGCTGAAGGTTTCCACGGACCGCGAGATTACCGACACCACGCATCTGCTGGCGGAATTTCCCAGTGGGCTGACGCTGGTGGTTGTTGGCAGCACCGTCAACGAGCAGGGATTGGCGGATGTCCTGCGCGGGCACAAAGCCACGCTTCATTTCGCCTCGAGTCAAAACCGAGTCGAGCTGAAGCCCGAAGCCATTTTCGCCGATGAACTCGAGGGGGAGGACTTTTCCGACCCGCAGCCGGCCGAACGCATCGAGCGGCTGGAAAAAGATTGGTTTGATTGCATTCGGGATGGCAAGACGCCCTCTTCGAATATCGACCTTGCTATCCGCACCCAGACCGTGCTGTGCCTGGCCGAGATATCCGAACGCCTCGGCTTGGCTCTTTTCTTCGATGAAAAAACGCGCGGGGTAAAGACTGGGGATGGACGGGTGGTCCCGCTGTTGAACTACGATTCGGTGGTTCCGAAGCTGGGTTAGCTGGCCCAAGCGTTAGTCTCATCAGCGCCGCCTCACGTCCGTGGTTGCTCTCGAGGTGTCAGGCTCAAAAACCACATAACGCTGTCGCCATGGCGCAGCCGTTTGGTTTCGGTCCAGGTCTCGGGGAGAGTCAAGGTGTCGCGTTTGGAGTGGCCGAGCACAAACAATCCACTGGGAGCGAGCAAGCGCTGGAGCGTTTGGTCGTCCAACAGTTGCTGCGCAAAGGAGGTCGAACGGCGGCCCAGGTTCTTCTCCCCGTAAGGCGGGTCTGCCAGAATAAGCTCGAAGGAGCTTGCTACCGTAGCCAGTTGCGGCAGGGCGGCGAACACGTCCTGCACGCGAACCTGCAACAGCTCAGGCGGGAAGCCGGCGGTGTGCAGGTTTTGGCGCAAGACGTCGGCGTGGCGGGCTGATTTCTCGACGCACACCGCGGAAGCGGCCCCGCGGCTGAGGCACTCAAGGCTTAGCGCGCCGGTGCCGGCAAACAACTCGAGCACGCGCGCGTCGGCCACGCGGGCGCCCAGGCTGTTAAAAACCGCCTGTTTCACGAGATCCGGCGTCGGACGCACGGCGAGCCCCTTGGGTACCCTCAATATCCGCCGAGCTGCTTTACCACCAGTGATGCGCATGGGATTATTGGGTTTTGGCTGCCACAGCGGCGAGGCGCGCCGCGTTGGATTGCATCGCCGTCAGATAGTCGCCCTTCTCCGGCTGGCTGGCGCAGGTTTCAAAGGCGATCGGCTCGATACCGTGTTTCCGCAGTCTCGCCGCTACCGCCGGCAGCGGGTCTTCCTCCCAAATCATAATCTTCGCGGCGTGTTCGCTGTGCAGTTTTTCGAATTTCCGCCATTCATCCTCGGTCGGCATTTCCTCCGGCTCCCAGTGGACGCTCTGGAGGTTCCAGCCATAGCGACGGGCCGCATAATGATAGACGGGATGCGAGCCAAGCAGCGGTGCGTGGCCGAGGGGGGCGGAAGCGCGCGCGAGTTGGCTATCTAAATCGTCCAGATCCTTTTCCAGCGATCGGAGGTTGGCGTCGAACTCCTTGGTTGCGGGCGGCTCGAGCCGGGCCAGTTCGTCGCGAATGGCTTGCGCCTGCTGCTTGGCTTGGGTTGGGTCCATCCAGGTGTTGAAATCGAGCAGGCCGTGGCTGTGCAGGCCCTCCTTGCCGTGGCTGTGGGTGATGACCTCTCCATTAGTCAGGTAGCGGTCGGCGAACGCCGCGGAGGTCACGACCTGCCTAGCGAGCGGCAACACGCTCGTCGGGCGCCACTTTTCGTACTCGGCGCCGTTGAGAAGAATCAAGTCGGCCTGCTGGTATTGCCGGATCGCCTTCGCGTCCGGTTTCCAGAAGGCCGGATCCTCCTGGCGAGGAATCGGGAAAACAATTTCCACATGCTCGCCGGCGATGCGCTTGGTAAAATACCACAGTGGGTAATTGACGACCGCTACACGCGGCTTGGCGGGGCGCGCGCGCAGCGAGGTGGAGGCCCTCGGGACTGCGGAACCAGCCGCTGCGACTTCCCCGCTGGACATGCCGAATTTGGCGATGACCACCCACGTGAGCACAACCGCAATCGCCACACCAGCGGCAGCGACGGTGAGGATTTCCGCCGCCTGCATTCCGAAGGTCATCCAACGCGCGCAACCGATCTTGAACATCGTCTCCATCTCGCCAAGGCGGAGGCGAAGGGAGAGCAACACCACCAGGGCCAGCAACAAGACCATCGCGCCGCCAACGAGCAGCGCCTGGCCGTTAAAAAATCGTTTCACGCGAAACACCAAGTCTAGCGTTTCGGAAATGACCTGTTTGGGCGTCAACAATTGCACCGTCGCCTTCGGGTCTTCGTACCGACCGCGCAAGATCGTTGCGGACTTGGTGTCCCGCGGCACAACCAGGATCGCGCTGACGGGGAACGTTGACTCGTCCCCGTGTGCGTGGAAGAGGATGATATTGTCGTCGGTGATTTCCTGGAACGGCAGCACCGCCGCGCTGGCCATCACGTTGGCGGCATCGCGCCCGAGAAGCAGGTTCGGATCCAGCTTCGTGACCTCCTGGTGTCCATGCATGATGCCCAGAATGATCCACTCCGTTTTGTAATCGGTAAAGATGGCTCCATCATCGGCCGTGCCGGCGGGCGCCAAGACGCCTTTAACATGCAGGTTGAGAGGATAGGAGCCCGCGAGATCAAAGACGTTCTCGGGATCGCTCATGAGCTTGTCGCCGGGACGCACACCCAGCTTTTTTGCGACGCCAGCGCCAACCAAGCAATCGCCGACCCGCGTGAGACCCTCGCCCTGGGCAACGCGCAGGCGGCGGAAATCGAAATACTCGAGCGAGGTGCCCACGATAGGAAACCCCCGGGCCGAATGCTTTTCGAGCAAAGGAATGCCCAGAGCCAGGCCGCTTTGGTTGATGGCGGCGACGTCAGCCATGGTAAGGTCGTGGGCGGGTTTGCCCCGAAAATAAAGGGCAGAGAGGACGAGATCCAAGCGGCTGCCCGGTGCGCCGGCAACCAAAGGTGTGGCGTTGGCACGCGCCAGCAGGTTGCGCTGGTAGTTGGCGACGAGCAGGTTCACCGCCAGGGGCAGAAACACCGCGACAGCGATGCTGAAGACCATGATCGCGGTCTTGATTAGATTAAAGCGCAAATACCGCAGCGCCAGAAACAAGATATTCCTCATGGCGCGCCTCTGGCGAAATCGCGGCAGTTGAGCACGCGCGGAAAACGGGCGGCAATTTCCGGGTCGTGCGTGACCATGAGCAGGGTAGCGCGGCGGCGCTCGACCTGCTGGAAGAGCAGATCCACGACGCGCTGCTTGGCCAAGGGATCGAGATTGCCCGTGGGTTCGTCCGCGAGCAACAGCGGAGGCTCCGGCAGCAGGGCGCGGCAAAGAGCGACCCGTTGCTTTTCGCCTTGCGAAAGACGGTGGGGAAAGTAGCGCAGGCGATGCTCGATGCCAGTCTCGCGCGCAAGTTGTTCCGCTCGGCGGGTTCTGTCCGGAGTCAAGCGCAGCGCGGGGTTCAGACGGCAGGGAAGCAGGATATTGTCAAAGACATCGAGATAACTGACCAGTTCGAAGTTTTGAAACACTAGTCCGATGTGGGCCACGCGGAATTCGCGGCGCGCAGCATCGTTGAGCGAGTTGACTTCGCGGTCCTGCAGACGAATCCTTCCCCGCGCCGGCGACAGAATCCCGGCGATCAAATGCAGGAGGGTGGTTTTGCCCGAGCCGCTCGGCCCGATGAGGGCGACTCGTTCACCGGTGGCGATGTTGAGTGACGGAACCGCCAGGCTGAAATCGGAATGAGAAAAATGAAATTCGAGATCGGAAACGGCAATCATAGTTTTCTCAACAACACCGCGCTTTTGACCTGGCTTTGCCTGGACACGTTCAGGGCCGTGATCTTCCAGGCGCCACTAGCAGACTCCATTTCCAAATCGGCTGAGTACTCGTTAACCCGCAAATGGATGTGCCCCCAATGCTCGACCGTTCCCTCCACCTGCCAAGTGATGCGCTCGGCAAACCCGTTTCTGCTTTTGGCTTCCCTCGGCTCAGTCGTGACGACTTTGACCTCCTGCACGCGCGCGACCGCGCCGCCCTGCTCCTCCATGATGAGGCTCCGCTTGATTTTAAGATACAGCTCGGCGAGCAAATCCCCCTGAACGCTGCGCGCCAGGGCGTCGTAAATGTCCGACTCGCTGTGATAATCGAAGGCACGATAGACGTTGCGCAGCAGCGCCTCGGCGGCGACCGCGCCCGAACTCCCGCTGGTCGAAATGGCGGTCACCGCCGGCAGGGGCGGCGCGCCCGGGTTGTCCCATTTGAAAACGGGGTCGCGCGGAGAAAACGTGAACCGCTTTTCCTTGTCATAAGCAAAAATCACGGCGCGGGCGGCTAGCACTTCGTTATTGAAGAGCGTCCATTTCAACTCGATGTGCCCCGGCGCGCCCTTGGTGGAATAGGTCAGGATCGCGCCGACGCGCGCAGTCCAGGCGCTCAAGCGCCGCGCGTCGGCGCGCATGGCGAAATCCTTGAAATCAACTCCATAAAAATCCAACCGATCCAGTTTTGGCTTCACCGCCATCCCGTCAATTTTCAACTCGTTTTGCGCGGCAAAGAATTCTCCCAGGGGCCTGCGCGAGGCTGTCTGCTCGGAGACCTCGATAAAGTCCGGGTTGGCACGGGCGACCGGCTGCCACATTTCCAATGTTAGTAGCGGCACGAGGATTTCCACACGCACTTCTTCGTTCTCGATATAGACGAAGGTGTAAGTCGCCGAGTAACTTGAAATCCCCATGTTCTGCGCGCGCTTCTCTTCCTCGCGGGCCTTTATGGCCGCGTAATCTTCCCGGGCCGAACGCGATGGTTCCTTCCAGTCGAACGCGACGGTTTGGGCGCCACCATCGCCCGGGAGGCTGATGGCTGGCTCGGGTGGAAGTCCCTCGCGGGTCACCACTAAGGTGACGATGGCGGGAATCATCATTGTACCGCCGCCGAAATTCTGCTGAAAGGTCAAATGCGTCGGCTGGCGCGTCAGCGGAATTTCGAGGCGATAGAGGATGGTGGTTGCCATCAAATCCGTCACAGGCAGGCCCTCCTTCGGCAGCGAGGGCATGTCGATTCCAACGACCTTGCCTTCAAGGCGGTTGCCCTCGGCATCACGCACGATTAATCCCGCGAGCAAAAATTGTTTATGCTTTTCCGCGCACTTGACGATGTCTTCCGTCGCGATGCGCGATTGCGCATCCGCATAAAGGCCGTACACGAGCAAGAAATCCTCCGGCATCACGGCCATTTTCATTTCGACACGGTCGCGGTGGACCAGGGCCTCGATCGTGATGATAGAAATCGGATGCGCCTGGAGAGACGGCGCGGCTAGGAGGAGGCAGAACAGTACCGCTCGGCGCAATTTTCGTAGCGCAGTTTTCCCAATCGGTGGGTTTTCGGGATTCGGGAGCGATGCGGGTTTGGAAGCCTGCGACACAGCAGACTTGGAAGTCTGCGGTACCAAACCTACCCGGTTCATGCTACAGGTTACCGTTACTTCAATTCCGCGCGTAAGGTCTGCACTTCGTAGGCCGGCAAATCCACCGTGTCGCTCGCGGGCGCGCCGGTTTTTTCGAGCAGATCGGAAACGAAAATTGCTTTCGGCGAGACGCGGTTCCATTTCAGCGAGGCGTGCGCCGTGGTTTCGCCGGTGTTATACAGCCGCAAGATCAGCGCCTTGCCATCGGCACTCGGCTTGAGTGACGTGATCATGATGGGCCCGGAAGAAATCTCCACCAGGGAGCGGGCTGGCGCGGGGCCGGCGGCGGGCGCGGCAATGAGCGGCTCGGTGCTTTCGACGCCGAAATGTGCGGCGGCAGTTTGATCGTAGGTAGCGTGCAGGCGGAGGGCATAGCGGAAGACCGTCTCACCCTCCTGGTCCGCGCGATAATTGGTGTGCCAATGGTTGTTCATCACCCACGAGTAAATCGTGGGCGAGGGCTTGATCGAGGACAAGTAGGCGCGCGGATTCGGTTGCGAACGCGGAAGGTTGGCGGTCAGGCCGCCGATTTCGAGCAGTGGCGCCTCCACGGTGGTCCACGTGACACCGAGCCTTTCGTCAGAGAGGTCAACCCAGCGCTCGACCGAAAACCAGTTCTTGCACGCGCCCTCAAGCTGGTCCTTCTCCGGCTGGATCACCGCCCAGGGAATGTTAATCCGGAGCGCAGGGTTCGAGAGGTTGAACCCAAAACCGAGGTGCACGCCCTCCACGGACCGAATGGCTTCTTTGTCGATGTTGTCAATGATCTCGACGCGATCCAGGCCGTCCACCAGCCTGACTTCCCGGAGCAACTTGCGGCAACCCGGCGCATCGGATTCCACCAGCAGGGATGCCAAGAGTGGGCCGTTTTCTTTTACGGATATTTTTGCGGGGCCGTTGGGCTGGGCTTTGGTGACGTCGCCCCCCGGCAAATACACGTAAGTGTTCAATCCCAGGTTCGCCGCGGCATCCACGAACTCGTGGTCCAACCTGTTGGCCCGCAAACTGTTGATCGCACCGGATTGCGGATCCAGTTTGAGTGTGATCGCTGAGTCGGAAAGTGTCAGGGATTCTGCTTTCGCGGCGCAGGCGGCGTTCGCGTTCCCGACTGCGAGCGTAAAACGCCGGCCGCCGAACGGCGGAATGTGCTTCGCGAGGAATACGAGTTCACCGCTGGCAAGCCGCTGTGAGGGCATGACTTGACCGCGGTCGTTCTTCACGCTATCGCCCGTCAGCTTCATTTCCTTAGGCAATGTCACCAGGTCGGTCCGCGGCCAGGAGGCGGTGTTGAACACATCGACGGCGTTGGCGGTTTCCGGCGTGGCCCCGCGCGTTGCCAGAGCGTCGGCCAGCAGTTTTTTCGTCTCGGACTCTCCATCGAGCGCAAAGGCCTGCTTAATTTTCCACTGCGCCTTCACGAAATCGGAATCCGGCGCACTGATGCTGTTGTAGGCGCCCCAGGTGTGCTCGCTGTACATCGCGATGTTTTTCAGCGCCTCCTCGTAGCCCTCGGCCGGCAGCGACTGCGGTTTGAGCAGCGTCCACAGAATTTCACCCTCTGTCATGCGGTCGGAGGAGAGTCGATTGATGCCCGTTTCGCGAGCGCTCGACCCCGCCCCATCTTCCCAATAAGGAGTCATGTCGCCCCGATGGACCGGGAGTTTATCCCCATACCGCTTTTCGAATTCGTGGAACATTTCCGAGGTCGTGGAAATGATGAGCTTGGGCCAGGCGTATTTCACGTTCCAATCGCGCACGATGGGCATCACACCCTCATCCGGCCCGCCGTTGTCGCCCTTGGTCCAGCGCAGTTGCACGATGTCATACGGGTAGCCCCATTCGTCGAGCTGCGTCGTCAACTCGGCGATGGCGTCGCGGATGGATCCACAGTGATGGCCGATGGAATAGCCGCCCTGCGCTCCCCAGTAAATCACGCGCTCGTTGCCCGAGGGCGAGACCCACCAGAAGGGATGGTTTTCCCAGCGCACCCGCACATAGCCGATGCGGTCGCCCACCATGCCGCTGGAGGCATTGGGACCGTCGGAGATGTATTTAACGCCAGCTTGGGCGAGGGAGGGCACGATACCCCAGATCAGTCCCGGCACGTCGCTGATCATCATTTCGTCGCACGGCACACCGCAACGCTTTCCCAGTTGCGTCGAGAACTCCAACTGCTCGAGCAATTCTTCGCCCCGCGCCAGGCCGGTCAGCAGGTTGCCATACATCGCATCCACGCCGATACGACGGTCGCGCACGGCCTGCTCGAACTGGGCCTTCTGCTCGGCGGTCGCGATCTTGTAGAATTGTTCGACCTGCCAAAACCCCTCCGTGTTCCACTTGAACTGCGCGCCAGGGGGATAGTTCTTGGTCTGCTCGATCAACTCGAGCGCATGGACAACGTTGTGCGCCTGCTTGGCCGCGATGTGCGGCTGGACATCGGTGTAGCCGATATCGCAATGCGAGTGCATCAGGATGTAGTACACCCGCGGCTTGCAGGCGGGCACGGTGATGGTTTGTTGCAGAGCCGCGCGACCGGACTGCAGCTTAACAGTTGCTTCGCATTCGTTCGTGACGCCCGCGCTCGCCGGCATAAGAACAGAAAATTGATCGGCCCCTCGCGGATTGGCGGACACCACCGTCTGCTCCTGGGCGCCCGAGCAATCGACCTGGATGGTCACTGCTCCATAGAGCTTCGCGTCTCGGAGCGAGACGGCAATCTCCCGCGCCGGCTGGCCATCGGGCCGGAATGGAGCATACGGAAGTGCGGCGCACGCCATGGCTGTCGGGATCGGTAAGTCTGCCTCCGCCACTTCGTGGCCCTTTACGAAGCGCACCGCGCTCAACCCGAAGTAATCGCTGCCGTAGTTTCCGTCCGTCGTCTCTGCCGCGATCACGGCTGCTTTCAATTCGCGTGTACTGGCGGTCTTCGTGACGACGATAGCGTCGAGTCCCGTGATTCCGCTGGCGCGGGGCAATTCAATCACCTCCGGGGAAGTCAGCGAGATCCAATTGGTGCCATCTGCCGAGCCGAAGAATCGTGTGCGGCGGAATCCGCGGTCCGTCAGGTTGGCCTGGTTGTGGTTCCAGAGGTAAATCGCATCGAATTGGAGCGGCTGTGCGAAATCGAAACGAACCCATGCCGGCGACGGCGGCAACCCCGGAGCAGCGCTGCTGGGTTTGGGCGACTGGGTCGTATGCCACATCGTATCGGCCGAACCGTTATTATCGTGACGGCCGTTCTGCATTCCCGATCCGTCCACCAAATGGAGCACCGCCTGGCCCGACCCATACTGGCTCGAGGCGGTGACTGTGAGATCTTTCGCCGGGACCTCCTTTTCCATCCAAGCCGCTCGGAGTTGTGGCGAAGTGAACACCGCGAGCGGAAGAACCAGCCCGCGCAAAAGGACTAGGGTAATTTTCATGGTGATCCCGGGCTTTCTGGTTGCGTTCGAATTCATAATAAATTCTGGCATGGTGAGGCAGAGTTGCACGGCATCTTATCGATCGATCCGAATGGCACGCCGACACGGGCAACAGTTTGTGCGCCAGCGCGATAATTGGCAACGTCTTTCCGGACCTGGCGCGGGCCTTCAAGCATGCGAAGAGGGGTTCCCCCAAGGGCCGCACCGTGCGGGCCACGCGCAGTTCGCCGCTCGTCCTGCTGGTGCGAAGCTGTTCAGACACGCTCCCAGATTCTCACAATTGAGGTGTGGCACGTAAGAATTCGATCGTTGCCGTTTCCGCCGGAGAGAGCCACAACACCGCGTTGAGGTCTGACGGCACGGTGTGGGCCTGGGGCTGCAATGCCAGGGGCCAGTTGGGGAACGGAGCGACCAATGAATCCCATACGCCGACCCAGGTCGTCGGGCTAAGCAACGTGGTGGCGATAAGCGGGCGCGCGTATCACAACCTTGCGCTCAAATCCGACGGAACCGTATGGGCCTGGGGCTGGAACCAGTATGGACAGGTATGGACAGTTGGGTAACGGAACAGCCGGAAACAGCTCTCCGTTGCCGGCGCAGGTTCCGGGGATCACCAATCCAGCGACCATCTCCGCCGGATACGCGGTCAGCCTGGCCCGGATGTCCAACGGCACGGTGCAGATCTGGGGAACCAGCAAATACGGTGAGCTCGGGCAGGGCAACATTGGCGATCACAGCTATTCTCCGATCCCGGTGCCGGGCCTGTCGAACGTGGTCATCATCTCTGCCGGCTTCGAGTGCCCGGAGGCTTTGAAGTCGGACGGGACCATCTGGATGTGGGGTTATAACGATTTGGGCGAACTCGGCAACGGCAACGAGATGAACGAGGGCTCCCCGGGCCAGGTGTTGACGCTGACGAACATGATCTATCCCGGACTCACCGGTGACCGGGACAACTGCGCCATTCGCGCCGATCACACGCTCTGGACCTGGGGCCGGAATTACAACGGACAGCTTGGGATTGGAACGGCGGACCAGGACCCGCATCCGGTGCCGCTGCAGGTGCCGGCCTTCGGCAACGGTGATGTGGTGGCGGTGCTCACGCCGGATTGGCACAGCCTGGCCCTCGAGTCTGACGGCACGCTGTGGGGCTGGGGAATCAATGACCACGGGCAGTTGGGCAACGGCACCACGAACTCCGAATACAGTCCTGGGCCGGTCCTGTGGCCGCTGGTTCCGGCCGCGCCGCGGATGAATCTGGCGGGCGCCCGGAATCCGGGCGATGGCTCATTCCAGCTCAGCTTCACCAACAACCCGGGCGCGCGGTTTACGGTCCTCATGAGCACAAACGCGGCGCTGCCGTCGAGTCATTGGACGACGCTCGGCGCGGTTCCGGAACCTTCGCCTGGGCAGTTCCAATTTACGAACGCACAAGCAGCCGGCAGTGCGGCGCGCTTCTATCGGGTGCGTGCGCCTTAGTCAGAAGCGAAACCATCGAGTGGAGCCGAGGCGCGAACGTGATTAAGTATCTTGCACGTGTTGCCTTGCTCAGCGGCCGGTCATTTGCTCCAGCTTTTCCGGGTATCTAGCCCCTTGGACGGTGATCTTTGAGGCCGCGCTATCGATCTCACGAAGGTCGTCCGACGTAAGCTTGATGGCCGCGGCTCCGATGTTCTCGTCCAGGCGATGCAGCTTCGTGGTGCCCGGGATCGGAACAATCCAAGGCTTTTGGGCCAGCAGCCACGCCAGCGCGATCTGAGCGGGGGTCG
>Ga0209415_10016436_pt1 | contig 11891 bp, 11 predicted proteins | sample PeaSoiSIISIP2007_FD_187696 | JGI IMG/M metagenome (GOLD analysis project Ga0209415, IMG submission 187696) | Peat soil microbial communities from Weissenstadt, Germany - SII-SIP-2007 (SPAdes) (version 2) | ecosystem: Environmental > Terrestrial > Soil > Wetlands > Peat | place: Germany... | reverse complement strand
GCCTGCGCCTGCCTCGCCGCGGCCATCTGCTCCCTGACGCGGGCCTGGAAGTCGGCGGTTGAGTTCTCCGAGGGGTACGGCTCGGCGGGAACCGGCACGCCCAGGAACTTGCAGAGCCGCTCCCAGCCCTCGCCGACTTCGTAGACCAGCAGCCGCTCCGGCGCGATCGCGGCCTTCACCGCCTCGGTGTGCTTGCGGAAGTAGTCGGTCATGTAGGCGCGGTCGTCGAGGTGGTGGCGGAACTCGCCCATGAAGCTGCCGAAGAAGCGGTGCTGCAGGCTGTCGCCTTGCGTCCGGACGCCGCTTTGAGGCGAGAAGATCGTCGCCTGGGTGGAGTCGAACCACTTGTCCGGATCGCGCACCGTGTGCAGCACCTTGGCGTGCGGATAGTGATCGGCGATCGCCTTCCAGTGCGCCGCGCCGGGGTAGTCGACCATCGACTGGTAGTCCTGGAAGATCAGGTCCCAGTTCGGCCGTCCTTCGTTGGCGTCGATCCACAGCTGCATGCTCTCGGGGTGGGCGAACACCTCGACCATGTGATGGCAGGGGCCAAAACCCAGCATGTTGAGCGCGGTCTGCATCGACTTGGTGCCGGTGCGGCCAAGCCCCGACCCAACAATCTTTAACGGCATGAACGTCTCCCCGATCCTCGCCCGAACCGTAGCCCGCCGGCGCCGGCGGCTCAATCGGCTGCGGCGTAGGCGTCCAGAGCGCGGCGCAGGTCGGCGATCAGGTCGTCCGGGTCTTCCAGGCCGATGTTGAGCCGGATCAGCGGGCCGCCGTAGGCCGCCTTGAACTGGCGCACGTCGAACTGCGGATCGCCGTTCAGCGCCAGGCTCTCGAATCCGCCCCAGGAGAAGCCGAGGCCGAACAGCTGTAGCGTATCCAGGAACGCCTCCACCGCCTTGCTCGAGGCGGGCTGCATCACGATCGCGAACACGCCGGCGGCGCCGGTGAAGTCGCGCCTCCACAACGCGTGGCCCGGCGCCCCCGGCAGGGCCGGGTGCAGCACACGGAGCACCTGCGGCTGCTGCGCCAGCCAGGCGGCGACCGCCAGGCTGGAGGCGCCGTGACGGGCCATCCGGGTCGGCAGCGTGCGCAGGCCGCGCAGCATCTGGTAGGCGTCCTCCGAGGCGACCGACCAGCCGAAGTCGACGATCGCCCGCTCCAGCGCCTGGGCCATCGCCGGCGATGCCGCCGCGACCGAGCCCATGAACACGTCGGAATGGCCGCCGACGTACTTGGTCAGCGACTGCACGCTGAGATCGACGCCGTGGGCCAGCGGCTTGAACAGCAGCCCGGCCGCCCAGGTATTGTCCAGCAGCGTGAGGACGCCGCGCTCGCGGGCCAGCCGGGCGATGGCCGGGACGTCCTGCATCTCGAAGCTCAGCGAGCCCGGGCTCTCCATCACGATCAGCCGCGTCGCCGGCGTCACCATGGCCATCACCGCCTCGGGCGAGGCGTCGGCGGCGAAGTAGCGCGTCGGGGCGCCGAAGCGGCCAAGCACCTGGTCGCAGAAGCGGCGGGTCGGCTTGTAGACGCAGTCGGCGGCCAGCACCTCGTCGCCGGCCTTCAGCACCGCCAGCATCGCCGCGGCGAGCGCCGAAACGCCTGAGGGGAACAGCTTGACCGTCGCCGCGCCCTCCAGTTCGGACAGCGCCGACATCAGGGTCTCCTGGGCGGCGAGGCCGGCGCGGCCGTAGGTGGGGCGACTGGTGTCGTAGAGCGCCGCGGCGCGCTCCACGAGCACGGTCGAGCCCTTCTGCACCGGCGGGCCGACGGTGCGCAGCAGGTCGGCGCGGGCCTTGCCGGCGCGGATCAGCCGGGTGGCTTCGCTGGGCTTGTCGCTCATAACGCCAGCCGCATCGCGCAGCGATCCTCGAAGCCGCGCGCCACCTCGTCGGCCAGCGTCGCCGCCAGGTGCGGCGTCGGCGCCTCCAGCACGACGAAGCCCATCGAGGCGTAGAAAGGCGCGTTGAAGGGGATGTGGCGGAAGGTCGTCAGCGTGACGGCCGGCAGACGCGCCCCGCGGGCCCAGTCGATCGCGGCCTGCATCAGCCGCCGCCCGTGCCCCTGCTTTTGGCGCGCCATCACCACGTCCACTTCCTCGATGTAGAGGCCGTCGTCGGTGATCTCGCCGGCGAGGAAGCCGATCGCGCCGGTCGCCGCATCGTCAGCCACCCAGAGCAGGCCGGCGTCCAGCGCCCTGAACCACTGGTCCGGCGGCGCGGGGGGGGAGGCGTCGGCGAGCGGCTGGCCGAACACGGTGAAGGTCTCGGCGCCGGACTGCTCGATCGCATCGAGCGCGGGGAGATCTTCCGCGCGCCCAGGCCGGATCGTCACCTCACGGACGCTCGCCTGGGTCACGGCCCGGTCGCGACCGGGGTGTCGCTGCGCGAGCCCCATTCGGTCCACGAGCCGTCGTAGACCGCCACGTCCTCGCGCCCCAGCCGCGCCAGGGCCAGCGCCAGGATCGAGGCGCTGATGCCGGAGCCGCAGGTGGTGATGATCGCCTCGGCCGGATCGACCCCTGCGGCCTCGAACGCCGCCATCAGCTGCGCCGGCGCCGCGAGCGTGCCGTCCGCGGCCACCACCTGCGACCAGGGCACGTTATGCGCGCCCGGCATGTGGCCGGCGCGGAGGCCCGGACGGGGTTCCGGCGTCTCGCCGCGGTAGCGGACGGCCGGCCTGGCGTCCACCACCTGCGCGCCGCCGCTGGCCAGCGCCGAACGGACCGCCTCGGTGTCGGCGAGCAGCTCCGCCGCGGGATGGGCCTTGAACTCGCCATGCTCCGGCTCGCGCCAACCGGCTTCGACCGGATGGCCCTCGGCGACCCACTTCTTCAGCCCGCCGTCGAGCACGAACACGTTCGAATGCCCCATCGCCCGCAGGCTCCACCACACCCGGGGCGCCGAGAAGACGCCAACGGCGTCGTAGACCACCACGGCCGAGCCCACGTCGACGCCCAGCCGCCGCACGGCGGTCGCGAACGCCTGCGGCGTCGGCAGCATGTGGGGCAGGGCGCTGGCGTGGTCCGAGATCGCGTCGATGTCGAAGAACACCGCGCCGGGGATGTGCGCTGCCGCATACTCGGCCTTGGCGTCGCGCCCATCGGCGGGCATGTGCCAGCTGCCGTCGAGCACGACGAGCCCGGCGTCTCCGAGATGCTCCGACAGCCAGTCGGTGGAAACCAGGGGCCCCGTCATGGCGCCACCCAAGGCGGGACCGGCAGGCCCCGCTCCCGCAGGAAGGCGGCGTTGAACAGTTTGCTCTGGTAACGCGAGCCGTAGTCGCAAAGCACCGTCACGATGGTCTTCCCCGGTCCAAGTTCGCGCGCCATGCGCACCGCACCGGCGACATTGATGCCCGTCGAGCCGCCCATGACCAGCCCCTCGTCGCCAAGTTCGATAATCGCCCGCATCATCTCCTCGTCGGTGACCCGATAAGGGTAGTCGACCACCAGGCCTTCGAGGTTGCCGGTGATCCGGGCCTGGCCGATCCCTTCGCTGATCGAGGTCCCCTCGGCCTTCAGTTCGCCGTGCGCGTAATACTCGTAGAGCGACGCCCCGCCGGGATCGGCCAGGCCGATGGCGATGTCGCTCTTCTGACCACGCAGAAACGTCGAGACCCCGGTCAGGGTGCCGCCGGTCCCGACGGCGCAGATGAACGCGTCGATCTTGCCGTGCGTCTGCGCCCAGATCTCGGGGCCGGTCGCGTCGATGTGGGCCTGGCGGTTAGCGAGGTTGTCGAACTGGTTGGCCCAGATCGCGCCGGCGGGCTCCATTGCATTAAGTTCCTCCGCCAAGCGTCCGGAATAGCGAATATAATTGTTCGGGTTGGCGTAAGGGACCGCGTCCACTTCGACGAGTTCCGCCCCCATCAGCCGGACCGCGTCCTTCTTTTCTTCGCTCTGGGTGCGGGGCATGACGATGGTGGCGCGGTAGCCGAGCGCGCGGGCGACCATGGCCAGACCGATGCCGGTGTTGCCGGCGGTGCCCTCGACGATCCGTCCGCCCGGCCGCAGCGCGCCGCGCTTCTCGGCGTCGCGGACGATCCACAGCGCCGCGCGATCCTTCACCGATTGGCCGGGATTGAGGAACTCCGCCTTGCCCAGGATTTCGCACCCGGTCGCCTCGCTGGCGGCCTTCAGGCGGATGAGCGGCGTGTCGCCGATGAGATCGAGCACCGACCCAGCAATCATGGCCGCTAAATCGCGGGCGGCGGGGCGGGGCGCAAGAGGGAAGATCGGCGTTGCGCCGGCGGCGTGGGTGCGGGCGCGGCGATGGGGCAATGGCTCGCCGGCGCTCGCGCCCCAGAACGGGCAACTGCGAGCCCCGAATCCGCCACGTTCAGCCCGCGCGTTGGTTTGGTGGGCAGACACGCAGCCGTGATGCGCGAAAACCGGCTTTCTTCGCCTCCCGATGTAGTCCTTGTTTGAAGTACGCGGCTGGGTTGGGTAAGAGTCGGGATGCGTGAGTGTGTATCATTCACGCCTACAGATTGTATCCCTTGGACGTTGCTGAATCCCAACACCGTCTCTGCGTCCAGGCTTGTCACCGGGCGCATCCAGAGCGGCAGCCCATGAGGTGGAAGATGAGACCGACTTCAGCACTGGCGGCGATCACTTTGGCCCTCTCGGGTGTCGGCCTAACGTCGGGGGCGGCAGCCGCCGAGGTCGTGAGTTTTATTCCGGGAACGTACAGCCTTGCGCAGTCGAACCTGGGGCCCGCGGTGGACACGCTCGACCTGACGGTCAGTAGCGGCGTCGCAACGTTCGTGCTGACCGGGCTGGACAACGCCACGTTCAGCGTTCCCGAGATGTCGACGCCAGCGGGCGGAGGAACCACTAACCCCTACTACATGGTCGACGGGACCCACGTGACGGGCAGTTGGGACAAGACCATATTCCCATTCATCACCTTCTGGTCCACGCCACTGCAAGGTGGTTTCACCATAGGCTCGCAGCCAGGCGAGAGTGGCAGAAACGTCGTCGATGTCTTCCAGTCGACCCAGGGTACGGGGCAGGTATTCGCGTTTGGAGTCGTGGCTCAATCCATCCCTGAACCGGCCACGTGGGCGATGGTGCTGCTCGGCGTCGGCCTCATCGGCGGGGGTCTGCGACTGAACGCCCGCGGCAAGGAAGTGTCCTCGGCGGCCTAGTCGCGCGGCGTCGCGGCCCCGTTACGCGGCCGCGACGCCGACGCCATCACGAAAGTTTCACGCCGGCTAATGCATCCATCGCGGGACGCAGCGGCCTCATCCGTCCGGAACACCGCCGGGATGGGGCCGCGAGATGCTTCGGTTGATCTGCGCATTGATCTGGCTGGCGCTGGCTGCGCATGCCGTGGCGGCGCCGCTTGACGGTGTGAAGGTCGTATCCGACGGGCCCTATCACCCAGCGAGCGTCCAGCAGATTGTCGTTCACTCAGCGCGCCTCGGTCGGGACATTGAGGTGATCGTCAGCGCGCCGGCGGGGGGCCCACCGCTCCCGCCGGGCGGCAAGTATCCGGCCATCTACGCGCTCGATGGCGGATATGGCGTGGCCGGGCCGATCGCCCAGCAGATGGCCTGGTCCTGGGCGATGTGGCCCGCCTACGTCATCTCGCTCACTTATCCGGCGGGCGTCGCCAACGCGCGCGACACCGACTTTCTGTTTCAGCCGACGATCCGGAATGGGGCGACCATCGGCGGCGGCGGCGCAGCGTTTCAGGCCTTCCTCACCGACGACCTCAGACCCTTCCTTGAATCGCGCTATCCGCTCGACCCGGCGCGCGCGATTCTGTTCGGCCACTCCTACGGCGGGCTGTTCGCGGCCAATGTCCTGGCTGCGGCCCCGGACTCCTTCGGGGGCTATATCATCGCCAGTCCATCGACGCCGGCCGACCCTTTTGTCGTCGACAGGCTCGCCGCCGTCGCCGCGCGCGGGCACGGTCAGCGCGTGTTCGTTGCAGTTGGCGGCAACGAAGGCTCGGCCATGGTGTCGGGCGCCGAACAGGTCGCGGCGGCTCTGGCGTCACCCGGAACCGGCTTCATCGTCCAGAAGCAGGTCTTCGCGGGCGAGGGACATGTCACCTACTACCCCATGCTGGTCTCGGCTGCGTTCGCCTGGATGCTGCCGTCGCCGCCGGGCGCTCGCTCGGTGGGGACGGCCCAGGTCAAGTGTGCCGCGATCCAGGTCTCGAACGCCGCGCTTGACCGGCTGGTCGGGGTCTATCTGCTGTCGGACGGGCGGGCGGTCACCATCCGACGCCAAGGCGCGAGCCTTCTGGCGCAGATGACCGGCTCGCCGGAAGGGGAGGTGTTTCCCGAGACGCCGCAGAGCTTCTGTCGCCCGGACGTCGACGTCCATCTGCGGTTCGAGACCGCGGCGACCGGCGCCGCCAGCGCCGTCACGGTGGATCTGTTCGGCTCGCAAATGCGAGCCGTCAGAACTGAGCGCCACTAGCGTGCATTCAGGGAACGAGCACGACGCGCCCGATCACCTTGCCCGCCTTGAGATCCTCGAGCACCGTGTTGGCGGACGAGAGCGGGACTTCCTTGACCGGGATCGGGTCGACCTTGCCGGCGCGGACCAGCTCCATCATCGCCTCGGCCTCGGCGAGCGAGCCGACGTAGGAACCGCCGACGGTGAAGGCGCGGATCGGGAACATGGCCAGCGGCATCGACATGCCGCCGCCGAACAGCCCGACCACGACTACCTTGCCGCCCCGGCGCACCGTCTGGCTGGCGAACCCAAAGCTCGAGTCCGAGCCGACGAAGTCGATCGCCGCCACCGCGCCGCCCTCGGTGTCGGCCATCAGCTTCTTCAGCGCCTCGGGGTCGGTCGTGTTGTAGACGGCCTTGGCGCCCGCGCCCATCGCCGCCTGCAGCCGGCCCTCGTCGATGTCGGCGACCAGCGGGCTCTTGCCGAACAGCTCCTTGGCGAACTGGATGCCCATCATGCCGAGGCCGCCCGCGCCAACGATCACCACCTCGTCCTTTGGCCCGAGCGCCGGGACCTTCTTCAGCGCGCCGTAGGCGGTAAGGCCGGAACACATGTAGGTCGCCGCCAGCGCCGGCGGGGTCTTGCCGTAATCGAGCAGGTAGCGCGGGTGCGGGATCATCACGTGGCTGGCGTAGCCGCCGCCGACGCCCGCCGAGCAGCCGAGGTTGCGCGGGGCGTTGCAGTAGTTTTCCTCGCCGCGCAGGCAAGCCGAGCACGCGCCGCAGCCGATCCAGGAATAAAGCGCCCGATGCTGGCCGATCAGGGCGCTGTCGGCGTCGGGCCCGACCGCGATCACCTCGCCGGCGACTTCGTGGCCCAGGGTGTGGGGCAGAGGCAGGCCGAGCGGCAGCTTGGCCTCGCCGCCCAGGCCGATGAAGCCCTCGTGGATGTGGACGTCGGAGTGGCAGACGCCGCAGTGCTCGACCCGCACCAGCACCTCGGTCCCGGTCGGCGCCGGCGTTGGCTGCTCGATCCGCTGCAGCGGCTTGCCGAACTCGGTGATGGCTTCGCAATACATGGGCTCGCCTCCTGGCTTAGGCCGGCACTCTCGATCCGCGACGCCACGGAACGCAAGCGCCGGAACCGGTCGGCGCGCTGATCAGTTCGGGCCCTTGGGCAGGCGGAACACGGATTCGTAGAGCGCCGCCTTCGGCACGACGCCGCCGGACAGCAGGCCGCCCCCCGACGTCTGGCCTTGCGCCATGATTTTCGGCAGCGCCTCGCGCCAGGCCTCCGCGCTTTCCCACTTCGCGATGTTGACGAACGCGTAGCTCTGGTCGCCGACGCCGGCATTGCGGTGCAGCTCCGTGCCTTCGAAGCCGGGCATGCCATCCAGCGCCGCGCACACCGCCTTGAAGCGCGCCTCGAAGGCGTCCGCCTCGCCCGGCGGCACCGTGAACAGATTGACCAGCGTCAGGCTCATGCGATCGCCTCCCAAGTTTGACGTTTGGCTATATAGGTGGGCCAGCGGGCGGAGGACGGACAATGGCGACGAGTTCAGGCGAGATCGTCATCCACGCCGGCCGTCTTCTCGCCGAACCGGGTCAGCCGCCAAAGTCGCAGCAGAGCGTGCGCATCGCCGACGGCCGGATCGCCGCTATTTCGGCGGGCTTCGTCGATCCGCCGCCGGGGGCGACGCTGATCGACCTCAAGGACCGGTTCGTGCTGCCGGGCCTGATCGACTGCCACGTGCACCTGACTGGCCAGCTCGGCCCTGGCCAGCGTCTGCGCTTCGTCGAGGACTCCGATCCGAAAGTCGGGCTCGATGGCGCGCACCGGGCGCGGCTGACGCTCGAGGCCGGCTTCACCACCGTGCGCGACCTCGGGGCGCGCAAGCCGGAGATCATCTACGCCCTGCGCGAGGCGGTGGCCGAGGGCAAGGTTCCCGGGCCGCGGATCCTGGCGGTGGGCGCGATCCTGTCGCCGACCGGCGGGCACGGCCAGACCTACGGTTATCGCCAGGACGTCTGCGCCTGCCTCCAGTCGAACGCCGGAGTCTGCGACGGCGTCGACGGTTGCCGCCGCGCGGTGCGGTTGCAGGTGGCGCAGGGGGCGGACGCGATTAAGTTCGCCGCCACTGGCGGGGTGCTCTCCAACATCCGCGCCGGGGTCGACCAGCAGTTCACCACCGACGAGCTTCGCACCATCATCGAGACCGCGCACACGCTGGGGCGCCGGGTCTCGGCCCACGCCCATGGCCTCGCCGGCATCAACGCGGCGCTGGAGAACGGCGTCGACTCGATCGAGCACGGCAGCTTCCTCGACGACACGTCGATCGACTTGTTCCTGAAGGCGGGCGCTTTCCACACCCCGACCATCATCGCCGGCATGACCGTGCTGGGGATGGCGCAGGGCGGCATGGTGCTGACGCCGGCGCAGCGCGAGAAGGCGTTGGTGGTCGGCGAGCATATCCGCGAGGCCCTCGGCCGCTCCTATCGGGCCGGGGTCAAGATCAGCTTCGGCACCGACATGGGCGTCGGCCCCCATGGCGAGAACGCCCGCGAGTTTGCGCTGATGGTCGAAGCCGGCATGTCCAGCGCCGACGCGATCAAGGCCGCCACCGTCACCGCCGCCGAGCTGCTGGACATCTCCGACGTGGCGGGGCGGATCGCCCCCGGGCTGTTGGCCGACATCATTGCGGTCGCCCGCGATCCGCTGGAAGACGTCACCGAGCTGGAGCGGGTGAAGTTCGTGCTGGCCGCCGGCGCGGTGGCCCGCGTCGACGCTTGATGGCCGCGGCGACGGCGCAGTCGCTGTTCGAGCAGGGATTTGCGCTGCATCAGGCCGGTCGGCTGGGAGAGGCGAGCGCGCTCTACGAGCAGGCGCTCTTGGCCGAGCCCGATCACTTCGACATCGTGCACCTTCTGGGGCTGGTCTGCGCTCAGACCGGCGATATGCAGCGCGGCGCGGCCCTCATGCAGCGCGCGGTCGAGCTCAATCCGAACGTCCCGGCGGCGTTCAGCAACCTCGGCTGGGCGCTGGGCGAGCTCGGTCGGTTCGATGAAGCCATAGCCAGTTGCCGGCGGGCGATCGCGCTGGCGCCCGGATCGGTGGAGGCCCACGCCAATCTCGGCATCGCGCTGGCGGCGGCGGGTCGTCTCGACGAAGCGGTGGCCGGCTTTGACCAGACGCTCGCGCTCAACCCTACCTACGCGGCGGGCTTCTACAACCGCGCGAACGCCCAGCGCGATCGCGGCCGGTTCGGCGAGGCGCTGGATGACTACGCCGAGGCAGTCGCACTGAAACCGGACTTCGTTGAGGCCTGGATCAACCGCGGCGGCGTGCTGGAGCGCCTCGGCGAAACGATGCAGGCTCTGTCGCACTACGACCAGGCGACCGCGCTGCGCCCAGGCCTTCCCGAGGCCCACGGCAATCGCGCCAAGCTCCTCAACGAGCTGAAGCGTTCAGACGAGGCGCTCGCCAGCGCCGAACGCGCGATCGCCCTGCGGCCAGGCTTCGTCGAAGCCCACAATCACCGGGCGCTGGCGCTGCTGGACCTGCGCCGGCTCGACGAGGCGCTGGCGGTCAGCGACCACGCCATCGCGCTCGATGGCGGCTACGCGGAGGCGCACAACAGCCGCGGCATCACCCTGTTCGACCTGCGTCGGCTGGACAAGGCTATCGCCAGTTATGACCGGGCCATCGCGTTGCGCCCCGACTTCGCCGCGGCCCACCTCAACCGCGCCACGTCCCTGCTCTCGCTCGGTGAGCTGCGGGCGGGCTTTGAGGCATACCGCTGGCGCTCGAAGGTACGGGGCTTCCATCCGGCGCTCGCGGGCGGCTGGCCGTCGTGGGAGGGCGAAGATCTCGCGGGCAAATCGATCCTGATCCACGGCGAGCAGGGCTTCGGCGACCGACTGCAGTTCGTCCGCTATGCGCCGCTGGTCGCGGCGAGAGCGGCGCGGGTCACGCTGGCGACCGAGCCGGCGCTGGTGAGCCTGTTCCGCGGCTCGCTGCCAGGCCTCGAGGTCGTCGCCGAGACGCCATCCGAAGCCGATTTCGACTTCCAGGTCGCGCTGATGTGCCTGCCGCGCCTGTTCGGGACCACGCTGGAGACGATACCGGCCTCGACGCCCTATCTCGCTGCCGATCCCGCGAAGGTCGCGCAGTGGGCGACGCGCCTGGCGGGCTACGCCGGCCTCAGGGTCGGGCTGGTCTGGGCCGGAGATACCCACGCCCACCGCCCGGCGGGCGCCGCGGTCGACCGGCGGCGCAGCCTGCGCCTGGCCCAGTTCGCGCCGCTGGCCGGCGTCGCCGGCGTGACCTTCGTCAGCCTGCAGAAGGGCGAGCCGGCCGCGCAGGCGCTAGAACCGCCGCCCGGCATGGCGTTGCTCGACTTCACCGACGAGCTGCGAGATTTCGGCGACACCGCCGCGCTGACGGGCAGCCTGGACCTGGTGATCGCCGTCGACACCGCCGTCGCCCACCTCGCCGGCGCATTGGCCAAGCCGGTGTGGATTCTCTCCCGCTACGAAGGCGACTGGCGCTGGCTCAACGGTCGCGAGGACAGTCCCTGGTATCCGACGGCGCGCGTTTTCCATCAGCAGGCGACGCAGGCATGGGATCCGGTCGTCGCGCGCGTCGCCGCGGCGTTGGCTATCCTGGTCGGCGACGGTCAGCCTAACAAAGCGCGTTGACGGACCAGCGCCGCTACCGGCTCACACAGCTTCCGGCCGCACGCTGGCGAGCCAGCCGTCGACTCCCGCCACAATGGTCTCGGCGTCCTGGTAGCCGCGGGTGACGAGGGCGTAGGTCCCGTCGGCGTTGGGGCCAACCACCACGGTCGGGAAGCCGGTGGCGCCGGCGCGCTGGGAGATGGCGTAGTCGCGCCAGGTCTCGCTCTTCAGGCCCTCGTCGGCGAGGCCGGTCTCGAAGGCGTCGCGGTCGAAGCCTTGCTCGGCGGCGATCGCGGCGAGTTCGGACGGGTCGGTGATGTCGCGCCCGTCGGCGTAAAAGGCGATGTGCAGGCGCTCGAGCAGGTCCAGCGCCTCCTCGTCGTTGGTGCGGCGGGCTAGCACCACGGCCCTGGCGGCCGGGTCGGTGTCGTAAACGAAGCCGTCGCGCTCGCCGAGCACGGGGCTGAACTTGACGCCGGTGAGCGCGCCGATCTCATTCCAGTGACCGACCAGGCCGCGCCGCGCGGCCTCGGGCATCGGTTCGGTCGTCCCGGGGCGGAGGCCGCCCATGACCAGGCGGATCGGCAGCAGGTCGCGGTAGCGGTTGCGCAGGGTGCGGACCACCGGCGAGAAGCCGTAGCACCAGGAGCACATCGGATCGCTGAAGTAGATGAAGTGCAGGGCTTGCATGGCGCGGCTCCAGTGACCGAGCTAGCCTAGAGCGCGTTCAGCAAAAGTGGAATCGCTTTTGCGGTTCGAACGCGCTCCAGATTCAAAGTGTTAGAGCACGA
>Ga0209415_10016435_pt1 | contig 11891 bp, 8 predicted proteins | sample PeaSoiSIISIP2007_FD_187696 | JGI IMG/M metagenome (GOLD analysis project Ga0209415, IMG submission 187696) | Peat soil microbial communities from Weissenstadt, Germany - SII-SIP-2007 (SPAdes) (version 2) | ecosystem: Environmental > Terrestrial > Soil > Wetlands > Peat | place: Germany... | reverse complement strand
TGGACCCGGAAGATTACAGCCCGGTCGGCGCAGACGCTCAACACCTGCAACGCCAGCGGCCTGGTCTACTGCAGCTCTATCTCGATCTCATCGGGTGCTTCCGCCTGCCAGTCAGCCTCTGGCGCGGCCTGGACCTCCCGCTCCATCCGCGCGGTGTACTCACTGCTGGCGTCCAGCTCTGCCCGCTGCGCCTCAACCCGAGCCGCCGCCGTGGCCACCCCCGCCCCCACCGCCTGTGCAGCTCCGCTGGAACGAGGATTGGCCCAGGTTTCGTCCCGTGGAATATGCGCTGACCGGGGTGGTCGGGCCCGCCGCGATCGCGGAGTACGTCGTGCTGCCAGCCCAGAGACAGCCTCACTGGACGGGCGGCATCCTGTTCGACGACGCGATACGCAGCGCGATCCGGCTCCGTTCTCCCGCGGCGCTCGCGGTCGTCTGGACTGCGGCCGACGTGGTGGGTGTCTCGGTGGTGGTGCTCGCCGTAGGAGTCGATTCGTTCCTCGTTCCGCTCTTTCGAGGCACCCCGGACGTCGCCCTGCAGGTAACCTTGATGGGCATCGAGTCGTACGCGTTCAGCTCGATCCTGTCGATCACCCTTTATGACACGGTCGGTCGTGCCCGACCGTCCTACGAAGATTGCCAGAACAGCTCCTCGGCCAACGCCGAATGTCGCACGAGTCCGACGGCATCTTTCCCCAGCGGTCACACCAACGAAGCCTTCACGGCCGCCGGGCTGTCCTGCGCGAATCACGCCAACCTACCCATTTACGGGTCCCGGCTGGCCGACGCCCTCGCGTGCACCCGGGATCTCACGATCGCGACGGCCGACGGGGTGCTGCGCATCATGGGAGATCGGCACTATACGACCGACGTGCTGACGGGCGCTGCGCTGGGCTTCGGCTTCGGTTTCGGCCTGCCGACTCTCCTGCACTACCGGGGCAGCGCGGATCACTCGCCGCTGGCCGGGTTGTCCGCGTCGCCGATGCTGGGCGCGGGCGCCGTGGGCCTCGTCGCAGCTGGACGCTTCTGAGGCATGGTAAACCGACGGTCGCATGACCACCCCCAACCATCCCGAGACGCCGAAGGTCCGCCCGCGCTTCCGCGAGCACCCCGTGGAGTTCCTTCTGGGAATCTTCGGCGAGGTGCGCCCGGGGGAGGCGCCGACGGCGCTGCTTCTCGCCTTCAACGTTTTCCTCCTCCTGACCGCGTATTACTTGCTGAAGGTCGCGCGCGAGCCGCTCATCTTGCTGGGCGCGGGTGCCGAGGTGAAGAGCTACGCCTCGGTCGGTCAGTCCGTGTTGCTCATTTTCGTGGCCAATTTCTACGGTTGGCTGTCCGCGCGTGTAGGTCGCGTCGCGCTCATCGCATTCGTGACTCTCTTCTTCACCATGAATCTCGGGGTGTTCTGGGCTCTGGGGACCCATGGCGTCCCGCTTGGCGTCCCGTTTTTCCTGTGGGTCGGGGTCTTCAACACCGTGACTGTGGCGCAGTTCTGGAGCTTTGCGGCGGAGACGTACACCGAGGAGCAAGGCAAGCGTCTCTTTCCCATCGTAGGCATCGGCAGCTCGGTTGGTGCGGTCGCGGGCGCGAGCATCGCCGAGCCCCTCGTTCGTCGCGGCTCGCCGTTTCTTCTCATGCTCATTGCGGCGGCCCTCCTGGTCGCAAGCCTGGGGCTCACCTACCTCGTGCATCGACGCGAAGCCATGCTTCGAAAGACCGGCGCGGCGAAGCCGGCGGACAAACCCCTGGCACGCGGCAACGCCTTCGCGCTCATCGCCCGCGACCGATATCTCTTGGTGTTCGCCGTCATGGTCCTCGTATTGAACATGGTCACCAAGACCGGCGACTACGTGCTCGACCGCATGCTTGTCGCCCACGCATCGTCCGCGGCTCACTCCCTCGGCGTTGTCCCAACCGTCTACATCGGCGAATTCAAGGCGCGGTATTTCCAGTGGATCAACGCGCTCGGCGTCATCATGCAGCTCTTCGTAGTGTCTCGCGTGATCAAATACGCGGGCCTGCGCCTGGCGCTCGTGATCGTTCCCATTGCCTCTATCGCCGGCTACGGAGCGTCGCTCGCCGCGCCGCTCATCGGCGTACTCATGGTCGCCCGCATCGGCGAGAGCACGCTCGACTACTCGCTCTCGAACACGACGCGGCAGGCCCTGTGGCTCGTGACGTCGCCCGAGGCCAAGTACAAGGCCAAGCAGGTCATCGACACGTTCGTTATGCGGGCAGGCGACTCCCTGTCGGCATCCCTCGTCTGGATCGGGGCACGCACCGCCATGAGCCCGAGAGGCTTCATCGCGATCAACGTCGTGCTCACGCTCGTGTGGCTCGGCTTGGCTCTCCTCCTCGGACGGACGTACGCCCACCTCAGCGTTGCGTCGACGGGCGGTCGGGCGGCAGAGAGCGCTTGAGGTCCGCGAGGATCTCGGAGGCGTGGCGCGCCGGGCGCATCGGGCGCTCCTCTCCAAGGTAAGGCCAGACTGCGTCCCGGATCTCGGCGGGGAGTACGGTCTCGAGGTACTCGAGGGCCGTGCCGCGCAGACGCTCGTCGCCGTTGTGCAAGGCCTTGAAGGCAATGACCAGCGATCCGCGGTCCAGGTGCAAAGCCAGCAGGGTGAACACGTGCTCCAGGCTACGATCGACGCGGTCTCGCAGGAGGCGATCGATGAGCACCGGCTCGCTCCCGTCGTCATCGAGCTCCGGCAAAGGCTGGCTCGCCCAGACGCCGCGATCGCGCGACACCTCGAGCGTCACGATCGCGATGACCCGCTCCGGTGGGATGACGATGTGAGGATTGGCCTGAGTGATCTTGAGCAGGGCGCGCCCGCACTCGTAGCGCACCTCGAACCGGTCGTCTTCGGCGCCCCGAAGAAGAGCGTCCGCGACCTGCTGGGTAGGGCATTCGCAGAGCAACCGCGGGATGCGCCGTCGGATATCGGACTCGACACCCGGATCGCAGAGAGCGTCCGCGAGCTGTCCGGGGATGAGTGGGGCGGTTCGGCGGAGCGCGCGAATTGCATGGTCGCGAAGTTCCTTGTCTGCGAGTCGTAGGATGGCGAATGCGACCGCCGTTCGAGCAAGTGGCTTCTCAGCCGATAACGCGCGGCGCGCGCGATCCACGTCCATCGAGCTCAGATCCGCCACGTCCTGCGCCGAGTTCGCATCCCTCGCTCGCAACGCCTCGGCGGCTTGCTCCAGCGCCGCGAGGGGTGGGGGCGGAAGCACGACGTCGAGGACATCCACCACCTTGTCGTGTGTGATCAGAGTCGCTCCCGGTCCCGCGCTAAGCCGGAGGGTGACGGAGAGCGCGCCATCCTCGAGGCCGCGACGCAGGCTGTCTTCGAGCACCGAGACGTACCCGAGATGAAGCGGCCGCAAGCGAGCGAGGGTGACGAGGGCGCACGCCATGGCAACCCCCAACATCGCCGTCTCCGCTCGAGGGCCCGCGAACCACACAGCGGCCCCCGCGAGCCCGGCGGCGGCCATCGTGCCCAGGCGGTCGAATCCTAGGTCAATGACCGCTTTGCTTGCGCGCTTCGTGCCCTCGGGCAGCGGTGTGTAAAGAATCTCGTAGGCAGCGCGGAAGAGCGAGTTGCGCTGAGTGGCCTCCGCCCCCCGTAGCAGCGACGTGCTCAGGAGACCCGGCACTGCCAGCCCAATCGCGCCTCCCAGCAGAACGACCGCGGGCAGGATCGCGATGTTCAGAGCCAGTCCCAGCCTCTCGAGCGCGACCCTCCCGAACGCCACCTGCAAGACGAGCGACAGCACCCCGACCACCACCCAGAACATTGCAAAGAACGAGAGCAAGGCGGGTCCCCTCGCGAACGTCTTGGCCGCCTCGGCGCTGAAGACGTAGTCGAGGAGCCCGGAGGTCACGGCCCCGAGTGCGACGACGGCCGCCAGGTTGCGCAGGTAGGGCGCCTCCCGCAGCACCTTCAGCGGGAAGGCCGGTCCGTGGGTTGGCACGTCGACTACCGACCCTTGCGCGAGTCCTCTCGTGCTCGGAAGGCTCACGCGCGAGGTCCCCCACATACACAGTGCATTGGCGGCGGCGAGCACGGGCAGCATCGTGGTCACCGCAATCACCGACGACAACCACCACGCGGCAAGACCGCCCAGGAGGCCACCCAGCGTTCCCCCGCTCGTGATCGCGCTCACGGCTCGTCGGCTCGTGTGCGGGTCAAACGTCTCGTTGATGAGCGACCAGAAGGCCGAGATCATGGCAGCACTGAAGAGCGCCGTGTAGAAGTAGAGGGCAACGGCGGCCGGTCGCGGCGCCGAGAAGCTCAACGCCCACGTGGCCAACAAGATCGCCGAGCCTATGCCGAAGCCGAGCGGGACGACCCTGGCCGGCGTGAACCTCGACAGCATGCGCGACAGCCACAGCGCGGCCACGAGCGACACCACGGCGGACGCGCCCATCACCGGCGGAAGCGTCGTCACGTTGAAATTCGAGAGGTAGAACGCATCCCTCGTGGCTTTCCCGGCCACCTGCTGCGCAATCATCGCCGCCGAGGCGATGGCGGCCACGCGCGCTCCGGTCGGTAGTTGCGGCTCCATCGTGCTCTACCGCGCCCTGCTGTCATGCCCGCGAGTCATCCCAGGTAGAACTCGAGGCCGAACGACATTCGATACTGCGGATAGAACAGCGGCACGTTCTTGAGCTGCGGAGCCGGAATCGCGAAGCATAGAGGGTTGACGATGAGGAGGATGGTTCGCGATAGCTTCCACTCGATCCCGAGGAAGCTCAATCCCGCGAAGACTCCGACGCTCCCCGAGGGGGCTCCGTAGAGATTGCTCACAAGATACGACGTGCCAAGGCTGAGGGTGCTCCTGAGATTGAAGGTCTCATAGGCCAGCGGAAGGCGGAGCATCGCCGTACCGTACACGTTGACGGCGCCCGCATGGACCGTTGCGCCGTTGAAGGCGAGCCACGGGTTCCATTCTCCGTCGATGCCGAACGACCAGGACTTGTTGGCCCGCATGCGGAGACCGGCGGCCCCGGCCGCGGCAGGGTGGTTGATGGACCCCGATCCGCCGAAATACGCGCCCCAGGCGGTCGCGTTTGGATCTCGGGGTCCGGGCTCCGGCACCGGAACGATCTTGGGCGGCGGCGGCGCGTGTTCGTTGGGTACCGTCGGCGTCGTCAAGGTCGTCGTCGTCGTCAAGGGAGTCGTGACAACCGTCTCGGTGGTGGCGCCGCCGTCCCGCGTCGACGGGGGCACGGTCGTCTGCGTCGTCGTCGACTGCGCACGTGCCGTCCCGGGAGCGAGGGCGACAAGCACGAGCGCGCACGCCGCGACCGCGGTGCTCCGGCGCCGTCTTGCACGCCGGGCGAGTCCGATGAGGACCGCGACTCCGCCGGTCAGTGCCCCGCGGGGGCTCCCGTCGGATCGACCGAGGTGGCAGCCGCACCCCGCATCTGCATATGCCCGCTCTGGAGCATTGCACCAGCCATTGTCGAACGTGCATCCGGGCGAGTAGCTCAGGTACGTGTCGAGCACCGCGTCGACGGCCGCCATCTTCTGGTCTGGCGTCGATTGCGGATCCAGGGTCGCGCGCAGCACGCCGACCGCGGCGAGCGTCGCCAGTTGCCGCCGCGTCGCGCGGATAGCGTCGGGGTCGTCGCAGCGGTCCAGCTGCGTCGCGTGCGCTGGACCGTCGCGCGACTCCACGAGCGTCCCGTCGACCTTGTCGATCCAGTTGAGAACCACAGTGATGTGCGTCTCGTCAGCGCTGCGATAGGTGTGCGTGAAGCTGTCCTCGATGGCATGAATCGCCTGCCCCATCTTCAGGTAGTAGGTCGGCAGCGGCGCATTCACTTGGCCACGGATCGACAGGTACACCGTAACCGTCGTCCGCTCGGCCGGATCCGGCATGCCGGTGGCATCGAGACCTCCGAGCGCCGCCTGGATCGTACTGCGCACGAATGCGCGGCAGTCCGCAACGGCCGCGGCGGAACCCGTCGGCTCGTCCTCGATCGCGGACCGAAGGCAATGCTCCTGCTGGGCGTCGGGATTGCCATGCACCGCGGCGAGCTGTGCGAGATCGTCCGAGCTGCGACCCTTCAGATCGTTGTCGCGGACGCCAACGAGGAGGGTGGCCCCGCCGAGGTCGGCCACGTCGGACGGCGGCGTGAACTGCAGATCGTTGATGAGCGCCTGGTCATTCTCGGACGCGGGCAAAGGCGCAGCCGTGGGCAGCTCGCGGCGCACCACTCTGAGCGCGTCCGTCGTGATTTGCTCGTGGCAACCGCGGGTTAGCTCGTTCTGAATCGTGTATGCGCGTGCGGCGCGGGGGGTGAGCCCAAGACACGCGCACAGGAGCGCTACAACGGCCCGGCTCGCGGTTCCGACAGAATCCAATCGTGGCGTCATGGGATCCTGGCCCCCGACCCCGAGTATCTACAAAAAAATGCTGGAAGTCTCACGGTTTGACGAACATCAGTGCAAACCGATCGCTAATGCCATGGTGACTGGCGTCCACTTCCTGCCCATCGTCCCAGTCGCGCGTATCCGACGGGTTGCGGAGGAAGCTATTCTTGGTGAACAAGCGAAAGCCCGCGCGCTCGACCTCGGACATGACCGCCTGCTCGTCGATTCGGTGAAGCGTCGTGACGTCGCTGAGCCCGCGGCCCTCGCGAGCGCTATGGTCCACAACGGCGTACCTGCCCCCTCGCCGCAACGCGGCGAAGAGCGCGCGGTTCATTCGGTCACGGTCGATGCCGAGTTCGATCGTGTTGTGGTAGACGAGGTTGAAGACGACCAAGTCGAGCTCCTTGGCCTCAGGCGGAAGTGGATCGTCGAGCTCGCGGTCCACTCGTACGACCATCTTCATCGCTGGCTTAGCGAGTCGCTCACTCCACGGCTTCTCCGATGCCTCGAGGACGATGCGGGGGTTCTCTGCGTACACTACTCCATCAGGAGCCACGGCGCGGGCGAGCAGCTCTGCGGTGTAGCCCGAGCCGACCACCAGCGCGGCGACGCGCATCCCCGGACGAATGTCGAGGAAGTCGAGCAGCTCGGCCGCGTGGCGCCTGCCATCCATGGCTCGGTCCTCGTCGGATCGGTCGGGCGCGCTGACCACCTGCAGGGACCTGGATGACACGTCTCCGTTCGGGCGCGTGGGAGAGACGGGACCTTGCGGGCTTGCGCAAGCCCCTGCCAGGAGCGTGACGACGAGCAAGACCGATCCATGCTTCATATCTTCGCCCACCGGATCCACATGAGATGGCCGCCTCGCTCGTCACTCTACCCAGCATCCTCGATCTGTGAAGCCTTGCTGGACGATCTCGCCAAGCACAACGAGGTGCTGCCAAGCGCGGCGAGTGATCCCGCGCTCCGCCCGCCGGGCAGAAGCGGCAGTCAATTGCCCGCCGCATCGAGTTCGACGTGGCGCAATGTTCCAGCTTCGGTCTGAGCTTGCTCCCCTTTCGCGGCTGACTGATCCTCGTCGCGAGACGATGCCTCCTGGAGCTGCCGGCGAGACCGTGGAAGCAGGAGGAAAGCAAGGCATGGCCGCCCCGTCGGAGGGGCTCTCGGGCGACGAGGCGCGAGCGCGGCTCGAGAAGTCCGGCCCCAACGAGATGCCGGACACCGCGATGCGGCCGTGGCGTATGGCGCTGGCGAAGTTCTGGGCGCCGGTTCCGTGGATGCTCGAAGCCGCGATCATCCTGCAGGTGGTTCTTCGCGAGTATGTTGAGGCGGCGGTCATCGCCGGGCTGCTCGTCTTCAATGCCGCACTTGGTTTCTTTCAGGAGGGGCGCGCGCAGGCCACCCTCGCCGCCCTGAAGTCGCGCCTGGCGCTCACGGCCTCGGTACGGCGCGACGGCGCTTGGAAGAACATCCCAGCGCGCGGGCTGGTGCCGGGTGACACGGTGAAGCTCTCGCTCGGGGGCGTGGTGGCCGCCGACGTCGAGCTGGTTGACGGCTCGATCCTGCTCGATCAGTCGATGCTCACCGGCGAGTCGGTCCCGATCGAAGCCGGGCCAGGTCTGAAGACCTATGCGGGGGCGCTGGTGCGGCGCGGAGAGGCCACGGCGATCGTCACCGCAACCGGCGCGCGCACGAAGTTTGGTCACACCGCCGAGCTGGTCCGCACCGCGCACGTGGTGAGCACCCAGCAGAAGACCGTGATGCGGGTGGTGCAGAACCTCGCCGTCTTCAACGGGGTGCTCATCGCTTTGCTCGTGACCTACGCACTCGTTCGCAGGATGCCAGGCGGAGACATCATCCATCTCGTGCTCACGGCCGTCCTGGCCTCCATTCCGGTCGCTCTGCCCGCCACGTTCACCCTGGCAGCGGCGCTCGGCGCGAGGGCCCTGGCGCGCGTGGGCGTACTGCCGACGCGACTGTCCGCCGTGGACGAGGCGGCCACCCTGGACGTTCTCTGCTCGGACAAGACGGGGACGTTGACGCTCAACGCCCTGACTGTCACCGCCCTCCGGCCCGAGGCTGGCTTCGATGAGCCACACCTGCTGGCGATGGCCGCTCTCGCGAGCTCCGACGGCGGGCAGGATCCCGTGGACGCCGCCATCCGTGCAGCGTCTGCGAAGCAAGCCATCGGCGATTCGCCCAACCTGACCAAGCTCGTTCCGTTCGATCCAGCGACCAAGCTGAGCGAGGCGACCGCCGTGGATGCCAAGGGCTGCGCGCTCCGGGCGGTGAAGGGAGCCTTCGCGGTGGTGTCCAAGCTGGCCGAATCTGCGCCCACCGCCGCGGCGACGGCGCAGGAGCTCGAAGGGAAGGGCTTTCGAGTTCTCGCCGTGGCCGTGGGCGCGACGACGCTGAAGCTCGCGGGAATCATCGCGCTGAGCGATCCACCGCGCCCCGACGCCGCAGCGCTCATCGAGGAGCTGCGCGCGCTGGGCGTGCGCACCGTGATGGTCACGGGTGACGCACCGGCGACGGCGGAGATCATCGCGCGAGAGGTGGGCCTCGCAGGAGCCATCTGCCCCGCCGGGCCAATCCCAGCGGGCGTGCGTCCGGAAGCCTTCGCGGTCTTCGCAGGCGTGATGCCCGAGGACAAGTTCCACCTGGTCCAGGAGTTCCAGAAGACCGGCCACACCGTGGGCATGTGCGGCGATGGTGCCAACGACGCGCCCGCGCTGCGCCAGGCGCAGATGGGAATCGCGGTGTCGACCGCGACGGACGTCGCCAAGTCGGCGGCAGGGATCGTGCTGACGAAGCCTGGCCTCGAAGGTGTGGTGGCCGGCGTCAAGGAAGGTCGAATCACCTTCCAGCGGATCCTGACCTACACCATGAACTCCGTGAGCAAGAAGATCGTGCAGGTCTTTTTCTTGGCGGTGGGGCTGATCATCACCGGGCAAGCGATCCTGACCCCGATGCTGATGGTCATCATCATGATCACCGGTGACTTCCTCGGTATGGCCTTGACGACCGACAACGTGAAACCATCTCCGAAGCCCAGCGTCTGGCGCGTAGGCGCTCTCACGCTGGCCGGTGTCTTCATGGGGCTCTCTGAGCTAGTGTTCTGCGGGGCGGCTCTCATCGTCGGCAAGGTCCAGCTAGGCTTCGCAATCGAGACCCTAAGAACGCTCGCCTTCGTCGTCATCGTGTTCGGCAATCAGGCGACGACCTACACGAATCGCGCACGGCGGCGCCTGTGGTCGACGGCTCCGAGCCGCTGGCTCGTGCTGTCGTCGGCAGTCGATCTGCTGATCGCGTCGACGATGGCGAACTGGGGGCTCGCCATGGCGCCTCTTCCCTCGGTCGTCGTCGGGGCCACGCTCGTGGGGGCCGTGGCCTTCGCGTTCCTCGTGGACTTCGTCAAAGTCCCCGTGTTCAGGCATCTCGAGATCGTCTAGTGCGGGCGCTTCCTGTCCTCACGGATGCTCTCCTGGTCGCTCACGGGGACGCGCACGGCGTCGCGTAGTCGCTCGGACAGCTCGTGGACGGCCAGGTCGTTGAAGTCCTTGTCGACCGTCGTCAGCAGGTGCTTTTCGAGCTCGCTCGTGATCTCCTCTCTCATCAGCCCTAGGAAATGGGGCGGGGCCACCAGCACCCACTTCCGGAAGTGCGCGGAGCGCATCGCCTGGTCGAGCGTCGTCACCAGCGTGCGGGCGAAGGCATCTTTCTCGACCTCCTTAGGCGAAGAGGCAGGGGCGAGCGCGTTGTGATGCACCGACCTGCCCTCCGAGGACCGGGTCCCGGACGGACCGCCCACGAGCTCGCTGGCCTTGCTGCGCGACCCTTCGTGAAGGACGAGCTGCACGGCGTGCCACGTCGGATCTCCGTCCCGGATCTCGAAGACCCTGGCTTTCGCGGCGTCGCAGACCAGAACCCAGACGTTGTTCACGGAGTCCTCCCGCTCGCCGATTCGTCGCGGCGTTGCGTGCGCTGGTGCTTCACCCAGTCCTCGAGCTCCCGCCCGGCGTCGTCAAACGCCCGATCGACCGCCCCGTAAGCCGTCTCGGGCCCCTGTTCCGACGGCGCGTGTCCGACAAGAATCTCATGCCCGGGAAGACCGAGGTTGATGGAGACGTGGAAGCGGTCCCCGTGGCGGTGATGGTGGCCCGCCAGCTTGACGACGACGTGACAGGAGACGATGCGCTCGAAGAGGTGCTCGAGCTTTTCGGCGCGGAGCCGGACATGGGCGGCCAGCGCGTCCGAGTGCGCCATGCCTCGGATCGTAAGCTGAAGGGGGACTTGCATTGGGGAGGACCTCCTTCCTTCAAAGAAAGCAGGTTTCGTGCGCGCAGCGCCTGGCGGTTCGCGACGCGTACTCCTGGCGGTCTTGCGCATCGTTTGGGCCTGCGGAGATAGGCGGCCCTCGACTGTGCGTGCGTTCAGGTTCAAAAGCGTCGGGGTGCCCGATAACACGCGGCCCCAACGCAGCCGCCGTAGCGGTACGGGGCTTCGAGTCCAACCGGAAAGCGGCGATCGTCGCCGTGAGCGAGCCACGATCCGCCCTCTTCATTGTCAGGCGAATGTGCTTCGCAGCCGCGCAGGTTATGCAGAAATACCCCGAGCAGATGCACCGCTGTCGTGTGACGAAACACGTGCGGTCCGATGCCGGTTCGCAGCCACGCGGGGCCCCCTGGAGGGGATTTTCGCAGGGTCATGGGGCCACTGAGCGGTACCCGGACGTTGAGTTCTAGTCGGCATCCTTCGCTGTCTTTTTGGCCGCTTTAGATTCAACGCGCTCATTTCAGACCTCGCCGCTGGTTGAGCTGCTCCCGCTGCTCTCTACCATTCCCTGGCGCGACGCACGTCGACGATCCCCCAGAGCATCGAGCGGTCGACCTCGGCCTGGTTCGTTGGGGCCCATTCGGCCGGCTCGCCGAAGCTGCGCGACACGACCACCGCGTTCGGCCTCGCCGCGCGCCGGACGGCCGCCTGGAGCCGATCGCGGTACGCGGAATCGGCGCCGTCGAGGATGTTGGACAACGTGAAGCCGTCGAACGACGCCGGCTCGCATTGCTCGAGGTGCGTTGCGGCGTCCGACTTGACGAGCGCGATCCGCGAGGCCTCGTTCGGGAGGGGCGGGGCGGGCGCGTCGCCGAGAAGCAATCCACGGGCGTACGGGTTGGTCGCGTTGGGATGCCGCGCGAAGCAGCGCTCCATGCGCCCGCGCAGCACCATCCCGAACCGCGCCGGCAGAAACGCAAGGAACCTCGGCGAGTAGACCGCGCGCAGGCCGGTCCACGAAAGCATGGCGTCGAAGCCCGTACGGAAGCGCCACGTGTCGAGGTGTCTTCGCCAGAAGGCGATCTGGTCGTCCGGCCGATCGAAGGCGAGGAAGGTGCACAGAACCTCGTCGGTCCACCCGGCGAGCGGCATCAAGTGCCGTCCGAAGGCCATCACCTTTTCGGCCGACCCGACCTGCAGCGGTCCTCCTGCGATGCGGCGCGCCGCGTACAC
>Ga0209415_10016433_pt1 | contig 11891 bp, 13 predicted proteins | sample PeaSoiSIISIP2007_FD_187696 | JGI IMG/M metagenome (GOLD analysis project Ga0209415, IMG submission 187696) | Peat soil microbial communities from Weissenstadt, Germany - SII-SIP-2007 (SPAdes) (version 2) | ecosystem: Environmental > Terrestrial > Soil > Wetlands > Peat | place: Germany... | reverse complement strand
CCCAGGGCGCCGAGCTCCTGCACCAGGTTGTAGGTGAAGGAGTCGTAGTTGTCCACGAGCAGGACCCGGGCGCCCACCCCGATCGACTGTAGCGGCCCCGGGCACCAGCTCCGTCGTGGCTATCCTCGGTGCATGGCGAACAAGCAGGGTCCCGGGAGCGCGGCGCGCAAGGGCCGTTCGGCCTCGGGGAGGGCGGTCACCCCTCCCCCCCGGCCCAGTAGCCGCTACACCCCGCCGATCCCCCGCAGCACCAAGGTGAGCCCCAAGTGGATGGGGCCGCTCATCCTGGGCCTCCTGGTGGCGGGCGCCCTCATGATCGTCCTCAACTACTTCAACGTCATGCCGGCCGGTCCCAGCAACTGGTACCTGGTGGGTGGCATCGTCCTCATCGCGGGCGGCTTCGTCGTCGCCACCCAGTACCACTGAGGAAGGTCAGCCCAGTCGTTCGATGATGGTGGCGTTGGCCATGCCGCCGCCCTCGCACATCGTCTCGAGCCCCCACCGTCCGCCGGTGCGCTCGAGCTCGTTGAGCAAGGTGCACATCAGCTTGGCGCCCGAGCACCCCAGCGGGTGGCCGATGGCGATGGCCCCGCCGTTGACGTTGACCCGGTCTATATCGGCGTGCAGCTCCTTCTCCCATGCCAACACCACCGAGGCGAAGGCCTCGTTGATCTCGACGAGGTCGATGTCGTCGATCGTCATCTTGGCCTTCTCGAGCACCGAGCGGGTGGCGGGGATGGGACCGGTGAGCATGGTCACGGGGTCCACCCCGGCGAGCGAGAACGTGTGGAACCGGGCCCGGGGGGTGAGGCCCAGGGCGCTCGCCTTCTCCTCGCTCATGATGAGTACGGCGGCGGCCCCGTCACTGATCTGCGAGGAGTTGCCGGCCGTCACCTTGCCGTCGGGCTTGAAGGCGGGCTTGAGATTGGCGAGGACCTCGGCGGTGGTGTCGGGCCGGATGCCCTCGTCGGTGGAGAACAGCTCGTTGGTGGCCGTCCCCTCGTCGTCCTTCACCACGACGGGAAGGATCTCGCGCTCGAAGCGTCCTTCGGCCGTGGCCCGGGCGGCCAGCTGCTGGCTGCGGGCGCCGAAGGTGTCGAGGTCCTGGCGCGAGATGTCCCACTGGTCGGCGATCATCTCGGCCGAGATGCCCTGGGACACGAGGCCGCCGCGCTCGGCGTAGCGTTCCATCATCTTGGGGCCGAAGGGGAACCCGAGGTCGCGCACCACCGACGATCCCATGGGGGTATGCGTCATGTGCTCGACCCCGGCGGCGATCACGACGTCGTAGGCGCCCGCCATCACGCCCTGGGCGGCGAAGTGCAGCGCCTGCTGGGAGGACCCGCACTGGCGGTCGATGGTGGTCGACGGCACCGACTCAGGGAACCCGGCGGCGAGCACGGCGTTGCGCCCGATGTTGAGGGCTTGCTCGCCGACCTGCATCACGCAGCCCATGATCACGTCGTCGACCAGGGCGGGGTCGAGGTCGTTGCGCTCGGCCAGGGCCTTGAGCGGCTCGGCGGCGAGGTCCACGGCGTGCCAGCCCCGGAGCTTCCCGTTGCGGCGCCCTCCCGGAGTCCGTACGGCGTCAACGATCACGGCTGTGGTCATGGCTGCTCCTTCCCGGTCCGGTGGCCTCGCCTCGGCGGTGCCTGCCGGCCTGCGAAACTGACCGATCGGTCAAGACTTTCTCCCGAAACCACCCTACCGGTCAATTTGTCGGAACAGGCCCCCTCTGACCAGGGAGTATCTCCGCGGTAGCCCGACGGGCGGACCACCCGAGGCTAGGTTGACGCCGTGACCGGGCCCCCCAGGGACATGGACCGATGGCTGGGAGACGGCGGCATGGAGGTCATCGGGCTGGTGGGTGCCGCCTTCACCTCCTACGGCGTCGACGGTGAGGACCTGGGCTGGGTCGTGGGGACCTGGACCCCTACCGCCCTGGCCTGCAATCCCCACGGCACGGTCCAGGCCGGCATCCACTCACTGATCCTCGACGCGTCGATGAACTTCGCCATCAATGCCGCCATGGCCGGGCGCGACCGGACCCGGGGCACGCTCGAGATGAAGACCGAGACGATGCGCCCGGCCAAGCTCGGTGAGGCCGTCAGTGTGCGGGGCGACGTCGTCCGCCTGGCTCGCCAGGTCGCCTACGCCGAAGCCGCCACGCGTGACGACCAGGGGCGGTTGGTGAGCCGGTCGACGGGCACCTTCCTCCTGCACCGCGACGACGCGGCGCGGTAGTGGCCGTGCGATTCGGCATCGCCCTGGGACGGATGCATCCCAGCATGTTCGTCGAGGCGGTCACCGCCGCCGACGAGCTCGGTTTCGAGTCGGTGTGGTTCCCCGAGCACCTGGTGCTGCCGGTGGAGATGTCCGGGTCGCCGTTCGCCGGCGCCGAGCATCCCCCCGTCCCACCTTCGACCCCGGTGTTCGACGTCCTCGCCTACCTGTCCTTCCTGGCCGGCCGCACCCGACGCGTCCGCCTGGGGACCCACGTCTACAACTTGGGCCTGCGGCACCCCTTCGTGGCCGCCCGGGCCGTGCAGACCGCCGACGTGGTGTCGGGAGGGCGCCTCGAGCTGGGCGTGGGCGCCGGCTGGCTCCGAGGCGAATGGGATGTCGCCGGCCTCGACTTCGACAGCCGCGGGGCGCGTCTCGACGAGGCCCTCGAGGTGTGCCGGAGGCTGTGGACCGAGCAGCAGGTGGCGCATCACGGCCGCTTCTTCGACTTCGACGCCGTCATGTTCGAGCCCAAGCCTCTCCAGCGCCCCCACCCCCCGATTTTGGTCGGCGGCGAGTCACCGGCCGCCCTGCGCCGAGCGGCTCGCCATGACGGCTGGATCGGCTTGAACCACACCCCGGACACCGCCACGGCGATGGTGGCGACGCTCCGACGGCTGCGGGCCGACGCCGGCCACGACGGTGCGTTCACGGTGACGGTGGGAGGCGCCGTGGACGACGCCGCCGCCGTCGAGGCGTTCGCGGCGGCCGGCGTGGACCGTCTCATCGTGAGCCCCTGGGCCCGCACCCGTGACGTCCCCGACGCCCTGACGGGGTTCGCGGCACGGTTCCTGGAGTAGCGCGCCGTGCGCGGGCGGCTCGGGAGGCCCGACAGGGCGCAGTCTCGAGGGCTGTCCGGCGTGGCCGTGCTGGCGGCGGTGTCGGCGGTGGCGCTCGGCGCCTGCGGCCCGTCGGCACCGAGCCCCACGGCGTCACCGGGCCCGTCGGCGTCGACGGCCACCTCGGGCCCCGTCACGACCACCACGACCCCGGCCTCGCCCGCCGGCCTGTCGCCGAGCGCCCTCGCCGACCCCTTCCTGGGCACCGGCGTGGGGGGCAGCAGCGTGGGCAGCATCGACACCTTCCCCGGTGCCGACATGCCCTTCGGCATGGTCCAGTGGAGCCCCGACACCAACCCCGACCGGACCTCGGGTGGGGGTTACTCCTACAGGGATTCGGCCATCACCGGGTTCAGCCTCACCCATATGAGCGGCCCGGGTTGCGCCGTCTACGGAGACATCCCCATCCTCCCCACCGTGGGTGCCATCGGGGCCGACCCGGGCACGTCGAGCTCGCCGTTCTCCCACTCCACCGAGGTGGCCAGCCCGGGGAACTACGCCGTGACCGTGGGCAAGGTCCCGGTGCGCGTCCAGCTGGCGGTGACCACGAGAGCGGGCCTCGGCCGGTTCCGCTTTCCCCGCACGGGCAGCGCCAACCTCCTGTTCAAGGTGGCCGACAGCGCGGCGGGGTCGACGAGATCGGCGGTGTCGATCGTGGGCGAGCGCGAAGTGGACGGCTCGGTGGTGAGCGGGGACTTCTGCGGCACCTCCGGCAACTACCGCCTGTACTTCGCGGCCCGTTTCGACCGGAGCTTCCGCAGCTTCGGGACGTGGCACGCCAAGACCGTGACGGCCGGGTCGCGTACCAGCACCAAGGCGCAATCAGGCGCCTACGTCAGCTTCCGGGCGCCGGCGGGCGTGGTGGAGATGCAAGTGGGCGTGTCGTTCGTGAGCGTCGCCGACGCCCGCCTGAACATCGATGCCGAGCAACCCGGCTGGGACATGGGCGCGCTGGTGCAACGCGACACCGGCATATGGAACCAGCTCCTGGGCCGGGTCCAGGTGAGCGGGGGGACCTACGCCGAGGAGCGCACCTTCTACTCCGAGCTCTACCACTCGTTGCTGCACCCCAACGTCTTCGACGACGCCAACGGCGACTACATCGGCTTCGACGGCAAGGTGCACGTGGCCAACGGCTACACCCAGTACGCCAACTTCTCGCTGTGGGACATCTACCGCAGCGAGGTCCAGCTTCTCGCCCTCCTCGTCCCCGACCGGGCCAGCGACATGGTCACCTCCCTGCTCGCCGACGCCGCCCAGGGAGGAGGACTGCCCAAGTGGCCGGTGGCCAACCTCGAGAGCGCCCAGATCAACGGGGACTCCGCCGACGCCTTCATCGCCTCGGCCTATGCCTTCGGCGCCCGCCACTTCGACGTCTCGAAGGCGTTGGCCGACATGGTCCGGGGAGCCAGCGATCCCCAGGTGACCACTGACGGCCACCTCGAACGCCAGGACCTGGCCCAGTACCTGGCCAAGGGGTACGTCCCCGCCGACACCCTGGACCTGACGTCGCTGACCTACACCGTGGGCGCCTCGGAGACCCTGGAGTACGCCATCGACGACTTCGCCATCTCCCAGCTGGCCCAGGCGGCGGGGGCCACGGCCACCTACCGGGCGTTTCTGTCCCGGGCCCAGAACTGGCAGAACCTGGTGAACCCGGCCACCGGCTTCCTGGCCGGCCGCCGGGCCGACGGGACGTTCCCGCCGGGGCCCGCCTTCCAGCGCTCGTCGCTGCCGGGCATCGGCCAGGTCGGCTTCGAGGAGGGCAACGCCATCCAGTACACCTGGAGCGTCCCCCAGAACCTGCGGGGCCTGTTCGACGCCCTGGGCGGCAACAGCGCGGTCATCGCCAAGCTCAACACCTTCTTCACCCAACTCAACGCTGGTCGCAAGCAGCCCTATGACTGGGCCGGGAACGAACCGTCTCTCGGCATTCCCTGGGACTACGACTACGCGGGCGCCCCGTGGCGCACCCAGAGCGTGGTGAGGCGGATCATCACCACCCTGTACGGGCCGACCCCGGACGGGGAGCCCGGCAACGACGACCTGGGTGCCATGTCGTCGTGGTACGTGTGGGGCGCCCTGGGCCTGTACCCCGAGACGCCGGGCCGCGGCGAGCTCGTGCTCGCCGGTCCCCTCTTCCCCCACGTCACCGTGACACTGGGCAGCGGCCAGGCCCTGGTCATCGACGCCCCGGGCGCCTCGGCCACCACCCCCTACATTCAGGGCCTCGACGTCGGTGGCCTCGACGCTACGGGGGTGGCGCCGAGCCCGTCGTGCGGAGCGACGTCGCGCTCCGCTCCCACTCCGTACACCTGCCCGTGGCTGCCCGCCTCGGTCAGCGCCACTGGCGCCCAGCTCGACTTCACCATGGGCCCCGCACCCGACACCACGTGGGGCGCGGAGCCCTCCGACGCCCCCCCGTCGTTCCCCGCCGGCTGATTCCACCGGAGCGGGGCGGCGCGGCGTGGCAGTTAGGAGGCCGCCGGGCCGGGGAGACCCTGCTCCAGCACGTCCCAGGAACCGGCCGCCCGGCGTCGCTGCACTTCGGCCTGCTCTCCACCATGGAGCCCGAACAGCCTCTTGGCCCACAGCAGGTAGAGCGCGATGGCAAGGTTGATGACGAAGGTGACGACCTTGAGGACGCTGAACCCCGAGGACAGCTCGTAGACCTCCAGGGGGAGCAGAACGGCAGTGGCCACGAAGGTGAGGTACTCCGCCCACCTCTTGGCCAACCACAGCCCCACCATCTCAACCGCTTCGAGCGCGGCGAAGGCGGTGACGCCCACGCCGGCCTCGTCGAGATGGGTGGGAGTGATGCTGAAGTAGTGGCGGAACCGGCCCAGGAAGGGATGGGCCTGCGTCGGTCCGCCGAAGGCCTGCACGATCTGCGAGTAGTCGCGTTGTAGCGCCGCATGGTTTCCCACGAAGAAGAAGATCACGAAGGCGAGCGTGGCCAACAAGGCGACGTGCACGGCGCGATCGAGGGCGATCAACCGCAACACGTAGCGGTCTCGCAACAGCGGGCCGCGCAACGGGAGCCTGATCTCGTCTCGGGACGGCACGTTCTCCCAGGCCGGGCTCGGCGGTGGGTGCTTGGGCAGCCAGGCGTCACAGCGCAGGCAGCGGTGCCATCGCAGGCCGCCGTACTCGCGCACCACCAGCGCGTCGGCCCCGCGCACCACGGCGGCGTCCAACCCCACCAGCACGTGACCTCCCCACCCACAGGTCAACAGCTCGTAGCGGTTCGGGGGGCGGGCTCGGTGTGCCACGCAGGCAGCTTTCCACCATCTCGTCCCGCCCACCGGCGGAAGCGGCATGACGCTCAGGCGTCGAACGGCGCCACCACGCGTCGCAGGAGCCCGGACAGAACCGTGCGCTCGGCGCCGTCGAGGTTCCCGAGGATGGCCTGCTCGCGGTGCACGAGGTCCACCAGCGCACCGTCCACGCGCCGGCGGCCGGCGGAGGTGATGTGGACGCGCACCGATCGGGCATCGGAGGGATCGGGGCGCCGTCGCACCAGCCCCCGTCCCTCCAGGTGGTCGAGACGGTTCGTCATCGTCCCCGACGACACCAGGGTCTGGGCGAGGAGCTGGCCGGGGGAGAGATGCTTGGGCTCTTCGGCCCGTCGCAGCGCGGAGAGCACGTCGAAGCTCCAGATCTCCAGATCGTGCCGGGCGAGCACCACGCTGCGCTGCCGATCGAGATGGCGTGCCAGCCGGGACACGCGCGACAGGACCTCGAGAGGAGAGACGTCGACCTCGGGCAAGGCCCGTCGCCATCCCCGCACCAACCGGTCGACTTCGTCGTCCATGGCCTCTCCCGTGACGGCATCGCCCGTGACGGGGGAAAGTCTATCTTGACATCAAGATATCGCGGGTCGATACTTGTCTTGATATCGAGAGATACATGGGGGCCGGGAAATGGGCGGCAACGAGAGCACCGTTCACCAGGGCGCGGGGGAGCGCGAAGCGGCCTCGGCGGCCATGGCCACGAGGGTCTACGCCGGCCTGGGTGACAGGGTGTCGCAGGGACGGGCCCGACTGGGCCGGCCGCTCACCCTGGCCGAGAAGGTGCTGCTCGGCCACCTCCGGCCCGACGGCAACGGGGAGTTGGCGCGGGGCCGCACCTACGTGGACGTGGACCCCGACAGGGTCGCCCTCCAGGACGCGCTGGCCCAGATCGTGGCCCTGCAGTTCATGACGGCCGGACTCGATGCGGTGGTGGTCCCCACGACCGTCCACTGCGACCACCTCATCCAAGCCCGGGCCGATGCCCCCACCGACCTGCGGGTGTCCCTGGACGCCAACGCCGAGGTCTACGACTTCCTCCGCTCGGTGTGCGCCCGCTTCGGCATCGGCTTCTGGGAGCCGGGCTCGGGGATCATCCACCAGGTCGTCCTCGAGCACTACGCCTTCCCGGGTGGGATGATGATCGGCACCGACAGCCACACCCCGAACGCCGGCGGGCTCGGCATGGTCGCCATCGGCGTCGGCGGCGGGGATGCCATCGACGTCATGACCGGCGACGCCTTCACCGTGCGGTGGCCGCGGCTCATCGGTGTGCAGCTGACAGGCTCGCTGTCGGGCTGGTCCTCGGCCAAGGACGTCATCCTCCGGGTGGCCGACCTCCTCACCACCAGCGGCGGCACGGGGGCGGTCGTCGAGTACTTCGGCCCCGGCGCCGACACCATCAGCGCCACGGGCAAGGCCACGATCTGCAACATGGGGGCCGAGCTCGGGGCGACCACGTCGATCTTCCCCTACGACGCCAACATCGCCTCCTATCTGCGGGCCACCGGCCGGAGCCAGGTGGCCGACAGCGCCGACAGCGTGGGCGGCGACCTGCGCGCCGACGCGGAGGTGGTGGCCGATCCCGGACGCTACTTCGACGTCGTCCTCGAGATCGACCTGTCCGAGTTGCGGCCTCTGATCAACGGGCCCGACACCCCGGACCTGTCCCACCAGGTCGGAGAGGTCGGCCCCTGGGCGCGTCGGTACCACGTGCCCACGGCGATCTCGGCCGCGCTGGTGGGCTCGTGCACCAACTCCTCCTACCAGGACATCGCCCGGGCGGCGTCGATCGCCCGCCAGGCCCGTGCCCGAGGACTGCGGGCCCAAGCGCCGTTGTTCGTCACTCCGGGCTCGGAGCAGATCCGGGCCACCGTCGAGCGCGACGGACTGCTCGGCGATCTCGAGGCCATCGGCGCCACGGTGCTGGCCAACGCCTGTGGCCCGTGCATCGGCCAGTGGGACCGCCAAGGGCTCGACCCCGGCACGCCGAACACCATCGTCACGAGCTACAACCGCAATTTCTCCAAGCGCAACGACGGCAGCGCCCACACCAAGGCCTTCCTGGCGTCGCCGGAGATGGTCGTCGCCTACGCCCTGGCGGGCACGCTCGACTTCGACCCTCGCACCGATGCTCTCACCACCACCGACGGCGACGACCTCCGCCTCGAGGACCCGGTCGGAGACGTCCTCCCCCCGGGCGGATACCTGCGACCTGGTCCCCCCCGGGGCGCGCCGGGGGACCGGCGCCCCGCCCCGGTGGCGGTGTCGCCGGACTCCCAGCGCCTGCAACTGCTGACACCGTTTCCCGAATGGGACGGCCGGGACTACCTCGCCCTGCCGGTGCTCGTGAAGGCCAGGGGCAGATGCACCACCGACCACATCTCGGCCGCCGGTCGTTGGCTCACCTACCGCGGCCATCTCGAGAACATCTCGGGGAACTTGTTCCTCGGGGTGGTCAACGCCTTCACCGGCGAGACGGGCGAAGGCAAGGACCCCCTCGACGCCGCCACCCGCCCGTACCCGGAGATCGCCAAGCGCCTCAGCGCGGCGGGCGTGTGGTGGTGCGTCGTCGGAGACGAGAACTACGGCGAGGGGTCGTCGCGCGAACATGCCGCCATGGAGCCCCGCTACCGCGGCGGGTTGGTCGTCTTCGCCCGGTCCTTCGCCCGTATCCACGAGACGAACCTCAAGAAACAGGGCATGCTCCCGCTCACCTTCGCGGACCCGTCCACCTACGGCGAGATCGAAGAGGACGATAGCATCAGCGTCCTCCACTTGGCCGCTCTCGAGCCCGACCGACCGGTGTCGTGCTCGATCACCAAGCCGGACGGAACGACCATCCCCTTCACCTGCGTACACACCTTCAGCCAGAGCCAGATCGCCTGGTTCCAGGCTGGCAGCGCCCTGAACGTCATCAGGCGAGCGCGTGCGCGTTAGCCCCCGTGCTCGTCGTCGATAACCGGCCGCCCGACAGATGCGTCAGGACTCCCCGGAGAGCATCTTGGTGATCTGGCCCAGGTCGAAGTAGTCACGCCAGGCGCTGATCTTGCCGTCACGCATCTCGAAGGTGCCCATCACGGGAAGGGCGGCCACGATGTCCCCCACCTTGAAGGTGTCGACCCGCTCGGTGAGCACGATGTTGTCGCGCACCGCCAAGTGGAGCGTCTCGATCGTCATGCCGTCGCACATGGCGAAGAACCCCTCGACGAAGGCGATGGTGGCGTCGAGGCCGACGGCGGGGTCCATGGGGATGTTGTGGTAGACGACGTCATCGGTGAAGTACGGGCGCAGGGCCTCGGCGTCGTGCTTCGCGAAGGCGTCGCACATTTCCCGGACGACGCGTTCGGCGTCCTCTGTGGCTCCCATCGTGGCCTCCTGGGTTCGACCCAGGCTCACGATAGCGAAGCCCCTGGGAGCGGACCAGCCGCGGCTCAGGACGCTTGGAGGATGAGGTCCTGGATCTGTTGCACTTCGGCCGGCGTGAGGCCCGCCGACGGGCAGGACGGTGCCACCGGCGTGGTGGTGCTCACGGCGCCGGCGGCCAGACTCTGGTCGAGCCCGCCATAGGCGAAGCACGTCGCGTACTGCTCTTCCGCCGCCGCCAACTGCACCGCCTGGTTCTGGGCGGCTTGCACCGGGGTCGTGGCGACAACGACGCCGGTCGTGGTGGCGTTGGCGATCAACGGCTCGTCCGTGACCTTGGCCGACTTCTGGGCGCTCAACGCGGCGCCACCGCAGGCAGACACCAGGAGGCCGGCGACAACCACCAGGCCCAGGGGGCGCATTCGGAACATGTGATGGTGATCGGCAGGTAGGGGGTCGCCCTTGAACAGGGGGTCTGTTGTCCCGCCGGAGGGTGCGGTCAGGGTCCCCGGCGACGGGGAAGACCCGGGCTCGGGGCCTGGAGCGGCCGAAACGCCGGGTGGGGAGAGAAGTGCAGGCGTTCGGACCGGGCGCCAAAGCCTGGCTTCCCGGAACAGGACGGTTGGTGCGAGCGGGCCCGGGATACTGCCGGAGCAGGCCGGTTATGCAGTGACCGTCGACCACTCGATTCGCGGCGGCCGGACGGCGGCACACAGAGGCCAACCCTTGTCGTCGGACAGGCCCAGACGGCCGATAAAGAGGCCCACATCGCAGGCCTTCGCCATGACGGTCACCCGAACCGCGTCGAGCCAGAGCTTGGCCCGTCGGAACATGGCAAAGTCGCCCCCGTCATCGACGACTCCCCATGTGAGGTAGATGAACCTCTTGCCTGGCGAACCCTGGATCTGAGGACCCTTCACATCGACATCGGGTGGCGGTGAGTACATGACGCACTCCAACTCCCATACTGCACACGGCACGTCGGCCGGTACTGCTTCGTAAAGATCGCACGCAACCGGGTGATATCGGTCACAGTCCTCGTTGCCGCCCGACCCTGCTTGGGAGATGTGGATCGATCCAAGACCTAAGCCTTCTCTTGGCACACCGTAGCTACGATTCTCTCGATAGCGGCGTCCTGCGCCTCCAAATGAGCCTGGATTTGCTTGGCCTCTTCGAGGACAGCCGCTGCATCGTTATATGTGGCTTGAGACCGAGCATCAGCCGCGGTGGCCTGGATGTTCTGCCCGACGATGATGATAGGTAGCAGTACGAGCTGGAGGAACTCAGACGAGAGCCACAACACCAGGACGGTGGCGCTGTGCTGCTTGATCGTCGACGGCAGGCTGATGAAGGCGAGGAGGGCAAATAGGTAGGCCGCCCACATCGTGCCGACGATGATGGTGATCCTCAGGCCGACCTTGGCGTTCAGACGCCCGAAGACGCCGGAACCATGGACTTGGGCGACAGCCTCTGCCACCTTCGGTGGACCGGATGCCTTGCGCGCTTCGATGTGAGGGTGCGGGACGTAATTGAATAGTGTGGTCATGGACCAAAGCATTGCATGAGGCTGCCCAGGTCACAACGTGCCGAATCCGGTAAATCAGGCACTCGGCCGTGACCGCGGACGGACTCCTCCACCGCAGTCAACCGATTGATAGATTGAGCCGTCGGAGGTCGCGGATCGAAGAAAGTTCCTGACTTAGCAACAGCGACCGAGACGAAATAGACAATTACACGGACCGCGAAATGCGACACCGCGCGGACCAACTCGGGGCCGAGGTGCGCGAGGCGAAGCTGGAGCTTGAACGTCTGGAGGCTCTGCGGGAGGCCCCCCTCTCCGATCTGCGCAGGTCGAAGCGGAGCGACATGGGACGGTCAAAGCAGGCAGAGAGGGCAAGCACGACGTAGGCCACGGTGAACGACGAGGTGACGCCAGGGTGGATCAGCTCATCGATGGCCTCACGTAGTGAGAACGCCGCACCGCCGACGAACACGCCGAGACCAGCAAGCAGCGCCCAAAAGTACGCTTCCCGCCCGTACCCCAAGGCATGGTGATCGTCAGCGCGGCGGCTGCTTCAGCCGTCGCCGTCGCCGTCTCCGGACTGTCAGCGCG
>Ga0209415_10016432_pt1 | contig 11892 bp, 10 predicted proteins | sample PeaSoiSIISIP2007_FD_187696 | JGI IMG/M metagenome (GOLD analysis project Ga0209415, IMG submission 187696) | Peat soil microbial communities from Weissenstadt, Germany - SII-SIP-2007 (SPAdes) (version 2) | ecosystem: Environmental > Terrestrial > Soil > Wetlands > Peat | place: Germany... | reverse complement strand
TTGGTAACGTCCATGTTCTGCCGCAGCCCGTAGGTGGCCTTCTGACCGTCTATCCGGGTCACCAGGATTTCCGGGTGCTTCTTGAACATCCATGGCGGAATCGAGTAAGTAGGCGTCCCCATGATGACGCGGATATGCGCCCGGGCCAGGCGTTCGAGAATGCGATCCATCCAGGCGAACTCGAAGCGGCCGTCCTCGGGCTCCCAGAGGCTCCAGGTGGACTCGCCCATGCGGACGACGTTGAGACCGGCGGCTTTCATCAGGGCCACGTCTTTGACGAGGCGCGCCGCATGGTCGGCGTCGTCGCCGGGCATGTACTCGTTGTAGTAGGCGGCGCCGTAGAGCACGGTGGGAAAGCTGAGGTCGGGGCCGGTGAAGGCGGGCTGTGCGGCTTGCGCCCCTGCTGGGATTGAACTGGCAAGAATTGCTGCAGCTGCGAATGCGAGAAAGCGTTTGCTTGCAAAGTGCATCATCGGTCCTCTTTTAGATCGAAAGGCAAGTCTATACGAGCCACCCCGTCGAAGAAACTGCTCAATGCAAAGCTACGCTATTCGAACGTGAGCAAGACGATCTCCGGGCTGGTTCCTACGCGCATGGGAGGGCCCCAGGTTCCGGCGCCATAGGACGTGTAAACCTGCAAGCGGCCAAAGGAGTTCAACCCATGGGTGAACTTGCCGAAGACGCGGCGGGTGAGCCAGGTAAAGGGGAAGATCTGCCCGCCGTGGGTGTGGCCTGAGAGCTGCAGGCTGATGCCGGCTTCCTCCACAATGGGCAGCCGGTTGGGCGCGTGACTGAGCAGAATGCTGGCGCTGCCGCGGTCGAGGTTGAGGGCTTCCAGTGAGGCACGCAAGCGGATGGGAAAGGTGGTGTCGTGGTAGGGGACGCCCACAATCTGCAGGCCGTCGACAACGGCCTTTTCATCGGCAAGCACACGGACGCCCGCGCCGTTGAGGGCGGCGAGAAAGCGGGCGGTATCGCCAAACTCATCGTGGTTCCCGGTTGAGAAGTAGATGCCGAAAGGCGGCGCGAGTTGTTTGAATGGTGCGGCCAGGCGGTGGGGATCGGCCTTGGTGCCGTCGAAGAAATCCCCGGGAAGAAAGATCACGTCCGGTTGCAGGCCGGCGGCAAGGACGGCGATGCGCCGGCTGAATCCGAACCCGTTGACGTGGCCCAGATGGAGGTCGCTGACGAGAAGCGCTCGACGGCCGCGCCAGGACGCAGGCAAGTTGGGCAGCCGGACGGGGACGTGGCGGATGCGTACCCGGCGCGCGTTGAGGAGGCCGTATACGCCCACCATCAAGGCACAAACCAGGAAGAACCAGGCGATAAGCGGCCGGTGTTGCGAAGCTGCCCGGTCAATCCGGCTCAGCAGCAGCGTCCACCAGGCGAGCCAGCTCAGGCAGGCTCCCCAGAAGAGATAGTTCAGAAACCCAAGCCAGACCGCGGCAAGCCGGTAGATTGCCTTGACCAGAAAGTTCTCCGAATAAAAGCTGAGCAGAGCGGCCACCACAAAACTGCAGGCCAGCACCAGCAAAACCGCGCGCAGAGCCAGGTCCGCAGCCGGAGACGGATGTCCGCAAAAGGCAACCCACGCGTTGTACAAGAACCAATTGTCCAGCAGGAAAGTGAATTGGATGAAGGCAATTCCCAGGACAGGCCAAGCTTTCAATCAGGAAGCTCCTTCACTCAATTCTTGCATGGACACGGGATCGCAACGCGGACCGCGGTGGGCGGCGTCTGCATGAAACAATAGCCCTGATGCGTTCTCACCAGGACAACGCGCTCGGGCTTTACCTTTCCATTCCCTTTTGCCGGTCGAAATGCACCTATTGCAACTTCGCCTCGGGGGTGTACCCGGCCAGCGGACATGCCCGCTATGTTGACCGGCTGATCGAGGACATGGCGGCCGCTGGGGAGTGGTCCGCGCGAATGGGCTTGGAACTCCCGCGCACAGTCGACACGGTTTACCTGGGCGGGGGAACGCCCAGCCTGCTGGCGCCGGAGTTGCTGGAGCAGCTATTCTCCGCCATGCGGGCGCAGTTCGACCTGGTGCCGGACGCCGAGATCACGATTGAATGCGCGCCGGGCCAGCTTGCGGATGCAACGCTCGAGGCGTTTAGGGCGGTGGGCGTGAACCGCGTGAGCCTGGGCGTTCAGTCGTTCATCGACCGCGAGGCGCAGGTGAGCGGGCGGCTGCACTCCCGCGCCGTGGTCGAGCGGGATTTGGCCCGGCTCCGCACTGCCGGAATCGCCAACCTCAACGTGGACCTGATCGCTGGGCTGGCCGGGCAGACCCTGGCCTTCTGGGAAGACTCGCTCACGGCGCTCATCGACTCCGGCGCTCCCCACGCCAGTGTGTACATGCTGGAGGTAGATGAAGATTCACGGCTGGGTCGCGAGATGCTGGCCGGAGGCGCGCGCTATTACGCCGAACTGGTTCCCACGGACGACGCGATTGCGCAGATGTACACGCGGGCCATCGAGCGCCTGGCGCTGGCAGGGCTGGAGCAGTACGAGATCTCAAACTTCTGCCGCCCGGGTTTTGCTTCACGCCACAATCTGCGCTACTGGCAGCGGCGGCCCTACCTGGGCCTGGGCCTCGATGCATCCTCCATGGCATTGCATGCAGCAGACTCCTCCTTGCCGGGTGTTGGCTCGCTGGAGCCCAGGTACGTGCTGCGATGGACGACAACCAGCGACCTGGCCGAGTTCCTTGCCGGGCCGGAGCCGGTGGAGACGGCGTGGCTTTCCCCAGCGCGTCAGTACGAAGAGGCATGGTTCCTGGGATTGCGCCTGAATCGAGGGGTCGAAGTGGCCGCGCTGGTGCGGGAGTTTGGCCGCGAACCGGCTGCTCGGGCCATGGAAGTGGTGGAGCGGCTCGCCGGGGATGGACTGCTGGCTTCGGACGGCAGAACAGTCCGGCTTACGGCGCTGGGGCAGTTACTCTCGAACGATGTGTTCCAGGAGTTTCTTGGACTGGATGCGGGCGAACATCCTGCGGAGGCGGCACCAGGCCCGCGTCAGGGCATGCTGCACGGCGATTCAGGACGAAGGGCGAGGTGAATGGTGAGACAGAAGGTTGTCGTTCTGGGAGCGGGGCGCGTGGGCAAGGCGATTGCCGCGGATTTGGCGGATGAGTTCGAGGTCACGTCGGCGGACGTAAACCGGGATGCGCTTGCATTCCTGGCTTCCCGCTTCCGGGTCAACACGCGGATCACCGATCTGGGCAGTTCCGAGGCCGTGGGCGGCGCGGTCCGCGATGCGGACCTGGTGATTTGCGCCGTGCCCGGATTCATGGGCTTCCAGACGCTCAAGACCGTCATCGAGAGCGGGAAAGACGTGGTCGACATTTCCTTCTTCCCCGAGGATGCGTTCGCGCTGGACGAGCTTGCCCGCAGCCGCAATGTGACCGCGGCGGTCGATTGCGGCGTCGCGCCCGGCAATCCGGATTTTCTGGCCGGCCACTTCGCCGCGCGGATGGAGATCCGCGATTTCGAGTTCATGGTGGGCGGGCTTCATTTCGGCCGCACGGGGCCGGACCAGTATCTGCCGACCTTCTCGCCGCCGGATGTGTGGGAGGAATATACGCGGCCGGCGCGGTATGTGAAGGACGGCGGGCTGGTCACCATGCCGGCGCTGTCGGAGCCGGAGTTGGTGGAGTTTGAGGCCGCGGGTCGCAGGCTGGTCCTGGAGGCCTTCAACACCGACGGGCTGCGCTCGCTGATCCGGACGATGGACGGGCGGATTCCCAACATGAAAGAGAAGACGCTGCGCTTTCCCGGCCACATCGCCTATATCCGGGATCTGATGGAGACCGGGAAGCCGTGGACGCCGGACGCGTGGACGCCGGGCGAGGACGAGGACGAGTTCACCATCATGCGCATCGCCTTCGATGGCCTCGAGAACGGCGTCCGGAAGAAGTTTTCCTACCTGCTGTTCGCGACCTACGACAAGCAAAGGCGGATGAGCTCGATGGCGGCCAGCACCGGGTACACCTGCACGGGCGTGGCGCGCTGCGTGCTCGACGGCGCGTACAAGCACGCGGGGATTTCGCCGCCGTCGTATGTGGGCGCGGCGCCGGGATGCCTGAGCCGCATCACCGCGCACCTGAGGGAGCAGGGCATTGTGTTCGAGAGGAACGAGGAAATCTAAAGCAGCTTCCAGCTTCCAGCTTTCAGCTTTTAGCTTTTAGCTTCCAGCTCTTCCAGGTCTCCGCCTCGGCGGACGAGGCCTGGGACAGGTGGCCGCCTGTGGTGCGCCATCCGCCAAGGTTGCGGCATTTTCGGGGCGGAAGTTGACGGTCTTCAGAAGACGTGGCCTCGCGTAAGTCCTTTGTTTCGTCAGGGTAAAAAGGGCGATTCTGACGTAAGCCTATTGTTGTCATCAGGATGGGGCGAAATGGGGGGAGGGGCGGCATTTTGCCTCTTTTTCTCCAAGTGACTGATTTATCGGGCACTTTCCGCCAACTCAACCCGTGATTCGCAGGATACTGAAATTGTAGACTGCACAAAATAAACGGGTTACATTTTCTGGTTTTGGTGGTTATGGGCGGTACCGCGGAATTCGGGAGGCGCCCCGCTTCCGTTTGGTGTTCTTCTATGAGCTATTGTGCGCCGGGGGACCGTAATTATCTGCAACCACCTGCGGTGGGGCAGACGCCGCTTGCGCGGCAAAAGATTTGTTGGCGCTTCCTGCTGGCCGGGAAGGGGCTGAGGTTTCCCACCCTAGCGACAAAAACAACGACGTCGCGAGGGTGGGGCACCCACTTCTCAGCCGGGGAAGGGGTGGGCCACCCATAAGCGCTAAGATAACCAGTTGGTAACCCCATGTGTTGTGCAGTTTCTAGTTTGATTACCCCACCCGTACCGTACCAAGCTGGTTGAAAGTGGTTGGCGAAGCCTTAGCTTAGCGCCTATGGGTGGGCCACCCGCCGCGGCGGAGAGGAATTATGAAATCACCCCTAAAGCTCGGGTTATGCGTGGATTCGTCACCCAGTGGAGGGTGTACGATGAATCCGATTAGCTCTCAGGGTGCGCCGCACTTCTTGGCTCTGTTGCAGTAAGCGGCGCTATTTCTTTGGAAGGATTGGACAATGGACATGCGGTTATCAAGCGTTCAAGCAAACGGGAATGGTTTTGTTGTTCACGGAACCTGTCCTCATTGCGGAGCGAAAGCCGCCTTCCAGTCAGTTACCGGGACGTTTGACGAGCATCCTGGGGCTTGGGAAAACCGGATGATCGCTGCCGCTCGCTGTATCGCCTGTAATGGGTATATCTTGGCGATAATCAAGCATGTGCCTGATGACACCAGGACCTCGTATCACTGGGTTTACGATGTCCATTATCCCTTGGGCAAGCCGGACGATACCGTGTCTGGTTCCATTCCAGAGGGGAGCCGACTCGACTTTCAGGAAGCTCTCAGGTGTCGGTGGGTAAATGCGTACAACGCGGCCGTCGAAATGTGTCGGCGAGCACTGGAATCGAGCTGTATCCAACTCGGGGCAGATCCAAAGTTGGTTCTAAATGACATGATCGAGTGGGTTCATGCGCAGGGGAAGATCACAACTCCCCTAGAGGATATGGCTCATAAGGTGAAGCTCGGTGGAAATCGGGCGGCGCATCCATCAGATAGAACGCTCACGCTGGAAGACGCAGACGCAGTGATTGAATTTACTCGGGAGTATTTCCAGCATGTTTACGTTATGCCAGCAAAGATGGCGAAGTTCAACTTTGACAGGCCGAAGACGACAACTCCGCCCGCCCGATAATTTCAAACTGCACCACTGCCGCCCGCGATGATTCGTTGACTCTGGGGCGGGATTCGGGTATTCTGGAGACCTTGCGCGGTGTTGCGCCTGAGGTCTGTGTGTGCTCACCCGGACCGGCTGGACGATGCCCCTGATGGGGGTCGGCTGGAGCAGGCCATCGGCTGCCGGATGCGTGGGAACGACGCACGAATCTGGCTGAGCCAGAGCCCTTGAGAGGGCCAGCACGGGCAGTTCTCACCCGAACATTTTTGTTTGGATGTGGGTAGAAATCGGGCCCTTGCGCGTTTTGCGCGGGCAAAGTCCGGTTGCGCAGTGGTTTTTGTTGAGACGGTTGGCTCATTTCAAGGCCGGCCGGGCAGGTTCTTTTTAGAGGGCAGGAGAGAGATGGGTACCTTTGTTCCGAGTGGGAAAGACATTCCCCGCAAGTGGTATGTAGTGGATGCCAGCGGTCAAACGCTGGGGCGGTTGGCGACCAAGGCCGCCGATTTGCTGAGCGGCAAGCTGAATCCCCAGTATGTGCCGTACATCGATGTGGGCGATCACGTGATCGTCATCAACGCGGAGAAGGTCCGGCTGACGGGCCTCAAGAGCCAGCAGAAGCTTTATCGCCGCTACACGGGGTTCCCGGGTGGGCTGCGCGAGGAACAGTTTACCCGCCTGCTGAATCGCAAGCCGGAAGCGATTCTGGAACAGGCCATCAAGGGCATGCTGCCCAAGAGCAAGCTGGGCCGCGCGATGGGCTCGAAGCTGAAGGTCTATCGCGGCGACAAGCATCCCCACCAGGCGCAGATGCCGGTGGCGATGGAGATCAAGTAAAGCAGGGAACAGGGAACAGGGATCAATTAAGACCCTGGCACCTGACGGTTTTCAGATTGGCCGGGGAAGGCCGGCGGAGAGAGTTGAGAATGGCAGATCTGGTTCAGTATTACGGGACGGGACGGCGCAAGTCGGCGATTGCCCGCGTCTTTCTGCGTCCCGGAACGGGCGAGTGGAAGGTCAACGGCAAGCCGTTTGAAACGTACTTTGTGACCGAGCAGCAGCGGGTGGCGGCCAAGCGGACGTTGGTGCTGACCGAGCTGGCCGGGAGCTTCGACGTGGTGACCACGGCGAAGAGCGGCGGAGTGGCGGCGCAGGCCGATGCGGTGAAGATGGGCATTGCCCGCGCACTGGTTCAGTTCAACCCCGAGCTGCGCGCGGCGCTCAAGGCTGAAGGACTGCTGACCCGCGACGCGCGCATGAAGGAGCGCAAGAAGTACGGGCAGAAGGGCGCCCGGAAGAGGTTCCAGTTTAGCAAGCGCTAGGGCGCTTGCAGGGATCAGGGAACAGGGAACAGGGATCAGTTGGGGCGTTGCCGCTCTGATCTCTGACAACTGATCTCTGATCTCCGGTTTTTCAAATTCCCGCGTGAGCGGGTTCAATCCGGGGAAGGCAAAGCCGGCCCGGATGCAATCCACGAAGGAGGCCAATGGCCACGATCACAATGAAGGAGCTGCTCGAAGCGGGTGTTCACTTCGGGCATCAGACGAAGCGCTGGAATCCGAAGATGAAGGAATATATCTTTGGCGAGCGCAACGGAATTTACATCATCGACCTGCAGAAGACGCTGAAGCTGTTCAAGGACGCGTCGAAGTTTGTCACCGAGCTGTGCGCCAGCGGCAAGACGATTCTGTTTGTCGGCACCAAGCGCCAGGCGCAGGACGCCGTGGCCGAAGAGGCCACCCGCGCGGGCATGCCGTACATCAACCAGCGCTGGCTGGGCGGCTTGCTGACCAACTGGGTGACGGTGCAGAAGAGTGTAAAGCGCCTTCAGGAACTGGACGAGATGGCCACGGATGGCCGCTACGAGCTGCTGACCAAGAAAGAAGTGATCAAGCTGGAGCGGGAGCGCAAGCACCTGCAGGCGAACCTGGCCGGCATCAAGAGCATGAAGCGGCTGCCGGACGCGCTGTTCATCGTCGACTCGAACAACGAGGCGATTGCCGTGAAGGAAGCCCGCAAGCTGGGGATTCCGGTGGTGGCTGTCGTTGACACGAACTGCGACCCGACGGTGGTGGATTACGTGATTCCGGGCAACGACGACGCGCTGCGCGCCATTCGCCTGTTCACGTCGAAGATTGCCGATTCGGCGGCCGAGGGCGTGAACCTGGTGGGCGACAAGGCCTTTGCCGAGGAGCTGCCGGAGCCGGTTGCGTTGGAAGCGGCGGCGGAAGCCGTGCCGGTTGAGGACGTGGACCTGGAAACGGCGCTGGGCGGCGGCATTCGCAAGGCGCCGGCGGCGGTTGCGGCTCTGGATGAGGCTGAAGTGGCCGAGGGCTGAGCCCCGGCCGCACGCCGAGTGCGGATACTTGAGATCAGCGTGGCCGCCAAAGCAGACAGCCACGCTTTTCTTATGCGGCAACCACCTGCGGTGGGGCGGACGCTGCTTCGCAGGCACCTGCGGTGCGGCAGACTAGCATCGGCGCCGGTTAAGAGACGGTCGATGAACAGAAGCCCCGGAAGGGGCTGGGGAAAATCAGGAAAAGAGAGATGACGACAGTGAGCGAGAAGATTGATGCCAAGTTGGTGAAAGAGCTTCGCGAGAAATCCGGCGCGCCCATGGGCGACTGCCTGAAGGCTTTGCAGGAGACCAAGGGACACATCGAGGACGCGTTTGTTGTGCTGCGCAAGCGGGGCATGGCGTCGGCGCAGAAGAAGGCGGCGCGGTCGACCAACGAGGGCGCGGTGGGGACCTACATTCACGCGGGCGGCAAGATCGGCGTGCTGATCGAGGTGAACTGCGAGAGCGACTTTGTGGCCCGCACCGACGACTTCCAGGAGCTGCTCAAGGACATCGCCATGCACATCGCGGCGAGCGATCCGCGGTACGTGAAGCCGGAGGACGTAACGGCCGAGGATCTGGAGCGCGAGAAGGAGATCTTCCGCGCGCAGGCTGCCGCGACGGGCAAGCCGGCTCCGGTGATCGAACGCATCGTGGAAGGCAAGATGGCCAAGTTTTACGAGGAAGTTTGTCTCCTGGAGCAGCCCTTCATCAAGGACCAGGCGTTGAGCATCAAGGAGCTGATCGCGACCAAGGTGGGCAAGCTGGGCGAGAACATTACCGTACGGCGCTTTGCCCGGTTCAAGGTGGGGGCGGCGGACTGGACCGTGGCGCAGACCAAGGCCGTGGAAGCCGGGGAGTAGCTGTTAGACAGGGATCAGGGATCAGGGATCAGGAAAGGCTCGGGGCGATTGCTCCGGGCCTTTTTGCGTGCGTGGACGCCGGCGTGGTTGCTGGGTCTAGAAGGAGAGTTTGAGGGCGACGGACGGGCCGGAGTGCCTGGGGCCGCCGGCTGTGCTGTTGAACAGGGAGGCGGCGGGCGCGCCGGCCATGGAGTGGCTGCCGAAGCCGGCGCCGGCGGAGAGAAACACGCCATTGCCCAGGTCCGTTGTGCTGAACAGGCCGTCGGCTGACGAGCGGGCAAGATCGCCGAAGCCCCCTGCTGGCCGGAGCTTTTCCTGGTAGGAGGGCTTGAAGCTGCCGGCGTATGAGTTGAGGGGCAGAATCGAGCTGCCGCGCATGAGCTGGTTGAGCGAGGGCTGCGGCGCCGGAGACGCGCCAAAGGGGTTGTAAGGACTGGCGGCGAGGCCAGGCGCGGGGCTGCCGATGGGGAAGAGCGGAGCAGGGGCCGGCTGGCGTGCCGCTGCGGCGCCGAATGGGCTCAAGGTGAAGGGGCTCGGCTGGGCGGCGCTCGGGCTTGCTGCGAACTTTCTGCCAAGGCCAAAACTCACGGCGCCGTCGAGGACCACGCCGCTGCCCGGGGCGGTGATTGAGGGTGCGGCGGGGAAAACTGAGGATGAGACCTGTTCTCTGGCCGGTGCGGGGGTGCTGTTTTGTGCGCGGAGCGGGAGGCAGGATGCGACGAGGACGCAAAGCGCGAGCGCTTGAGGGCGCTGCAGGCAGGGGCGCGGCAGCCACGGAGCGAACTGGGGGGATCGACTCATGGGCGGACTCCACTGGCGCGAGAATAGCCCAAAACGGAATTGCGCGCCATCCCCAATTCGTCGTAGAAGGATCAGCGATCCAATGCTCACCGCGGGAGGCGCGGCTGCGCGGTGGGGATGCGGGAAAACGTCTAGAGCGGTTCCACAATTCACGCGCCCCTTTTTGGCTCTGCGAAAGGTGGCTTTTTCTTGAGGAAAAAGCCACTTGAGGGTGGTGGTTTCGGGGTACAGCAATTGTGGAACCGCTATATCGCGAGAGCGCCGCGGAACGGGCTTCGAAGGGGAAAAACCAGCTCAGCGGCCGGTATGCGATACTCGAAAAAGCATGTACAAGCGCATTGTTCTCAAGCTTTCTGGAGAGGCATTGGCAGGCGAGCGTGGGTTTGGCCTGGACGCTGCCAAAGTGTCTGAAATTACCGGCGAACTGGCCGATGTGCATGCCCTGGGCGTGGAGATCGGCGTGGTGGTGGGCGGAGGGAATTTCTTCCGCGGCATCTCCGAACAGGCCAAGCAGATGGACCGGGTGAGCGCCGACAACATGGGAATGCTGTCGACAGTGATCAACGCCATTGCACTGCAGGACGCGTTGGAGCAGCGCGGCGTCCAGTGCCGGGTGATGAGCGCGGTGTTCATGAACCAGCTGGCGGAGCCGTATATACGGCGGCGCGCGGTCAGGCACCTGGAAAAGGGCCGCGTGGTCATCTTTGCCGCCGGCATCGGCAATCCGTTCTTCTCGTCGGACACGGCGGCCAGCCTGCGGGCCATGGAGATCAAGGCCGATGTGCTGCTCAAAGGCACCAAGGTGGAGGGCGTCTACGACGCTGACCCGGTGCTCCACAAGGACGCGGTGAAGTACGACGAGATCACGTACATGGAGGTGCTGCGGCTGGGGCTGAAGGTCATCGACCTGACCGCGGTGAGCATGTGCAAGGACAACAACCTGCCCATGATTATCTTCAACATGAATCAGCCGGGGAATATCAAGCGGGTGGTTCTGGGCGAGAAGGTGGGATCGCTGGTGAAGGCGTAAAGCCACCCCACGGACGAAGACCTGTCCGTGGGGACCCCGGCAGGGATCAGGGGTCAGGGATCAGGGTACGGCGGCGGGGTTGAGGGCTCTGGCTTACGCAGGTGCTCCAGCAGGCCGGCTGAGGGCGTCTAACTGCCAATGGAGATGCGCAAGCCAGCACGGCTGAACGGATTGACGGGCCTGCGCACGTTTGCGGCGATCAACATCGTCTTCTTCCACTTCTCCAATCCAAACTGGTTCGGCTGGCTGGCGCCGGTGGTGAACGCGGGCTACGCGTCGGTAAGCTTCTTCATCCTGCTGTCGGGGTTTGTGCTGGCGTATAACTACGCAGGCCGGGCGCGCAGCGGTGAACTGGACAGGGGCCGCTTCTGGGAGGCACGGTTCACGCGTCTCTATCCCATCTACCTGCTGAGCCTGCTGCTGGCCTGGCGCATGGTTCCGGTGGAGTACCACGCGCACTCGCACGGGATGTTCTGGTCGGGGATGGTGCTTTCGCCGCTGCTGCTGCAGGGATGGATTCCGGAGATTGCCACCTTCCTGAACACGCCGGCATGGACCATGTCTGCCGAGTCGGCGTACTACATTGCGTTTCCCTGGCTGGCGAAGATGAAGAAGCCGCTGCGGGTGCGGCCCTACCTGGCGAAGATGGCAGTGGTGTGGTGTCTGGGGCTGGTACCCGGCACGCTTTATATCGTGTTCAACCCCGACGGCATTCCGCACCCGGACCGGTGGAGCTACGGGCCATGGCTGCAGGCGCTGAAATACACGCCCCTGCCGCACCTGGCCAGTTTTGTGTTTGGGGTGATGCTGGCCAACCTGGATGAACTGGTAGGCCGGACGAGCCGCCTGCGGCTGATTCTCGGCGTCTTCGGGTTTGCAGCGACGTTCGGGATACTCTCGCTGGGCGGACGCGTGCCCTACGCCATTGTTCACGACGGATTGCTGATGCCGCTGTTCGCGTGCATCATTCTGGGCCTGGCGGGGAACAACAAGCTGGCGTTTGCGCTGGGCTGGCGGCCGCTGGTGTTTGTGGGCGAGGCCAGCTACTGCCTTTACCTGCTGCACTTCAACCTGTGGAACCTGATTCACGATTCGCAGGTGCTGGAGTGGACGG
>Ga0209415_10016431_pt1 | contig 11892 bp, 9 predicted proteins | sample PeaSoiSIISIP2007_FD_187696 | JGI IMG/M metagenome (GOLD analysis project Ga0209415, IMG submission 187696) | Peat soil microbial communities from Weissenstadt, Germany - SII-SIP-2007 (SPAdes) (version 2) | ecosystem: Environmental > Terrestrial > Soil > Wetlands > Peat | place: Germany... | reverse complement strand
TCGTCGTGGTGCGCGGTGATGTAGAGGATGCGCGTGGTGACGCGGGCGCTGTCAATGGCCTCGATAGTTTCGGGAAGACCTGGGCCGGTTCCCGGCGCCGGAGGAAACTGGGCAGCGGCGGGCGGAAGGCGAAGCAGTCCGAGGAGGAGAATTAGTGCGAATGATTTTGGGAAACGCAAGGAGCCTCCCCTAGAAGACGCGATTATTTCTAGCAGTTTCAGTCCCGCGGGTTTCTGCGAAAAGCAGATCCCTCGCTCCGCTCGGGATGACAACGAACTAATGTCTATTCCCAACTTCTGCAGCCGTCCCCGCTCGAAGGCCGTTTATTCAGACGGCACATCGGAACAGTCCGCAGGTTGCACTGAACCGGCAAAGGGCCATTGTCGCATTACGCTAGACCAAACGAGAAATGCGGAAATGCCGAGAGCAATCTCAAGCAAGCCCCACTTGCGCGCGGCGCCGGTTTGCCAGAAGAGCCATCCCCAGCCGAGCATGGTGAGAACGGCGGGCAGCGGGTAGAGCCACATCTTGAAAGGGAATTTGTCGGAACCCCAGCGGCGGTGCAAAAGCATGACGCCGACAGCTTGGCCGATGAACTGGACGATCAGACGCATGGCCAGAATTCCTGCAATGGCCGTTTCCAGCTTCAGAGCAATGCTGAAGGCAAACGCCAGCGCTCCTAAGATTAGAAGCGAAACATGAGGAAAATGTTTCGTGGGATGCACTTTGGCGAAGAGAGGGAAGAAGTTGCCGTCGAGCGCCGCGGAGTAGGGCACGCGAGAGTAACCGAGAAGTAGAGAGAAGACGGAAGCCAGGGCGATCCACAGCACCATTCCGGTGAAGAGAATAGCGGCCTGTTTGCCGTAGAGAGTTTCGACAAAAAGACTGGCGATGAAAGGGGAATTCTGGGCGATGCGCCAAGGCACCACACCGAGGAGGCTCGTCTGCATGGCGAGATACAGGACGGTGATGCCCAAAATGGAGAGGAAAATGCCGCGCGGGATGTTTTTCTCCGGATTGCGGATTTCGCCGCCGAGATGGCAAATGTTGTAGTAGCCCCAATAGCTGTAAACGGTGTTGACCATCGCGCCGCCGAGGGCCGCGAACCAAACGGTGGAGAGATGAAACGCGCCGGGCGGAAAATCGAAGGCGAGCTTCGGGTCAAAGTGGCGCACACCGCCCGCGATCAGCCAGAGCATGGTGCCCACCACGCCCACCCACAGCAAGACGGAGATTTTGCCGATAGTCTGAATACGGCGATAAAGGAGAATTACCAGGAAAATCACCAGACCGCCCGAGATGGCCTTTGCCTGTAGCGTGGTAAACGGATGCAAGTAGCTGGCGTACCTGGCAAAGCCGATGGATGCGGAAGCGACCGAAAGAGGCGCCTGGACAAAAGTTTGCCACACGAAAAGGAAGGACATCAGGCGCCCCCAGCGCGCGGGTCCGTAGGCCTCATGCAAGAAGACATACGTGCCGCCGGCCTTGGGCATGGCCGCGCCGAGTTCCGACCAGACAAAACCATCCAGAGTGGCAAGCAGAGCGCCAGCAAGCCATGCCACCAAGGCTTGTGGCCCACCCATGGTCTTGATCACCAGGGAACTGACGACGAAGGGACCGATCCCGACGATCTCGATCATGTTGAGCGCAACAGCCTCTTTCAAGCCGAGGCCGCGCTCCAATGCGGGTTGTGGGGTGGTGGGGGTCAAGTTCCCTGCCGGAATCGCCGTGCGCTGCGAGAATAACAAATTCGCGAGTGAGGCCCAACGGGTGTTGCAATGTTTGTGCAAGGTAACCTGGCAATCAGCGATAGGCGCGGATTGCAGCCTTCCTGTTGAGCGGTCCTTCTGGATCGAGCGTTTGCGTGCTGGTGCAGGCAGGGCCAATGAGGGTGATTGACGGAATTCCATTCAGGGATTCATGTGATCTACATGCCTGGGTATACGGAAGAGATCTCTGAGATTCAAACACCAGGGGACCCACATCCCTGCAGGAACCATTCCGTTTTGCAACCCTGCGGGAACAGCTTAAACTCATTCAACGGAAGAGCTGAAGGCTCGGGCGGCTTCCGCACAAACAAATGGTGCGCTGGCTTGCGGCATTACTCTTTGTAGTCACGATCGGTTCTCCTTGCGTAACCCTTCCGGCACCAGGCCCGGCCGGACTTTCCCTGCCGCCGCTTGCGGCTAGCATCCTTGACCACATCTATTCAGGGCGCCCGGATCTGGCGATACCCGAAGCGCGACAACTGCAACAACAGCAACCCAATCATCCGCTGGGATACTTGTTGGAAGCGGAGTCAGTGTGGTGGGGGATCTGGTGCACGTCGGCCGACTACAGGTATGGGATGACGATGGCACGTCACAGGGAGAAACAATCCGGCGACCAGTCGTACCTCAATCTTGCGACAAAAGCGTATGTCCTTGCCGACGCGCAACTGAAACAGCACGAAACAGGTGAGATGCACTTGTATGTCGCGATGGCGGACTCGCTACAGGCACGCCTCTACAGTTTGCGCTGGGAGAACCGATCGACGGCACGGGCGGGAGTACGTGCGCGGGAACATTATGAACGCGCGCTGGCGCTCGACCCGTCGTTAGCGGATGCGTAGCTGGGATTGGGGCTGTATAACTATTACGTGTACACACTTTCGACCATGGCGCGCGTTCTGCGTTTTATGATGGGCATACCGGGCGGATCGAAAGAAGAAGGGATACGCCAACTTCACCTGGCCATGCTTTATGGCCAAGTGACGCCGGTGGTAGCGCGATTCTACCTGGCGATCAACCTGCACAATGTACGACCAGCGGTATGAAGAAGCCCTGCAAGTCCTGCGCCCGCTGGTGGAGGAGTATCCGCAGAACCCGTTGTTCCAACTGGCGATCGGCGATCTGTATGCGAAGCTCGGCAGGAAACCGCAGGCGCGGGAAGCCTACCGGGCGGCGGCCGCTTCTTCAAACATGGCGGAGCCGGAATGTCACAGGAAAATCCAATCGCTGGCGGAGTCGTCAATGGCGGCGCTGGGTGGCACGGCTTTGGCGGGGCCGTGAAGGACTTTCCTCCAGCGCCGGGCTGCGCAATAATAGCAAAGGGTAGATTTGTGCTCCGGCACCGCGTCCCTCCTGAAACCCGGGGGCGGGTCAACGCGGGTGGCTGATTTTGCATCTCAACCCACACAGACGCGCCATGGAGTTCTTTTTCCGGCCTTTGGGCCGAGAGTTGGCGCACACAATTGTCTTCGGGTGGAGGAAAGTTCATGAGGCAGTCTTGGAGAGCGCTCAGCGTCGTGCTACTGGTGCTGGGCTTGGAGGCCGGGTGCAACGAGTACAACACTTCCATACAGTACCCTACGGGGGCATCGATTCTGACTCTTGCGCCATCGGGAGTCGTGTTTGGGAGCGCCGGCTTCACACTGACCGTTATTGGCTCGAGTTCAAACGGTTTCCAAACCACTTCCGTGGTGGAATGGAATGGGCAAAAACTGGTTTCCACTTATGTGGATAGCGTGACCATGACGGCGACCGTGCCCGCTAACCTGGTGGCGAAGGTTGGCACCGCGTACGTAAACACCTATACGCCGCAATCGGGCACGGGCATGAATGGACTATCGAACTCAATTGCATTTTTGATCTACGGGACGCCCAATCCTGTTCCCGTGGTTACGTCCGTGACGCCAAGTACGGCGGTGGCTTGCGGCAGTAGTTGTGGAAACTCTTCGCTGAAGATCACGATTGCAGGGTCCGATTTTCTGCCTACGTCCACAAACGGAGCTTCATCGGTGACGTTTACGGGACTTTCCACCAGCGAGGTGGAAACAGCCATCAATGTCACCAGCATTACGCCGACACAGATTCAGGCGGTAATTCCGGGAACGATGCTGGCGGATGCGGACCCCAACGCGCTGATCAACGTGATCAACCCGCCGAGCGGAGTGTGCCTGGTGGGCTGTCCGGTTTTGGGCGGGGGACCCAGCCTGACGCCACAGACGATTACGATCACGGGCGGAGCGGCGGCCGCGGCGGTGACGGAGGAAACGCCGGCGCTCAGCCAGGACGGGCGTTACGTGGCGTTCTCCGCACAGGAAAACGAGATAACGCAGATCATGTTGCGGGATACCTGCCTGGGAGTGCAGAACGGTTGCACACCGGGCACGAAAATAATTTCCGTTGCCGCGGACAATAACCCAGGCAACGCGGACAGTCACACGCCGGTAATCAGCGCGGACGGGCGGTACATCGCGTTCAGTTCCGCGGCAACGAACCTCCTGGAAGGTGTGCCCGCGGGGCGCCAAGTGTATCTGCGCGACACCTGTGCAGGAGCGAGTACTACCTGCAAGACGGCGACGTCGCTGGTCTCAACGGATCCGGGAGGCGCGCTGAACGGCACAGAGAGCATATTCCCTTCGATCAGTTCCTCGGGACGCTACATTGTGTTTCTGGCGGTAACACCAAGCCAGGATGCGGCCAAGGGAAAATTACCGGCGGCCGCGGCGGCTTCACCCAACAGCGGTTTGCGCCAGGTGTTCCTGCGGGATACGTGCCTGGGTGCGACGAATTGCAAGCCGAAGACCACGCGTATTTCCCTCTCGCCCGGAGATACACCAGCAAACTCGACCAAGCCGGTGGGCCCGGCGCTGAGCGGCCTGGCCAAACAAGTCGCGCTGGCCGATCGCAAGAGTGCGACCGTGTTTACGCCCACAGTGCCCGTGGACGATCAGGTATTTCTCGCTGTCCCCCAGGAACCCAAGCAGTAATTCGGAAAGAGCGGGAAGGCCCGGCCGTCGTGCCCTTCGCGGTTACTTTCCCTCGGTTGTGCTCCGCAAGAAATCCAAATAATAAAAAGTTACGGAAGCTCGAGCGGGACAAGATGACTCAGCCCATGAAGGCAAGTTTGCTGGTTGGGAAATTCTTCAGGTTGGGGAAGATAGACGGCAGATTGGCATCGCTGACGCCAAACCACGAAGCGAGCGTCGCGGCATATTGATCGAGAGCGGTCGTGGGAATCCAGCGGCCGTTCTGGTCGGCGTCGTCGGGTCCACCCAAAGCGAGGGTGGGGAAAGTGCCGTAGAGGGAGTTGCCCTGGACGGCGCCGCCGAGAATGAACTGGTGACTGCCCCAAGCGTGGTCCGTGCCCCCGTTGGTGCCGGGTTCGAGGGTGCGGCTGAATTCGGAGAGGGTGAAAGTGGTCACCTGATTGGCCACACCGAGCTCCTGAGCAGCCTGATAGAAAGCGGACATACCCTGACTGAGATAGGACATCAATTCGACGTGCTGGGTGAGTTGATCGCTGTGGGTATCGAAGCCGCCGTAGGAGCAGAAGAAGATCTGGCGGCCCATGCCGAGGGCGCTGCGTGCCGCAATGACTTGCGCCACCTGTTTTAGTTGAGAGGAGAGGTAGGTGTCTGGGAATTTGGTTTGCAGCGTGGGAATATTCTTCAGAGCGTCGGCGAGCACGACGCCGTACTGGACTGCAGAGCCGGTCACACTGTTCGCGGACTGCACTAGAGACAATCCATTATCGAAGGTCAGCAACTGCTGAGTTGCCATAAAGCGCGCTTGAGCGGCCGCAGAGGAATCGAAGCCTTGCAGGCCGGGCGTCTGTCCAGGATTCATGGTGAAAGGGCGGGTGGTATCGCCGGTGCAGAAGATGGTGTTGCCGCTGATGGAAAGAATCGGGGGAAACTGCGCGGCGCTGTTGAGACCGGATTGTACGTTGTCCGCTACTCTTCCGGCCCACCCGGCGTTGGGCGTGCCCGCAAGCTGCGCGCTCTGCCACTGGTCCTGCTGGTCGGAGTGAGAGTAGAGATTCTCAGGAAGGTTTTGAAAAGCCTGGTAGGCTTGCTGCGTGGTGGGCTGCACCAGGGTTCCCACGTTGGCCAGGATGGCGAGGTTCTTTTGATTGTTAAAGAGGCCCTGGAGTTCGGGCATGTTGGGATGCAAACCGTAATTCGCCTGGCTGCCGGTTTGAAGAGGAAGGAGTTGTGCCTGCGGGAGAGCGAGAGTCGAGCGCGCCTGCTGATAAGCAGCGTAGCGTGAGTCCACGGGCACGACCATATTATTGGCGTCGTTGCCGCCAAAAAGGAAAATGCACACCAACGCTTTGTAATCCGTGGTGCCCTGCGCCAGCGCGCTGACCAGACCGAATTTGCTGAGCCCGCTGACCAGCGAGGCGCCCGCCGCGGAGCAGCACGCCAAGCGCATGAAATCCCTACGAGTGTGTCGCGTCATCTTGCTCTCCCTTTTCGCCTAATGCTGAACCTGATACATCGAGGACGAAGTCACCAGATAAATCGCCACTTGCGCCTGTCCCTGGGTGTCGGCGGGATCGAGAGTGTTCATGGCCGGGAGAATGACTTGCTTCATCTGGTCGGGCATGGTGCCGTGAAGGAACAGAGCGTCCAGCCAAGCGAGCATTTGATCCGGCGTTCCCGCATTGATTACCGGAGTAAAGTCGAGGTGCGTATTAGAGCCGATGGCCCCGTAGACCGCGTCATCGATGAAATTCACACGTGACAAGCTGGAGTCGGTATTGAAGATGGCGAATTCCGGGCCGTTCAGCGTGGTGCCGGCGATGGGGCTAACGGGAGGGAAGAAGTTGAACACGGTCGGCGCGTAGAAAACGTTTTGCGCCATATTGCTGCCTTCGTTGGAAAAGCCCCCCGCGTCCGTCTGCGCATGGAAAGCGCGGGCGATGCTGACTTCCATCACGATGGGCTCGCGCAGCTTGCCATCCGTAGCCACGGCGGTTGCAGGGGAATCCCCGCGGCGCGCTTCGGGATCGAGAAGCACAGCGGCAACCGTAGCCTGCAGGTCACCGCGCGTACCGGAGCCGTAGCCATTGAATGAGCCGGTATTGAAGGCTTGCGCGACGCGCTGCACGTAAGCTGGGCTGGGGTTGCTGGTAACCAGGCGCAGAATCAACTGCTGGCTGACGAAGGGCCCGACGTTGGGGTGGTTGAAGATAATATTGAGCGCGGCACTGAGTTCCGCTTCGGCGCTTAGCCCCGCGGCGATGGGCTGTCCCAGCAGGGTTTTTGCACCGTTGTCATGGTTGGCCTCGTAGGGGACCATCGGCCCGCCGTAGTATTGCGGATTGTGCTGCTGCAGCGATTGTCCTGGCGTGGTCGGGTAGGTCCAGCCGGTGAAGGCGCGGCCAAGATTCATGACGTCGTCCTGCGTGTACGTGGGTACTGGATTGCCGGAGGCATCCAGCACCGGCGTACCGTCGGGATTCAATTGGTTAAGACCGAGAGAGAAGAGCTGCATGATTTCCCGGGCGTAGTTTTCGTTGGCGTGCTGACCCGCTGCCGGCTTGTCGTTGTTGACCATGTCCAGATAATTGCCCATGGCCGGGGTCAAGGTGACGTCCTTCATCACATTCAGATAATTTCCGAGAGCATCCTGCTCCAGCGTCCGCATGTAGTTCGTATAGCCGAGCGGATCACTCACCTTGTCGCCTGCTACGACCCAAAGTTCGTTGAGCGCCGAGGCGACTCTTTGCCGGAGTTGATCGCCGCCCGCCACCGCGTTCAGGAAAAACAGACGCTGTACTTCGTACACGGAGCCATTGGGCTTGGGATCCCGATACGGAGTAACGGCGGCGGCAAACTGATTCTGCAGGTAGAGATCGAAGCCCGCTGTCTGCACCTGGTTAAGAATTTCGGTGTTGGGGCCGAAGGAAACTTGTTCGAGAAATCTCACAGCAGAAGAAGCGCTCACTGGCGTGCCACCGGTGGTGACATTGACGGACACAGCGTTAGAAGTTCCGCCGCCGGGAGCCGGGTTGGTTACCGTAACCGTGATGCTGCCAGCCTGCGCGGGGGTGACGCTGCCAATGGCGGTAACCATGGTGGGCGCGGCGTACGTGACGGGCAAGGATTGCCCGCCGAAATTGACGGTGGAGGTGTTCACCAGACCGGTTCCATTGAGGGTCACCTGAAACGCGCCGGTGGCCAGGGTGCCGGGAGTGACAGAGGTCAGTACGGGCGCGGGATTGTTGAGCGTGACCTGGGCCGAGCCGCTCTTTGTGGTGTCCACAATACTTGTGGCTGTGACCTGGATGCCGCTGGGGCTCGGGATATTGTCGGGTGCAATGTAATTTCCGTTGACGTCAATCGTGCCTACCTGGTCGCCGCCAGCGATGCCGTTCACCATCCAGGTGACGCCGGTATTCGTTGTGCCGGTCACGGTCGCCGTGAAGGTCTGCAGGCCGTCGGTGACTAACGTTGCGGTTGGAGGTATTACCTGGACCTTGAGATTCGGGTTAGACGCCATGATCTGCGCCTGAAGCGCGGCAGATGTGGCGCCGCCGGGATTGGGATTCGTGACCGTGACACTCACGTTTCCGACCTGATTGCTCGTGGTGGTCCCAGTGGCCGTAAGTTGCGTGGAGGAAATGCGCGTAGTGGTCAGAGCGGTGCTGCCGAAATAAACGGTCGCGCCCGGGGCAAAATGGGCGCCAGTAAGTGTCAAGGTGAAAGAACCGACCGTGAGGGTGTTCGGGGAGATCGAATCCAGAACGGGGATGGGATTTTGCAAGGTCACGGTGCTGGTGGCGGTTTTGGAAGCGTCGGAGGTAACCGTGGCGGCAATGGTGACGGGATTCGATGCAGGCAGGAATTCTGGCGCGGCGTAATTCCCGTTGGCGTCAATCGTGCCGTTCTCCGGTGTGCCGCCCCCCACGCCATTGACGGTCCAGGTGAAGCTCGGGGTGGAACCATCATTCGTTTTGGCGACGAATTGTTGTGTGGCCAAGCCGCGAAGCGTCATGGAGGAAGGAGTGATCGTGAGGGCGAAGGGCTGGGGTCCCGGATTAGGATTCGGATTGGACGAGCCAGGATCCAGAAAGGCCGTGGCGCAGCCACCCAGAATTAGAGCGAATAGCGCAAGGAGCGCAATACTTGAGCGGTTCACGGAAAACCCCCAATCAGAGCGACCGCCGCACCAGTGTTACCGGAAGAAACACCAAGGCGAGCTGGTGAAGATTTCCGGGTGAATGCTGCGGCGGGACTGGTCGGGGAAGAGTACGGGGAAAGGCAGAAAGACACTACTGGCCGGACGTACAGAAATTGGACAACTGTTCCGGGAGTTAAGGCGCTTGGGACAAGGGCCGCTGATCAGTTGAAACGCACCTTGATGTCCGGGCGCTTTTCCAGGTGCACGGATTCGATGAAACGCACCTGGCGTTCATCAAGGGTAAGAATCATGGAGGAAGTGCGCACGCCTTCTCCGAAGAAGCGCACACCTTTGAGCAGATTTCCGTCGGTGACGCCGGAGCAGGCAAAAATCATCTTTTTGCCGGGGGCCAGATCTTCGGTGGCGTAGATGCGCTTCGGATCTTTTACGCCCATGCGAGCAAGGCGTTCGTGATGCTCGGGCTTGCTGACGACGAGGCGGGCGAGAATCTGGCCATTGAGGCAGCGCAGGGCCGCGGCCGTGAGCACGCCTTCCGGAGCGCCACCCGTGCCCATGACCATGTGCACGCCTGTGCCGAGGACGGCGGCGGAAATGCCCGCGGAGAGGTCACCGTCACTGATAAGCCGGATGCGCGCGCCAGCGGAGCGGATTTCTTCGATGAGTTTTTCGTGGCGCGGGCGATCGAGAACGATAACGACGAGATCTTCGACGTCGCGAGTAAGGCGTTTGGCGACGGCGCGGAGATTATCAGCAACAGGCGCATCGAGATCGACAGCGCCTTTGCAGGCGGGGCCCACAGCAATTTTCTCCATATACAAATCGGGAGCGTGCAGCAAGCCGCCTTTTTCGCTGGCGGCAAGAACAACGATGGCGTTGGGCGCGCCGGTGGCGCAGAGGTTTGTGCCTTCAAGCGGGTCCACGGCGATATCAACCACGGGGAAAAGAGCTTTGGGGGCGTGGGTGGCAAGGCCGACCTTTTCGCCAATGTATAGCATGGGGGCTTTGTCGCGCTCGCCTTCCCCGATGACGATGGTGCCGTCCATTTGCACTTGGTCCATGGTCTTGCGCATGGCTTCGACGGCCGCTTCATCGGCTTTGTGGCCATCACCGAAGCCCATGGTACGAGCGGAGGCGATGGCGGCGTTTTCGACGACGCGCAGAAATTCCAGGCTGAGTTGTTCTTCCATGCAGGGCGCCCTCCGAGACGGCTTATCTTAGCCTGAAATCCGAAGTCGAGGAGGGATTCCTCCACTCCGGGACGGCAAAAGACGCCGTCCCTCCGGTCGGAATGACAAGTTTCGGGAGGTGGATGGAATTGACAGCGGGAATTCCGGATCAGGGAGCTGTGCCGGCGAGGGGCTGAAGCGTGACGTTGAGCAGAGCGGGGTCGGTGAATTCGGTCTGATCGCCGACGTGCTTTCCGGCGACCGGGAGCAGGCGCGCGGAAAGCGGCTTGTTCCATTTGACGGAGAGCGAAGCTACATCGCCGATGACGCGGACAAGCGTGTCCACACTCGTGTCGCCGGGGAGAGGAATCGTGTCGAGGCCGGTGCCGCAAACAGCCGAGTAACTGAGCAGGGCATCGAGAGAAATCAGGCCGTTGTTCCAGCGCTCGGCGAGGCGCGGGTCCTCCAGGATTGGGAGCATCAGCCCGGAGTAGCCGGCTTTGCGCGCGCCAATATCCTTAAACGTGGATGTGATGGTGGCGACAGCAGTCATCGTGCCGCTGGTGCCGATGGGTTGGTGAGACAGGGATTCAATTGCGGCGCCGATGGAGGCGTCCTTCGCGGGGGCAGGGGAGAGATCGAGTCCCAGGTAGGTCCAACCTTGCTCGCGGTCAGCGCGGCTGGCGAGCTCCTGGACATCGAAGGATTGCTGAATAAAGAGGTCGAGCAAACGGCGCCTGGCCGTGGGGATATCCGGAGCATCCTGGAAAGCCGCGGCGACGGTGTTGGCCGATTCCAAACCCACGGTGAACTGGTGGCCGTTGCCGGTGTGATAGGCCGCTGGGAAGAAAGGCGTGTAGGGAGGAACGCTAGCGATGGCAGCGAAGCGGAAATTGCCTTCGCTGTTTGGCGTGGTGTCCGCGAGCTTCTTGATGACGCGCGCGGCGGCTTTGACGGCGGGCCAGTTTACGGTGTCATCTTTGGTCACGAAAACGGTGCCGTTGATGGATTTGGTGTTCTGGAGAATTTCCGCGAGCAGATCGGCTTGTGCGTCGCCGTTTTCGCCGGAGAGATATGCGGGGCCAATGGAAAGAATGACGTGGTCCTGCTGGGCGAGGCCGTCGAGGTCTTTGAAGAACTGCAAGGCCTCATTGTGAGGAAGCGACATCGCGTATTCAGGGAAAGGCTGTGTGGCGATGCGCAGAGTTTCCACGGTGTAGCCGCGGGACTCAAAAACGGTTTGCGCATATTTGAGGAAATGAACCGTTTCGGACATCTGGATCTGGTAGCGAGCGCGGTCAAAGTTGACGAATGCGGTGATGGCGCGGACTTTGGGCTTTGGACTGCTTTCAGGCTTTTGCTGCCCTGCGGAAGTGGGCACGTGGAGAGAAAGAAGAAGTATGCAGGCAATTATAAAGCGAAGATTGCGTATGTGGAGTGACATAGATTTCACACGAAGGCGGCGATGCCGGTGATTTTCTCCCCGATGATGAGCTTGTGGATGTCGTTGGTACCTTCGTAGGTGTAGACACTCTCCAGGTTGTTCATGTGGCGCATGACGCAGTAGTCGTCCACGATGCCGTTGGCACCGAGGATGTCGCGGGCTTTGCGCGCGGTCTCGAGGGCGATGGCGACATTGTTCATCTTCAACATGGAGATGTGCGCGACGTCGGTTTTGCCCTGATCCTTCAGGCGGCCCACATGGAGAGCCAGCAACTGGCCCTTGGTGATTTCGGTGATCATCCAGGCGAGTTTTTCCTGAACAAGCTGGTGGGAGGCGATGGGCTTGTTGGCAAACTGCTTGCGGGTCT
>Ga0209415_10016430_pt1 | contig 11892 bp, 9 predicted proteins | sample PeaSoiSIISIP2007_FD_187696 | JGI IMG/M metagenome (GOLD analysis project Ga0209415, IMG submission 187696) | Peat soil microbial communities from Weissenstadt, Germany - SII-SIP-2007 (SPAdes) (version 2) | ecosystem: Environmental > Terrestrial > Soil > Wetlands > Peat | place: Germany... | reverse complement strand
CTATGTGGGCAAGGGACTTACGGGCGGGCGCATCGTGATCTATCCGCCGCGAGAGGCCAAACGCATCGTGCCCGAGGAGTCGATCATCGCCGGCAACACGGTGCTGTACGGGGCGATCGAGGGCGAGTGCTATTTCCGCGGCATCGTCGGCGAGCGGTTCGCGGTGCGCAACTCCGGCGCCGTCGCGGTGGTCGAGGGCACCGGCGATCACTGCTGCGAATACATGACCGGCGGCATCGTGGTCGTCCTCGGCATCACGGGGCGGAATTTCGCGGCCGGCATGTCGGGGGGCATCGCCTATGTGCTCGACGAGGACGGCACCTTCGCGTCGCGCTGCAATCTCTCCATGGTCGAGCTCGAGCCGGTGATCGAGGAGGAAGAGCTGATCGCGCGTCACTACCACCAGGCCGGCGATCTCGACTCGCACGGACGGGTCGACGTGATGGCGGACATGAGCCGCTTCGACGCCGAACGGCTGCACCAGCTCATCGCCAATCATGCGAGCTATACGCATTCCGAGCGCGCCAGGCACATCCTGGCCAACTGGAACACCTATCTGCCGAAGTTCCGCAAAGTGATGCCGGTCGAGTACCGCCGCGCGCTGGCCGAGATGAAGGCCCGCGAATCGGACGCGCCCCGCCTGGCCGCAGCTGGAGTCTGAGCCGCCGATGGGAAAAGTGACCGGCTTCCTCGAGATCGACCGCCGGGACCGGCGCTATGCGCCGGCCTCCGATCGCATCCGGCACTATCGCGAGTTCGTGATCCCGCTGTCGGAGGAGGCGACGCGCGACCAGGCGGCGCGCTGCATGAACTGCGGCATTCCGTACTGTCACAACGGCTGTCCGGTGAACAACCAGATTCCGGACTGGAACGACCTCGTCTATCGCGGTGACTGGAAGACCGCGATCGTCAACCTGCATTCGACCAACAACTTCCCGGAATTCACCGGACGGGTCTGCCCGGCGCCGTGCGAAGCGGCCTGCGTGCTCAACCTCGAGGACAGCCCGGTCACCATCAAGACGATCGAGTGCACGATCGTCGACCGCGCCTGGGCGGAGGGCTGGATCCTGCCCGAGCCGCCGGCGTCGCGGACCGGCCGCAAGGTGGCGATCGTCGGCTCCGGTCCGGCCGGGCTCGCCTGTGCCCAGCAGCTCGCACGGGCCGGCCACGACGTCCACGTCTACGAGAAGCACGCCAAAGCCGGAGGCCTGCTGCGCTACGGGATTCCCGACTTCAAGATGGACCGCCATCACGTCGACCGCCGCGTCGCGCAGATGGAGGCCGAGGGCGTGACTTTCCACTACGGCGCCCATGTCGGCGTCGGCGTGCCGGCCGCCGAGCTGGCCGACGGCTACGACGCGGTCGTGCTCACCGGCGGTTCCGAGCATCCGCGCGACCTGCCGATCCCCGGACGCGATCTCGCCGGCATCCATTTCGCCATGGATTTCCTGCCGCAGCAGAACCGCCGGGTCAGCCATGAGCCGCTCGGCGACGTGGCGCCGATCCTCGCCGATCGCAAGCACGTCGTGGTCATCGGCGGTGGAGACACCGGCTCCGACTGCATCGGAACGTCGAACCGCCAGCACGCGCTGTCGGTCACCCAGCTCGAGATCATGTCGCGGCCGCCCGACCGGGAGAACAAGCTGCTGACCTGGCCGGACTGGCCGATGAAGATGCGCACCTCGTCGAGCCACGAGGAGGGCGTGGAGCGCGACTTCTCGGTGCTGACGCAGAAATTCACCGGCGAGTACGGCCAAGTGCGCCAACTGCACTGCGTGCGCTGCGACGACAAGTTCAAGCCGATTCCCGGCACCGAGTTCGAGCTCAAGGCCGATCTGGTCCTGCTCGCCATGGGCTTCGTGCATCCGATCCATGCCGGCATGCTCGAGGCGCTCGGCGTCGAGCTCGATCCGCGCGGCAACGTCAAGGCCGACACCAGGAGCTACAAGACGTCGCTGGCGAAAGTGTTCACCGCCGGCGACATGCGGCGCGGCCAGTCGCTGGTGGTCTGGGCGATCCGCGAAGGCCGCCAGGCCGCCGCCTCGGTCGACGTGTTCCTGATGGGGTCGACCAGCCTGCCGCGGTGACAGCCTACCGGCTCCACGGCCAGAAGGCTGCGCGTCCATTGTTGTTGCTGTTGTTGTTGTTGATCGGCGCCGACGGGCGCGGCGGCTCGCGGCCGAACAGCGGGGGCAGGATCGACTGCGGCGGCTTGACGGCCGCGGCCCGCTTCGGTTTTGCCGGCGCGATCGGCGTCGTGGCGGCATTGGTCCCCGGCGCCGCGGCCCCCGCTGCTGCCGCGGCGGGCGCTGCCGCTCCGGCGGGGGCTGCCGAGATCGCGCCGGCAGCCGGCGGCGCAGCGCTCGCCGGTTCGCCCGACGTGATGCTCGCCTGCACCGGAGCCGCGGATTCCTGCCCGGCCACTCCCATGGAGGCCACCGGCATGCCGTCCTGGCGCGGCCACACGAAATCGTCCGCCCGGCCCCGGAGCGATTGCAGACCCTCGCCCTTGACCATCACCTTGGTGGCCAACGGATCGCCGCCGGGCGCGCGCGCCGGCCCGCCGCCGAGCAGGGTCTCCGGTCCGCCGCCCGATGTCGCCGTGAGCGACACCACCGGTCCGGCGACCGGACGCGCCACCGGCGTGCCCGGCTTGATGCTCGGAACCTGCGGCTGCGGCTCTTCCGGGCTCGGCATGGCGATCGGGGTGCCCCGCGTCTGCATGACCCGCCGGATCTCGCGCTCGACATAGTGGGCAAGCTTGCGGGCGCCGGCCTGGGTGAAGTGAATCCCGTCGCCCGTCCGCAGGCGCCGCGTCTGGCCTTCGAAGTCCGGCCCGTGGGGCGCGAAGGTGCCGTTCTCGTCGACGAAACCGTCCCAGACATCGACATAGATGATGCCGGCCTTCTCGGCGCGGCCGCGGTAGATCTCGTTGAGATAGACCATGTCGGAGGTGGCCCGCGTGCCGCGGATCGCCGGCAGCCCCACCCAGAACACCGGAGCGCCCTTGGATTTCAAGGCCGCGATCACCTCGTCGACGCGCTTGGCGTAGCCCTCGGCCCATTTCTCGCTGCGGAACTCATAGGTCGATGACGTCGACGTTGCGGAATCCGCCGACGGCGCCGTTTGCTCCTCGGCGGGCGGCGGCGGCGCCTCCTGCAGCTCGGCCGCGGCCGGATCGGTCTTGTCGGTGGATGGCGACAGCGGATCGGCCTTGGCGTCGGGCTTTTGCGCCTGCTGAGCCGAAGCCGGCTTCTGGCCGGGCTTCGCCGGCTGGGAGACGCGGACGCGGATCGGCTGGCGATCCGCCAGGCCGATCATCATGACGACGTAGTCGGTCTTCTCGGCCGCGAGCGTCTCGCGCGCGACGGCGGCCCAGTCGTACTCGTTCTTCGTCGTCCCCAGGATCAGGCCGCGACCGGAGCGGTTCTTGCGCACCACGCCGATCTCCGGCGTCTCGCCGAAGGCGTCCTCCAGCCCGTAGCCGAGCCAGTCGGCCATCGAGTCGCCCATCACCGTGACGTGCGTGGTGGGCGGAGTCTCGACCTTGCGCGGCGCCGGCGCCTTGGTGAAGTCGACCACCTCGCGTGGCTCGCGCCGCGGCTGCTGCTGCTGCCACCATTGCCACTGGGGCTGTTGCTGCTGCCATTGGGGCTGTTGCTGCGGTTGCGGCTGGTAAAACGGCCGGCGCGCGCCGCCGTTGAAGAACGGAAACCAGCCGTTCTGCGCCTGCACGGTCGGCGCCATGCCGGCAACCATGACGACGGCCAGCCCAGCCTCGACGGCCGCGAGCAGCAACGGGGCGGCGAGCCGCCGCAGTACCTTGGCCATCCGTCGCATCATCGGCCGTCGTCACCTCTCCGGTCGGGCGGCGGCAACCCATAGTGTTTTCCGCCTGACACTGCCACATCCCTCAATAGCGCGCGAAAAATGTCAACTTGAGGATCGCGATGGCAGTGGGCTTTCCGCATCGTCAACGCCGAAACCCGCCGGCGGGTTTCAGGGCCCGCGCAACCGATTCAGGACGTCGGTGGATGCAAATCCGTCGGGAATCAGCCCGAACCTGGCCTGGAAGTCGCGGATCGCCGCCCTGGTCCGCGGACCGAACCGTCCGTCCGCCTCGCCGATGTCGAAGCCGCGGGTCGCGAGCATCTGCTGCATTTCGACGCGCTCGTCGAGCGTCAGCACGCGCTGGTCGCGCGGCCAGGCCTGCACGAGCGGACCGCCGCCGCGCAAGCGGTCGGCGAGATGGCCGATCGCCAGCGCGTAGGCCTCGGCCGGGTTGTACTTCATGATGACGCGGAAATTGGCGAGCATGAGGAAGGCCGGTCCGCGGGCGCCGGCCGGCACCAGCAGAAGGGCCTTTTCGGCGGGCCGGCGGAACGCCTCGCCGCCGGCGCGGCGGACGCCCAGCCTCTCCCATTCGGCAATCGCCAGCTGCCGGGAGCGGTCGGCCAGCAGATAGTCGAAGCCATCCGGCAGCACGACCTCGTAGCCCCAGGTTTCGCCGCTGACCCAGCCATCCTTCTTCAGGTTGTTGGCGGTGGACGCGATGATGTCGGGGACCGAGTCGACCACGTCGCGGCGGCCGTCGCCGTCGAAATCGACCGCGAAGCGCTTGAACGAGGTCGGCATGAACTGGGTCGGCCCGAAGGCGCCGGCCCATGAGCCGATCAGCCGGTCGGGACGCACGTCGCCGTGGTGAAGGATTTCCAGCGCCGACAGGAATTCCTCGCGGAAATAGTCCTGGCGACGGCCGACGCAGGCCAGCGTCGCGGTCGAGCGGATGACCGGGCGGTCGCCGCCCTGGGTGCCGTAGTTCGACTCCACGCCCCAGATCGCCGTCACGACATGGCGGTCGACGCCGTAGGCCTTTTCCATGGCGTCGAAGGTCGGCTGGTATCTGGCCAGGATGTCGCGCCCCCCGGCGATGCGTGCGTCGTTGACCAGGATGTCGAGATAGTCCCAGAACGCCTTGGTGAATTCCGGCTGGGCGTCGAGCAGGTCCATGATGCGCAGGTCGGGCTCCAGCCCGGCCGTATGGGCGTCGAAGCTCTGCCGCGACACGCCGCGCCGCGCCGCCAGCGGCCACAGCCCTTCCAGGCAATTCCGGAAATTCGCCGCCGCCGCGAGGATCGCCTGCGGCGTCATCAGGGGATGCCCCGAGGCGCCCGCCTGCCCGCTCCACGGCGGCGGCGGCGCCGACGACGGCGGCGCGGTCGATCCGCCGGTCAGCGGCGGGAACAGGCTCGGCAGGCGCAAGTCCTGCGCGCTCGCCGGCAAGATCGTCATCGCGGGCAACATCACGAGCGGGACAATCCAAGAACGCATAATGTGATCGCCTCAATGTTTGCGGCGCGGCTGCCCCATCCCCGCGCCCGTATTCCGCCGTCCCCCTCCGCCAAGCCAAAGTTAGCAGATTTCGTTTCCGGCTGGCTAACCGGGCCAGCCCGCGTCACCGAAGGGCGGTCCAGCGTGCCACCGCACGACGCCCATACTCGCGAGCCGCGCAATCCGGTTTCGCGTCGCAGGTTCTCGAAGCGCCAGTCTCGAGCGTCAACTATCCAATATGTGTTTTCCATTCGGAGGATGATGACGCTACTCCTGCGGATGACGAAGCAGCAAAGGTGGGAAGCGCCACGTGGAACGCGACAAACGCCCACCTCTGCCGCCAACGGAACCAGGACGTCACCCGCCGCATTTTCTGCTCTGCGGGAGCTCCCGGGCTCCGCGCCCCTCGCCGCACGGCGGCGATGCGGTCCAAGAGAGTGGACGTGCAGGGAGCCGCCGGCGGGGTCGCAGAGGGCATCGCGGCGGGCACGGCGCTGCGGGTCATATCCTTGCCTATCACGGCAGAAAAGGTATTGCTCGGGCTCAAGACCGAGGACACCACGCATGAACCTTCATGAGCCGGCTACGTTGAAGCTCGACGACGCGACGGTAAAGCCGGATGCGCGAGCTGATCGGCCGGAGGTCGACCTGGAGCGCATCCCGCCGGAGGAGCTGCTCGCCCGGGCGCGGGAGCTCGGGCGTCTCGGCCACGGAGATGTGATCAGCTATTCGCGCAAGGTGTTCATTCCGCTGACCCGGCTGTGTCGCGACGTGTGCGGCTATTGCACGTTCGCCAAGGTCCCGCGCGAGGTCGGCGCCGTCTACCTCGGCCCCGACGAGGTCCTGGACATTGCCCGCGCCGGACAGGCGGCGGGCTGCCGCGAGGCGCTGTTCACCCTCGGCGACAAGCCGGAGCTGCGCTACGCGGCGGCGCGCGGCGCGTTGCGCCGGCTCGGGTACAAGACCACCGTCGAGTATCTCGCCGCGATGTGCGAGCTCGTCATTCGCGAGACCGGCCTGCTCCCCCACGTCAATGCCGGCGTGATGAACGAGGACGAGGTCGCGGCGCTGCGCCGGGTCAGCGTGTCGCAAGGGATCATGCTGGAGAGCGTCGCGGCGCGGCTGTGCGAGCCGGGCGGCCCGCACTTCGGCTCGCCCGACAAGGACCCGCAGGTGCGGCTCGCGATGATCGAGGCCGCCGGCCGGCAGCGCGTCCCGTTCACCAGCGGCATCCTCATCGGCATCGGCGAGACCAGGTCCGAGCGCATCCGGTCGCTGGTGGCGTTGCGCGACCTGCATGCGCGTCATGGTCACATCCAGGAAATCATCGTGCAGAACTTTCGCGCCAAGCCGGGCACCCGGATGGCGGATTCTGCCGAGCCGCCGCTCGATGACCTGATGTGGACGGCGGCGGCGGCGCGACTGATCCTCGGTCCCGACATCAACATCCAGGTTCCGCCGAACCTGAGCTACGACGCCTTCCCGCGGCTTGCCGGCTGCGGCATCAACGACTGGGGCGGCATCTCGCCGGTCACCACCGACCACGTCAATCCGGAGGCGCCGTGGCCGCAGATCGCGCGGCTGGCCGATGCTACGGCGCAGGCCGGCTACGTGCTCGCCGAGCGGCTCGCCGTCTATCCGGATTATGCGCTGGCGGCCGACCGGTGGGTCGATCGCGCGCTGGTGAAGCCGGTGCTCGATCACATCGACGCCTCGGGTCTCGTGCGCCAGGATGACTGGGTGCCCGGCGCGGCCTCGCCGCCGCGGGCGCAGGCGCCCGGCGGGCGGCGCGGCGGCAGCTCGGTCACCGCGCTGACCGAGCGGGCAGCGGCCGGGTCGCGCCTGTCGCATCAGGACATCGTCCGGCTGTTCGCGGCGCGCGGATCCGACGTCGACGACATCTGCGCGGCCGCCGACGACCTGCGCCGGAGGCAGAACGGCGACGTCGTCACCTACGTGGTGAACCGCAACATCAACTACACCAACGTCTGCAGCTATGCGTGCAGCTTCTGCGCCTTCTCCAAGGGCAAGCTGCACGATCATCTGCGCGGCAAGCCGTACGATCTGGCGCTGGTGGAGATCGCCCGGCGCACCGAGGAAGCCTGGCAGCGCGGCGCCACCGAGGTGTGCCTGCAGGGCGGCATCCACCCGGCCTATACGGGCGACACCTATCTGACGCTGCTGCGCACCGTGAAGGAGGCGGTGCCCGGCATGCACGTGCACGCCTTCTCGCCGCTGGAGATTTCTCATGGCGCCGCGACACTGGGGCTGCCGGTGTCGGCCTTTCTCGAGCGCCTGAAGACCGCAGGCCTCGGCAGCCTGCCGGGAACCGCGGCGGAGATTCTCGACGACGAGGTGCGCGCCCGCATCTGCCCGGACAAGCTCACGACCGATGAATGGCTGGGCGTGGTCGAGACCGCCCATCGGGTCGGGCTGCGCACCACCGCGACCATCATGTTCGGGCACGTCGAGGGCACTGGCTCGTGGGCGACGCATCTGCTCCGGCTGCGCGACCTCCAGGAACGCACCGGCGGACTGACCGAGTTCGTGCCGCTGCCGTTCGTGCACATGGAAGCTCCGATGTATCTGAAGGGCGGGTCGCGCCGCGGGCCGACGTGGCGCGAGACCCTGCTGATGCATGCGGTGGCGCGCCTGGCGCTGCATCCGGTCGTGACCAACATCCAGGCTTCCTGGGTCAAGATGGGCCCGATCGGGGTCGCGAAGATCCTGGAGGCCGGCGTCAACGATTGCGGCGGCACCCTGATGAACGAGAGCATCTCGCGCGCCGCCGGCACGCAGCACGGCCAGGAGCTGCCGCCCGAGGACATGGAGGCGATGATCCGCGGCGTCGGCCGGGCCCCGCGTCAACGCACCACGCTCTATGGCCCGGTCGCGGAGGAGCGGCGGACCGCGAGCTTGGCGGCGCCGGCCCTGGCGCCGGTGGTGCAGACGCCGGTCCGGCGCATCCCGACGGCGGCGCGCCGTCACGCGAACTAGGGCGAATGCGCGACTCTGATTCGAGATCAAACAAACAATCTGCCGGGGAGACGGGTCGTTGATCAGGATCGGCTACAAGGCGTCCGCCGAGCAGTTCGCGCCGAGTCAATTGCTCGACTTTTCGGTGCTGGCCGAGGAGGTCGGCTTCGACTCGGTCTTCATCAGCGACCATTTCCAGCCGTGGCAGCACACCAACGGGCACGGCGCGCAATCGCTCGCCTGGCTGGGTGCGCTCGGCGCCCGGACGACGCGGGTGCTGATCGGCACCAGCGTGCTGACGCCGACGTTCAGATATCATCCGAGCCTGGTGGCCCAGGCGTTCGGCACCCTCGGCGTCATGTTCCCGGGCCGCGTCATCCTCGGGGTCGGCACCGGCGAGTCGCTCAACGAGGTTCCGGCAGCCGGCATCGCCTGGCCGGACTTCAAGGAGCGCTTCGCCCGGTTCCGCGAGGCGCTCGATCTGATCCGACGGCTGTGGCGCGAGGAGCGCGTGACCTTCGAGGGCACGTATTATCGCACCGTGAACGCCACCATCTACGACCGGCCGAAGGAGCCGGTCCCGATCTACATCGCGGCGGCTGGCGCCCTGGTGGCGAAATATGCCGGCCGCACCGGCGAGGGCTTCATCTGCACCAGCGGCAAGGCGCCCGCGCTCTATCGCGACACGCTGCTGCCCAACGTGGTGGCGGGACTCGAGGCGGCCGGACGGCCCGATACGATCGACCGCATGATCGAGATGAAGGTGTCGTACGACACCGACATGGGGCGCGCCACCGAGGACACCCGCGAATGGGCCGCCCTGGCGCTGACGCCCGAGCAGAAGACCTCGGTCGAGGACCCGATCGAGATGGAGCGGCTGGCGGGCACGCTGTCGGCCGCGCAGGCGGCGACGCGATGGATCGTGTCGACCGATCCGGACGAGCAGGTGGAGCGCATCCGTCCCTATGTGGAGCTCGGGTTCCGCCACCTGGTGCTCCATGCGCCGGGACGCGACCAGGAGCGCTTCCTCCGGCTCTATGCCAAGGATGTCCTGCCGCGGCTGCGCGCGCGTTTCGGCTGAACGGCAGGGCGGCCGATGACGGGGGCAAGGGTCGAGCTCATCGGCATTCCGGATCTGCCGATGGTGCGGGCCGGCGACGATCTGGCCGATCTCGTGGCGGCGGCGATCGACCGCGCCGGGCTCGAGCCTGCGGCCGGCGACGTTCTGGTGGTGGCGCAAAAGATCGTGTCGAAGGCGGAAGGCCGCATGGTCGATCTCGCCACCGTCGAGCCCTCGGCGCGGGCGCAGACGATCGGCGCCGAGACCGCCAAGGATCCCCGCCTGGTGGAGGTGATCCTCGGCGAGTCCCGCCGCGTCGTGCGCCAGCGCCCCAACGTGCTGATCACCGAGCACCGCCTCGGATACGTGATGGCGAATGCCGGGGTCGATCATTCGAACGTGGCGCCGGCGGACGGCCAGGAGCGAGTCCTGCTGCTCCCGGTCGACCCGGACGGATCGGCCGACCGACTGCGCCAGCGGCTGTCGACCCGCTACGGATGCGACCTCGCGGTGATCATCAACGACAGCTTCGGCCGGCCTTGGCGGCGCGGCACCGCGGGCGTCGCGCTCGGCGCCGCCGGGCTTCCGTCGGTGCTCGACCTGCGCGGCCGTCCCGATCTGTTCGGCCGCGCCCTGCAGGTGAGCCTGGTGGGGTTCGCCGACGAGATCGCGGCGGCGGCCTCGCTGGTCATGGGACAGGCCGCCGAGGCACTGCCGGCGGTGCTGGTGCGCGGCCTCGTGTGGTCCGAGGCTGCGAGCCCGGCGCGATCGCTGGTGCGGGCGCAAGAGGAAGATCTGTTCCGATGACGGCGCCGCGCCACGACACCGACGGCGTCGTGCTGGCGCTGTCCGGCGGCATCGGCGGCGCCAAGCTGGCGCTCGGCCTGAGCCGCATCCTGCCGCCGGAGCGGCTGATCGTGGTCGCCAATACGGGGGACGATTTCGAGCATCTCGGCCTGGCGGTGTCGCCCGACATCGACACGCTGATGTACACGCTGGCCGGCTTGAACAATCCGGACACCGGCTGGGGCCGCCGGTCGGAGACCTGGACCTTCATGGCGGCGCTGGGCGCGCTCGGCGGCGAGACCTGGTTCCAGCTCGGCGACGGCGACCTGGCGACCCACGTGGAGCGGACACGTCGGCTCGCCGCCGGCGACGCCCTGTCGGCGATCACCGGGGACTTCTGCCGCCGCCTCGGCGTGGCTCCCAGGATCCTGCCGATGAGCGACCAGCGTGTCCGCACCCGAGTGCGCACGGCCGACGGCTGGCTCGACTTCCAGCACTATTTCGTGCGCCGGCGCTGCGAGCCGGTCGTCTCCGCGCTGACCTACGAGGGCGCCGAGGCGGCACGCCCGCAGCCCGACGTGGTCGCGGCCCTCGAGAATCCCGGGCTGCGCGCCGTGGTGATCTGTCCGTCGAACCCGTTTCTCAGCATCGATCCGATCCTGGCGATCCCCGGCCTGCGTCAGCGGCTGGCGAGTTGCGCAGCGCCGGTCGTCGCGGTGTCGCCGATCATCGGCGGTCGCGCCGTCAAGGGCCCGACCGCCAAGATGATGGCCGAGCTCGGCCTGCCGGTGACGGCGGCCGCCGTGGCGCAGCACTACGCCGGGCTCATCGATGGCTATGTGGTGGACCGCGGCGAGACCGACGTTCCGTCGCTGCCCGGACTGCGCGTCGTGAAGGCGGCCACCATGATGTCGACGCTGGCCGACCGCGAGGCCCTGGCCGGCGCCGTGCTCGCGTTCGCCGACGACCTGCGCTCCGCCAAGGCCGCGGCGTCATGAGCGGGATCGCCGACGTCTGGGCGGTGCTTCCCATCAAGGACACCACGGAGGCGAAGCAGCGGCTGGGGGACGCGGTTCCGGCGGGGTTGCGCCGGCGTCTGGCGCTCGCCATGGCGGAGGATGTGCTGGCGGCCCTGGCTGCCGCGCCCGGGCTCAGCGGCATTGCGGTGGTGACCGTCGATCCGGCGGCCGCCAGCCTTGCCGGACGCTACCGGGCGCGCGTTCTCGACGATGGCGCCCGCGATGGACAGACCGGCGCCATCGCCGCCGCCGCCCGTCTGCTGGCGCAGGAGGGACGAGGCGCCATGCTGGCGGTCCCGGGCGACATCCCGCTGGTGACGCCGGAGGAGATCGCGAGCTTCCTCGCGGCCCACGACCGGACGACCGATTTCGTCATCGCGCCGGCCCATGACGGACGCGGGTCGAACGCGATCCTGTGCGCGCCGCCCGGGCTGGTGCCGCTGACATTCGGCGACGACAGCTTCGTGCCGCACCTCGCGGCCGCACGGCGCGCCGGGATCGAGCCGACGATCGTGCGGCTTCCCGGCATCGGCCTCGACATCGACCACCCGCAGGATCTCGCCGCGTTCCTGAAAATACCGTCGAGCACCCGGGCCCGCCTGGTGCTGCAGGAGGCCGGCGTGTTGTAAAGCCGGGATGCCATGGCTAGTGCACCGATTCCGAAGTTCGCATCACTTCGCGACATCCTCTGGTGCGAACTTCGGAATCCAAAGGTGCACT
>Ga0209415_10016429_pt1 | contig 11892 bp, 8 predicted proteins | sample PeaSoiSIISIP2007_FD_187696 | JGI IMG/M metagenome (GOLD analysis project Ga0209415, IMG submission 187696) | Peat soil microbial communities from Weissenstadt, Germany - SII-SIP-2007 (SPAdes) (version 2) | ecosystem: Environmental > Terrestrial > Soil > Wetlands > Peat | place: Germany... | reverse complement strand
CGATCACGTCGCCGAAGGAGCGCATCTCCGGCTTTAGTTTGAAATCGTACTTGGCCTCCGGAAAATCCTTGGCCATGTCGAGCAGCTTTTGGTTGACATAGGCGAAGGTTTTTCCAAGGCGGTCCGCGGCAGTGGGAGCGGGCGTTTGCGCCTGCGCAAGAACCGCTGCCGCCAATACGAGTGCGTAACCTGCTAATCTTTTCATAGTGGTTACGCTATCAAGCTGCGGCGTAACCTGTCAAGTCGATGAAACCGGTTACTGCTTCTGTAATGAAATTCGTCGGGGGGCGTTTGTGCCTCGACTTTGTCAATACGGTCGGCGCGCGTATCGGGGATGCGCCGCTGCGCGATAAGCTGGCTTCTTACGCCGATCTGGCCACTTGGACCGAACTTGCGGGCCTTCCCGCGCCGCGTAGGACGGGCGGCGGGGCGAGGGTATTCAAGAGAGCGCTGGCGCTGCGGGAGGCTCTGTATCGGATTTTCACCATTCTAAAGCCTCGGGCGGCCGACATGAAGATCTTCCGGCGCGAGCTGTCGATTGCCCGTTTTCATGAGCGATTGAGCGACGTGTTCGCGTGGGAATGGGATCGGCCGGATGCGCCGGATCGGATGCTGTGGGAAGTCGCGCGATCGGCGGCGGAGCTGCTGACTTCAGAGCAGCGACGCAAAATCCGGCGGTGCGCAGGCGATGAATGCGGGTGGCTGTTTCTCGATACCAGCCGTAATCACTCGCGGCAATGGTGCGATATGCGAGATTGCGGGAATCGCGCCAAGGTGCGGCGGTTTCGCGAGCGGGCTGGTTGAAAGACGCTATTCTAAAATTCAAACCGTGAAAAACAAACCATTCTTGTATGCTTTGACCTGCGCTGCGCTGGTGGCGCAGCCGAAATCCGACGCGCGCATCGGCGCGATTTTGAATGATCTCAGCTCGACGCACAGCTTTGAGGAAGTCGCGATTTCCCCGGACGGGAAGCGGATCGCGTGGGTGGAGGAGCTGATCGAAAACGGCAAGGACACCGGCAACGCAGCGATTTTTTCGAAAGAGATTGGTTCCGCGGCGGCTCCCGCGCGCATCAGCATGGGGCGGCACATCGCGTGGTCGCCGGACAGCGCGCGCATTGCGTTTCTTTCCGATCAGGAGAAGAAGCAGCAGAACGAGCTGTACGTCGCGGCGGCGGCGGGCGGGCGCGCGAAGAGGCTCACGAATCTGACGGGGTACATTACCGATCCTGAATGGTCGCCGGATGGGACTCGTATTGCGACTCTGTTCGCGGAAAATGCGCCGAGCGGCGGAGGACCGCTGGAAGCGGAACCGATTGAGACGGGCGTCATCGGCGGCGAGATTCACAATCAGCGGATGACGATTGTCGACGCATCATCCGGCGCCGCAAAACAAATTTCGCCGGCGGACTTGAATATCTATGAATATGACTGGTCGCCCGATGGGCGCACGTTCGCGGTGAGCGCCGCGCCGGGTCCAGGCGACAACAATTGGTGGATCGCGAAACTCTACACCATGGCCGCCGACACAGGAAAAATGACGGAGATTTTTCGACCTGAGACGCAGATCGCGATGCCGCGATGGTCGCCGGATGGGTCCACGATCGGATTCATTCAAGGCTTGATGAGCGATGAAGGATTCACGGGCGGAGAAGTGTTCACGATACCGGCGAGCGGCGGGAAGGCCGTCAATCTGACTCCGGGGCGCAAGTCGTCGCCGAGCTCGGTTACGTGGATTTCGTCGCAGAAGATGTTGATCACGGAATACACCGGCGGTTCGAGCGCGATTGCGACCATCGACATCAAGACCGGCCAGACCGAACGAGTGTGGCAGGGCGACGAGAGTCTTCACGCGGGCGGAAACTTCGCGAATTTTTCCCTTGCGCGCGACGGCAAGACAGCCGGGGCCATTCGCGGCGATTGGCAGCATCCGCCGGAGATTTGGGCCGGACCCATCGGGGAGTGGAAGCAGGTTACGCATCTGAACGACACACATCATCCGCAGTGGGGACAGACGAAGAGCATCGAATGGTCGAGCGATGGATTTTCGGTGCAGGGATGGTTGCTGTATCCTCACGATTTCGATCCGTCGAAGCGCTATCCGATGGTGGTGTCGGTGCATGGAGGGCCCGCGTACTTGAATGAATCCCATTGGCCGGGTGCGAATTTCGACTTGAGCATTCTTTCGGCGCTGGGATATTTCGTGTTCTTTCCGAATCCGCGCGGCAGCTACGGGCAGGGCGAAACGTTCACGCGCGCAAATGTGAAGGATTTCGGATATGGCGATTTGCGCGACGTGCTGGCGGGATTGGACGCGGTGCTAAAGGCGGCGCCGGTAGATCCGAATCGCGTGGGCGTCGCGGGATGGAGTTACGGTGGGTACATGACGATGTGGACCGTCACGCAGACGAATCGTTTCAAGGCTGCGGTAGCCGGCGCGGGGATCGCGAACTGGCAGAGTTACTACGGAGAAAATTCGATCGATCAGTGGATGATCCCGTACTTTGGCGCGTCGGTGTATGACGATCCGGCGGTGTATGCGAAGAGCGCGCCGATTACGTTCATCAAGAATGTGAAGACGCCGACGCTGGTGGTGGTCGGCGAGCGCGATGGTGAATGTCCGTCGCCGCAATCGTATGAATTCTGGCACGCGCTGACCACGCTGGGGGTCCCGACTGAACTTGTGGTTTATCCCGGCGAAGGCCACATGTTCCATGAATCCGATCACAAACGCGACGTGATGGAGCGCACGGTGAAGTGGTTCGAGCAATACCTGAAGTGACCACGGTAGACTGAAAGAAACCCTTGTCCAGCGTTAGTATCCAACAAGTCCACACGCAGGAGCGTGTTGCGTTCAGAGTTCTGGCAGCGCTCAGCGTGTGCCATCTTCTGAACGACATGCTGCAATCCGTGATTCCCGCGGTGTATCCGATTCTGAAGGCTTCTTATCATCTGGACTTTGGACAGATCGGATTGATCACGCTGGCGTCGCAGCTTACCTCGTCGCTGCTTCAGCCGGTGGTGGGAAGCTATACCGATCGGCGTCCCATGCCCTATTCGCTCGCGCTGGGGATGGGATTCACGCTCACAGGACTGATTCTGATTTCTCACGCGCCAGGATTTTCGACAGTGCTGATGGCGGTCGCGCTGGTGGGGATCGGATCGGCAGTGTTTCATCCCGAATCGTCGCGCGTGGCGAGGATGGCTTCGGGTGGGCAGCATGGGCTGGCGCAATCGCTATTTCAAGTCGGCGGAAACGCGGGCAGCGCTCTGGGGCCGCTGCTGGCCGCGTTCATCGTGCTGCCGATGGGACAGCAGAGTATCGCGTGGTTCTCGATCGGAGCGCTGATCGCGATCGCGCTGTTGATGAAGATCGGAGCATGGTACAAGGCCAATCGGTCGATCCTGACGAAGGGACGGGCGCATGGCGCGCATGCGAGCTCGAATCTGACGTCGAAGAAAATCGGCTTGACCATCGCGGTTCTCATCGCGCTGATCTTTTCGAAATTCTTTTACCTGGCAAGTCTGGTAAGTTACTACACGTTTTTCCTGATCAGCCGGTTTCACATTTCCGTGCAATCGGCACAGCTTCACCTGTTTATTTTCCTGGGCGCGGTGGCGGCGGGGACGATTATCGGCGGGCCCGTCGGCGACCGCCTGGGGCGCAAGCGCGTCATCTGGTGGTCGATTTTGGGGCCGCTTCCTTTTACGCTGACGCTGCCTTTCGCTAACTTGTTCTGGACCAGTTGCCTGACAGTGGTGATCGGTCTGTTCCTGGCGTCGGCGTTCCCGGCGATCATCGTCTACGCCCAGGAGTTGGTTCCCGGAAAGATCGGGACCATTTCGGGCCTTTTCTTCGGCTTGGCGTTCGGAATGGGCGGGATCGGAGCGGCGATGCTGGGAAAATTGGCGGATTCGACCAGCATCGAGTTTGTGTACCGGGTTTGCTCCTTCCTGCCCGCGATCGGGCTGCTGACCGCGTTTCTGCCCGACCTGGAACGAGCCGTTCGGCGTCCCGTGAAGGCGTAACGGACCTTTTTTCCCGAAGGCGCGTCTAAGAGTGCGATGGAAACCCTCGCGCACGATCTCAAGCACTCGTTGCGGATACTGCTTCGCAGTCCGGGATTTACTTTGACGGCTGTTCTGGCACTGGCGCTGGGAATCGGCGCCAACACGGCGATCTTTTCGGTGGTGAACACGGTGCTGCTGAAGCCGCTTCCCTTCCCTCAGCCGGACCGGATTGTCGTATTGGTCAACACCAGCCCCCAAGGGAGTTTCCCCGGCGCGTCTGTGCCGCGATACAACACATGGCGGGCGCAGGATCTGATCCTCGAAGATGTCGCGGCGTACGATACCGGCGGGCCGGGGATCAACATCACCGGAGGCGAGCGGCCGGAACAGGTGAAGGGCATTCACGTTTCACACGAATTTTTCGACCTGTTTGGCGCAACGACGCAACTGGGCCGGCGGTTTACCCCAGACGAAGATCGTCCGCGTGGCGGGAATGTCGTGGTGATTTCGAACGGTTTATGGCACCGGCGATTCGGCTCGGACCCGTCGATTGTGGGAAAGCCTCTCTCGCTTGGCAGCGACGTTTACACGATCCTCGGGGTACTCAGCCCGCAATTCGCGTTTGACCCGCCCGCCGATGTCTATCTTCCGTTCCAGGCCGATCCGAATAGCACACAACAGGCAGTGTATTTTCGCGTCGCCGCGCGCTTGAAACCCGGCGCCAGCCTCAAGGCTGCCAACGCAGCGCTGAATCTTGCCGCGGAAGAGTTCAAGCGGAAATTTCCGGCCGCGATGGGCCCGAAGAACGGTTTTGGAGTCGAGCCGATGCAGGAGCTGATCGTAGGCAACGCGCGCACGGCTCTGTTGATCCTGTTGGGCGCGGTCGGATTTGTGCTCTTGATCGCGTGCGCCAACGTCGCCAATCTACAGCTTGCTCGCGCGTCGGTGCGGGCTCGGGAGATCGCGATTCGAGCCGCCATCGGCGCGGGACGCGGACGAATCATCCGCCAGCTTCTTACCGAAAGCGTCATGCTGTCGGTGGCCGGCGGGCTGCTCGGGCTTGCGATTGGATTAGCCGGCGTGCGAGCTCTGCTCGCCGTGAATCCCGGCAATATTCCGCGCATCGGGGTGAATGGCTCGGCGGTGACTCTGGACTGGACCGTGTTCGCATTCGCGCTGGCGTTGTCAGTGCTCACCGGGATCCTGTTCGGGTTGGTTCCGGCGCTTCACGCTTCACGCGCCGACCTCAACATCACGCTGAAAGAGACGGGAGCACGGTCGGGCGCCGGCCTGCGGCAGAACAAGTCGCGGAGCGTGCTGGTGATCGTCGAGATGAGCCTGGCCATCGTGCTGCTGGTGGGCGCGGGGCTGCTGATCCGGACATTCTCGGCGCTGCACCATGTGTCGCCGGGGTTCGATCCGCACAACGTTCTGACCATGGAGCTTTCGCTCACCGGAGATCGTTACAACCACACCGCGGCGATCGCAGATCTGGCGCATCAGGCCGAGGACCGCGTCGAAGCGCTGCCGGGCGTCGAGAGCGCCGCAGCCAGTTGCTATCTTCCGCTGGAGGGCGGCCTCGGACTGCCGTTCATTATTGAAGGCCGTCCGCTTCAGAACGCGCGGTTTCATGGCGGCGCCGGTTGGGCCTATGTCACGTACCGGTTTTTTGACGTCTTCAAGGTGCCGGTGCTTAGCGGCCGCGTTTTTACGGAACGCGATAATGCCGGCGCGCCGGGCGTGATCGTCATCAACGAAGCGTTCGCTCGCCAATACTGGAAGAACGAGAACCCGGTGGGCCAGAGGCTGAGTGTTTCCGGTCGCAACGATCCGGTGTTTGGCGAACCTGCGCGGGAGATCATCGGCGTGGTGGCCGATGCCCGCGATGGTGGGTTAAATCAAAACCCTCAGCCGGAAATGTTCATCCCACTGCCGCAGGTTCGCGATACGATCATGGTGCTGAACAACCGGTTCATGCCGCTCGACTGGGTGGTCCGGACCAGCGTGCAGCCGTTTTCACTCTCCGCGCCGATTCAAAAGGTGTTTCAGGATTTGGCCGACATGCCGGCCGCGCACGTCCGCAGCATGGACCAGGTGGTGGTGCAATCCACCGCGCGCGAGCAGTTCAACACGCTGGTGCTGGGTGTGTTTGCGCTGGTCGCGATTCTGCTCGCATCGATCGGGTTGTATGGGCTGATGGCTTACTCGGTGCAACAGCGCACCATTGAATTCGGGATCCGACTGGCGCTTGGCGCCGATGGCCCCGCGCTCCGTAATATGATCGTCGGGCAGGCTCTCAGGCTGACGCTGGTGGGGATCGTCCTTGGCATAGGCGCCGCGTATGGATTGACGCGGCTGATGGTCACGCTGCTCTATGACGTGAAGCCGACCGACGCGCTGGTGTTCGGATCGGTAGCGCTGCTGCTGGGGGCGGTGGCATTCCTGGCCAGTTATTTGCCGGCTCGGCGCGCGGTTCGCATCGACCCGATGGTCGCGCTGCGCTATCAGTAGCCTACATTTTCACGGACGTGATCGTATCGATCTTCAAGACTCCGCTGTCGACCTTCCCGTTGACGACGACCTTGTGGCCTATGAGTGGCGTGATTTTGCCTTTCGACGCCCCGTCGATCTTCAGAATCTTGTTATCTTCGGTGACAAATACCACGGGCGAGCCGGCTTTGACGCACTTCTGTGCGCACGATTGAAATGCAGCCGAATTGATCCACTCCGCGGCAGTTTTGGCTTTGGCGCCGCTGAGCGCGCATTTTTCATCGGAAAGATAGCCGGTAATTTCGCCGGCGAAAGTCGCCATAGACCCGAGAGCTGCGAGCGCGGCAACCGCCAATAATCTGTTCATGTTTATCTAATATACATGCGTAGCGACTCCAATACTATCTTCATTACCGGCGGCGGCGCGGGCATCGGGCGCGGGCTCGCCGAGGCGTTTCATCGGCTTGGCAACCATGTGATCATCGGCGGGCGGCGCGAGGAGGTGTTGAAAAACACGTGCGCCGCGAATCCGGGAATGAGTTACGTTCCCATCGACGCGGCGAATGCAGAGAGCATACAAAATGCCGCGCGGCACGTAATCGGGAAATTTCCCGAGCTGAACTGCGTGATCAACAACGCCGGGTTGCAAAGAGCGCACGATTTTACGTTGGGTTCGGTGAACGACGCCGACGTGGCCGAGGAGGTCCAGACCAATCTGCTGGGATTGATCCGCGTCTGCGCGGCGTTCGTTCCGCATTTGAAAACCCGGCCGGATGCGACGTTGATCCATGTGTCTTCGGGACTTGCGTATGTGCCTTTCGCGCGCGTCCCGGTGTATTGCGCGACCAAGGCCGCGGTTCATTCCTTCACGGTTTCTCTGCGGCATCAATTGAAGCGTGCCGGAGTCAAAGTGATCGAGCTGATTCCGCCTTACGTCGACACCAATCTCGATCATGGCAGGCGCAGACCCAATGGTCCGGCGCCGATGCCGCTGCCTGAGTTCATCGCCGAAGCGATGGAAGGGCTCGCCGGAGATTCGAATGAGGTCGCCGTGGGACGCGCGAAGTTTCTGTACGGGAGCTCGGGAACGGGCGAGGCTTTTACGAAGGCTTTTTCGCAATTGAATTCCTAAGGCAAGATCGGATTGCCCGGAGTCGAGCTATTCAAAGCGGAGAGCCAAAGGTGGGTCAATCTTAGTCGCGCGCCGCGCCGGGAACCAGCATGCCGACACCGCGACTGCGAGCAGAACCACGGCGACTCCAGCCATGGTTGCCGGGTCGCGCGGAGCGATGCCGTACAGCTCGCTCGCGACGATGCGGCTCAACAGGATCGCTCCCAATAAACCGCCGATGAGGCCGGCGAAGACCGGAATCATGCCTTGCCGCAGGATCATCCTCATCAGTTCACCACTCGACGCACCCAGCGCGATCCGGATTCCCATCTCCGGCGTCCGCCGCGCGACAGTGAACGAGATGACGCCGTAAATTCCGATCGATGCCAGGAACAACGCCGCGAACGCAAACGCGACCGCCAGGTACATCTGAAATCTTCGCGGCGCCACGGATTCCTCGACAATCTGTTGCATGGTCCGCGCCTGCGGGATTGGCATTTCTGGGTCGGCATGCGCAAGCAGCGCGCGGATTTCGGCAGCCACTTGAGACGGATCCGCACGGGTTCGCACGATCAGCGACATCGCCAGCGGTTCCATGCGCCATTGATGTTCATAAACCATCATCGTGAGTGGATGGTCCAGGCCAGCGCCGCGGACTTCGCCGACAACTCCCACGACCTCCAGTTTCGGCGCCGCATTTCCCATGCCCTCGAGATGCTTGCCTAGCGGATTCTCTTTCGGCCACATGAACTGAGCAGCGCGCTCGCTGATCACCGCGTTGGGCTTGCCCTGATCGGAATCGTCCAGAAACCGGCCCTGCTTGAGTGGAATGCCCATCGCCTTCCAGTAGCCTGGACTTACGAAGCGGAAATTCGCGAGCGCCGACTGATCCGGGGATCTGGGAGGCTGATCGGGATCGGTCAGTTCGCCAACCCAATCTTCACCGAGCAGCGGGAGATGATTCGTGGCTGCCGCGACGTCGACTCCAGGAAGTTCCCGAAGCTTGGCGAGTAATTCGGCGGCGACGCGGCGGTGCGCGCCATGCGCGTACTTGGGATTGAGAAACGAAATATCCTGTGTGACGATGTTCGCCACGTCAAAGCCTTTTTCCACGCGCAGCACGTGCAAGAAACTGATCATCAGGAGTCCGCCGACGATCAAGAGCACCGTGCTGAGCGCGACTTCGATGCTGACCATCGCCTCTCGCAGACGCAGCTTGCCGCGGCCTTCGGTTGATGCAGCCGAACCGGCTTTGAGCGACTCGATTGGCTCGGTTCGAGCCAATTTCCAAGCTGGAAACAGACCGCAGATCATCGTCGACAAGACGACCGCAGCCCCGGAAAAGCACAACACACGCCAATCGATCTGCACTTCGTCGATTCGGGGCAGCGTCGGCGCGGCGGCTGCGAAGGCTTTCAGGCCGGCTGCCGCCAGACTGAGTCCGATGACGCCTCCCATCGCCACCAGCAGCAACGCTTCTTCCAGCACCAGCGCGAACAGCCGTCCGCGGCTCGCGCCCAGCGCCAGGCGAACGCCGGCCTCACGGTATCGGCCGGAGGTACGCACCAGCATCAGATTTCCCACGTTCACGCATACGATCAGCAGCACCACTCCCACGGTCCCAAGCAGCAGCCACAGCGCGGAGCGCGCGTTTCGCGTGACTTGTTGCTGAAGCGGGATTAACGTGATGCTGGTTTCGAGCCGATATTCGCGATAAATATCCGCCAGCAGCGAGTTCAGCTCCGCGATGCCTTGCTCGCGTGAAACGCCGGGCTTCATTCGAATCACAGCGCTGTAATTCAGATTCCCTGTCGGACGGACTTTATAGTTTCCCGAATCGATTGGAAAGAAAACCATCGGCGCTTCAGCGGGGCCGAAGAATCCTCCCCATTCGTCGCCTTTCGGCAAATGCAGATCCGGCGGCATCACGCCGATTACGATGAAGCCGTCGCCATTGAAGCCGACCTTGCGGCCGATGATCGACAGATCGCTCGCGAAGCGGCTGCGCCAGAGCGCGTCGGACAGAATGACGTTTCCCCATTCGTGGTCCTCGGAAAGAAAGTCGCGGCCGATCGCGGGTTGGATGCCGAGAGTCCGGAAGAATTCAGCCGACACTCGCATGCCGGGAATGATGGCCGGATCGCCGGCGCCGATCAGGGTAAACTCGTCGAATTTTGCCGCCGCCATCCGGTCGCATCCGCGGCAATACTGACGCCATCGGTCGAATTGCGCGGCGTTGACCGGAAAATCCCGCGCCATCTTCGCGCGAGCCGGCGGGACCGTCCGCGCCAGGAACAATCGGCCGGGGTCGTGATACTTCAACGGCTCCAGTAACACGCCGTTCACGATGGAAAACATCGCGGTGGTCGCGCCCAGCCCCAGAGCTAGCGTAAGCACGGCGGCTGCGGTGAATCCCTTGTTGCGACCCATCTGGCGGAACGCGTATTTCAAGTCTTGTGCGATTCTCTGAATCCGGGCCCATCCCCATGCCTCGCGCACGTCCTCCTTGATTCGCCCCAGATTGCCGAACGCGCGGCGCGCGGCATCGGCGTCGCCACGCTCCTCCGCTTCGAGATCGAGATGGTCGCGCAGTTCGCGCTCCAGATCGTCTTCGCGATTGGACATTTCAGGCCTCCCCAGCCGGCCACATCACGCGTGCGATCGCCGTGGCGAGCCGCTTCCACTTCGATTCCTCCAGCGCCAGCCGCTTGCGACCCGCGGCAGTCAGGCGGTAGTACTTGAATTCGCGATTGCGATCCTTCGCGGTTTCCCATTTCCCGGCGATCCAACCCTTGCGTTCCAGCCGGTGAAGCGCGGGATAGAGCGAGCCGTGCTCCACTTGCAAAACATCTTCGGTGGTCGCCTGGATGTGCCTGGCGATCGAATGTCCATGCGCGGGTCCGAATAAAAGGGTGCGCAGGATCAGCATGTCGAGAGTGCCCTGCACCAGATCGAGGCGGTCTTTGCTCATATCGGTAGACAGTCTACCATCGCTAGGGTAGATCGTCAACCCTACCGTGATCTGGACCGCTTGACTCCGGCCGTCTTGGATGTAGAATGTCTACATGGTCAATCGCGACGACGATCTGGACGATGAAATTCGTAGCCATCTGCGCATGGCCGCCGGGGATCGCGGCGAGCAGGCTGCCCGGCGGGAATTCGGTAATGTTGGGCTGATCAAGGAAGTGACGCGCGAAATGTGGGGATGGTCGTCGCTCGACCGGCTGGCGCAGGACCTGCGCTACGCGCTGCGTGGTCTCCGAAGAAGTCCCGGATTCGCGCTGACCACGGTACTTTCACTGGCGCTTGGAATCGGAGCGAACACCGCGATCTTCACGCTGATCGACGCGCTTCTGCTGCGCTGGCTTCCGGTTCGCGATCCGCAGCAGCTCGTCGAGCTGATCATGATTCAGAACGGAAAGCGCGTAGACAGCTTTTCTTATCCCGTCGTTCGCGTCCTGGCGGATCAAAAGGAGATTTTCTCGGGATTGAGCGGATTTTCCCCTGCAAACTTCAACACGGGTCCTCGCGATCATCCCGAGCGGGTCCCTGGCGCGTGGGTAAGCGGCGAATATTATGAAACGCTTGGCCTCCAGCCAGTGGTCGGCCGCCTGCTGCGGCGTGACGACGATCAACCCGGCGCGGCCCCGGTTGCGGTGATTACGGATGAATACTGGCAGCGCGTTTATGGCCGCGATCCGGCTGCGATCGGACGGTCGATTCTGATCGAGGGTATTCCGGTGACGATCGTCGGCGTCAGTCCCGCCGGATTCAGCGGAGCGAACGTCGGGCAGATCGCCGACATCACGATTCCGCTTTCCGCCAACGCTCAGTTATTTCCAGAAATGACCGGGCGTCTTTCGGCATCAGCGGAGTGGCTAAGGATCCTGGCGCGGCCACAGCCCGGCATTTCGCTGAAGCGGGCCAAGGCCCGACTAGCGGTGGTCTGGCCGCACTTGGCGAGTGTCGCCGTGACTCCGCGCATGCAGCCGGCGCGCCGCAAAGCGCTGCTGACTTCCACCATCGATGTGATTCCCGGTGCAACGGGCTGGACCAATCTGCGCACTCAGTTTCGCCGACCGTTATTGGTTCTAATGGCGCTGGTAGGGATGGTTCTACTAATCGCCTGCGCCAACGTCGCGAATCTGCTGCTTGCGCGCGGGCAGGCTCGGAGGCAGGAAATCGCGATTCGGCTGGCCATCGGAGCCAGTCGCGCGCGGCTGATCCGGCAGTTGCTCACCGAGAGCCTGGTGCTCGTGTCATTGGGCGCACTGGTCGCG
>Ga0209415_10016428_pt1 | contig 11893 bp, 10 predicted proteins | sample PeaSoiSIISIP2007_FD_187696 | JGI IMG/M metagenome (GOLD analysis project Ga0209415, IMG submission 187696) | Peat soil microbial communities from Weissenstadt, Germany - SII-SIP-2007 (SPAdes) (version 2) | ecosystem: Environmental > Terrestrial > Soil > Wetlands > Peat | place: Germany... | reverse complement strand
TCTACAGCGTTGCGAAGAACCGACGACCCTTCGTGCCGGGGATCGCTGATCCTTCTCAAAAGTGACGGTACCTGTCACCCAACTCCCGGCGCCGAAGGCGCCGCCGTCGATCCCCGGAAACGGCACGGTCGGGAACCTCCAGACCGGCCGAGAATCGGGAGTGGCAAGGAAGGCGGACACTAGTGTCCGAGGCCCCGAAATTAGGCAACGGCCAGCAATGCGCGCACTAGTGCGCGCGGCATGGGAACGGCTCGCGGCGCTCGCCGCCCAGGAGGGCCGTCAGGGTCAGAAACCGCGATCGTGGGAGGACCGCTCGCAACGGACGAACAATCAGCGGCTTACGTCATGCGGACCGCTAGAGGACCGCTCGCAAGTCCTTTGCTGTCCGTGTCGGCCTGCATCTTCGAGGCGTGTCGTGTGCACGTACCGACAGAAGGAGGGACGTGCGTCTAAACCAGGCCGTTGAAGGGTCGAAGACGGGAGCCCTACCCAACACCGGACACGGTGAGGGCGACCAGGAGACGACGAGGCCAGGGAGCCGAGGAACGGCAGGACCGGATGACGGAAGGCGACCAAGGCGACGGAGTCGAATGGGACGGCCCGAAGTCAGGAGTGGCCGTTAGAGCGGAGGAGGCCGTCAACGAGCTTGAACACGACGCGCTGATCGGTGGGCGGGAGCTGGGCGACTTTTTCCAGCCGCTTTATCAGTCGCGCCGTGCGCGGGCTGGTCGTCTCCTTCGGCGCCTTGAGGCCGAGGAGCTGGTCCGCAGAGACGCGAAGGGCCTTCGCGAGGTCGACGAGCATGGCGCCGGGTGGCTGCGCCTCGTCCTGCTCGTAATAGGCGATCACGCGCCGCGACACACCGACCGCCTCCGCTAGCTCGGCCTGCGTCTTTCCGCGACTCTGCCGGATCGCCGACAGCCGCGCTCCGAAGCCTTCGAGGGTCCGCTCTTTCATCGCAAGGTCAGCACTGAGCTTCAATCACTACCTCCCGAGTCTAGGAGCGGAAATCCATAACCGACCGTTGGCTTGACAGTCAGTGTACGATAATGGTACATCGTGCGTCAACGGTCAGAAGGGGCGAGTTTTTTTGATGGACCTCTTGACAGGTTTTTAGAGAAAGGCGGTTTTCGTGGCTCGCATCCCTGACGCCGAGATCGACCGACTCAAGCACGAGGTGGCTCTTGAGCGCCTGGTCGCTGCTGACGGTGTCGAGCTGCGCCGCCAGGGCGCCGACCTCATCGGCCGGTGTCCGATGCACGAGGACAAGACGCCGAGCCTGATCGTGACTCCCGCGAAAAACCTGTGGCACTGCCTGGGCGCGTGCCGCGCGGGCGGGTCGGTCATTGACTGGGTGATGCGCTCGCGTAACGTGAGCTTCCGCCATGCGGTCGAGATCCTGCGCGGCGACGTACTGCCGACGCGGCGCGGCCGTCTCGCGGTGCTGCCCGGCCCGGTGACGCCATCGGCCGACGATCGCGAGCTTCTCTCGCAAGTCGTCGCGTACTACAACGAGATGCTGAAGCAGAGCGCCGAGGCCCTGGAGTACCTGGAAAAGCGCGGCCTACGGACTGACGAGGCCATCGACCGTTTCAAACTCGGCTACGCAAACCGGACGCTCGGCTATCGCCTCGGCGGGCAGAAGGCGCGCGAGCGGCTGGAGCGGCTCGGCATCATCCGCGAGAGCGGGCACGAGCATTTCAATGGGTCGCTCGTGATTCCGATCCTCGACGAGCACGGCCGCGTGCTCGGGATGTACGGGCGCAAGATCGGCCCGGACTTCCGGCTGCGGAGGGGGACACCGCTGCACCTGTACCTGCCCGGCCCGCACCGTGGCGTCTTCAACGTCGCGGCGCTCGCGGCGGACAAGACGGTGATTCTCTGTGAGTCGCTGATAGACGCTCTGACCTTCTGGTGCGCCGGCTTCCGCAACGTCACCGCGAGCTACGGCATCGAGGGATTCACGGACGCTCATCTCAATGCCTTCCGCCGGCACCGCACGGAGCGCGTGCTCATCGCCTACGACCGCGACGAGGCCGGCGACCGCGCGGCCGACGCGCTGGCCGAGCGGCTGATGAATGAGGGTCTGGAGGTCCTGCGCGTCGTCTTCCCGCACGGCATGGACGCGAACGAGTACGCGTGCAAGGTGCGGCCGGGTGAAAAGAGCCTCGGCGTGCTGCTGGGAAGCGCTACGTGGATCGGCAAGGCGCGGCGGCCGATGGCGCCGCCCGATCCTGAGCCCGGCGAGCCAGCGGAGCCGGTGCGCGAGCCGGCCGACGCCGCGCCGCCGGACGAGCTGGAGCTGCGCACGCTCTTCTCGTGGCGCGATCGAAAGGTGGCGCGGCCCGTGCCGAAGCGGAGCGCGACCGCTCACGCTCTCGACGAAGACTTTGTGTCGATCGACGACAGCACCCAGGAGCCGGCGGCCGAGCTGGAAGCGTCCGACGTAGAGGGCGCCGCGATCTCGGGAGACGAAATCTCCCTCGTGCGCGCGGACGCGCCTTCTTCTCTTCTTTCTTTAGCTGCTATAGCTGCTAAGAATGTCGAGAGCGCCGAAGCAGACGACGACGCGCAGGACGACGACGAGCTGAGCGCGGACGAGCTGGAGCCGATGGCGTACGACGGTCCCGCGCCGCCGCCCGCGTCCGAGCCGGCGCTCACGGAAGCGCCCGCTCCGATCGTGCCGGCGTCCGAGCACGAGGAGCTGATCGTCATCGAGGACCGGCGCTATCGCATCCGGGGCCTTGAGAAAAATCTCGCCTATGACCTCCTGCGCGTGAACGTGCTGGCCGCGCGTGGCGAGGCGATGCACGTGGACACCCTGGACCTCTACTCCGCGCGCCCGCGCGCCGTCTTCGTGAAACAGGCGGCTATCGAGATGAGGCTCCCCGAGGAGCTGGTCAAGCGGGACATCGGCCGCGTCATCTGCCGGCTCGAAGAGCGGCAGCACGAGCGGATCAGCAAGGCGCTCGAACCCAAGACGCGGGAAGTCGAGATGACGCCCGAGGAGCGGGAGCGCGCGCTCGAGCTGCTGCGCGATCCGCGCCTCGTGGAGCGCGTGCTCGAGGATTTCGCCCGCTGCGGTGTGGTGGGTGAGGAGACAAACAAACTCCTCGGCTACCTCGCCGCGATCTCGCGCAAGCTGGAGGAGCCCCTCGCCGTCATCGTGCAGTCGAGCTCGTCGGCGGGTAAGTCGTCGCTCATGGAGGCCGTGCTCGCTCTGGTCCCCGACGAGGACCGCGTGAAGTATTCGGCCATGACGGGCCAGAGCCTTTTCTACATGGGCGAGACGGACCTCAAGCACAAGATCCTGGCGATAGCCGAGGAGGCCGGCGCCGAGCGCGCGACGTACGCGCTCAAGCTGCTCCAGAGCGAAGGCGAGCTGACGATCGCCTCCACCGGCAAGGACCCGGCGACGGGCCGGCTCGTCACGCAGGAGTATCACGTGTCCGGCCCGGTCATGATCTTCCTCACCACGACCGCCGTGGAGGTCGACGAGGAGATGCTCAACCGCTGCCTCGTCCTCACGGTCGACGAGGACCGCGCGCAGACGCGCGCTATCCATCGCTTGCAGCGCGAGCGCCAGACGCTCCCCGGCCTACTCGCGCGCCAGGAGCGGCGCGAGCTGCTGGCGCTGCACCAGAACGCGCAGCGGCTCATCCGCCCGCTTCTCGTCGTGAACCCCTACGCGCCGCGTCTCACCTTCATCGACGATCGCACGCGCACGCGGCGCGACCACATGAAGTATCTGACGCTCATTCGGACGATCGCGCTCCTTCACCAGCACCAGCGGCCCATACGGACGGTCGAGCATCGCGGCCAGGTCGTGCCCTACGTGGAGGCGACGTTAGGTGACATCGCCCTCGCGAACCGCCTTGCTCATCACGTGCTCGGCCGGAGCTTGGACGAGCTGGCGCCGCAGACGCGCCGGCTGCTCGATCTGCTGGACAAGATGGTGGGCGAGGCCTGCGCGCGCGAGCGCGTCACGCGCGGGGAGTTTCGCTTTAGCCGCCGTCAGGTGCGCGAGTACACCGGCTGGAGCCTCACCCAGGTCCACGTGCAGCTATCGCGGCTGCTGGAGCACGAATACGTGATCGCGCACCGTGGCGGGCGCGGTCAGAGCTTCGTCTATGAGCTGGCCTACAGCGGCGAGGGCAGAGCCGGCGAGCCCTTCCTCGTGGGCCTGGCCGACGTCGAAGCGCTCGCGCAGGCGCTCGCGGGCACACGTACGACGGAAACCTATCCGGGTTTGGAAGGCACCTATCCGGTTTCGGAGGCCACCTATCCGGGTCAAATCCGGCCCAATTCCGCGTCAAATCCGGGGGGTGTTTTGGAGCGCAACTCCTCGCCGCTCATGGAGCAAGCCTTCAAAACGGCACTCGAACGCGAAAACGCGCGTCTCGGGACCGATGGAAACGGCGCCCGTCGTAGTGGAGACGAGCTTACGACGGCGCTCCTCTTCGGGCCGCGATCGTGAAGCGCTCCCGCGCGCGTGCGCTGTCGGCCGGCGATCTCCGGCCGCTCGATCCCGCCGGCATGGAGGCGGCCATCCGCGATCATCTCGAATGGCTGCGCGTCCACCACTACTCTGAGACGACGATCGAAAGCCGTGGCTACTACCTGCGGCGCTTCGCCGCGTGGTGCGCGGAGCGCTCGCTCCTGCGGCCGTCCGAGATCACGCGGCCGGTGCTGGAGCGCTACCAGCGCTGGCTCTTTTACAGCCGGCGCCCGGACGGCCGCACGCTCTCGTCCAGGACGCAGGGACAAGCCATCATGGCCGTGCGCGGGCTCTTCCGATTTCTCTCGCGCCAGGGCCGAATGCTGATGAACCCGGCGGCCGACCTTGAACCGCCGCGCGAGCAGAAACGTCTCCCGCAAGCCGTGCTCACCGCCGCCGAGGCGGACCAGATCCTCAACCAGCCGAACGTGCATGAGGTGCTGGGCCTGCGCGACCGCGCCATCCTTGAGACGCTCTACTCAACCGGCATCCGGCGTAGCGAGCTGGTCAATATCCTGCTGCATGACGTCGACGTCCAGCGCGGGACCGTCTTCGTCCGGCTCGGCAAGGGAAAGAAGGACCGCGTCGTGCCGATCGGCGAGCGCGCGCTCGCGTGGACGACGAAATACCTCTTTGAGGCGCGCCCGCGCCTCGTCGTCGAGCCGGACTGCGGTCACTTCTTCCTGAGCCTGACCGGCGGGCCGCTGGCGCCGGACTCGGTCAGTGTGCTGGTGCGCGACTGCATCGTCCGCTCGGGTGTCGCGAAGCCGGGCGCGTGCCACATCTTCCGCCACACGATGGCGACGCTCATGCTCGAAGGCGGCGCCGACATCCGCTTTATCCAAGAGATCCTCGGACACGTGAACCTTCAGACGACGCAGATCTACACGCGCGTCTCCATCCAGAAACTCAAGGCCATCCACGACGCCACGCACCCAGGCGCGAAGCTGCGCCGCCCGGCGCGGCCGGTCCCGCCGGCGCCAGAACCGCGCGCGGAAGACGTCCTCTCCACCTTAGCCGCCGAAGCCGCTGAGGACGAAGAATGACGCGGTACAATCAAGCCGAGGTCGATATGGCGACGGTCAAGGTGATCTACGAGCACGGCGTCTTCAGGCCCACGGAGCCCGTGTCTCTCCCCGAGCACGCGGAGGCCGAGGTCTTGATCCCTGGCCCTGCGTCTGTCGAAGACGATCCCACCGGCTGGAAGGCCATGCGCGAATTCATCGGCCTGGCCGGCGAGAACGCCGGCAGCGGCAACGCGTCCGAGAACCACGACGCGATCATCTACCGCCGCCGGTGATCTTCGTCGACACGAGCTTCCTCGCGGCGCTGCTTCTCCCGAAAGACGCGCACCATCGCCGCGCCGTCCAGGCCATCGAGGATCTCGGCCAGGAGCGCCTCTCGAACGTGCTGCTCACCACCAACAACGTCGTGCTGGAGACGATCACGGTGGCCCGCTACGAGGGCGACCACAGGACCGCCGTCCGCGCGGCCGAGCTGCTCTACGGTGGCACGATGGCGCGCCTGTACCGCACCACGGCCGAAGACGAGGCGGAAGCAGTCGCGTATCTCCGCCGCCATCAGGACAAGGAATACAGCGCCGTCGATTGCCTGAGCTTCGTGGTCATGCTCAAGCAGGGGATCACCGACGCCTTCGCCTTCGACGATGACTTCTCGCATCGCTTCGTGATGCGGCCCGGGCCGAGCCAGTAGCCGCGCGCTGCGCCTTCCTCCGTCTCTCCCCGCGACGTAGAATCCTCCTTGCCTCGCACTGCGAGGGGCCTGTCTTGAAAACCTTCACGGGAGCGCCGCCCTTCAACGGCGCCGCGAGCAGTTAAGCCAAAACTCGCGTCTGGGGTCTCGACCAACCCGCGCGCCCTCGCATCAGGCAACAACAGCAGCTAAGACGAAGAGAGCGCCGGGGATCGGCGGTCGGGAGCGTCGAGCACGTGTCGGACCCAACAGTCCGACCCAGAGACGGCGCGGTTTACGACGCAGGATGACTTCAAGTTCGCTAAGATCGACAACCCGCCCTCGCTAGATTTGTACGCGTATGTGAACAACAACCCGACAAGGTACACGGACCCGGATGGACACGAGCCGGCGGACTCGCGGCATCCCGAGATCAAGCTGAGCGATGACGAGGTAAAAGTCCTCGCTCAGACGATGAACGCCGACAGCAACGGCGCTGGGCAAAAGTCCAGCAAGCCCGACCCGAAGGTCGTGCAGGAAGGCCGCAGCAAGCCGAAGCTGGTGGATGTCCGGTACCGAGTTCCGGGGCAGAGGTTTGACGAGCTGCTGGAGTTCGGCCGCGAGAATCCGAACCTCGCCATCGACCGGAGCAGTCCGGCAGGCGAAATCGCTTTTTATGGTCAGCGACAAGCGCGAGGCTATCGAGGCCCGTACCAGGGTTCGGATGGCTATATCGATGAATTTGGCTTCAGTCACCAGACATTCTGCATGTCGTGCCACGCCGACAACGATGTAGCACGACTGCGCTATGGTGCCGGTGCCGCCTCAACCGAATGGGCAAGGTTCGACGCAGACGTCGCTCTCACGCTCAGTCCACTGGCAGAGCTGGGCATAGGGAAGCTTGCGACGTCTGCTGAGTCAACCGCCGTGCGCGTGAGCAGCATGGGCCTCGACGATGTCGGGCCGAGATTCGATCTGGCACGGCTTGAAAGGATAAAGGCCTCCCTCTCTAAGGAGGGAGTGACGTTCTGGCAAGATGACGCGTCAGAGAAGCTGCTAAAGGCGGAGAGCGCTGCGGGCGGATACATTCAGAAGGAGGTGGGTAAGCCCGGCCAGATCATCCTCATGAAGGACCCATCTCGCAGTGCTGTCACCGAGGAGCTGTACCACCTTGGGCAACAACGGAAGGCTGGCTTCCCGAAGACCGATATTCCTCGTCTTGTCGAGATGGAGATGCAGGCGCAAGTTGAACTTCATCGGCGTGGTGTGGCGTGGGGCTGGACGCCGCAAGAGCTGAAGGGATTTACCAACAACTGGGTTTTCTGGCAAGACTTGGGGCGGGGCGGCGGCCTTGGTGACGAAGCCGTAGACGCGCTCTCGGCTCGTTATCCGCAGCCGCACGCGCCAGGCACGAGATGAACAAGATTGCCGAGGTGGAAGTCGTCTACGCTCATGAGCGAGACGATTTCATATATCTCGTCCTCCGTCTCATCGACGGGAGCATTGACGCAGGCAACTTGCTTGCCCGGCCAGCCGAACCAGCGAAGTGGCGCATTACTGGTTTCTCGACCATGCCAGGTAAGTCGTTCGCAGAAGGGCTTCGCACGCTCATCGCTGTGAAATGGACCGATGACGCGGGATTGCCGAAGGAAAAGGAAAGGCTGATCGCGGTCAATGGCCCAGCGAGCATCTGAGCGAGATCGACAAGCGGGCCGACAAGTACCCGCATCCGCTATCTGGCAGGTGACGGCTAAGGTGGCCGAGGTAGACGTCCTCGCCGTACACGAACGGGGGAATCTCGTGTATCTCCTCCTTCGTCAGCGCGACGGCCAGATCGACGTGGGTCATCTCCTTGGAGTAGCTGGTCAGCCGTCGAAGTGGCGCATCGTTGGCTTTGCAACGATGCCAGGCGAGGGATGGTCCGGGGGCGTTCGAGATGTCAGTGTCGTGCGATGGACTGAGGACGCAGATTTGCCGATGGAAGGTCAGCGTTTGATTGCCGTCGAAGGGCCTTCGAAAATCTAGACGCCGGCCGAGGCGCCGCCCGCAGGGAGCCCAACGTCTTAGCTGCGCCGCCAGGAGCGAGCGACGGTCGGTGAGTAGATCGACCGGACACGCTCCCACAAGCCGACTTCCAACGGGACACCGAGCGTCTCCGCGTCGGCAAGGAACGGGCCGCTCCCTCGTCGCGGCAGGACAATGTAGCCGTCTCGTGTGACGCCGCCGCGATGAGTCTCGACCAAGCGCAAGAGCCGTTCGCGAGCACCCGAACCGAGCGCGGCCGCCGGCTTCCATCCGACGTGCAGTCGCATCTCGTCCTGAATCCTGCCCGAGAGCGCGCGTAGCCAGACCTCCAGGGCGAGCGGCTCCTGCTCGGCGGGCGTCAGCGTCGTATTCCACACGCGGCCGATGGCGCCGTGGTGCCGGCGTCCGAGGCTCAGGCTCCAGTGGCCGTCGTCGCTCGGCTCAACCGCGATGAACCACGGATGCCCGAGCAGTCGGACGAGATGAAGGAGGCGCGTCTCTATCGCGTGCTTGTGCGGGTGCGGCGCCGGGATCGCGCTCTTGAGCAGCGTCGAGCGTGCGCGTGTCGAAAGCATGAGGTCGGTCGTCATTCGGCGAGTCTCAGGGCATCGCGGAGCACGCGGCTCTTTTTTTGTCTGCATTGCACGACGCGCCCGTGCACGAGCTAGCTCGGCAGGGCGTCTCGAATGGCGTGCACCAGCTTGTCTACCGGGACGGGCTTTCGCAGCACGGGACCGACGTCCAACCGCGAGCACTCGTCTTCATCGAGCTGGAGACTGCCGCTGACCAACACCACGGGCAGCCGGCAGCCTTCGGCTCGGAGTCGCACGAGAACCGCATGTCCACTCAAGTGCGGCATCTCGTCGTCGAGCACCATCACGTCATAGGCTCCGAGCTGTAGGACGTCGAGCGCCGCGCGGCCGTCGACGGCCGTCGTGACGGCGAAGCCGTGGTGTTCGAGCGCTTCGGTCATCAGCTCGCGTATGGTCGGGTCGTCTTCGACGAGGAGTAGTCGCAATGCAGGCACTGGGCACCATCAACGGCTTAATTGTTTGTGCTACGCAAACAGTGTAGACGCAAACGCAGCATGACGCGACGCTCCCCATGTGCAGCGCCGCCCGTCCCGTGCCGCTCGGTCGCGTCCTCCAGCTCTGCGCGCGATCCTCTCCGTGAACCTTCGCCGGCTACGCGCGGTGCATGGCTGGTCACAGGAACGGCTCGGGGACGAGGCCGGTCTACACCGCACCTTCATCGGCTCCGTGGAGCGCGGCGAGCGAAACATTTCTCTCGATAACCTCGGCCTGCTCGCGTGGGCGCTCGACGTGCCGGCGGCCGAGCTGCTGACGCCCACGGACTGATCGAGGACCGCGCCCGGTCACGTCACGTGCCGGCGTCCTGCCGGAGCACGTGCCGCGCCCGTGCGCGATCGTCGATGAAGCGCCCGGCTCCGGCACCGCTGGTGGTGGGGCCGGCCAGGAGCGGCTAAGGAAGGTCGGTCGTCATCCGATAAGCTGGCATTATGCAAAGTTGGTCCGCGCTCGCGTCTTCAATCGAACGGCGATCAGGTGGCGAGCACGGACCAACTTCAAGCTCGGTCGTACCGTCGAGCTGCGCGCGCCATTCAGGCGCGCTTCGCTCGCCGGTACGCCCTCGTACATAACGCAGCTTGATCGGACGTCGACCGACGTCTTTTTTCATTCGGCCGGCCGGTGGTCTTTGTGGCCGGCGCCTCCGCCGGGCGAACGGCAACGGCCCCGCGCCCTGGTCGGGCCGTCACTGCGCGTGCGTGCCTACGGCGGGCACGCTCGTGCCGGCCCTGGTCGCCGCGCCTCACGTCGAGCGCCTCGGCGGTGACGAGCTGGGCGCCGAGGCGGCCGTCATCCAAGCGCTCGCTACGCTCGCGTCCGGGCTGCGCCCGACGACAACGGTGGCCAGGACGGGAGAGGGGCCGGCACCGCCGGCCCCGCTTCCCACCGGCAAGATAGGCCGACACTTGTGTCAGCGGCCGTCGTCTCCTCCCATCAGAGCCGGTCGTGGCCGTGGGCGAAGCCCCGTCCGTCTGTGCGTCAACGCGTATACGCGAGGTCTACCCAGGTAAACCGTTGACGGGGCCTTTTCGCGCAACTGGCTGTGTGGACTCACGTTCACGTATGTGAACTTCAGGTTTACCTACAGCACCCTTTTAGATGGGATGAAGCGGCTGGCCACCCAACGTGGTGGCACCATATGCCCCACAGGGTAAGCCGCGCTCAAGGGCGCAAGAGGGAGGCCAGCCGTGGACCATTGTGGTATGGACGTGCACAAGAACGAAACCCAAATCTGCGTCATCACCGAGGCCGGGGAACTTTTGGAAAAGCGCATCAAGACCGATCGCGCTCGATTCAAGGATTTCCTCGCAGAGCACCAAAGGATGAAGATCCTCATCGAGGCGTCCACGGAAAGCGAGTGGGTGGCGCGATGCTTGGAGAATCTGGGACACGAGGTCGTCGTTGGCGATCCCAACTACGCGCCAATGTATGCGCAGCGGTCTCGTCGCATCAAGACCGACCGTCGCGACGCCCGCGCCCTAGCTGAGGCATGTCGACTGGGCGCTCACAGACCAGCTCACCGAACCTCTGACGAACAGCGACACGTACGAGCGACCCTTGCGGTGCGAGACAGTCTCGTTCGTACCCGTGCTCGCTGGATCATCCTCATGCGCTCTCTGATTCGGAGGGAGGGCTTCCGGATTCCGGGAGGGGAGCCTGAAACTTTTGAGAGCCGCGTAGGGACACTGGCCTTGCCGCCCGAGATGAAATCTGAAATCGCGTCGCTGCTAGCCCTTCTCGCTCCCCTGAACCAGCAGATCAAATCCGCCGACAAGGACATCGCCGCAACCGCTCAGGACAACGAGATCGTCAAGAGGCTCATGACGACGCCGGGGATCGGACCCGTAATCGCCGTTTGCTTCGCGTCCACCCTTGATCGCGTCGAACGCTTCGACGGCCCTCACCAGGTCGAGGCCTATCTCGGCCTGGTCCCCGGAGAATGGAGCTCGAGCGAGACGCAGCGCAAAGGCTCGATCACGAAGGCGGGCAACAAGCGCATGCGGTGGCTTTTGGTACAGGCCGCTCAGTGCATTCTGCGCGGGAAGAAAAAGCCGGAGACTCTCACGCTACGCGAGTGGGCAGATCGTATTGCCTCTCGGCGCGGACGATCGATTGCGACCGTCGCCCTCGCAAGACGATTGACGGGCATTCTCTACGCGATCTGGCGGGATCGAACGGTATACGACCCAGCCAAGGTCCGGACCGGAAGGACGACCACGTCCGTGGCTGCGTAGACCGTTTTTTCCAGACGGAGGAGAGGCTTGTTTCTGTTGGGTTCATTACGGACGGTGAGCGCGAGTCACCCCTTGGCTGACGTCAAGAGCCGACTTTTAGATTGCGCCCCGATCCATCGGATCCCCCACCATGTCGCCCGGCGAGCGAAGAGCTACGCCGATCAGAGCACGAAGAGAAGGGTGAAGAACCTCGCGGAGAAAGCCAAGAGGGAACGGCAACAGCAACGACGGAGGCAACGAAGAAAAAAGAACTAACGGAAAACATTTCTCTTGACTCTGAGGGGCCGCTTCAGAGAAGGGGTGACGTGTCACCCAACTCCCGGCGCCGAAGGCGCCGCCGTCGATCCCCGGAAACG
>Ga0209415_10016427_pt1 | contig 11895 bp, 11 predicted proteins | sample PeaSoiSIISIP2007_FD_187696 | JGI IMG/M metagenome (GOLD analysis project Ga0209415, IMG submission 187696) | Peat soil microbial communities from Weissenstadt, Germany - SII-SIP-2007 (SPAdes) (version 2) | ecosystem: Environmental > Terrestrial > Soil > Wetlands > Peat | place: Germany... | reverse complement strand
CCGAAGTGTAAAGGATGTCTGGAGACAAACTGTAAAGGATGTCCGTGCACTTGACAGCGAGGCACCTGGGGCACCCGACGCATCCGGCGGGGCGGGTAGTTTACAAGGGCGGAGTTCCGGCCGGTGGAGTTCTATCCCAAAAACATTCCGGCGATGGAGGCGGAGATGAGGTTGGCCATGGTTCCGGCGAGCATGGCACGGATGCCTAGTTTGGCGAGGTCATTGCGGCGTTCAGGGACCAGCGCGCCGATGCCGCCGATCTGCATGCCGATGGAGCCGAGGTTGGCGAAACCGCAGAGGGCGAAGGTGGCAATGGTGAAGGAGCGGGGATTGAGCGCGGCCCGTTGCGTGCCGAGCGAGATATAGGCGATGACTTCATTGAGCGCCATGCGGGTGCCGAGCAGGTTGCCGATTACTCCGCAGTCATGCCAGGGAACGCCGATGAGCCATGCGACGGGCGCGAAGAGGAAGCCGAGTATCTGGCCGAGCGAGCCGGGGACCCAGTGCATATAACTGAGGCCATGAGTCCATAACAGCAAGTTATCAAGCAGGGCGACGAGGGCAAGAAAACTGATGAGCATGATGGCCACGTTCATGGCCAGTTTGCCGCCGTCGATGGTGCCACGGGCGATGGCGCCGATCAGATTTTCATCTTTGTGTAACTCATCTTTAGGGATGACGACGCGGCCTTCGGTGGCTGGGGTTTCGGTTTCAGGGACCAGCATCTTGGCCATGAGGATGGTGCCGGGCGAGGTCATAATGACGGCGGCGAGCAGGTGCTGGGGGGCGACGCCTTGTGCAATGTACATGGCCATGATGCCGCCGGAGACGTGAGCCATGCCGCTGGTCATGATGGTCATCAGCTCGCTGCGGGTAGCGCCCTTGAGGAAGGGGCGAATGGTGAGCGGCGCTTCGGTTTGGCCCATGAAGATGCTGGCGGCGACGTTCATGCTTTCAGCGCCGGAGATGCGCATGGTTTTCAGCATGACCCAGGCGAGGCCACGAATGATGATCTGCATGAGGCCGATGTGATAGAGGACCGCGAAAAACGCGGAGATGAAGATGATGGTGGGCAGCACTTGAAAGGCGAAGATGGAGCCGAGTGAGGTATTGGGTGTGCCGAGCGCGCCGAAGAGGACTTTGGTGCCGGCAGCCGTCGAAGCCAGCATCGCATTGACCACGCCACCGGCCCACTGGAGCGCTTGCTGGCCATAACTGAAGCGGAGGACAAAGAAGGCGAAAAGCAATTGCAGGCCCAGTCCCCAGGCCACGGTGCGCCAGCGAATGTGTTTGCGGTCGGTTGAACCAAGCCAGGCGGCGAATAACATGGCAAGAATTCCCAGCACTCCGGTAAATCGATCCAATTTGGTGGCTCCTTGACAGGGGTCAGAGATCAGAGATCAGTTGACAGTAGACAGGTCTCTGACCGGATAAAAAGCGGCCTTGAGTTCGTGCTTTCCCAGGTCTCAAAATCGAGACCTTGGGCACCCAATGATGGTACAAAAGCAGGCGGTGAGATACCTAGTCACTGCCCCCTGATCACTGACGCCTGTCTTTCAAATACTTTTCAGCGGATTCGCGGGTGAAGATGCGCGACACCAATTCTACTGGTGGGGGCGGGGTTGGGGTAATGGCGATGGCTTTGCCGAGGAGGAAAATCGGCTCGGCGAGCAGGGATTGGTGGGTGGCGTAGAGGGTGGCGAGAAGCTGGCCTTTTTCAACGCGCGTGCCACAGCGGGCGTGAAACTCGATGCCTGCGTGGGGATCGACGGGCTGACCGGCTTTCTCTCGGCCTGCGCCGAGGCGCTGCACGGCCCAGCCGATTTTGGTGGTATCCATCGTGCTGATGAAGCCGGTCTGCCAGGCTTCGAGTTGGTGGGTTGCGCCGGGCTTGTGAAAGCGGGAGACATTTTCGAAGACGGAGATATCGCCGCCTTGCGCCTGAATCATTGCAAAAAAAGTGCGCAGAGCGGAGCCGTCTTTAATCACACTCTCGGCGCGGGCATAACCAGCCTGAGGCGTTTCCGCAGCGCCGCCGAGGTGGATCATCCATCCGGCAAGGATGAGGGATAACTCGCGCAGGTCTTCGCTTTCTGGAACGCGTTGGCCGAGGAGAATCTCGACGGACTCGACTAACTCGATCCAGTTTCCGGCGGCATAGCCGAGGGGCTGATTCATATCGGTCAGCAGAGCGACGGTGCGGGTTCCGGCGGCTTCGGCGGTGGCGACCATGAGCGCGGCGAGATACTCGGCATCTTCGCGCTTGCGGAGGAATGCGCCGGAACCGGTTTTGACGTCGAGGACGAGGGCATCGAGTCCGGCGGCGAGTTTCTTGCTGAGGATGGAGGCACAGATGAGGCTGGGACTTTCGACGGTGGCGGTTTGATCGCGCAGTGCATAGAGGACGCGGTCGGCGGGGACCAGGTCGGGGGTCTGGCTGACGATGGAGGCACCGCAATCGGCTAAAACTGTCTCGAATTCGGGCAGGGAGAGGGCGGTGCGATAGCCGGGGATAGATTCGAGCTTGTCGAGGGTGCCGCCGGTGTGACCGAGGGCGCGTCCGCTGATCATGGGGACGGCGAGGCCGCAGGCGGCGGCGATGGGAGCGACGATGAAGCTGGTCTTGTCGCCGACGCCGCCGGTGGAGTGCTTATCGACAGCGACCTTGCCGAGGCGCGCGGGGGAGAATTTTTCGCCGGAGTCGCGCATGGCCAGGGTGAGGGCGCGGGTTTCGTCGAGGGAGAGTCCGCGCAGCCATGCGGCCATGAGCCATGCGGAGAGCTGTTCGAGGGGAATGTCGCCGGAGGCCGCGCCGGAGACGAGGTAGGAGATTTCACGCTCGACGAGGGCAAGGCCGTCGCGTTTTTTGCGGATGAGGTCGATGGTGTGCAGGGGGGCGGCGGCGAAGGGATCTTGCGCGTTGGTTAAATTTTGAGTCATAGAAACCAGCCTTGTTGTTATTGTTTCATCTCGAAGCCGAACGGCAGGAGGTCGGCGAAGGGCATGGAGCGGAGGCCGTCGGCGGCGGGGAAGACGATCAGGGCGTCGGACTCGATGAACTCGGCGAGGACCTGACGGCAAGCGCCGCAGGGTGGGCTGGGTGCATCGTTGAGGTTGGTGACGGCAACGGCGCGGATGCGGATTTCAGGTCCGAATTGGGAAACGGCGCAGACCAAAGCGGAACGCTCGGCGCAGAGGGTGAGACCGTAGCTGGCGTTTTCGACATTGGTCCCGGAGACGACTTGGCCGTTGGACAAGGCGAGGGCCGCGCCGACGCGGAAATGGGAATAGGGCGAATAGGAGCGTTGCGCGGCCTGGCGGGCCTCTTCGAGCAGGGTTGCAAGTGCTGAAGGCAGAGGCGGATTGGGGATTTCGTCGGTGGGCGGCATATTTATAGAGGCTACTGCATTTTCGTGGGGGCTGTACATTGAGGCGGCTCTATTTGTTGAAGAGAACCCTTGCGTGGACCAGGAGGTCGGTGCTACAGCCGACCAGGAGGTCGGTGCTACAGCCGACCAGGAGGTCGATGCTACAGCTTGAAGTATCGCGGATATGCAGGTTCGTGCTTTGCGGAACGGCGACGCGGGTGGGGAACAAATTACGGGATAAAAACTCTGTTCCTCAAGTTGAGTCTGATCCAACCGATATAGGACTTGAATGCTCGCTGTGCCGGGAGCTGGAAACCTGGTCGAGCGGATGAGTGGACGCAATGGATGAACTGACGCGGGAATTCTTGATCGAGAGCCAGGAGGGTCTGGACCGCATGGAGCGGTGCATGACCGAGCTGGAGGAGCGGCCACAGGATGCCAACCTGATCGGAGATATCTTCCGTTCGGTGCACACGATCAAGGGAACCACAGGCTTCCTGGGCTTCAAGCGGCTGGAAAAGCTGGCCCACGCCGGTGAAAACCTTTTGGGAATGGTGCGCGAGGGAAAGCTGGTGGCCGATGAGCCTGTCATCACCGGCTTGTTGCAACTGCTGGACGGTCTGCGTTCGATTTTGAAGAGTATCGAGGGAGACGGCAACGAGGGCCAAGGCGAAGATTCGGTGCTGATTATGCGGCTGGAAGAGTTGCAGGCACCGGGCCATGCCCATGCGAAGGTGGCGGTCCCGGTGGGTCAAGCCCATGCTGCGACTGCTCCACCGCCGACAGCGCCTCCTCCAACGGCCTCCGCGCCAGCGATGCCGACAGCGCCGATGGAGCAGCAACAGGTACAAGCTTCTGCGCCTCCGGCTGCGCCGTCCATGCCTCCGGCTGCGCCGTCCATGCCTCCGGCTGCGCCGTCGATGCCCATGGCCAAAGCGCCCGGTGAGGGCGAGGATGCGGGCAAGCCCCGTCCGCAGTTGGTGGGAACGGCGGCGGAGAGCACGCTGCGCGTGGATGTGACACTGCTGAACCGGATGATGAATCTGGTGGGCGAGTTGGTTCTGACGCGCAACCAGGTTTTGCAGGCAACCTCGGCCGATCCGAATATGACGCTGCTGTCGCGCCGGTTGGATATGGTGACGGCGGATCTGCGCGAGTCGGTGATGAAGGCGCGCATGCAGCCGGTCTCGAATATCTTTTCGAAGATGCCGCGCATTGTGCGCGATCTGTCGAACGCGCTGGGGCGGCGGGTACGGTTGCAGGTAGAGGGCCAGGACACAGAGCTGGACAAGAGCCTGCTGGAGGCGATCAAGGATCCGCTGACGCACGCGGTGAGGAACTCGCTGGATCACGGCATTGAGCCGCCGGACGTGCGGCAGGCCGCGGGCAAGGACCCGGAGGGCACGCTGAAGCTGCGCGCCAGCCAGGAGGGCAGTCACGTCGTCATTGAAGTGTCGGACGACGGCGCGGGCATTGCGGTCGACAAAGTGCGGCAGAAGGCGATTGAGCGCGGTCTGGTGACGCCGGAGCGCGCCGCGCACATGGTGGAGCGGGAACTGTTGCAACTGATCTTCCTGCCGGGCTTCTCGACGGCGGCCGCGGTGACCAACGTGAGCGGTCGCGGGGTGGGCATGGACGTGGTGCGCACCAACGTGGAAAAGATCGGCGGCAAGGTCGAGATTGATTCGCGGGCGGGGAAGGGGACGACGCTGAAACTGCGCATCCCGCTGACGCTGGCGATCATTCCGGCGTTGATTGTGCGCAGTGTGAACCAGAGCTTTGCGCTGCCGCAGGGCGCGCTATCGGAGTTGGTGCATATTCCGCCGGATATGGCGGCGTCGGCGATCGAATGGATCGAGGACGCGCCGCTTTACCGGCTGCGCGGCAAGCTACTGCCGCTGGTCTTCCTGGATCGTCTGCTGATGCCGGGAGTCGAGCACAAGATTGCGGCCGAGCGCGACAACTTTATTGCGGTGCTGGACGCGGATGGACGGCGCTTCGGGCTGGTGGTGGATGGACTGGCCGACCCGGAAGAGATTGTGGTCAAGCCGCTGTCAGCAGTACTGAAGGATATCGGCCTGTACTCCGGAGCGACGGTGCTGGGCAACGCGGATTTGGCGTTGATTCTGGACCCCGGCTCGATTGCGCTGAAGGCGGGCGTGACGATGAGCAATCAGGAAGAGACTCAGCGCGCGGCCGAGGCCGAGCAGGAAGGCGACGGCGCGAAGAGCCTGGAGTACCTGCTGGTGGAGGCTGCCGAGCGGCAGGCCGCAGTACCGCTGGCCGATGTGCTGCGCATCGAGCAGTTGAAGGTCTCGCGGATCGAGTATATCGGCTATCGCCCGGTGCTGAACTTTGAAGGTCAACTGCTGCCGGTGGAGGATACGGGCGGCGTGCTGGCGGCGGCGCAGGGCAATCCGGACGCGCAGATTATCGTGGTGGTTTGCCGCGAAGGCAATCGCCATGTGGGCATCGCGGTATCGCACGTGCTGGACGTGGCGGCAGGCGGTGACCTGTTCGAAGCCGGCACCAACCAATGCGCGAGCGGCGTAACGCTGCTGAAGAGCCGCGTGACCGGCGTGGTTGATCTGGGCGGCGTACCGCCGCTGCCGGTGGTCGAGAACGCAGGCAACGAATGGAACCAGGCGGAGGCATTGCAATGAGCACAGCAGCAGTAACTATGCACAAGGACAAGGCGGCGACGCTGGTGGAGATGTGCTCGGTGCGCGTGGGCCAGGCAATGTTCGGGGTGCCGATCACGCACATTCTGGAGATTGTTGGATCGGCGCGTCCGCAGCCGGTGCCGCTGGCTCCGAGTTATGTGGGCGGGCTGGTTCACTATCGCGGCGACGTGCTGACGACGGTGAGTCTACGCCATCTGCTGGGCCTGCCACCGAAAGAGGGCAAGCAGGACATTCTGGTACTGGAAAGCTCAGGCGGATGCTTTGGGCTGCTGGTGGATTCAGTCGGCGAGGTGCTGACGGTATCTTCGGCGGATCATGAGCCGAACCCCTCGATTCTGGATGAGCGTCGGAGAGCACTTTTCGCCGGCGCATACAAGCTCAAGGATTGTTTGTTGGTGATGCTGGATCCTGAGCGGCTCGACCCAATGCGGTTGAGTCAGGCGCAACAGGCTGCATGAATCAGCGCAGTCTTTAACCCACTCCTGCTTGGAGGTGACCATGCGAGCACTGATTGTCGACGACTCCCGCTTTGTGAGGGGCTATCTGCGGGGCCTGCTCGAAGAAAAGGGAATCGAGTGCGAAGAGGCCGCCGACGGCCAGGCTGGAATCGACCAGCTTACCGCCGGATTGCCATTCGACCTTGCGCTGGTGGATTGGAATATGCCGGTGATGAACGGGCTGGATATGCTGAAGACCATGCGCGCGCAAGGCTACTCAGACGTCAAGGTGATGATGGTGACCACCGAAGCGGAGAACGATTTCATTATCCGCGCGTTGGATGCCGGCGCCGACGAATACCTGATGAAGCCCTTCGATGATGAAGCTCTGACAGAAAAACTGGCCATGCTCGGCTTGGTCGAGGAGTGAGCAATGGCGGCTGGTCGCCGAATTCGTATCCTGGTCGTGGATGACTCAGCCGTCATGCGCAGCTTATTGCGTACAGTGGTCAGCACGGACCCTGGTCTGGAGGTTGCCGGAACAGCGGCAGACGGCGAGACCGCGCTTTCCGCGCTGGAAAGCCTGCGTCCCGATCTGGTTTTGTTGGATGTGGAGATGCCTGTGATGGATGGACTGGTCACATTGCGGAAGCTGCGGGCGCGGGGCCACAAGATGCCGGTGATCATGTGCAGCGCGCTGACCCAGCGCGGAGCGAAGGTGACCATCGAGGCTCTGGCCAGCGGCGCATCGGACTACGTGGCCAAACCCGCCGGACAGGCCAATCGCGAAGCCGCAACCCGGGCGCTGGCGCAGGATTTGATTCCCAAGATTCACGCTCTGACCAGCCAGCAAGTGCTGCCGCCGCCCGCTCTTTTGCCTACGGCGCGTCCTCCACTGATTCTGCCGATGGTACCGCCACCGCCGCCGAGAACTCAAGCGATTTCGGGAATCCCCACGGTGCTGGTGATTGGTGTTTCAACCGGAGGACCGGCCGCGCTGGATATTCTGCTACCGGCGATTCCCGCAACTTTTCAACTGCCGATCCTGATCGTCCAGCATATGCCTGAAGTTTTTACAAAACTTTTTGCAGAGCGGCTGAATGGCCGTTGCCGCTTGCCGGTGCGCGAGGCCGCCGAGGCGGAACCGATCCGTCCCAGCACGATTTATATCGCTAAAGGAAACTGGCACATGGAAATCGTGAGTGGCTCTCGCATGGGCAATCCGAATACGCTGCATCTGACCCAGGGTCCGCTGGAGAATCACTGTCGGCCCGCCGTGGATGTGCTGTTCCGCACCGCCGCGCAGGTCTATGGCTCGGGCGTATTGGCGGTGGTGCTGACCGGGATGGGGTCGGATGGAATGATTGGCAGCCGATTGATTCGCGAGAACGGCGGGGCGGTGCTGGCGCAGGATCAGGCATCAAGCACGGTATGGGGCATGCCGGGCGCGGTTACCAACGCAGGATTGGCGCACAAGGTTCTGGCCCTGAACGCCATTGCCCCAGAAATCCTTCGGCTTGCAAGCCGGACGCACAGCGAAGCCCGAGAGCTTCGGGAATCGGTGGTCTAGCCATGCAAGCTGCTGCCAGCGTCGACTATGGTTATCTTCGCGATATGGTCTTCAGCCTGTCGCAGAACGTTCTGGACCCCTCGCGCGATTACCTTTTCGATACGCGTTTGACCAAGATCCTGCGCAACCAGAGTTTGAGCAGCCTGGAAGAACTGGTGCAACTGCTGCGCATCAGAAAGAATCCGGCTCTGGAGCGTGCCATCGCCGAGGCGATGACCATTAACGAGACGAGTTTCTTTCGCGATGGACGGCCCTTTGAACTGCTGCGCACGGATCTACTTCCCAAACTGATTGAGGCACGGCGCAATACGCGCGCGTTGCGCTTCTGGAGCGGTGCATGCTCGACGGGGCAGGAAGCGTACAGCATTGCCATGCTGATCCGCGAGCACTTTCCGCTGCTGGCTAGTTGGAATATTCGTATCGAGGGTACGGATATCTGTGGCGAGGTGGTCGAGCGCGCGCAGGCTGGAACTTATCACCGCATCGAGATGAACAGAGGACTGCCGGCCCGTTTTGTGGTGCGCTACTTCGACCACCAGGGCGAGGATTGGACAGCGAAACCGGAACTGCGGCAGATGTGCAACTTCCGCCAGATCAACCTGTGTGGACCGTCGCTGCCGTTCCATGAAAAGTTCGACGTGATCTTCCTGCGTAATGTGATGCTGTACTTCTCTCAGGAGACGCGGCGGCCGCTGCTGGCCAATATTCATCGGCTGCTGGCACCGGATGGCTTGCTGTTTCTGGGTTCGAGCGAGCAACCGGCCGACCCATCGATCTGGACCCCAACGCTGGCCGGCGGAACCTGCCACTTCAAGCCAAAACAGCCGAATTAGTCAACGGCAAATGGGTGAATCGAACAAGAAAGCCTCGGTAGCAGAACGCGCACCGAGGCTTTCTTGTTTGTAAATTGGGGAAGGGCATTACACGTGGAGTTTTCTGCGCAGTAATCCAGCCATGCTGAGCAATCCGCTGCCGAGAAGGTAAAGTCCTCCTGGCTCCGGCGTGGTGTTGATGTTCGTGCCGACGTCCTGGAAGACAAAGGTATCGTCGTTGTAGTTCCAATCGGAATGCTGGCCGCTGCCGAAGTTGGCTGGCTCATCTTCAAAGCCGATGTAGGTTCCCGCGGGGATGCTGGCACCGTTGAGAATACCTCCCGCAAAGGAAGTGGTATAGACGTGGTTATCGCCATCCGAGCTATCGGCAGGGATGGACGAAAGAGTCGCGCCCAGAGTGAAGTTTTGCAACTTGAATTCGAGAACGTCGCCCGCATTCACAGACAGAAAATGCGCGTTTGTTCCCGCCGTTGTGGTTTGGTTAGGGAAGAGCCACCCGCTGTTGGTGCTTTGGGTAACGTCGACCAATTCGATGGAGTCACTGTCGGCCGCTCCACCGCCGGAAGCGGCGCCGCCTTCGACAAACTCGCCGATGACATTGCCAGTTGCGGTTGCTGTAAACATAGAGGTAGGCGCAATCGTACCCACGTTCCCGTACGGTATAACGCCCGCATGCGCGAAGCTTGCCGACAGCAAAAGTGCAACCGTGGCGCTAATCATCCTGATTTTCATAGGTTCACCTCGATAAAATGTCGGGGCAGCGTGCAAGGGGAACATGCACCCGATCATGCTATCGATAATGCAATCAAGAGTCCAAAGTTTGAATTTGAAAATAAAGTAGTTACGGAAATGCATATAAGTGATTCCGCAAAGAATTGCGTATAAAGTAGGAAAAACAATGTCCATCAACATATTAGACGGTGAATGTAAACGGTGTTTCATTGATGAATCTCGTATTTATTGCGCAAAATAATTCACACTTCAATGCGAGAAAAAGAACGCCCCAGTCACAATATATTGGCTGGGGCGAATATCTGTTAAGGGAGGAAGTTATGCGCGGAGATTTCTGCGCAGCAATCCAGCCAGGCCAAGCAATCCGCTGCCGAGAAGGTAGAGGCCGCCGGGTTCAGGCGAGGAGTTGATGTTAGGTCCGACGTCCTGGAAGACAAAGGCATCGTCGTTGTAGTTCCAGTCGGAGTGCCGTCCGTTTCCGAAGTTGGCCGGTTCATCTTCAAAGCCGATGTAGGTACCGGCGGGAATACTGGCGTTGTTCAGGGTGCCACCGGAGAACGAAGTGGCGTAGATGTGGTTGTTGCCATCCGAACTGTCAGTTGGGATGGAAGAAAGGAGGACGTTGAGGGTGTAGTTGTCCAATTTGAATTCGAGAACGTCACCGGTTTTGACGGAAAGAAATTGGACCGGGGTGCCAGGAGTTGTGGTTTGGTTGGGAAAGACCCACCCGCTGTTGGTGTGCTGGGTGAGGTCGAGGAGTTCAATCGAATCCTGGTCGATTGCACCACCGCCAGAAGCGATGCCGCCTTCGACGAACTCGCCGATTACGTTTCCTGTTGCGGTAGCGGTAAAGGTGGAAGTTGGCGCGACCGTACCCACATCGCCGTACGGAATGGTGCCAGCTTGCGCGTTGGTTGCGGAGAGCAGCAGAGCCGCAGCCGCAATCAGTAGACAAATTTTCATTGATTCACCTCGATGCATTCGTCGGGGCAAACAAGCCAGGGAAGCGCGCCCGATCGTGCCCTTGTAGGAGCAACTCCGGGGCCGGGAAAGGTGCTAGTAAGTTAGTTACTTCTAAAGGAAGCGAGATAGGATTGGAGCGGAGGATTTTTGGAGCCGTTCTGCATATACTTTGCAATCGGATAGCGCAAAAAGAAAGCCCCCAGTCCAGGAGTGCGGACCAGGGGCATTTTCTTTTTGGGTTGGGGAAGGGGACTAGGCGCGAAGTTTTCTGCGCAGCAGGCCAGCCATGCTTAGCAATCCGCTGCCGAGCAGGTAGAGGCTGTTGGGCTCAGGAGTCGAGTTGATGTTCGACCCGATATCCTGGAAGACAAAGGTATCGTCGATGTAGTTCCAGTCGGAGGTCCGTCCGCTGCCGAAGGTAGCCGGTTCATCTTCGAAGCCAACGTAGATGCCTGCGGGAATGCTGACACTATTGAGTGTGCCGCCAGCAAAATCGGTAGAATAAACGTGATTGTAGCCATCTGAGCTATCGGACGGTGTGGAGGATAGTATGACTCCAAGGGTGGAGTTTTTCAGTTCGAACTCCAGAATATCGCCTGCATGTACATTGTTGAGGAAAGTGATCTGAGTTCCGGCCGGCGTGGTTTGGTTGGGGAAAACCCAGCCGCTATTGAGGCCTGCTTGGGTTACGTCGATCAACTCGACCGAGTCGGAGTCGCCTGCTCCGCCGCCGGAGGCCGCGCCGCCGATCACAAACTCGCCCGTAATCGCCCCGGCAGCATTCGCGGTGAAGGTTGAGGTTGGCGCGACAGTGCCTGGATTGCCGTAGGGAATCACACCTGCCTGAGCGTAGCTTACAAAAAGAACCAGAGCCGCCGCCACGGCGACCATCCGAAATTTCATCTTTCCACCTCGTTATGATTCGTCGGGGCCGTGAGCTAGGGATACGTCCCGATCATGCCCTTGAGAAAGCACGTGGTGCGCCAAAGTGTTATGTTGAAAATACGGCAGTTACTGTGATTACTGTTGCCCAATTACGCAAACTCTTGCAGTTGAAGTGGATGTAATGTTCCATCTTTAGACACTTTTCCGTTAAAAGCGGCAGAAAAGTCAATGCAGGGAGCAGGTTTTTTATTTATGGCGGAGCGGGAGAGGGAAACAGGGGGGGATCTGAGCAGATTGTATTTTCTTGACGGTTAAGAAATGGAGAAATTTCATGCAAGATATAGAAAATCACTGCTGTCCGGTTTAACTTAGCGCTGTCGCCGTCAAGCTCATTGCCAAGTATGGTTTATAGCTAATTCAGGG
>Ga0209415_10016426_pt1 | contig 11895 bp, 9 predicted proteins | sample PeaSoiSIISIP2007_FD_187696 | JGI IMG/M metagenome (GOLD analysis project Ga0209415, IMG submission 187696) | Peat soil microbial communities from Weissenstadt, Germany - SII-SIP-2007 (SPAdes) (version 2) | ecosystem: Environmental > Terrestrial > Soil > Wetlands > Peat | place: Germany... | reverse complement strand
GAAATTGTAACTACATCATAGGAGCTAAAGCATGCAGAAGTATGTCTACTCGTTCGGCAACGGAACCGCCGACGGTGACGGGAAAATGAAAGATACGCTCGGCGGCAAAGGCGCTGGGCTGGCGGAAATGTCGCGGGCGAAGCTGCCGGTGCCTCCGGGTTTCACCATTTCCACGGAAGTGTGCAACATCTACTTCCATAACAACAACAGCGTGCCGGCGGAAATCGACGCGCAGATGAGCGAGGCCCTGAAGACGCTCGAACAGCGCATGGGCCAGAAGCTCGGCGAAACCGCCAACCCGCTGCTGGTCAGCGTGCGCTCGGGCGCCAAGTTCTCCATGCCGGGCATGATGGACACCATCCTCAACCTGGGGCTGAACGACCAGACGGTGAAGGCGCTCGAAGCCAAGGCCAACAACGCCCGCTTCGCTTACGATTGTTACCGCCGTTTTATCCAGATGTATGGCGCCGTGGTGCTGGAAATTCCCAAGGCGGATTTCGACGAGATCTTCGAGGGCCAGAAGAAAAAGGCCAAGGCCAAGCTGGATACGGAGCTGACCGCCCAGGACCTCGCGGAAGTGATCGTGGCTTATCAAAAGCTGGTCCTGAAGAAGACCGGCAAGCCGTTTCCGCAGGATCCTTTGGAGCAGCTTGCCGGCGCGCGCAACGCCGTCTTCCGCTCCTGGTTCAACGATCGCGCCAAGCACTATCGCAAGATGAACCAGATTCCCGACGACCTCGGCACCGCAGTCAACGTGCAAGCCATGGTGTTCGGCAACCTGGGCGAAACTTCGGCCACAGGCGTGGGCTTCACCCGCAACCCGGCCACGGGCGAGAAGGTGTTCTACGGCGAGTTCCTGGAGAACGCGCAGGGCGAAGACGTAGTGTCCGGCGTGCGCACGCCGCACCCGATTGCCGAGCTCGATAAGTGGAATCCCGCCGTCTACCAGCAGCTTCGCGACATCACCACCATGCTCGAGAAGCATTACCACGATGTGCAGGACTTCGAGTACACGATTCAGGACGGCAAGCTCTACATGCTGCAAACCCGCAACGGCAAGCGCACCGGGCCGGCCGCGGTACGAATCGCGGTGGAGATGGTTCAGGAAGGTTTGATCGACAAGCGGGAAGCGGTGCTGCGCGTCGACCCGCAACAACTCGACCAGCTTCTGCACCCGGTGCTCGATCCGGCATCGAAGAAAACGCTCACCAAGCTGGCAGTCGGCCTGCCGGCATCGCCGGGCGCCTCGGTCGGCACCATCGTCTTCACGGCCGATGAGGCTGTGGAAGTGTCCAAGAAGTCGCCGGTGGTTCTGGTTCGCAAGGAAACCGTGCCCGACGACATTCACGGCATGGAAGTGGCCAAGGGCATCCTGACGGCGCGCGGCGGCATGACCAGCCACGCGGCGGTGGTTTGCCGCGGCATGGGCACGCCCTGCGTGGCGGGCGCCGAATCCATCACCGTCGACGAGCACAAGAAGCTGGTTTCGGTCACGGTCGGCGGCAAAGTGGTCACTCTCAAGGAAGGCGACTGGCTGTCGCTCGACGGTTCCACCGGCGAAGTGTTTGCGGGCAAGGCCAACACGCTCGATGCCGATCCGTCTTCCGGCGTCCTGGCCACCTTCATGGGTTGGGCCGACGAATTCCGCGGCAAGTTCGGCGTGCGCGCTAACGCCGATATTCCGCGCGATGCCAAGGCAGCGCGCAAGTTCGGAGCCGAGGGCATCGGCCTCTGCCGCACCGAGCATATGTTCTTTGCCGAGGATCGCATTGAGCACATGCAGGCGATGATTCTGGCCCCCAACGAAAAGACCCGCCGCAAAGCGCTGGCCAAGCTGCTGCCGTTCCAGCGCAGGGATTTTGCCGGGCTATTCGAAGCCATGAATGGTTTCCCAGTGGTGATCCGCACGCTCGATCCGCCGCTGCATGAGTTCCTGCCCAAGCGCGAAGAGCTGATGGTGGATGTCGCCATACTCCCCTATGCCGATCTCAAGAAGAAGAAGGAACTGGTGGCGACGTACCAGCGCTTCGGCGCCGAAGTGAAGACCCTCAAGACGGTGCTGACCGCGTTGCTGCACCGCGTGGAAGAACTGCATGAGTTCAACCCCATGTTGGGCCTCCGCGGATGCCGCCTGGGCATCCTCTATCCCGAAATCACCGAAATGCAGGCGCGCGCCATTTTCGAAGCCGCGGTGCAAGTGGCCAAGAAAGGCGTCAAGGTAATTCCGGAAGTCATGATTCCGCTGATTGGCGGCGTCAAGGAACTGGAAGACCAGAAGAAGATCGTGGTCGATGTGGCCGAGGACGTTCTCGGCAAGGCCGGCATGAAGGACCTGAAGTACATGGTCGGCACCATGATCGAAATTCCGCGCGCCGCCCTCACAGCAGATCTGGTTGCCAAGGAAGCCGAATTCTTCAGTTTCGGCACCAACGACCTCACGCAGACCACGATGGGACTTTCGCGTGACGACTATACGAAGTTCCAGCAGGAGTACAAAGACAAGAAAATCTTCGCCGCCGACCCGTTCGCCGTCCTCGATCAGGAAGGCGTCGGCAAGCTGGTGAAGATGGCGGTGGAGCTCGGCCGCAAGACGCGGCCCGACCTGGAAATCGGCATCTGCGGCGAGCACGGCGGCGAGCCGAGCTCGGTCCAGTTCTGCTACCGGGTGGGCATGAACTACGTTTCCTGCTCTCCCTACCGCGTCCCCATCGCCCGCCTGGCCGCTGCGCAAGCCGCGATTTCAGGCGACAAGTCCGATATGCAGCGCACCGCGTAGGCCTTCGGCTTCCGTGTTTTATGGGCAAGCCAAAGCGCGCCCCACCGCTCTGGGTAGGGTACGCTTTCGCTTGCCCTTCGTTTTTCGCAAGCCCCTTGTGATACACTCGCTTCGCATAGAGAGGGGAGGCTTGCCATGCAAGCTGGGATTGCTGTTGCCGCGCCGAATCCGGCGCTTATCTTTGAGACGTTACTGGCCCATCAGCGCTCCGCCGCGCTGCGAACGGCGATCGAGTTGAACGTCTTCGGCGCCATAGGCGAGGGTCCCGCCGACGCCGCTACACTCGCCGCCCGGTGCTCGGTTTCGGTGCGCGGGATCCGCATCCTGTGCGACTTTCTGACCATCATGGGCCTGCTTTCCAAGCAGGATGGCGTCTACAGTCACACCCCGACCAGCGCCTTGTTTCTGGATCCGCACTCGCCCGCTTCGCTCCATTCGACGGCGCGCTTTCTGAGCCTGGCCGAGATGCGGACCACGTACGATAACCTCACGGAGATCGTGCGCACCGGCCGTACCGTGCTGCCCGGCGAGGGCAGCGTCGAGCCCGACAATCCCATCTGGGTCGAGTTTGCCCACAGCATGGCGCCCATGATGGCCCCGATGGCCGGCCCGCTGGGTGCGATCGTCCTCGAAGGCCGCACCAGCCCGATGCGCGTCCTCGACATCGCCGCCGGGCACGGCCTCTTCGGCATCGAAATCGCCAAACAGAATCCTCGGGCGCACATCGTGGCGCTGGACTGGGCCCGGGTACTTGACGTGGCCGAGGCGAACGCCCGCCAGGCAGGCGTGGCCGATCGCTACCAGCGGCTGCCCGGCAGCGCGTTCGAAGAGGATTACGGCGGTCCCTACGATGCGGCGCTGTTGACGAACTTCCTGCACCACTTCGACGCGCCCACCTGCGTGGGCCTGCTTCGGAAGGTTCATGCCGCGCTGAAGCCCGGTGGTATCTCCGCGACGCTCGAATTTGTGCCCAATGAGGATCGCGTCACACCGCCGATGGCTGCCGGCTTCAGCCTCACCATGCTGATCTCGACCGCCGCCGGCGACGCCTACACCTTCCGCGAACTGGAAGCGATGCACCTGGAAGCCGGATTCCGCCGGATCCAGGCGCATCCCATCCCGAACAGCCCGCACACCGTGGTCACCGGCATCGCAGGTTGACCCACAATTACAATTCGGGGACATGCTACGAAACTCCGAATTTCGCACTGACGGGCGACACTTCGCTTCAATTGGGAGTTTCGTAGCCTGTCCCCGAATTGCGCAACAGCGCCTCGTACGCGTCGGTTACCGCGTCCCAGGAGTAGCGTTGTCTAACGCGTTCCATCGCGCGGGCGCGGTATTGCGCTTGTTCGGCCTCGCTCAGAGTGAGAACCAGTTTCAGCTTGGCTTCGAGTTCATCGGGCTCGAACGGGATGCCGGCATCGCCGGCCACTTCGGCGTTCTCCGGCGTGTTCCGGTACAGCACCAGCGCGCCGCGGCCCATGGCTTCAATCAAGGCGGGATGCGTGCCGCCCACTTCGGTGGCGTGGATGTAGGCGAAACAGTGCGATCCCAGCTCGTGGTATCCGTCGCCATAGATGGCGCCCGGTATGACGATGCGGCCATCGCGCGTATCGCGGACTTGCGCGATGTAGTCCTGCGCATAAGGCGCATCGCCGATGAGCGCCAGATGGAACGGCGTGTCCACCCGTTCGAACGCCTGCCGCACTTCGAGCGGATGGTTTTCCGGTTCCATGCGGCTCACGTACAGAAAGTAGCGGTCCGGTTCGAGACCCAGGCGCGCCAACATGGCGATGCCAGCCACCTTGCCTAATTCGGCGCCGTACGGAATGAAGGTGCTCGCCTTGCCGTAGCGCGTGCGGTAGTAATCCTGAATGGTGCGCGCGTCGGTGATGACCTCGGTGGGGCAGAACGTGGCCAGCCACTCCGAAACGAGGTACCAGGCTTTGGCCAGCCGGTTCCATTTCTTGCGCAAGCGCTCGATGCCGTCAACATTGAGCGCCACCGGCATCCCGAACAGACGCGGTATCCAGGTGAAGATGGCGTTGGCGCCGTTGCAGTAGAGCGCCACATCCGCGCGGTGCGCCAGCAGGTGGAGGGTGGAGATCAGGGTGTGCGCCAGTGTGTCGAAATACTTGTGGCGAATCGTCGGCAGGTAACGCAGGCGCACGCCGCGGTAGACCGGCTGCGGATGGCGTTCGCGGCAATAGACGGTCACCTGATGCCCGCGAGCCGCCAGACGGGTGGACAGCTCTTCAGCGAAAGTCTCAAACCCGCCGTAGCTGGCTGGAATGCCGCGCGTGCCAAGAAGGGCTATCCGCATGTATACATGGTGGCAACGAAAGCCGAGATGACTCTCGACACAGCAGGCTTGACAGCCTGCGCCACGACTTGAGTGAACAGGTTAGCGCTTATCGGACAGGTCCCGCAAGGCTTGGCCCGGCTACGTCTTGGCGGTTTCGGAGCGCGTGAGCATGCGGGCCAATTTCTTCGGTGCGCGTTTGCTCACCGGCAGGTAGTGAAACCAGCTCGCCATGTACTCGTCGTCCACGCGGCGGGCGCGTTGAATCATCTCGCGCTTGGCCCGGAAGCGGCTCCAGTTCCGCAGCAGGATCCAGAACGCCTTGAGCGAAGTGTGCTCCCACAGCAGGCAGCACATCACCACCAGGATGTCGCGGCCGGTAATGGAGAACCAGTTGCGCCAATACAGATCGGTGGAAATGTTCTTCAGCCGCATCAGGAAGCGGTTCTTCACCGAGTGCATGTTGATTTCGGCGGGCAGTGCACGGCGGTTGCCGGGCAGCACCTTGCGCACGTGGTAGCCGCGCGCATATGGCACGTACAGGCACTTCCAGCCCATCAACTGGGCGCGCCATGCCACGTCGGCGTCTTCGCGGTACACAAAGAAATCGGAATCGAAGAACTCACCGTCGAGCGAAATGTCTTCGATCATGGCGCGGCGGTAAAGCGCAGCGGCGGCGGTGGCGCCGAAGACGTACTCGTACTGCAGGTAGTGCCCGTTATCCACTTCCTGGCTGCCGCGGTCCAGATGGCGCAGCATCGGGTTGAAGTAGATGCCGGTGGAATCCACGACCGGCCGCTCGGGGATTTCGAAGTGCGACGTCATGGTCAGCAGCTTGCCGCACACGGCGCCGATCTTGGAATCAAACTGCCCGGCATCGAGCAGGGCCTGGATGAAGTTCGGCAGCAGCAGCACATCCGGGTTGAGCGTCAACACCCAATCGCCGCCGGCCAGCCGGATGGCTTGGTTCTGCGCTGCGGCGAAGCCGGCGTTCTCCTCGTTGTAGCGGATCTGGCAGCGGTCCTCAAACTGTTCCAGGATGTCGATGGTGCCATCGGTGGAGGCATTGTCGATGACGATGACTTCCTTGAGCGGATACCGCTGCGACAGTACGGATTCGAGGCAGCGCTTGATGAAGCGGCCGCTGTTGTAGGTCACTATCGTGACTGAGACGAAGTCGTTATGCGCCATGCACTAGAACTCGAAAGAGCGGTACTGCAACGTGAACCTGAGCTTAAAACCTGGAACCGGACATCACGGCCGCTTCCTCCCAGCCAAAAAACAGGCAGCGGCCGGCAAGCCGCATGACGTTCCCGTAAGTCGCCAGGGGCGTCCAACTGCCTTGCGACAACGCTCCTGCCGCACCTCGGAGAACAGAGCCTGCCACCACCGACAGGCACACCATCCGGAATGCGAACGGTCCAAAGTGCCTGGCTGAATACCTTAGAAGACTACGATACCAATAAAAGTATCGGACCTGCACGCTCACGCTCGCGATCGAATGTCCTCCAGAGTGCCGTGCCACGGCCTCCGGTGTATAGAACAGAACATAATTGCGCGCGCCCACCCGCCGGCAAAAATCTACATCCTCGAACCAGAGCGGATAGTAGCCCTCGTCGAAACCGCCCAGTTCTTCCCACACCGCCCGGCGCAACATGAGAAACGCGCCCGCCGGTTGTTCCACGACCGACTGTGAAGAATAGTCCACCGCCACGGCCCGGTAACGGCGATTGACTGGATTATTCGGCCAAATCCGATTCAGCACGAGAACTTCCAAAACCAGCGCCATGGGGGTAGGAAAAGAGCGCACCATGAAACCGGTTTGCGGCTTGTTCTCGATATCGAGCAGGCAACCGCCGGCGCCGGCCGCGCCTTGCAGATCGCAAGCCCGGCGCATCGCGTCCAGGCCACCCAGAATCACCGCATCGGGATTCAACAGTAGAACATATGGCGAATGGAGCACCGTAAACCCTTGGTTTACAGCAGCGGCGAATCCGCGGTTGTTGGGGTTGGCAACCACCCGAACTCCGCGGCGCGAGACTTCGGCGAGCGTGCCGTCCTGCGAGGCGTTATCGACAACGATTACGTCAGCGCCGGTGGCCAGGGCGGCATCGAGGCACGGGCCGATCTCAGCTTGCGAATTGTAGGTAACGATGACGATGCCAATTTGCGACATGTGTCACTTTGCCCCACCCCGTGTGAGTAGAAAGTACATGCGCCAATAGAGGTCGAAGCCGTTGGCGAACTGTGCACTGTGCAAAGCTTGCTCTTGGTTCTGCAAGAGTTGCTCCAAAACCTGCAGGCCGGAAGGCGGTGCACCCCGGCGGACGCCGGCAAATCCGCGCAGGCCCTGCCATTTTCCCTTCATCCAGGCCAGCGCCGCGCCGTGGCGCAGCGCCACCCCGCCCCATAGGAGTTGACCCACCAGAATCGGCCAGGCCCACTTCCACAACAAGCGCCGGGGATAGTGGCGGGCCAGCAGAAACACCTGGTTGCGAGCCATATGCCGTACCGTTTCCGGATGCCAGCGGCCCAGCGTGGCGCTGCCCTGGTGCCAGGCGATTGCGGTGGGAACGTATTCGCCGGCCAGCGAGTGCTCGGCGCAGCGCAGCCCGAAATCCACGTCCTCCAGGTACGACTCGAAGATCTCATCGAGCAGGCCCACGCGTTCGAACAGCGCGGCACGGAACAGCGCGGCCGTCCACGGAATCGTCCAAATGGGTTGCGCCTGTGAGAATGCCGGCGCATCGAGCCGTCCGCTGCCGGCGCGCCACGCCGCGCCGCCGCGGGAGACCAGATCGAAGGTGCCGTCGATGCGCGCCGGTTCGCATGCGGAGAGGATCTTTCCGGTGGCGAACCAGCCGCCGGAGTCGACCAACTGCGCCAGGTAATCGGGGGCGAGTTCGACGTCGCTGTTGAGCACGGCGATCCAGCGCGAGCGGGCGGATTGAATGCCCCGATTTGCGGCTGCCGCGAACCCTGCGTTGCGCCCCATGGGAATGACGCGGGCGCCACGGCGTGCGGCCAGGTCGGGCGCGCCGTCAGTGGAGCCGTTATCCACCACCAGCAACTCGGACACCGGCGTCGTTTGCGCTTCCAGGCTATCGAGCAGGCGGCCCAGCATCTCGCGGCCATTCCACACCGGTATCACGGCGGTGATGCTCATCGCCAGAACCGCTTCTTGACCAGGAACGCCAGGTTCGCGAAGCCGTCGCGCCAGAGGTGGAGCTTCGTTTCGCCGAGGCGCGAGGTATACATGATGGAGATCTCGCCGAACCGTATGCGCGAATCGCGCAGCGCCTCGATTTTGATTTCCTCGGAGAAGGACATGCCGTCGGATTCGAGCCTCATGTGTTCCAGGATCGCCCGGCGGAACACCCACATGCCGGACTGCGAATCGCGCACCCAGCGAAAGAACAGAACCGACATGGCCAGCGACAGCGCCAGGTTCCCGAGCTTGTTGATGAAGCTCATGGAGCGCGAGTCGCGCACCGGAAAGCGCGACGCATTCAGGAAATCCACATCGAAGTGGAGAAACGCTTCGATCAGGTAGGACAGCGCATCCACCGGGTAGCTGTGATCGCCGTCCAGGGTCACGATCAGGTCGCCGATGGCCTCGTGGAAGCCGCGCTTGTAACTGCGGCCATAGCCGCGCACATCCTCGCGAATAACTTTGGCGCCCAGTGTTGCAGCAACCTCCGACGTTCGGTCTGTGGACGCATTGTCCACCACGATGACCTCGTCGACAAAAGCCGGCATCGAGCGCAGAATCTGCTCGATGCCCTGCTCTTCGTTGAGGCAGGGAATGATTACTGTGATCGACTGGTTCTTATACATGGCGGAGGGTCCGCCGGCTCTCACACATAGGCGTGACGATACTCTTCCAGCGCTTCCAGAGCGCGCCGGCATACTTCGGCGTGCCGCGCCTTTTTGTCACGGCGGAGCCGTTCGAGCGCGGCTTCATCCAGCGCCGGCAACAGATCGAACGTGATGTTGGCCGGCTGGTAATCCGCGGGATCGGCGCCCGCGATGTACTGGCACAGGGAGCCCAGTGCGGTTTCGCGCGGCAACGCGCGCGGCGCATCGCCGGCCGCCAGCGCGGCCGCGTGCATTCCAGCCATCAGGCCGGTGGCGATGGATTCCACGTAGCCTTCCACGCCGGAAATCTGGCCGGCGAAAAAAATACGTGGCTTGGCGCGCAAGTGGAGAGTGGCGGACAGGAGCGCCGGCGCGTTGAGGTACGTGTTGCGGTGGATCTGCCCAAAACGCAGAAACTCGGCGTTTTCGAGACCCGGAATCATCCGCAGCACCCGCGCCTGGTCGCCGAATTTCATGTGGTTCTGGAAACCAACCAGGTTGAAACTCTGCGCGCGCAGATTCTCCTGGCGCAACTGCACCGCGGCGTACGGCCGTTTGCCGGTGCGCGGATCGCTCAGCCCCACCGGCTTCATCGGTCCGAAGCGCAGCGTATCGCGCCCGCGCCGCGCCAGTTCCTCGATCGGCAAGCAGGCTTCGAAAAACGGCGTGCGGTCCTCTTCGATGTGCGCCGTTACGGGCTGGGCCTCCAGCAGCGCGTCGACGAATCGGCCGTATTGATCGCGGTCCAGCGGGCAATTCAAATAATCGCCCGTACCGTCCACCGATTTGCCATAGCGGGAAGCCCAAAAGGCTACGCCCGTGTTCACCGAATCGGCGTCGACAATCGGGCTGATGGCGTCATAGAAGAACAACCGCTCGGAGCCCGTCAGGCGCGCGATATCCTGGGCCAGCGCGTCGCTGGTCAACGGGCCGGTGGCGATGATGACGATTGGCTCCGCTGGAATCGCCGGTACTTCCTCGCGCCGGACTTCGATCAGCGGCTCGGCGGTAATGGCCGCCGTCACTTCGTTCGCGAATGCTTCCCGGTCCACGGTGAGCGCCTGTCCCCCTGGCACGCGTGCCCGTGCTGCCGCTTCAAGCAGCAGGGAACCGAGCCGCCGCAGCTCTTCCTTGAGCAGCCATGGCGCGGTGGACTCCGTCTCCGACTTGAGCGAATTGCTGCACACCAGTTCCGCCAGCCGGTCCGTCTGGTGCGCGGGGGTGGCACGCACGGGCCGCATCTCGTGCAGCACACACGCCAGCCCGCGGCGCGCTATCTGCCAGGCCGCCTCGGAACCCGCCAGGCCCCCGCCGATAATATGAATGGGATCGCGCACGCCGAACTTCCAGGATACAAGAGCCTCAACTTGACGAGAGCTTCAGCGGTGGTCGGGCGCGAAGTTGGGAGTGGCCGCACGCCCTTCCTTGTGTTACGGGCAAGCTAAAGCGTGCCCCACCCACGACACGCAAGGCATTGGTGGGGCACGCTTTAGCTTGCCCGTTACTTACCAGCACAGTGGGATCCGAAACCGCCGTGCGGCGAGCTATCATAGTTAGTCCTCGCGGGGTGCGGAACCGGCACCCCCCGGCGGAAGTCATCCAACCACCATATGACCAACCAAGAGTTTTCCGTGGAACGGGACCGGCTGCTGGCGGCGCACGAGCGGCTGATCGAGCGCCGCAACGAGCGGTTGCCCGAATCGAACGGATGGTTTCAACGTTACCGGTACCCCGTGCTGACGGCGGCTCACACCCCGGTGTTCTGGCGCTATGACCTGGATGCGGCGTCCAATCCGTTTCTGATGGAGCGTCTCGGCATCAACGCGGCGTTCAATGTCGGAGCCATGGAGTGGCGCGGCGGCGTCGTTTTGATGGCGCGGGTGGAAGGCGTGGACCGCAAGTCGTTCTTCGCCGTTGCCGAGAGCGCCAACGGCATCGATGGCTTCCGTTTCTGGGATTATCCCGTGGTGATGCCCGAAACGTCCGAGCCGGAGACCAACGTCTACGACATGCGGCTGACCGCGCACGAAGACGGCTGGATCTACGGCCTGTTTTGCGCCGAGCGCAAGGATCCGTCGGCGCCTCCCGGCGACCTGTCTTCCGCCCTTGCCCAGTGCGGCATCGCGCGCACGCACGATCTGAAGGCCTGGGAGCGGCTGGACGATCTGCGGACCTCGTCGGCGCAGCAGCGAAACTGCGTGCTGCACCCCGAATTCGTCGATGGCAAGTACGCGTTCTACACTCGCCCGCAGGACAGTTTCATCGAAGCCGGACGCGGCGGCGGCATCGGCTGGGGACTGGCATCGAACATGGAGCACGCCGCGATCGACAAAGAAACGATCCTCGACCAGCGCGAATATCACACTATCACGGAAGTCAAGAACGGGCTCGGCCCGGCCCCGATCAAGACGGAGCATGGCTGGCTGCACCTGGCGCACGGCGTGCGCAACACCGCGGCCGGTCTGCGCTATGTCCTTTACTGTTTCCTCTGCGATCTGAAGGTTCCGTATAAAGTGATTGCCAAGCCAGGCGGTTACTTCCTGGCGCCCGAGGGCGAAGAGCGGGTCGGCGACGTATCGAATGTGGCTTTCTCGAATGGCTGGGTCCGCCGCGGCGACGAGGTTCTGATTTACTACGGCGCATCGGACACACGCACCTACGTTGTCGCGACCACCGTTGGCCGCCTGCTCGACTACGTGCTGAACACCCCGCCCGACCCGCTGCGGAGCGCCGCCTGCGTCCGCCAGCGCATCGCGCTGATCGAGAAGAACCAGCGGCTGCTCAAACCGTAAGCGGTTCGCCGAAGATGACAATGACTCCCGAAAACAGGAAGGCTTGGGCCGCGCGGATAGAGAAAGAGTTGCTGGGCAACATCCTTCCGTTCTGGATGCGCCACACTGTCGATCGGGAAAACGGCGGCTTTTACGGCACCGTCGACTGCGATCTCCGCGTCGAG
>Ga0209415_10016425_pt1 | contig 11895 bp, 13 predicted proteins | sample PeaSoiSIISIP2007_FD_187696 | JGI IMG/M metagenome (GOLD analysis project Ga0209415, IMG submission 187696) | Peat soil microbial communities from Weissenstadt, Germany - SII-SIP-2007 (SPAdes) (version 2) | ecosystem: Environmental > Terrestrial > Soil > Wetlands > Peat | place: Germany... | reverse complement strand
CAAGCCAAGCGCAAAGTCATCATTGACCAGGACTGCGCCGGGCCCGGCGGCACCGACATGCAGGCCGTTCTCACGCTCATCAATTCGCCAGACACCGAAGTGCTTGGTATCACTGTCCTTACCGGCGACGCCTGGCGCGACGAAGAAGTTCAGCACACCCTGCGCCTGCTCGAAATCATCGGCCGCACCGACATCCCAGTCGTCCCCGGCGCCGTCTTTCCCCTCGTCAATTCCAAGGAATACATCGCCAAGTGGGAAACGCTCTACGGAAAGCTTGTGTACCAAGGCGCATGGAATTTCGCCAGGGGTTATGCCGTTCATGGCCCCTACGAAATTCCCCCAATGCCCGAAGGCGCTCCAACAATTAAAGCCTCCACTGAAGACGCAGCGCACTTCATGGTGCGCATGGTTCATCAATATCCCCACGAAGTCACCGTCTACGCCGCAGGCCCCATGACCGACCTCGCCTTGGCCATCGCTCTCGACCCGCATTTCTCCGAGCTCACCAAGGAACTGATTGTCATGGGCGGCAGCATTAATCCGACTACCGACGATCCCGAGTTCAACCTAACTCCGCGCCACGAATTTAATTTCTGGATGGATCCGGAAGCTTCCCACGCCGTCCTGCATGCCCACTGGCCTCGCCTGGTCCTCACCACTGTGGACATTTCCGTTAAAACGCGCATGGAAAAGAGCCTGATCGCGGAGGTCGCCAAAAGCCCAACTCCCGCCGCGCAGTATGTCGCAAAATATGCGGAAGCCAACTATCTCTGGGATGAACTCGCCGCCGTCGCCTGGCTCGATCCGAGCTTCATCACCAAATGGCAAAAACTATACATCGACGTGGATCTCGATCATGGCGCTTCCTACGGCGAAACCCTGGCATGGGCCCCCGGACAGCAGCCTGGAATGGGCGAGATCCTCATCGACGTTCAAAAGGATCTCGATAAGGAAAAATTCTATAAAGAATACGTGGAACTGCTGACCCGCCCGACGCCGCAAGCTCATTTTGCCGCCGGCAAGAAGGATTGAAAGTCGACATGTGGACGTGGGACAGGCATTCCTGCCTGTTCCCCTTTTCGCGTCGCACGCTCACGCCATAGAAGCGGAAACTCACATAGCAAAGAATCGTTTAACCCGCTTGATTGAGCCACGCGTTTCCTCGACAATTAAAGGTCATAACCAGACCATTTTCCCCGCTTGCGCGCCGCTGTAGCGCCCGGTGGAGAAGCGAGAAAGATGTCCACGCAAGCAAACCAGGTTAAACGCTTTGTCGCCTACTTCTCGATGGAGATTGCCCTCGAAAACGCCATGCCGAGCTACAGCGGTGGCCTCGGCGTGCTCGCTGGAGACACCATCCGCGCCGCCGCCGACCTTCGCCTGCCCATGGTGGCTACGTCTCTTCTCTATCGCAGAGGATTTTTTTCACAGCATCTTTCCGAGGACGGCACGCAAACCGAAGAGCCTGTCGTTTGGAATGTCGAAGACTTCCTGAAGGAAGAGACCGCGCGAGTCACCGTGCCTTTGGAGAACCGCCGCGTCGAGCTTCGCTGCTGGCGTTATGACGTTAAGGGGGTGCGCGGCTTCGTTGTCCCGGTTTATTTTCTCGACGCCGACCTTCCCTCCAACGCCGAATGGGACCGTAACCTCACCGGCGGCCTCTACGGCGGCGATTCTTACTATCGTTTGTGCCAGGAAGTTTTGCTCGGGGTCGGCGGCGTGCGCATGCTCCGAGCGCTCGGATACGAAGATCTAACACGCTATCACATGAATGAGGGCCATGCCGCGTTACTCTCTCTCGAATTGCTCGGCGCGGAAGCCACTAAAGCGGGCCGCACGGCTATCAACGGCGATGACATCGAAAAAGTCCGCGCCAAGTGCATGTTCACCACGCACACGCCGGTTCCCGCCGGCCATGACCGCTTTCCCATCGAATACCTCACTCGCGTTTTCCCTCAGCAAAGCAAATTCTTCGATCTCAAAGATGCGGCGGTTGCCGATCTTGTGAAGCGTTCTCTCCAAACCGAGCAGAACTATCCGGATCTGCAGGAAGCTGCCGCTCGCGGCGCCCACCTGAACATGACCTACCTGGCGCTGAGCCTCAGCACCTATGTCAATGGGGTTGCTAAGCAGCATGGCGTCACCTCCCGCCAAATGTTTCCCGAAGTTCCGATCGAGGCCATCACCAACGGCGTGCACGCGGGGACGTGGACTTCGCCTCCGTTTCAGCAGCTTTTTGACCGTCAGATCGCCCAGTGGCGCGAAGACAACTACAGCCTTCGCAGCGCGCTCGGACTGCCTCCCGAGGAAGTCTGGTCGGCGCATCTCATCGCCAAACACGAATTGTTGGAAGCCGTGCGCGAAAAGACCGGTCTAAGTCTCGACGAAGAAGTGTTTACGATCGGTTTTGCCCGCCGCGCGACAGGGTACAAGCGCGCGGACTTGATTCTTTCTGACTTGGACCGCCTTCGCCAGATTGCAAAGAACGCTGGACATTTCCAAATTATTTATGCCGGCAAAGCGCACCCCAACGACGGCGGAGGCAAGGACATCATCCGGCGCATTTTTCACGCGAAAAAAGCGCTACGCAAAGCTGTTCCCGTCGTTTTCCTCGACGAGTACAACCTCGACCTCGGCGGAAAAATCACTTCCGGAGTCGATCTGTGGCTCAACACGCCGCAGTTTCCTCTCGAAGCTTCCGGCACCAGCGGCATGAAAGCCGCGCTCAACGGCGTTCCTAGCCTCAGCATTCTGGACGGCTGGTGGGTCGAAGGGCACATCGAGGGCGTCACCGGCTGGTCCATCGGCGAACCGCGCCGCACCATGGATGTCACGGACATCGCCACGGACAACGCCAAGGAAGCCGAATCGCTTTACTCGAAATTAGAAAACGTGATTCTCCCCATGTTCTACAAAGACCCGCATCTCTATATCCAGGTCATGCAGCACGCCATCGCTATCAATGGCTCGTTCTTCAACACCCAGCGCATGGTCCAACAATACATCACCGACGCCTATCTGAGGTAAGCATCTGCACGTGGGCAAATTAGCCCGCGAAAGAACGGGAAGTAATTCGAAACGCAGAATTCTTATTGTTCAGCAGGCTTCGGAATTTGCTTATCACCGCGCAGTTCTTTCGCCATGTCCAAAATATTCCGCTTCGCAAAATAATCAAAGAAGTTCCAGCTTCCATACTTCTGCTTCAATCCCGGCATGACGGCGTTTACCAAAGCATCGCCCATCAAGCCGTCTTGCACCGGTTGAGCCATCATCGCCCGCAGGTCGTTGATGTATCCCGCGAATTCCTGAACGTCCGCGGCATTCCCAACATCTCCGTGCCCGGGGATAAATGTGCCTTTGGGTACTTCCGCGGCCAGCTTGGCATCGGTCGCGGACCACTTGTCCGTCGTCCCATCAATCAGATTTGGCAGCGTCTTCCTCCAAAAAAGATCTCCGCAAAAAACCACCTGGGCGTCTGGAACGAAAACCACGGAGTCTCCGCCGGTGTGCCCCGGGAAATAGCGCACCACGATTCGCCTCGAGCCTAAAAACAATTCGATAGTGGAATCGTAGACAAGGTTCGGCGCGACGAGTCCTTCCACCATAGCTTTTTGTTCCGGTTTGATGTCCTTCCCGAAAAATTTCAGGTTTTCGGTGTGAATCCACCCGCGAAGATTCCTGTGCCCGATAACCACCGCGCCCGTTTCCGCAAACACGCCGTTTCCGGCCACGTGATCGAGGTGGTAGTGCGTGTTGACCACGAACTTGACGGGGAGCTTGGTGAGCTTCTGAATTTCCGCGAGCAATTGCTTCGCGGCCGCAGCGTCCTGGAAAGTGTCTATGACGGCGACGCCATCGTCGCCGATGACAAAACCTGAGTCGGAGCCAGCGGAACTTTTTGGTTTGGCTATGGCGGCGAAAACGTTGTTGCCCAGAGGCTTGATGGTGAAGAGCAGGGAATCGGTGGATGCTTCCTGCGCGCGCGACGCGCACACAAGAACAAGCAGAAGGAACGAAACGATGATTGTTTTGCGCATGGTCCGGTATGGTATCGCGGGCGCGGAAAAAACTAAAGAATTACGCAGAGGGCACCGAGAAGAAGTCAGCTTAGGCGGTTTTTGTAAACGGCCATGCCCACGGCCGCATCCATGCCGATTTTCTCGAGAGCGTTAATTTCACCACGGGATTTTATGCCGCCTGCGGCGATGATGGGGTGATGCGTGGCGTGGCGGAGAGTTGTAAACCATTCAAGGCGCGCGCCTTGCATGGTGCCTTCGCGGTCCACATCGGTGCAGAGAAAAGCGGCGCAGTAGGGTTCGAGCGCGGACATCTGCTCTTCGGGGTGAAGAGCGAGCTTGCGGCGCCAGCCATCCACGACGATGCGGCCTTTGGCAGTATCAAGAGCGATGACGACGCGCTCTTTACCGACCTTCCGGCGGAGTTGCGCGAGAAAGCGATTGTTGGGCTTTCCGTTGTGGAAGGCAGCGCTGCCGAGGATGACTTGCTCGACGCCACAATCGAGCAGCTCCTTTGCGCGGGCCGCGGTGCGGATGCCGCCTCCGGCGCGGACACGCTGTCCGAAGGATTTTAATGCTTTCCCGGATAGCGCCTTCACCAGCGCATTGTTATCGCCTTTGTGCATGGCAGCATCGAGATCGATCACGTGAAGCCAGGGATATTTGCGGAATTTTTCCAAGAGGCCGAAGACGTCCGCGATGGCAAGTTCGCGTTTCCGTCCGTGGACTAGCTGGACGGCTTGGCCGCCTTGCAAATCAATACAGGGAATCAGCATTGGGGGAGCGCCTGGATCGATTTGGGCGAACGGTGGACGGCAAGCCGGCGAGCGAGGGCACGATGAATCGTGCCCCTACAATTGGAGGGGAACGTCGCGGTTAGCATGGCAGGCGGACCTCGATGTTGCGCGCGGCCAGAAATTGTTTGAGTTCGCGGATGGATTGTACCTCGTCATGAAAAATAGAAGCAGCCAGCGCGGCGTCGGCTGCGCCTTCGGAGAAAATCTCCGCAAAATGTTCCGGAAGCTTGGCACCTCCAGAAGCGATGACAGGAACCGAGACGGCACGCGAAATCGCAGCGGTGAGAGGAGTGTCGAAGCCGATTTGCGTTCCGTCGCGGTCTACGGAAGTTAGCAGGATTTCTCCCGCGCCGAGCTCGACGCCTTCTCGCGCCCAGGCAAGCGCGTCGCGATTTGCAGAGTCGCGACCGCCGCGCACCATGACGTCCCAGTGATCGCCCGCGAGTTTTGCATCAATCGCCAGCACGACGGCTTGCGCTCCGAATTCGCGAGAAAGCTCGGAGATAAGTTCAGGCCGTTCGACTGCGGCGGTGTTTACCGTGACTTTGTCGGCGCCAGCCCGAACCACCGAGCGCGCGTCATCGAGCGTGCGAATGCCGCCGCCAGCGGTCAGCGGAATCGCGAGCTCCGCCGCGACGCGGCGAATCGTTTCGAGAAATGTGGGACGCCGGTCGCGCGAAGCGGCGATATCCAGCACCACCAGTTCGTCCGCGCCTTCCGCGTTGTAGCGAGCCGCGAGGGTAACGGGATCGCCTGCGTCGCGCAACCCTACGAAATTCACGCCTTTGACGACGCGAGCGCCGTCCGTGTCGAGGCAGGGAATGATCCGGTGCGCCAGGCTCATGTACAGAGCCCCAGAAAGTTCTGCAGCAGTTGAGCGCCAGCCTCGCCGCTCTTCTCCGGATGGAATTGCACGCCAAAAATATTTTTCCTTTCGATGACAGCGGCGAAATTCTGGCCATGGTTGCAGAGCGCAACAGTTTCGCCGTTAGCGCCGGTGGCGGCGAAGGAGTGCGCGAAATAAAAATACGCATCGGCGGAAATCCCCTCAAGAAGACGCGACGAGCGAGTGAGCTTGAGTTGATTCCACCCCATGTGAGGAAGTTTGACGGTCGGGGGAAGAGAACAAACGGAGCCGGAAAGAAGATGCAGCCCAGCAAGTTCGGGAGCTTCTTCGCTGGTTTCATACAGTGCTTGCAAACCGAGGCAAACACCTAGAAAGGGAACACCGCGCTGGATGGCGCCGAGTAGAGGCGCACGCAATGCCCGCTCGTCGAGCGCGTGGATGAGCGCCGCGTAATGACCTACTCCAGGAAGCAGCAGCGCATCCGCTTTCGCAATGCATTCCGGTGAACTGGAGCGCTGGCTCGTAGCGCCCAGACGTTGCAACGCGCGCTCGACACTTGTGACATTTCCCGCGCCGTAATCGATCAGCGTGACGATCATAAGAGCCCTTTGGTGCTCGGCAGCACGCTGCGAAGCCGCTTATCGTGAGAGACGGCGAAACGCAGCGCGCGTGCGAACGCTTTAAACATGGCTTCCACTTGATGATGGGGCGAGCGGCCATAAAGCGCGCGCAAATGGACGTTGGCGCGCGCCGCTTGCGCGAAACCCTGGAAAAAATCCTCAGTAAGCTCCGTTTGAAAATCGCCGACGCGCTTCGCGGAGATCTTCGCGTTCACCACGCAATAGGGGCGTCCGCCCAGATCGACCGCCGCGGCGGCAAGCGTCTCGTCCATCGGCATCAAAAAATATCCCGCGCGCAGAATGCCCCGTTTTGAACCCAGAGCCTTCACGACAGCTTCTCCGAGCGCGATGCCCACATCTTCCACGGTGTGGTGCTGATCGACGTCCAGATCCCCCTTCGCTGTGATTTCCAGATCGAAGGCGCCATGCCGCGCAACGAGATCCAGCATGTGGTCGAAAAAGCGAATGCCCGTTGTGACGCTCGACTTTCCCCGCCCGTCGAGATTCATCTTCAATCGGATATCCGTCTCGTTCGTTTTGCGATGGATGTTGGCGGTCCGAGGCATGTGTTTACCTGTGACGCTTGATGAGTTTCAGCAAGCGTTCCATTTCTTTTTGTGTGCCGATCGTGACGCGCACCAGTCCGGCACCGATATCTTTCGAGCGATCGCGCAGCAAAACTCCTTCTGTTTGCAGTTTCCGACACATTTCCGAAGCGCGAGGGCCGAAATCAGCCAGGAGGAAATTTCCCGCGCTCGAATAAGTCTTCACACTCAGCTTGTGAAGCTCCTTTTCGAACCAGCCCCTCGTTCGCAGTATGTTTTTTACATAGAGCTTCATCGTTCTGGAATCGCCGACGGCCGCTTCCGCTGCCGCCAGCGCAGCTACGTTGACGGGGAAGGGCGCCGTCGCACGCCGTAGGATCGCGAGCGATTCCGCACATCCGATGGCCGCGCCGAGACGAAGCCCCGCAAGCCCCGTGGCTTTGGAAAAAGTGCGCGCAACGAACAGTTGCGGGTACTCGTTGATCCATGGAATGACCGTGAGCCCCGAAAACTCCACGTAAGCTTCATCGACAACCACCGCGGTGTGAGTCGCGGCTTTCAAAATCGTTTCGATCGCCTCTTTTTGCAGCAGTGTCCCAGTGGGATTGTTGGGATTACAGAGAAACAGGACGCGCGGGCGCAGACTGAGCGCCTGGACAACTCCTTCGAGCGGGAATTCCATGGCGACACCGTACCGCTGGACTTCGATTTTCGCCCCCGCCACCTCTCCCCAGTAGCGGTACATCGGGAACGTCGGCTCGCAGATAACGACGCTGCTTCCCGCGTCGACAAAGGCGTCAAAAAAAAGCCGCAGCGCGTCGTCGCCGCCGTTCGTCAGAAGAAGTTCTTCTGGCGCCACTTGGAAATGACGCGCTAGACGCCGCGTGCCACGATCATACTCTGGATACATCGAGAGAAGCTTCGGCGTGAGTTTCGCCAAGGCCCGTTGAACAGCGGGCGAACAGCCGGCGGTGTTTTCGTTGAAATCGAGACGGAGTTTGTCGGCTCGGCCTTCACCAGGCGGTTCGTAAGTGCGGCGATCAAGAATTGCTTGTCGAACGTGAAGTTGCGGCTTCATCGGCGGATCCTCACGGCGTTACGGTGTGCCAGCAGGCCTTCGGATTCTGCCAGAGATTCGGCGGCGTCCGCGAGGCGCACGAAACCTTTTTTCGAGATGGTCTGCACGCTGATGCATTTTACGAAGTCCGCACCGGAAAGGCCGCCGCGCTTGCGTGCCCATCCCCCGGTAGGCAGAACATGATTGCTGCCGGAAACGTAGTCGCCGAAAGGCTGTGCTCCCCAGGGGCCGAGGAAAATCGTTCCAGCGGCGGTGATTTTTTTGAGAAGTGCCGCGGAATTGCTGGGAAGGCTGAGATGTTCCGGGGCGAAGCGGTTGCAAAAATCACAGGCTGCGTAGATCGAAGGCGCAAGCAAGATTGCGCCGGTCTTGCGCATCGATGCGTGAGCCGGATTGTTTACCGGGAGATTCGCTAGTTGTGCTATGACTTCCTGCTGGACGGAGCGCGCAAGCTTCATCGAGGGCGTCACCAGAAAACTGCCTGCATCCGCGGCGTGTTCGCCCTGCGCGAGTAGATCAGCCGCGATCCATTTCGGATTGCCATGTGTCGCAAGAACGACCGCTTCGGTCGGGCCAGCAGGCAGGTCAATCGCACAGTCGCCGCTGATCAACTGTTTGGCGGCGGTGACGAAACGATTGCCGGGGCCGCAAATCTTTTCAACGCGCCGGATGGATTTTGTCCCATAAGCGAGCGCGGCAATGGCCTGAGCGCCGCCGATTCGCGAGATTCTCGCGATGCCGAGAAAGTCCGCGGCGGCGAGCAGCGCGTCATTAGGATGGGGGCAAACGACTTCAATCCTCGAAACTCCCGCGATTTGCGCGGGGATGGCGGTCATCAATAGCGTGGAGACGAGAGCAAAATTGCCGCCGGGGATGTAACAACCAATCGATTCGATGGGGGAAACGCGCTGGCGGATTTTCACGCCGGGCTCGATCTCGAGAGTCCATGGGCGCGGCAATTGTTTTTCTGCCACGCGGCGGATGTTGCGAGCCGCTTGCCGGATCGCGCGGTGAAATTCAGGGCTCGCTTTGAATGCGGCGGCGCGCATTTGTCGCCGTGTGACCCAAATTCCCTCGCGGCGAAGGTCGACGTTGTCGAATTTTGCGGTGTAGGCGAAAAGTGCGGCATCACCTCGTTTGTGCACATCGGCGATGATGCCCGCTGCGACTCGCTCGGCTTCGCCATCGCGTTCATGGCGCGCGCGAAGAAGCTTTGCTTCCGCCGCGGAAGTGAGTTTCCGTATCCACATCAGAGCACGATCTTGTTCAGGGGATATTCGACAATGCCCTGAGCTTTCGCGGCTTTCAGTTTCGGCAAAATTTGCCGCACCACGGCTTCTTCGACAATCGTATTGATCGCCACCCATTCGGGGTCGCTCAACGCCGAAATGGTCGGCTTTTTCAGGGCCGGCAAAACGCCGAGAACAGCGGCGAGATCGTCGCGATGCACGTTCAACAGCAAGCCAACTTTACTAGCCGCCGCGATAGCTCCCTGCAACATGAGAATCAGGTTTTCCGCCTTCTCACGCTTCCACGGTTCGGTAGCCGCAGCGCGATTCATGATGAACACGGTCGCTGATTCCAGCACCGTGTCCACAATCCGAAGCCGATTCGCTCGCAACGAAGAGCCCGTTTCGGTCACTTCCACAATGGCATCCGCAAGCTGCGGAACTTTGACTTCCGTCGCTCCCCAGGAGAACTCCACTCGCGCTTTCACGCCATGGCGCGCGAGATATTTTTCGGTAATCTGCACCACTTCGGTGGCGATCGTTTTACCTTCGAGGTCGCGCACATCGCGCATCGAAGAGTCTTCCGGCACGGCAAGTACCCAGCGCACTCGCGCGAGCCGCTGCTTGGCGTAGACCAACTCCGAAAGCTCGTCTACAGCCGCACCCGTTTCCACAACCCAATCATGCCCTGTGATTCCAGCGTCCAGCGCGCCTGTTTCCACGTAACGCGCCATCTCCTGCGCCCGCACCATCAAGCATTCGATTTCAGGATCATCGATCGTTGGAACGTAGCTGCGCGTGCTGATGGTAATTTTCCAGCCGGCGCGGGCAAAAAGATCCAGCGTCGCGTCTTGCAAGCTGCCTTTTGGAATTCCAAGCTTCAGACAGCTCATGCTTTTTTCTCCTGTTGCTGAGCGCCATAGACTGATTCTGGCGCGAACGTACGCTCCTCGACTATTTCCGCCGCTCCATCCGATGCCAGCGAACGGAAGAAGCAGCTGCGATAGCCTTCATGGCAAACGCCGGGTCCGACTGCTTCTACACGCACGAGCAGTGCGTCGGCGTCGCAATCAACGCGTACCTCACGAACTTTCAGGACATGTCCGCTCGATTCGCCCTTCTTCCAAAGCTTGTTCCGCGAGCGGCTAAAAAAGACCACTTCGCCGGACCGTTGCGTTTCCGCCAGCGAGACCGAGTTCATGAATCCAAGCATAAGCACGTCTCCGTTATGATGGTCTTGAATGATCGCGGGAACCAACCCGCCCGCTTTCTCGAAGTCAATGTTCAGGGATTCCACTTGCCTTCCTCCATAAACCAGCCGCCGAAAACAAAAAACCCGCTGGGGCTTTCTGCGCCAGCGGGCCGATGAGTGCTTTGTGTTGCGAAACTCTATGCACACCTCATCGGGCGCGGCGTATGGCCGTGATGATGATGGTGGTGATGCGCCTGAGAGTTCATTCTAAGAAAATAAAGAAAATGCGCGTTGGTGTCAACAACGGCTTTTTTTGGCCCATCCACGGGCGGCCCGTGCCCGTGGAGTGCGGACTCGCTCGATCCCTTAGGAAGAGGAGCCGAGGCCGCCAGGTACTCCGCACTCCTTCCACAGCTTCTCCCAATTCCACATCCCCCACGCCACCTCGTTGGGCACGGGGAATCCAAGCTGATGCGCGAGCATGCATACCTGCCCGCGATGGTGAGCTTCGTGGGAAAGCATGTAGCACAGCATTTCCGGGCCGACCGGCCAAGGCCGAGCCCAGCCGTCTCTGCGAAACTTTTCAATGCGGCCCCCGCGGCCCCCGAGCGCTTCCGCCAGCATCTCTTCGCAGCGCGCGGCGCTCTCGGCCAATGCGGCACGAGCCTGCCGCGGCGTGCAGTGTGCGCGGCTAAGCTGTTTTGGAACCTTCAGGTGCGGCGCCGTAAGCCTGATCCACTTGGTGCGCACATTGTGAATGTGCGTGAAAATCGCCGCAATATTGCGTACCTTGCCGGGCGGTTTGGCACTCCAAGCAGCGGGGTCAAGACGCTCGATAAGCATGTGGTTCGTGCGATCATTGACGGCAAAAATCTGGGCTGCGGCTTCGCCCAGGCGCGGCTGAACCTGTTTTGAGTCATCCTTTTGTTTGCGCTTGGTCACGGCTCGCTACTCCTCGGCCTATGATACATCCGAGCCGCAGACTAATCGGACGTTGACCCATTACCACCTCTTAAAAGGCTGCAAGTTCTCTTGGTTGGTTGGGACGGAGGCAAAAACGCGAGGGACGGACTAGCTACGCGTGCTGGGACCAGCAGATTTTCCAGCGTTAAAATTCATGCTGAGTTTCAGGTGCACGGCCACCCCGGTTTTGCCGTTTTCCAGCTTTTCCACGCGAACCACCTGTGCCACATATTCGCAGTTCATGGGGTCGTGGGGCGAGGAATACGGGAAGGTGACGAACACACGCATGCCGGGATAGTAGGATTTAAGCCGAGTGGTGAAGTAAATGCCTTCTTTTGAGGCATTTACGCTGATCGGAAGGTCTTCAAAGTGGTCATCTCGCGGCTCGGAAGGCCGCACCCGGACTGGCCGCGCGATTTTGGCTCTGCGGTTGACGCGCTTATCCGAGACTTGTTTTTCGAGCTTTTCCGCCATAGAGACTTCCGCGCTAGAATCTAAGTGTAGCAGGGCTGGCAGCGCGCGGGCCTGAATCGTCAGGCCGCCGCGCTGTATCTGATACCCAGATGGAGCAAGGCGAAGGCCAATTTCGAAGAGGGGCAATCAAAGCT
>Ga0209415_10016423_pt1 | contig 11896 bp, 8 predicted proteins | sample PeaSoiSIISIP2007_FD_187696 | JGI IMG/M metagenome (GOLD analysis project Ga0209415, IMG submission 187696) | Peat soil microbial communities from Weissenstadt, Germany - SII-SIP-2007 (SPAdes) (version 2) | ecosystem: Environmental > Terrestrial > Soil > Wetlands > Peat | place: Germany... | reverse complement strand
ATCGCAAGGCTCAGCAAATCGCCCGAGTCGGCCGAGCCGATTTCCTTGACCGTGTAGAAGAGCGTCTCGGGCGAGAAAGATTGCACCAGCCGCTCGGCCTCGGGCGCCGACAGGATGAGGTCGCGTTTCTGCCGCGCGGGCAGCCCGTAGAGAAACTCGAGCTTGGCCTTGAACGGAAGGCTGAGGAATTCCTCCTCTCGTGTCGAACTCATTACGAGGACGCGCGCTGTGCGCTGCGGTTCTGCATTGCTTTATTTCAGTACCATGCGCGTCGCAGTGGAAGCCAGTAACTCCCGCGACGCGCGTCGTTATCTTGTGATTGCGCTGGCGTGATATAGTTATTTTATTGGTGCTGCGGCTATAGAAATCCTACCCGTAGAAATCTCGCCAGAAACTACGCCAGAAATTCTGCCAGAAGTTCTGCGATGACCTGCTCGCGATGCGGCCTGGACAATCCCGCGGGAATGAAATTCTGCGGCAACTGCGGCGCGCCGATAGTCAGCATATGCGCGAAATGCCGCGCGGAAAATCCACCGCAATTCAAATTCTGTGGGCAGTGTGCCGCCGCGCTTGGCGCGGCGCTGCCCGGCGGCTCAGCGCCTGATGCGCGAGCGGCCGCACCTGCCGCGAACGACGATGCGCTCCCGCCCGAGGGCGAGCGCAAGACCGTCACCGCGCTGTTCGCCGACATCAAGGGTTCGATGGACCTGATGGAAGGGCTCGATCCCGAGGAGGCGCGCGCGATCGTCGATCCGGCACTCAAGCTGATGATGGACGCGGCGCATCGCTACGGCGGCCATATCGTGCAATCGACCGGCGACGGAGTGTTCGCGCTGTTCGGCGCACCGGTCGCGCACGAGGACCATCCGCAGCGCGCGCTTTACGCGGCGCTCAGGATGCAGGAAGAGATGCGGCGCTATGCCGATCGCCTGCGCGCCTCAGGCTGCGCGCCGCTCCAGGTGCGGGTGGGGGTCAACACCGGCGAAGTCGTGGTGCGCTCGATCCACACCGGTGCGCATGCCGAGTACACGCCGATCGGCCATAGCACCGGCCTGGCCGCGCGGATGCAGGCCCTGGCGCCGATTGGCTCGATCGCAGTGACCGAAGCGACCCAGCGGCTGTGCGCGGGCTATTTTGCTCTTCGGCGGCTGGGGCCCGCGCGGGTCAAGGGCGTGAGCGAGCCGCTCGAGGTCTACGAGGTAACGGGGCTGGGCCCATTGCGCACCCGGCTGGAAGCCGCGGCGCGGCGCGGGCTTACGCGGTTCGTGGGACGCGAGCATGAACTGGCGCAGATGCGCCGCGCGCTCGAGCTGGTGCGTGCGGGTCATGGGCAGATGGTCGCCGCGATCGGCGAGGCGGGAGTGGGCAAATCGCGCCTGACCTATGAGTTCAAGGCGGTGGCTGAAAGCGATTGCCTGGTGCTGGAAGCCTATTCGGTCTCGCACGGCAAGGCTTCGGCCTATTTGCCAGTGATCGAAATGCTTCACGGCTACTTCGGAATTGATTTGGCCGACGACGGCCGCAAACGCCGCGAAAGAGTGATCGGCAAACTGCTCGCGCTCGACCAGAGCCTCGAAGATACGCTGCCATACCTCTTCGCGCTGCTCGGTATCCATGAAGGCGAGGATCCGCTTGCGCGGATCGACCTCCAGACACGGCGGCGCCGCACGCAGGAAGCGCTCAAACGGATCGTGCTGCGCGAAAGCCTCAACCAACCGTTGATCGTGGTGTTCGAGGATCTGCATTGGGTTGACGGCGAGACCCAGGCATGGCTGAACCTGCTCGCCGACTCGCTCGCCAACGCGCGGGTCCTGCTGCTGGTCAACTATCGCCCCGAATACCGTCACGAATGGAGCAACCGCAGTTACTATACGCAGTTGCGGCTTGATCCGCTGGGAACTGAGAGCGCGCAAGAGCTTCTCTCGGCGCTGCTCGGTGACGGCGTCGAACTGACGGCGCTCAGACGGATGATCGCGGAACGAACCGACGGCAATCCGTTTTTTATCGAGGAGATCGTGCAGGCGCTGTTCGACGAAGCTGCGCTGGTGCGCGATGGTGCGGTGGTAAAACTCATCCGGCCGCTGGCGGAGATCAAGGTGCCCGCGACCGTGCAGGGAATCCTGACCTCGCGCATCGATCGTCTGCCGGCGGACGAGAAGGATCTACTGCAGACGCTGGCCGTGATGGGCCGGGAATTTTCGCTCGCCCTGGTCAGGAAGGTGGTGCGCAAGGCGGACGATGAGTTGGAGCGGATGCTTTCCGATTTGCAACTCGGCGAGTTCATTTACGAACAGCCGGCGCTGCCCGAAGCCGAGTACATCTTCAAGCACGCGCTGACGCTGGAAGTCGCCTACGACACGCTGTTAATGGGGCGGCGCAAGCAGCTTCACGAACAGGCCGCCGCGGCCATCGAAGCGCTCTACTCCGAGCGGCTCGACGATCACTTGAACCGGCTGGCGCGCCACTACAGTCAGAGCGGAAACGCACGCAAGGCCGTGAAATATCTTAACCTGGCTGGGCGACAGGCCGCCGGGCGCCTGGCCTACGATGAGGCAATCGGTCACTTCACGGGTGCGCTCGAACTGCTCAAGAGCCTGCCGGATGACTCGGAGCGCGACCGCCAGGAACTGGCGTTGCTAACCGACCTGGGCCCTTATTTGATTGCGCTGAAGGGACCGGCTGCTGAAGAGGTCGCGCTGATTTTCGCCCGCGCCAGAAGCTTATGCGAGAAGTTTGGCGAGGACGTGCAACTTTTCTGGGTAACTTACGCCTTGCAGTTCTTCCATCTGCTGAGATTGGAGTTGGAGACGGCGCGCGAGCTCGGAGAGCGGCAAATCGAGCTGGCCGAGCGCTCGCAGAATCCCACGATGCTCATGGCGGCGTACTCCGCGATGGCCGAAGCGTTGTCTGACTTGGGCGAGTTCGGTGCGGCACGCGATCTCTGCGCGAAGGGAATCGCTCTTGACTTTGTTCCAACGACGTCTGCGTTTTCAGAAATCGGAGAGCCTCGGACGATGCTTTTGGCGCACTCGTCACGCGACCTCTTCATCCTCGGCTATCCTGCTCAGGCACTGGCGCGAAGCCTCGAGGCGCTCTCCGGGGCCCGCCAATTGGGACCGCATTCGTTGGCCTTCGCGCTGAACCTGGCCGCTGAGGTTCATCGCTGTCTCGGCGACGAACCAAAGGCGCGGGAGTTGACCGAGGCGTTGGCCTCGCTTGCCAGTGAGCGTGGATTTCTATTGTGGTCGGCCCAAGCCGTCTTCCTGAGGGCAGAGGGGCTGGTGGCCGAGGGACAGGTCGCGGAAGGAATCGTCGAGATGCGGCGCGGCGCAGCGTTGGTTGAGATGACCGGCGCGGTCGCGGGCATCTGGAAACTGTCGCTCGCGGAAGCATATGCGAAGCTCGGCCGCCCGGAGGAAGGACTCGCCGCGATTGCCGAAGCGCTCGAGCTGATGGAGAAAACCGGACTCCGAGTTTTCGAGGCGGAGCTCTATCGAGTCAAAGGCGAGTTGGTCCTGCTTAAGGCTCGTGGAGCGGTCAAGCTGGCTAAGAGTGCCTTGCGCCAGGCGGTGACGAGCGCACGGCGCCAGCACGCGAAATCATGGGAGCTGCGCGCGGTAACGTGTCTCGCGCGGTTGCTGAAGGCGCAGGGCAAGCATGACGAGGCGCGCGCAATGCTTGGCGAGATCTACGGCTGGTTCACCGAGGGCTTTGACACCGCCGACTTGAAGAGCGCCCGGGCGCTGCTCGACGAGCTGGGCGGCTAAGTGTACCGGTGTAGCCGCTCGCTTTATGCACGCGCCGGCCGCACCAAAGCTGCGTAGCCTCCTTTTATGCCCTCGCCCCCTTTGGGGGAGAGGGTAGGGTGAGGGGGCATAAGGAAGAGGAAGTATTGCAAGGGGCCAAAGTTCCGGGACAGGCGGTATGAAGCGGGCCGGTAAAAAAAATGTCGCGCTCACGATCGCGGGCAGCGATCCAAGCGGCGGCGCTGGAATCCAGGCTGACCTCAAGACCTTCGCCGCGCTCGGCGTATACGGCTACTCGGCAATCACTTCGGTCATCGCGCAGAACAGTTCGACCGTCAATCGCGTCGCCCCGGTAGATGCCGCGATGGTCAGGGCACAGATCGAAACGCTCGCCGCCGAGCGCCGCCCCGATGCGCTCAAGACCGGTGCGCTCGGTACCGCGAAAATCGTCGCGGCGGTCGCGGAGGCGATCGCCCGTCTCGATTTGCCCGCGCCGGTGGTCGACCCGGTGCTGATTTCGAGCGCCGGCGCGCGGTTGCTCGACCGCGCCGGCGAACGCGCGATGATCGAACGCCTGCTGCCGCTCGCGCGAATCGTCACGCCCAATCTCGCCGAGGCGCGGGCGCTTAGCGGCGTCGACGGTGCGAGCCCGGCGGCGATTCGCGCGATGGCGCGCGCGCTCGGCAAGGCGGGGGCGCGCGCCGTGTTGATCAAGGGCGGGCATCCAGGTTCGTCCGCCGAAGCGCTCGCGCAATCCATTGACCTGCTTTACGACGGCCGCGAGTTCGTCGAATTGCGCGCGGCGCGTATCTCTGGCGGCGGCGCGCATGGTCTCGGCTGCGCGCTGTCGGCGGCGATCGCGGCCTATCTCGCGCTGGGGATGGATCTCAGTGGCGCCGTGCGCAGAGCCAAGCGCTACGTGACGGCGGCGCTGCGCGCGAGCTTCAAGCTCGGCGCGGGCCGCGCCGTGCTCGATCATTTCGCGCGCAGGTGAGAATCCTGCTCGCCGCCGCAGCGCGAAGCTGTGGGCGGCGCTTGGGCGGCGCGCGCCGCGCGTGCTACGTTCGCCCGGAGCAGGAGGCCCGGAGAAGGAGGCCCGGAGAAGGAGGCCCGGAGAAGGAGGAACGACATGTTGTTCGTGATCATCGGCCACGATGGACCCAACGGCGCCGCGCTCAGGCCCACGGTCCGTCCGCGCCATCTCGCTTATGTGGGGCCCGTCGCCAAGAGCGGCAAGATGCTGATCGGCGGCCCGTTCACCGACGGCAGCGGCAGCCTGATCATCGTCGACATGGAGAGCGAGGCGGCGGCGCTCGAGTTCGCGAACAACGATCCGTACGCCCGCGAGGGCGTCTTCGGGCGGGTCGAGGTGAAGCCGTTCCGCAAGGTGTTGCCCGAATAGCCGGGTGGTGATGAGGAATGGCTGGCGCGCTCTCAGGACTTAAGGTCGTCGAACTGGGTGAGATGGTCTCCGCGCCCTACGCGGCCAAGCTGATGGCTGACATGGGCGCCGAGGTGATCAAGATCGAACGGCCGGGCGCCGGCGACGGCGCGCGCTCGCGCGGCCCGTTTCCCGGTGGCGCGACGCATCCCGAGAAAAGCGGTCTCTATCTCTATCTTAATACCAACAAGCTCGGCGTTACGCTCGATGTGTCGCGTCCCGAGGGCTTCGAGCTGCTCGAGCGGCTGGCCGCCGACGCTGACGTTTTGATCCACAACGTCGCGCCGCCGGACATGGATCGTATCGGGCTTAGCTTCGAGCGCCTGCGCAGCCGCAACCCGCGCCTGGTGATGACGTCGATTTCGCCGTGGGGACTGAGCGGTCCCAAGCGCGAGTGGCGCGCAGAGGATTTGACGCTGTGGAGCGCAAGCGGGATTTGCTACGTCAACGGCGGCGGCCACGAGCATCCCGAAATGCCGCCGCTCAAGGCCTTCGGGCAGCAGGCCGGCTTCCAGGGCGGAGTGCATGCGGCGGTGGCGACGATGGGCGCGGTGTTCGCACAAGTGCGCGACGGCGAGGGTCAGCACGTCGAGGTTTCGATTTACGAATCGTTGGCCGCGCAGATGGAGCTGTTCTTCGAGTTCTGGCCGTATATGGGAATGGTCGCCTCGCGGCTGGGGCAGAAGCCGATCCAGCCGCTGGAAGTGATGGAATGCCGCGACGGTTATATTTTCGTCTGCTGCGTCGAGGAGCATCAGTGGCGTAATTTCGTCGAGCTGATGGGCAATCCGGAGTGGGCGGCCGAAGAACTTTTCGCCGACCGGCTCAAACGCGGCGTCAACTGGGACGCGCTCAAGGTTTTTCTGGAGGACTGGATAAAGCAACAGAGTGCGCTCGACCTCTATAAGAAAGCCCAGGCGCGGCGCATCCCGTTCGCGCCCGTCTCGACCATGGGCGACCTGCTCAGTTCCGATCATTTGAAAAAGCGCGGCTTCTTCGTCGACATAACGCATCCGGTGGCAGGCACGCATAAGTATCCCGGCGCGCCGCTCAAGTACGGTCGCACGCCGTGGGAGATTCGCCGGCCGGCGCCGACGCTGGGGCAGCATAACGAGGAGATTTTCGGCGCGCGCCTGGGATTGAAGCCGGCGCGTATCGAGGAGTTGCGGCGTACGGGGGCGATCTGAGCGCGCCGCGTCGCGCGGGCGCAGACGAAGCGAAAGCCGGTAGGCCGAGAGTAAATATAAAGACGATGGCGAAGCTTCCACTTGAAGGCGTGAGAATCGCCGACTTCACCTGGGTATGGGCCGGGCCGTACTGCACGCTCCAGCTCGCTCATCTCGGCGCCGACGTAATTCGCATCGAGACCCGCACGCGGCCGTGCGTGACGCGGTTGCTGCCGCCGTGGCCCGAGGCCAAGCCCGGCATCAATCGCTCCGGGTACTTCAACCAGTACAACCAGGGCAAGCGCTCGTTGAGTCTGAACTACGCGAAGCCAGGCGCGCTCGAAGTCGCGCATCGGCTGGTCGAGGCGAGCGACATCGTCACCAACAATTTCGCGGCCGGCGTGATGGAAAGGCTGGGGCTGGGTTACGAGGCGCTGCGCAAGGTCAAACCCGATCTCATCATGATTTCGCTCTCGGGCTACGGCGACACGGGGCCGTTCCACGAATACGTCGCCTACGGGCCGGCGCAGGTGCCGCTCTCGGGATTTTCCTCGCTCACCGGCTACCAGGGATGGCCGCCGATGCATACCGGCTTCAGCTACGCCGACCCCAACGCCGGCGTGCACGGCGCGTTCGCGCTTCTGGCCGCGCTCTACCATCGCAAAAAAACCGGCGAAGGCCAGTACATCGACATGAGCCAGTGGGAGTGCGCGATGGGGCTGCTGCCCGAAGGCATCATGGAGTACACGATGAATGGGCGCGAGCTAGCGCGCGACGGAAATCGCGATCCGCTGAGCGCGCCTCACGGTATCTTCCCGTCCCAGGATCGATTCGAGAACACCGGCGTCATGATCGACATGTGGGTGTCGATCGTAGCGGCCGACGACGCGGAGTTCGGCCGGCTGGCGGGCGCGATCGGGCGGCCCGAGCTGGCGCGCGATCCGCGCTTCGCCACCGCCGCCGCGCGCAAGCGCAACGAGGACGAACTCGAGGCCGCGATCGTCGCGTGGACCTCGCAGCGCAGCGCCGCCGAGGCGGAACAAATCCTCCAGGCGGCGGGCGTGGCGGCCGCGGTATGCGCGCCCAACAAGTTCGTCTCGGAGGATGCTCATCTGAAAGAGCGCGGCTACTGGGTTTACCTCGACCATCCGGAGGTCGGCGTGCAGCAGCATTGCGGAATCCCGTGGCGGATGAGCCGCACCGACGGCAAGGTCCGCGCGCCGGCGCCGCTTATCGGACAGCATACCGACGAGGTGCTAACGCAGGTGCTAGGTTATAGCGCGGATGAGGTCGCGCGGCTGCGCGAGGCCGGCGCGTTGGAATAGCGATTTCGGCAATACGGTTACGCACCCGTGCGCGAACCGTCGCGGAGGAGCCATGAGGCAATTTAAAGTATTACTTGACAATCTGGCTTTCGGCGAAGGGCCGCGATGGCATGACGGCAGGCTCTACTACTCCGACATGCACGCGCATACGGTGAACGCGGTCGATCTGCAGGGCCGCAACACGGTGGTCGCGGAAGTCGCGGCGTGGCCCTCGGGCCTGGGATGGCTTCCGGACGGGCGGATGCTGGTGGTCTCGATGACCGACCGCAAGCTGCTGCGCCAGGAGGGCAGTGGACTCAAGCTGCATGCCGACCTCAGCGCGCTAGCGTCGTATCATTGCAACGACATGGTCGTCGACAGCCGCGGGCGCGCCTACGTCGGCAACTTCGGCTACGATATCATCGCGGGCGCGTCGCAGAAGCCGGCCGAGCTGGTGATGGTCGAGCCCGGCGGCGCGGCGCGCGTGGTGGCGCGCGACCTTATGTTCCCCAATGGCAGCGTGATCACGTCCGACGGCAAGACGATGGTGGTGGGCGAGTCGATGGGCCATCGGCTGACCGCTTTCGACGTTGCCGCCGACGGTGCGCTGACGAACCGCCGGGTGTGGGCCGAACTGGGTGAGGGCGTGCCCGATGGCATCGCGCTCGATGCCGAGGGCGCGATTTGGGTGGCCTCGCCATTTACTCACGAGCTTTTGCGGGTGAAACAGGGCGGCCAGGTGTCGGAGCGAATCAAGCGCGAGCAGATGCCCATTGCTTGCATGCTCGGTGGTCCCGCGCGCCGCACGCTCTTTTTGCTCACCTCCGAATCGATCGACCCCGACGAATGCCGCGCCAAGCGCAACTCGCGCATCGAGACCACCGAGGTCGAGGTTGCCGGGGCGGGATTGCCGTAATCGGCGGCGGAGCAGGCGAGGAGCGGCGGCGTGGATACGACGAGTCCCAACGGCCGGGCAGAGGTTTTCAAGGACCGGCGCTCGCGCTTCATGGCGGAGATCGGTGCGGCGGCGGCCATTCTGCCGAGCGCGCCGGTCGCGACGCGCTCGAACGACGTCGAGTTCGTCTACCGGCAGGACAATGATTTCTACTATCTGACCGGGTTCGCTGAGCCCGAGTCGGTGGCGCTGTTCGCGCCGGGCCATAAGGACGGCGAGTTCGTGATGTTCGTGCGGCCGCGCGACCGCGAGCGCGAGACCTGGACCGGGCGGCGCGCCGGCATCGAAGGCGCGATGCTCGACTATGGCGCCGACAAGGCCTACGTCATCGACGAACTGGACCACGTGCTGCCGCGCTACCTCGAAGGCGTCGAGCGCGTTTATTACCCGCTGGGCCACAACGAGCGGATGAACGCGCGGGTGCTCGACTTGATGCGCGGGGCGCAGGCGATGCGGCCGCGGACCGGCTCGGGACCGGTGGCGATGCTCGATCCGCGCGAGACAATTCACGAGGCGCGGCTGAAGAAGCGGCCCGAGGAGCTCGACGCGATGCGCCGCGCGGTCGCGATTTCGTGCGAGGCGCACAAGGACGCGATGCGCCGCGCGCGCGGCGGGATGATGGAGTGGGAGATCGAGGCGCTGGTCGACTACGCGTTTCGCTCGCGCGGCGCCGCCGGCCCCAGCTATCCGTCAATCGTTGCCTCGGGCCCGAACGCCGCGACGCTCCACTACATCAACAACGACCGCAAGATGGTAAGCGGCGATTTGTTGCTGATCGACGCGGGATGCGAATACGACTTTTACGCCTCCGACGTGACCCGCACTTTTCCGGTGGGCGCGCGCTTCAACCCCGCGCAGCGCGCGCTATACGCGGTCGTGCTGGAGGCGCAGCGGCGCGGAATCGAATCGATAAAGCCGGGCGTGCTCTTCGACGACGTGCACGAAGCCGCTCTGCGCGTGCTGGTCGAGGGCATGGTCGATCTTGGCCTGATCAAGGGACCGGTCGACGACGCGATCGCGACGGCCTCCTATCGGCGCTACTATATGCATCGCACCAGCCACTGGCTCGGGATGGACGTGCATGACGTGGGGCTGTATCGCGTCGGCGGCGGCTCGCGAGCGCTCGAGCCCTCGATGGTGTTGACGGTCGAGCCGGGAATCTACATTTCGCCCGACGACGAGGGCGCGCCCGAGGAGATGCGTGGCGTGGGCATCCGGATCGAGGACGACGTCCTGGTCACGGCGGAAGGCCACGAAGTGCTGACCGCGGCGATTCCCAAGACGATCGACGACGTCGAGGCGCTGACGGCGCCGTGAGCGGTGAAAGATCAACTCGTGGCGATGCTAGCCCTTGGGCAATCCCAGCACGCGCTCGCCGATGATATTGCGCTGGATCTCGCTCGACCCGGCCGCGATCGTCAGCCCGCGCGACGCTAGCATCCGGTAGAGCCATCGCCCCTCGGCGATCGCGAAGGGCGCGTCGAGCTCGATCTGGCTATAAGCGCCCAGCAGCTCGGTGGCAAAATTGTTGATTGCGAGATTTATCTCGGTGGTCACGACCTTGACGATCGAGCTCTCCGGGCCCGGCGGCAATCCCTTGAGCTGGCGCGTGAGCTGGCGCAGGTTGAGAAGCCGAAGCGCGCTGACCTCGCACGCGAACTGCGCGATCCGTTGGCGAACGTCGTCGTCCTCCCACGCGGCGAGGCCGTTGCGCCGGACCGTCCGGGCCAGCTCGACCAGCTCGCCGATGCTGTTGTCCAGGCCACGGTAGCGCCGCTCGAACATCAGCGAGGTCAGCGCAACCAGCCATCCGTTGTTCTTCTCGCCCACCACGTTCTTCTTCGGCACGCGCACGTCCTCGAAGAAGACTTCGTTGAAACCGGTGTCGCGAGTCATCTGCGTTAGCGGCCGCACCGTGATGCCGGGGCTGTGCATGTCGACCAGCACGTAGCTGATGCCCTTGTGCTTGGGCGCGTCGGGATCGGTGCGCACCAGCAGAAAGCACATGTCCGAATGATGCGCGTCGGAGGTCCAAACCTTTTGCCCATTGATGACGAAGTAGTCGCCGTCCTCGACCGCGCGCGTCTGCAGCGAGGCGAGGTCGGATCCCGCGCCGGGCTCCGAGTAGCCCTGGCACCAGATCTCCTCCCCCGCGAGCATCGGCGGCATATAGCGTTGGCGCTGCTCCTCAGTCCCCCAGAGCATCAGCGTCGGACCGACCAGCCCGATACCCTGGCCGTTGACCAGCTCCGGGCCGCGCGAGCGCTCGAGTTCCTCCTGGTAGATCATCTGTTGCGTGAGCGTGGCGCCGCGCCCGCCGCATTCTTTGGGCCAATGCACCGCGACCCATCCGGCGGCGTGCATCTTCTTGTGCCACGCCACCCGCCGCTCCCATTCCTCGCCGGCCTCGCTGTGCATGAATTCCAGCGAGAAGCGGTTGCGCCGCTCGCTTCGCGGCAGATTCGCGTCAAGCCATGACCGGAGTTCCGCTCGAAAGGCCTCGTCCGCCGCACTCAGCTTGAAATCCATTTCGTTCGAGTTTCTCGCGGGCCGGTTTCGCGCTCAGCCCTTGGGCAGGCCGAGCACGCGCTCGCCGATGATGTTGTGCTGAATTTCGCTGGTGCCGCCGGCGATCGTGTAGGCGCGCGCCCCCAGCATCCGGTAGCTCCACACTCCGCGGCCGACCGCAAAGGGCGCCATGTGCTCGAACTGGCTATACGGCCCCAGCAGCTCCATCGCGAACTTGGCCATCCGCAAATGAAGCTCGCTCGAGCCGAGCTTCATCACCGATCCCTCCGGCCCCGGCGGCCGCCCCTTGAGCCGCCGCGTGATCTGGCGATAGCCGGTGTACTTGAGCGCTTCCGCTTCGCCCGCGAATTGCGCGATCCGCTGGCGCACGGCGGTGTCGTCCCAGGCCGTGCCGGTGCTGCGCGGGATCGATTGCGCCAGGCGCGCGAGCTCGAGCACCTGGTTGGTGTTCATGTTGGAGTCGCCGACGCCGGTGCGCTCGAACATCAGCGTGGTGATCGCGACCTGCCATCCGTGGTTTTTTTCGCCCACGATATTTTTCTTCGGCACGCGCACGTCCTCGAAGAAGACCTCGTTGAAGCCGCGCTCGCCGGTTATCTGTACCAGCGGGCGCACGGTCACGCCGGGACTGTGCATGTCCACCAAAACGTAGCTGATACCCTTGTGCTTGGGTGCGTCGGGATCGGTGCGCACGAGCAGGATGCACATGTCGGCATGATGCGCGTCGGAGGTCCAGACTTTCTGGCCGTTGACGA
>Ga0209415_10016422_pt1 | contig 11896 bp, 9 predicted proteins | sample PeaSoiSIISIP2007_FD_187696 | JGI IMG/M metagenome (GOLD analysis project Ga0209415, IMG submission 187696) | Peat soil microbial communities from Weissenstadt, Germany - SII-SIP-2007 (SPAdes) (version 2) | ecosystem: Environmental > Terrestrial > Soil > Wetlands > Peat | place: Germany... | reverse complement strand
ACCAGCTCGGCCTCCGGCAGCGTGCCGGGCAGCACCGTGAACACGTCGTCGCCCTGGGCCATGGGCGCGCCCACCGCCGACCAGCAGCCCGACATGCCGGTGACGCCGGCGATCACCTCGGTCGGATAGCGCGGCGCGAGCCGCGCATGCAGGTGCATGTAGGAGCCGTAGAACAGCGGGTCGCCCTCGCACAGCACCGCGACCGCACGCCCGCCGTCGAGATGGCCCGCGAGCGCCGCGGCGCAGCCGTCGTAGAACGCCTCGATCCGGCCGCAATAGGCGGGCGTGTGCTTCGCGATCTCGGTCGTCACCGGATAGAACAGCGGCAGCTCGGCGACGCCGGCGCCAAGATGGCTCGCCGCGATGGCGCGGGCATGGCTCGCATGGCCGGCCTTGGCGAAATGCGCCACCACGTCGGCGGCGCGCAACGCGCGGATCGCCTTCAATGTCATCAGCTCGGGATCGCCCGGCCCGACGCCGATGCCGAAAAGCCGCGCCGTCATGGCCCGCTCCGCGCCAAGGCGTTGACGGCGGCGGCCGCCATGGCGCTGCCGCCCATGCGGCCGCGCACGATCAGGAAGGGGATGGCGTGGCGGTCGGCCGCGAGCGCCTCCTTGGCTTCCGCGGCGCCGACGAAGCCGACCGGAATGCCGAGAACCGCGGCCGGCCTCGGGGCGCCGGCGGCGAGGAGATCGAGGAGGCGGAAGAGTGCGGTCGGCGCATTGCCGATGACGGCGACGGCGCCGGCGAGCTGTTCGCCCCACAGGTCGAGCGCGGCGGCCGAGCGGGTGGTGGCGAGCGTGGCGGCCAGCGCCGGCACGCGCGGATCGTGCAGGGTGCAGATCACCGCGTTTTCGGCCGGCAGCCGCGCCCGGGTGATGCCGCTCGCCACCATCTCGGCGTCGCACAGGATCGGCGCGCCGGCCGCCAGCGCGGTGCGTGCCGCCGCGACGAGGCCGTGGCCGAACGCGATGTGGCGCGCCGCCTCGACAAGGCCGCAGGCATGGATCATGCGCACCGCCACCTCGGCCTCCTCGGCGGAAAAGCGCGCGAGATCGGCCTCGCGCCGGATGATGGCAAAGGAGCGCTCATAAATGGCGGCGCCGTCGCGCAGATAGGGCTCAGCCATGGACGGCCCTCGCGATCGGCGCCGCCAAGATGGCCGCGACGATGTCGGCAGGTTCGACATGGCGGCTCGGCGCGGCGCGCGCCGTGCCGTTGTCGATGATGCCGCAGCCGCGTTCGGTGCCGACCACGGTCAGCGCCGCCGCGGCCGGATGGGCGCAGCCCTTCGCGCAGCCGGATATGTGGATGACGCCGCGGCACGCCGCGATGCCGGTTGCGGCGAGCTGCGATGCGATGGCGCGCGCCGGGATCAGCCCCGACGCGCAGGCAGGCGCGCCCGGGCACGCCACGATGCGCCGGCGCGGATCGCCGGCATCGACGATGAAGCCGAGCCGCTCGGCCGCCTGGTGCAGCGTTGCGGCGTTTTCGGGCGCGACGCCGATCACGAGCAGCGCGCGGCCCGGCGCCGGACGCAGGGCGCGACTGCCGCACCGGGCGGCATGGGCCGCAAGCTCCGCCAGCACCTCGGCCCCGGCGTGACCGAAGGCAAGCGCAATGCCGATCGCCAGGGTGCCGTCGCGAAGCCGATGGTGGCGGAGCGGCTCGGCGGCCCGGCGTTGCGGAAAAGTCGGCGGCGGCCCCGTGATGCCGAAATCGGCGAGCCGGCAGCCGGCGTCACGGTTGCCCTTCTTCTGCGCGTCGATGGCGCGCAGGAGCGCGAGCACCAGTGGGACGCACCGGCTCGGTGCGACAAACCCGAGAGGGCATTCGCCGCGCGCGGCGCTGCCGACCACAAGGCGCGGCTCGCGTGCCGGCCCGACGGCGCGCAATGTGACGCTGGCGCGGACCGCATCGAGATGCAGGCTCCCGCCCCCGTCCACGACGACGCAGAGCTTCGGCGCCAGCGCGAGGCCGGCCGCGGCGATGGCGTGGCGCAACTCCGCCGCCAGCGCGGCGGCATCGATCAGGGCGTCGGCGGCATCATCGAGCGCGCTCGACAGCACGGTGCCGTCATCCGCCGCAATGCCAAGCCTGGCGACTTCGGCGGCGAAGCGCGGCGCCGAATCCGCCGTCAGGCCGCGCAGCTGAAGGCTGCCGCGCGCGGAAATCTCCACGGTGCCGTTGCCGTCGCGGCGCGCCGCGGCACACAGGCCGGCAAAGGCGTCGAGCCCGATCGGCGCCGTCGGCATGAACCGCGCCAACAGGCCGTCGCCGGTCGGCATCGGGGCGGAAAGCCCCGGACAGGCGCTGCGATGACGAGGCACGGTCATGCCGCCGGCTCCGTCAAGGCAAGGTCGATGTCGTTGCGCCGCGGATGCCACCAGCCGTTGCGCCGCGCGGCATCGAGGCGCGCCGCAATGGCGCGGGCGGCGGCGGGATTTTCGCGCAGCAGGAAGTCGCGCACCGCGCGATCGCCGAGATAGGCATCATGGACGAGATCGAAGAGCTCGCTCGCAACCGCCCCGGTCGTCTGCGCGAAGGCGACCAGCCGATCGACCGTCTCGGCAAGCTCGGCGGCGCCGCGCGGCCCGTGGCGCATCTGGCCGGCGATGAAGCGCGGATCGACGGCGCGGGCGCGCACGATGCGGGCGATGGCGGCGGCGAGCGGGCGGGCGCGGGGGCGCCGCGGATCCGTCGCGTCGAGCATGATGAGGTCGGGGGCGCGGCCGCGCGCTGCGGCCGCCGCCGCAAATCCCCCCACGAAGGCCGCATCCTCGGCCCCTTCGAGAAGATCGCGGCCGGGATCGTCGCCGGGGTGCAGCAGCAGATCGGCGGCGGCGACGCGTGCCGCAAAGGCGGCGGGCGCCGGCGTGGCGCCGCCCTCGGCGCCGCCATAGGCGTGGGATGCAGCCGCAAGATAGGCGGCGCCGATGGCGTCGCGGTCGCGCTCCGCCATGTCGGCGATGCCGGCGCCATAGGCGCCGGGCGCGGTGCTGAAAATGCGCGCGAGAGCGGTCGCGCCGGGGCCGTCGGCGCGGCAGGCGGCAGCCAGCGGATTGTCGCCGTCGGGTTCATCGCGCGCCGCGATGGAGCGCACGGCGGCATCGATAAGCGCGATCTGGGCCGGAAAGAGATCGCGAAACAGCCCGGAAATGCGCCAGGTCACATCGACCCGTGCCCGGGCGAGCGCGGCCGGCGGCAGTACCTCGATGCCGGTCACGCGGCCGGTCGCCGGGTCCCAGCTGGGCCGGCAGCCCATCAGCGCGAGCCCCTGGGCGATCTCCTCGCCGCCGGTGCGCAGCGTCGCGCTGCCCCACAGGTCGATGACGAGCGCGCGCGGCATCTCGCCATGGGCCTGGAGATGGCCGCGGATCACCTCGTCGGCGGCGAGGCGGCCGAGATCCATGGCGGTCGGGGTCGGCAGCATGCGCGGATCGGCGGTGAAAAGGTTGCGGCCGGTCGGCAGCACGTCGGCGCGCCCGCGCGATGGCGCGCCGGCGGGACCCGGCGCGACACGCCGCCCATCGAGCGCCGCCAACAGGGCGGCCCGCTCGGCCGCGGCACTCGCCTGCCGTGCCGGATCGGCCGCCGCCGGCGCTCGGCCGAACACGTGCAAGCCGTCCTTGACGGCAAAATCCTTGAGGTCGCACAGCCAGGCATCGATGCGGCGCAGCGCCGTGTCGGGGTCGGCGCCCCTATCGACGCCGGCCTCGCCGGCAAGGCCGCTCTGCCGCGCGGTCTCGACCACGAGGGCGGCAAGGCGGGCGCGGCGGCGGGGATCGAGCCCGTCGGCCTGGGCGTATTCATCGACCAGGCGCTCGAGCGCGAGCGCATCGCCGCAAAGTCCGGTCACGGCCGGCGGCGGCAGGTGGCCGATCGTCACGGCGGCGATGCGGCGCTTGGCCTGCGCGGCTTCGCCCGGATTGCTGACGATGAAGGGATAGAACACCGGCAGCGCGCCGAGGAGCGCGTCGGGGAAGCAGTCCGCCGTGAGCGCGACGGCCTTGCCGGGCAGCCATTCGAGCGTGCCGTGGGCGCCCATATGGACCACGGCGTCGATCTTGGCGACGTAGCGCAGCCACAGCCAGAACGCGACCAGCGCATGGCGCGGCGGCAGCGCGGGATCGTGATAGTCGGTGCGCCGCTCCGCGGCGCGGCCGCGATCGGGCGGCAGCGCCACGACGGCGTTGCCGCAGGCAATGGCGCGGAAACGGAAGGCGCCGGCGCCCACGTCCGGGTCGCTTTCCGGGGAGCCCCAGGCGGCGCGGATTTCGGCCGCGGCCGCGGCCGGAAGCGTGGCGATGAGCCGGGCATAGTCCGCGAGCGCGAGGTGGGCGGTGTGCCGCTCAAGCGCATCGAGGAGCGGGCGCGCGGCCGACGGCGCGGCATCGACCGCATAGCCGGCGCCGGCAAGATCGGCCAGGAGCGCCACGACGCTTGCCGGCACGTCGAGCCCGACCGCATAGCCGGCGCGGCCCGGCGCCGCCGGATAGTCCGGCATCAGGACGGCGACGCGGCGCTCCCGCGCCGGCTTGCCCTGCAGGCGCGCGAGTGCCGCCACGCGCTCGGCGACGGCGGCGATGCGGTCGGGCTCCGCCCGGTTCGCCAGCGCCGTGAAGGCGAGCCCGTCATGGGGCGGCACCGGGTCCTTGAACGCGATGGCGCCGGCGAGCACCCGGCCGTCGAGCTCGGGCAGCACCACATGCATGGCGAGATCGGCGGCGCCGAGGCCGCGCGGGGCCGCCCGCCACGCAGCGCGGCGCGTGGTGGCGATCATGGCCTGGAGCACCGGCACGCCGGGCCCATCGAGCGGCGTCGGCTCGCCCGGATCGCCGCCCGCCGCGAAGGCGGTGGTCGTAACCACGATCGCGGGCTTGAGCCGCGCCAGCGCGCCGCGCACGAATTCGCTCGCCGCCGCATCCTTGAGGCTCGTGACCGCGAGCGGCGCCGGCGCCAGACCCCGCGCCGCCAGCGCCGCGCACAGCGCATCGATGACGGCGGTGTCGGCGGTGAGCAGCAGCGCCCGATAAAAGACGATGGCGACGACCGGACGGCACGCCGCGGCGGCATGCGCCACCAATCGCTCAAGGCCGATCGCGCCTTCGCCCGGCAGGTAGCAGGCAAGGCGCGGCAGCGGCTGCGGCGCCGCGGTCTCAAGCGGCCGGCCGGCATGGCAGGCGAGGCGGCGCAGCAAGGCGCGCAGATTGGCGGCGCCGCCCTCGCGAAAATAGGCAAGCAGCACGGCAAGTTCGCCGCCCGGCAGCGTCGAGGCATCGCAGAGGCGCGGATCGTCGCGGTCCTCGCCCGGCAGCAGCGCGAGCTTGATGCCGTTGGCGCGCGCTGCCGCCGCGAGCTCGTCGACCCCATAGCGCCACCAGTCGAGGCCGCCGATCAGGCGCACCAGGATCACCTTGGCGCGGACGCCGACGCGCTCGATCCACAGATCGACCGACATGGGATGGCGCAGATCGCGCAGATGGGCAAAGCGCACGCTCGGCAGCGCGTCGCGCTCGGCCGCCCAGGCGGCAGCGAGGCCGGCAAGATCGCTGTCGGCAAACGACAGCACCAGTATGTCGCCGGGCGGCTGGCCGAGATCGACCGGCACAACGGTCTCCTCGAGGCTGGTGCCGGCGGTGGCGAGGATATGCATCGCTCACTCCAGCAAGGCGCGGGCGACGCCGGCGCGATCGAGCCCCTTGAGGCCGATCACGACGAGCCGGCCGCGCCGCGGATCGCCCGCCGCCCAGGGCCGGTCGTAATGATGGGTCACCCGCGGCCCGACCGCCTGGACGAGAAGGCGCATCGGCTTGCCGGCGACCGCCGCAAAGCCCTTGACGCGCAGGATGTCGCAGCGCTCGGCGAGCACCGCGGCGACACGCGCGGCAAGCGCGGCCGGGTCGGCGATCTCGGGCAGCGCCACCGCGAAGCTGTCGAAGTCGTCATGGTCGTGCCCGGCTTCGTCGTCATGGCGGGTGCGGCGGTTGTCGATGTCGTCCTCGGTGCCGAGGCCGAGGCCGATCAGCGCGGCCGGATCGACCTTGGCGCCGGCGACGACGACGATCTTGACGGCGCGGGGCAGCACGCCGGTCACCGCCGCCAGCGCCGTGCCGAGGTCCTTTTCGTCGATGAGGTCGCGCTTGTTGAGGACCACGAGATCGGCGCAGGCGACCTGATCCTCGAATACTTCCTCGACCGGGTCGTCGTGCGCAAGCGAGGGGTCCTGGGCACGCTGGCGCGCCAGCGCCGCCATGTCGGCGGCAACGCGTCCCTGCGCGAGCGCCGCCCCGTCCACGACCGCCACGACGCCGTCCACGGTGACGCGGCTTCTGATCGCCGGCCAGCGGAAGGCCTGGACCAGCGGCTTGGGCAGCGCGAGGCCCGAGGTTTCGATGACGATGTGCTCGACGGCGGGCCGGCGCGACAGGATGAGGTCGAGCGCCGGCACGAAGGCGTCCGCCACCGTGCAGCACAGGCAGCCGTCGGCAAGCTCGACGATGTTGTCGTCCGGGCAGGCGGCGTCGGCGCAGCCCTTGAGGATGTCGCCGTCGATGCCGACGTCGCCGAACTCGTTGACGATAACGGCAAGGCGGCGGCCGCGCGCATGGGCCAGCAGGTGGCGGATCAGCGTCGTCTTGCCGGCGCCGAGGAAGCCGGTGACGATGGTGCAGGGCACGCGGGCAAGCGAGGCGGTCATTCGGGCTCTCCGGCGAATTCGAACGGCGGCGCGCGGGCGATGAGGCCGCGCTTGAGCGCCTCAGGCCGGCCGCGCCACGGCATCACCCCATCGGGCGAATGGGCGAACAGCTTGGCGCCGTCGATGAGGGCACCCCCGCCGCTTGCGGGGTCGAGATAGCCGAACACATAGGTCCAGGCGCCATCGCGGCGGACCGCGGCGCTCAGGCCGCGATTGCAATTGGCGAGACAGCGCACCCGCCGCACAATGATGGCGGTGCCGGCGGCGGCCCGCGCGGTCGCCTCCGCAAGCACGGCGCCCGGCACCGGCACGAGATCGAGCGGGCGTCCGCCCCGGCAAGTGATGCAGACATAGATCGTGATCGCTTGCTCGGCCGCAACGGCCGCATCGCGGCGCGCGAATTCGCCCGAGCGCGAATCGTCGGTCGGCCGCGTGGGATCGCTCAACGCCACCCGTGCGCTCCTGAGGGCAAGCCCTCGCTCCGGGTGCCGGCGGTTGCGAGCCTTCCGCATCAACCGCCATCGACGCAATCATCGCCGAGGCACCCCGCCCGGCGCGCGTGCGAATCGACGGCAGGTCTCCTGGCTCGCGGGTCGGTGCCCGTCACCGCCTTCCCGGGAATTCCCAGTGGCTCTGTGGTATGGGCTCGCCGCTTACAGTTGCGGGGGCAGCTGCGGCATTGGAAACCTGCGTTTCCGCACCGCATTCCCTTTTGGCTCTCACGCGAGAGACCGTCGATCGCGGTCACTTAACCGTCGCGGGGCGGCGTTTGTCAATGTAATCATAAGACCGCATTTGCGGCGCGAGGTGCTGTGGAGAACCAGGAACGCGAAATCATTTTGGTGCTCGGCGGCGCGCGGTCGGGCAAGAGCCGGCATGCCGAGAGCCTGATGGCGGCGCTGGCGCCGCCCTGGACCTATGTGGCGACCGCCGAGCCGGGCGACGCCGAGATGGCGGCGCGCATCGCGGCGCATCGCGCCCGGCGCGCCCTCAACGGCGCCGCGTGGCTTACCGTCGAGGCACCCCACAATCTCGCGGCGGCGCTCGAAAAGGCGTCGGGCGCCGTGCTGGTCGATTGCGTGACGCTGTGGCTGTCGAACCGCCTGCTGGCGGCGGCCTCCATGGAGGCCGAGATCGACGGCCTCGAAACGGCGCTCGCGCGCCGCGCCGGCGCCACCGTGCTGGTGTCCAACGAAGTCGGTTGCGGCATCGTGCCGGACAATGCGCTGGCGCGAAAATTCCGCGACCTCCAGGGCCACGTCAACCAGCGCCTCGCGGCCCATGCCGGCCGGGTGGTGCTCCTCGTCGCCGGCCTGCCCATTGCGGTGAAGGGATGAAAAGATTTCGGCGTGGCGGATCGGGTGAAATCCGCCGGAGCGCAAAAATCGGCGGGTCGCGCCTTCGGCCAACCCGCCCGACGATCAACCGGGACGCTGACATGACCAAGACCGCCGATCAATCCGAAGCCGAGCGCCACCGCGCCAAGATGGCCAAGCGCAAGGCCGTGCAGGACGCCGAGGTCAAGGAAAAGACCATCGAGAAGGGCTTGCTCATCGTGCATACCGGGCCCGGCAAGGGAAAATCGACGGCGGCGTTCGGGCTCGCACTGCGCATGCTGGGCCGCGGGCACCGGGTCGGCGTCGTGCAGTTCATCAAGGGCGCCTGGCACAGCGCCGAGCGCGACGCCCTGGCGGCGTTCGGCGACCAGGTGTCGTGGCACACCATGGGCGAGGGCTTCACCTGGGAAACCCAGGACCTCGCCCGCGACGTCGCGGCAGCCGCGCGCGCCTGGGAAAAGTCGCTGGCGCTGATGGCCGATCCGGGCTTCGGCCTCATCATTCTCGATGAGCTCAATATCGCGCTGCGCTACGGCTATCTCGACCTTGCCGCGGTCCTCGCCGCGCTTGCGGCGCGCCGGGCCGGCCTGCACGTCGTCGTCACCGGCCGCAACGCCAAGCCCGAACTGATCGCGGCGGCCGACCTCGTGACCGAAATGACACTTGTAAAGCACCATTTCGCCGCCGGCGTGAAGGCGCAGCCCGGCATCGAGTTCTGATCATGGCGGCGCGCGCGCTGATGTTCCAGGGCACCGGCTCGGACGTCGGCAAGTCGCTGATCGTCGCCGGCCTCGCGCGCGCCTATGCCGATCGCGGCCTCAAGGTGCGGCCGTTCAAGCCGCAGAACATGTCGAACAATGCCGCGGTAACGGCGGACGGCGGCGAGATCGGCCGCGCCCAGGCGCTGCAGGCGCGCGCGGCGCGCACGCCGCCGAGCCTGCACATGAACCCGGTGCTGCTCAAGCCGCAGAGCGAAACGGGCGCGCAGATCGTGGTGCAGGGGCGCGTGCGCGGCGCCGCCAAGGCCGCGGCCTATCAGGGCCTCAAGGCCGAGCTTTTGCCGCGCGTGCTCGAGAGCTTTGCCCGCCTTGCGGCCGAGGCCGACCTCGTGCTGGTGGAAGGCGCCGGCAGCGCCTCGGAAGTGAACCTGCGCCGCCACGACATCGCCAATATGGGGTTCGCGCGCGGAGCCGATGTGCCGGTCGTGCTCATAGGCGACGTCGACCGCGGCGGCGTGATCGCGAGCCTCGTCGGCACCAAGGCGGTGATCGATGCGCAAGATGCCGCGCTGGTGCGCGGCTTCCTGGTCAACAAGTTTCGCGGCGATCCGGCGCTGTTTGCGGCCGGCATGGCAAAGATCGCCGAGGCAACCGGTTGGGAGCCGCTCGGCCTCATCCCGTTCTTCGCGGACGCGCGGCTGTTGCCGGCCGAGGATGCGCTTGCGCTTGATCGCGTCGCGCCGGCAACGCCGCGCGGGCGATTGAGGATCGCGGTTCCGCTGCTGCCGCACATCGCCAATTTCGACGACCTCGATCCGCTCGAAGCCGAGCCGGCGGTCGAGATCGTGCGGGTGCGGGCCGGAGCGGCGCTGCCGGGCGATGCCGATCTCGTCATCCTGCCGGGATCGAAAGCGACCCTTGCGGACCTCGCGGCGCTGCGCGCGGCCGGGTTCGATATCGACATCGCGGCGCATCGGCGGCGCGGCGGCATCGTCCTCGGCCTGTGCGGCGGCTACCAGATGCTCGGGCGCCGCATCGACGACCCGGCCGGCATCGAGGGCCCGTCCGGCGCCGCCGAGGGGCTCGCAATGCTCGACGTCGCGACCGTGCTGGCGGGCGAAAAGCGGCTTGAACCGGTGCGGGGAGAAGCCGGCGGCGCGCCGTTTTCCGGCTATGCGATGCATATCGGGGTGACGACCGGGGCCGACTGCGCGCGGCCGTTCGCGCAAATTGACGACGGCTCGCCGCACGGCACGCCGGACGGTGCCGTCTCGGCCGACGCCCGGGTGGTCGGCACCTACATCCACGGGCTGTTCGGCGACGACCGCCAACGCTCCGCCTGGCTTGAGCGGCTGGGCGCCGGACCGTCGGCGATCGCCCATGAGGCGACGATCGAGGCAACTCTCGATCGCCTGGCGTCCCATCTTGCCGCCCATGTCGATCTCGACCGGCTCATCAGCCTGGCGCGATGATGAGCGCGAACGTCGCCGCGATCGCCGCCAGGAGCGCGATCAGCAAGCCGTCGGCGCGGCGATAGAGCGCGAGCGCCGCCCTGATGTCGGCTGAGGTCGCGGCGCGGCGGCCGTCGCCCATCACGGCGTCGTCAACCTCGACCCCGCCATAAACCCGCGGCCCGGCAAGCGCGAGGCCGAGCGCGCCCGCCGTCGCGGCTTGCGGGTAGCCGGCATTGGGCGAGCGATGACGCGCCGCGTCGCGGATGACGGCACGCCAGGCGGCCTTGGCGGTCGGCGCGCCGTTCGCCGCCGCCGCCGCGACGAGCAGCAGCGCGGCGAGCCGCGAGGCCGGCAGGTTGACGAAATCGTCGAGGCGCGCGGCGGGGCGGCCGAAGGCGTCGTGGCGCGCCGTGCGATGGCCGATCATGCTGTCGGCCGTGTTGATCGCCTTGTAGACGGCACCGCCCGCGAGGCCCGCCACGGCAATCCACAATGCCGGGGCGACGACGCCGTCGGAGAAATTCTCGGCCAGGCTTTCGATCGCCGCGCGCGCGACTCCCGCCTCGTCGAGCGCCTCGGGGTCGCGGCCGACGATGTGGGACACGGCGTCCCGCCCCGCCGCAAGCCCGCCCGTCTCAAGTGCGGTGGCGACGCGCGCCACATGGTCGTAAAGGCTGCGCTGGGCGATCAGGGTCGCGGCCAGGACCGCGACCGGGAGAATGCCGAGCGGCAGCCGCAACAGGCTCCGCTCCAGCGCGACCGCGATCGCCGCCGCGACCGCGACCAGGATGGCGAGCGCCGCGAGGCCCGCCGCAAGCCGGCTGGCAAAGTCGGCGCCGTCATGGTTCATGGTGCGGTCGAGAAACGCGATTCCGCGGCCCATCCAGCTTACCGGATGGCCGATGGCGGCGAACAGGCGGTCCGGATAACCCACCATGGCGTCGATCGTGAGGGCGAGAAGCGCAAGCGTGACCGGCAAATATCCCGACATCGTGCCCCACATGGATGCGGCGCTCCTCCATGGCGGCGACCTTGCCGCGGCGCGAGCCATGTTTCCCGGCGCGCCCGAACCATTCGCCGATCTTTCGACCGGGATCAATCCTCATGCCTATGAGCTGCCGCAACTCGCCCCGGACGTTTTTACCCGGCTGCCGGAACCTGCCGACCTCGCGCGGCTTGGCGCCGTTGCCGCGACGGCTTACGGCGCACCGGGGCCCGGGCACATCGTTGCGGCGCCGGGGACGCAGATTCTGCTGCCGCTGGTCGCCGGGCTGGTGGCGCCGGGCCGTGCCGCCGTCTTTGGTCCGACCTATGGCGAGTTCGCCCGCGCGGCGGCGCTCGCCGGCCACCGCGCCGCCGAGGTTGCCGATCTCGGCGAGCTTGCGGGAGCCGACCTCGCCGTGGTGGCGAACCCGAACAATCCGGATGGACGGCTCGCCGACAGGGACGCGCTCCTCGGCCTCGCCGACGCGCTGGCGCGCCGCGGCGGCCTCCTGGTCGTCGATGAGGCCTTCATGGATGTCGGGCCTGCGGGCGCGAGCCTTGGCGGCGCGAACCTTGGCGGCGAGGTCTTCGGCAACATCGTGGTGCTGCGCTCGTTCGGCAAGTTCTACGGGCTTGCCGGCCTGCGACTGGGCTTTGCGCTCGCAGCGCCCGCGCTTGCGGCGCGGCTCGCCGCAGCGCTCG
>Ga0209415_10016421_pt1 | contig 11897 bp, 8 predicted proteins | sample PeaSoiSIISIP2007_FD_187696 | JGI IMG/M metagenome (GOLD analysis project Ga0209415, IMG submission 187696) | Peat soil microbial communities from Weissenstadt, Germany - SII-SIP-2007 (SPAdes) (version 2) | ecosystem: Environmental > Terrestrial > Soil > Wetlands > Peat | place: Germany... | reverse complement strand
CCCGCAGCCTATGCGACGCGCGGTTTGTTCGAGTTTGTGCTGTGGCTCGGCCTGGCCGTATTCGTCGTCGTGGCCGGCCTGGTGGTCGTGGCGGCGATCCGGTTCCGCGCGCGCCCCGGCCAGCCGGACGTGCCCCAGGTCGAAGCCGCGCCCAAGTGGGAGTACGTCTGGACCGGCGCGGCCGCGCTCATCCTGCTGGTGATCCTCGTGCCGACCCTGCGTGTGATGCGTGCCGTCGATCCGTCCGCCGGCGCCCGCCAGCCCGATCTCGTCGTCATCGGCCACCAGTGGTGGTGGGAGATCCGGTACCCCCAGGACGGCGTCGTCGCCGCCAATGAGGTGCACATCCCCACCGGCCGCCCGCTCTTGGTGCGGGTCGACTCGGTGGACGTGATCCATACGTTCTGGGTGCCGCAGCTGGCGCCGAAGATCCAGACCATCCCGGGCCACCCGAACGAGATCTGGCTCCAGGCCGACGCGCCCGGCGAGTACATCGGGACCTGCGCGCAGTTCTGCGGCCTCGAGCACGCCTGGATGCGGATCCTGGTCGTCGCCCAGACGCCCGACGCCTTCGCGGCGTGGACGGCCGCCCAGCGGCAGCCGGCCCCGGCGCCCGCGTCGCCCGACGCGGTGGCCGGCATGCACCTGTACGCGTCGATGACCTGCGACAGCTGCCACGGCACCGGGGTCGCGGTAGGCCCGGATCTGACGCACTTCGCCGCGCGTCAGACGCTGGCCGCCGGCCGCACCGCGAACACCCCGGAGACGCTGGCGCGCTGGCTCGCGGACCCGAACGCGCTGAAGCCCGGGGTGCTGATGCCGAACTTTCACCTCACGCCCGACCAGGTCCGCTCGCTGGTCGCCTACTTGGAGACGCGTCAATGAGCGACCTGTCTCTGCCGGGTGATCTCGCGGCGCCCGCGGCGGCGCACGACGACACGGGGTGGTACGCCTGGATCGCCTCGCTCGACCATAAGCAGATCGGCCTCATGTACCTGATGGCCACGATGGTGTTCTTTCTCTTGGGCGGCGTGCAGGCGCTCTTGATGCGCACGCAGCTGATCCGTCCCGAGAACACGTTCCTCAGCCCGCAGGCGTACAACGAAGTGTTCACGATGCACGGTACCACCATGATCTTCCTCGTCGTGATGCCGATGCTGATCGGGCTCGCGACGTATCTCGTCCCGCTGCAGGTCGGCGCCCGGGACATCGCGTTCCCGCGGATGAACGCGATGAGCTTCTGGTTCCTCGTCTTCGGCGGCCTCTTGCTGTACTACAGCTATCTGGCCGGCGGCGCTCCGGACGCGGGATGGTTCAGCTACGCGCCGCTCAGCGAGCGGCCGTTCAGCATGACGACCGGGGAAGACTACTGGGCGCTCGGGCTCCTCGCGACCGGCATCGGCACGATCACGGCGTCGATCAATCTGATGGTCACGATCCTGGCGCTCCGGGCCCCGGGGCTGGCGCTCACGCGGCTGCCGCTGTTCACCTGGATGGTCCTCGTCAACTCGGTGCTCGTCCTGCTGGCGCTGCCGGTCCTGAACGCGTCCCTGGTCACGCTGCTGATCGACCGGCTGCTGAATGCGCACGTGTTCGCGCCGGCCGGCGGCGGCTCCGCGGTGCTGTGGCAGCACTACTTCTGGTCGTTCGGGCATCCGGAAGTCTACATCATGGTGCTGCCGGCGTTCGGGATTATCTCCGAGGTCATCCCGGTGTTCGCCGGGAAGGCGATCTACGGCTATGAGTTCGTCGCGGCGTCCACCGCGGCGATCGCGTTTCTCAGCCTCGCGGTGTGGGCGCACCACATGTTCGCGACCGGGCTCGGATTCGAGTGGGACGCGTTCTTCGCGCTGACGAGCATGTTGATCGCGATCCCGACCGGGATCAAGATCCTCAACTGGTGCGCGACGCTGTGGGGCGGCCGCATCCGCTTTACCACCGCGATGATGTTCTGCCTCGCGTTTCTCGCGATGTTCACGATCGGCGGCATCACCGGGGTCAGCTTCACCGCGGTGCCCATCGACTGGCAGGTCACCGACACGTATTACGTCGTCGCGCACATGCACTACGTACTGTTCGGGGGCACGGCGTTCGCCCTGTTCGCCGGGTTCTACTACTGGTTCCCGAAGATGACCGGCCGGATGCTGGACGAGCGGTGGGGCAAGTGGGTGTTCTGGCTGATGTTCGCCGGGTTCAACCTGACGTTCATGATCCAGCACGTCCTCGGGCTCATGGGCATGCCGCGGCGGGTGTTCACCTATCCCGATCTGCCGTACTGGGGCCTCTTCAACCTGATCTCGACGATCGGCTCGTACGTGCTGGCGCTGTCGGTCCTGGTCTGGATCGTGGACGTCGTGCGCAGCCTGCGCCACGGCGCCCCGGCCGGCGACAACCCCTGGGGCGCGTGGAGCCTGGAGTGGGCGACGACGTCGCCGCCGCCGGAGCACAACTTCGACCGCGTGCCGCCGATCTGGGGCCGCCGGCCGCTGTGGGATCTTGCCCATCCGGCCGAGTCGCACCGGCCGCCGTGGTGGCGCGAGCTCGCGCAGCGGACCCGGCCGTTCCCGATGCCGGCGGCCCAGCTCGGGATGATGATCTTCATCGCGTCCGAGGCGATGTTCTTCCTGATCTTGATCATTTCGTACATTTACTACCATGTGAACCCGTCCCCGGGCCCCACCGCCGCGCAGGTGCTGCACCCGGACCGGGCCGGCCTCAACACGGCGTTTCTGATCGCCAGCAGCGTGACGTTGTGGTGGGGGATGCGCGAGCAGACGCGCGGCCGGCGCGGGTCGTTCATCGGATGGCTCGCCGCGACGATCGTCCTCGGCGGGCTGTTTCTGTTCGGCCAGGGGCAGGAGTGGTGGGGCCTGATCCAGTCGAACGTCACCGTGTCGCGCGATCTGTTCGGCGCCACGTTCTTCACCCTCACGGGGTTCCACGGGCTGCACGTGTTTCTCGGTCTGGTCCTGCTCGCGGCGCTGCTGGTGCTGGCGCTCGCCGGCCAGTTCCGCGGCCGCACCTCGGTGGGCGTCGAGTGCGTCGCGCTGTACTGGCACTTCGTCGACGCGGTCTGGATCGTGCTCTACACCATGATCTACGTGTGGGCGATCGTCAAATGACCGGGTGGGCGGCCCTGGCCGCGGCATGGTCGTGGCAGCCGTCGGTGGTCATCGGCTGCGCGCTCGCCGTCGGCGGGTATCTCGGGCTGACCGGCGGACGCGTGCGCGGGCGCGGGGGCTGGTTTCTGTCGGGGATGGTCGTCCTCGCCCTGGCGCTCCTCTCGCCGCTGGACGTCCTCGGCGACCGCTACTTGTTCAGCGCGCACATGCTGCAGCACATGCTGCTCGTCCTGGTCGTCCCGCCGCTCTTGATCCTCGGCCTGCCCGCCTCGTGGGTCCGCCTGCTCCTCGGCCACCCCGGACTCCGGCGCGTCGAGCGGGTGCTGCGCCATCCGCTGGTGGCGTGGACCGTCGGGATGGGGATCGTCGTGCTCTGGCACTGGCCGAGCTTCTACAACGTCGCGCTCGCCGACGAGCGTGTGCACGTGGTCCAGCATCTGAGCTTTCTCGCGGCGAGCGTGATCTTCTGGTGGCCCGTCTGCGCGCCGCTCGCCGAGTCCCGCATGCCGCCGCTCGGCGCGGTCGTGTATCTGCTCGCCGCCGCGCTGGTCTCGAGCGGGCTCGGGATCGTCCTGACCGTGACGCCGCCCGGGCTCTATCCGGCGTATCTGCATCCCGCCGATCCGATCGGCATTCTGCCGATGCTCCGGACCACGTGGGGGCTGTCGCCGGAGGCGGACCAGCAGCTCGGCGGCCTGCTGATGTGGGTGCCCGGCGGCCTCGTGTATCTGACCGCGATCCTGGCGACGCTCGGCTGGTGGTGGCGCGACGGCGAGCGCACCCAGGCCGGCGCGGACCGCACGCCCGCGCGCGGCATCCGCGACGGCGTACTCGGAGGAGATCTCCATGGGATCTGAGCAGGGCGGCCCGCCGCGCGAGGCGGCGCCCGGCGGGCAGGAGGGGTGGAACCTCCCGCTGCCCGCGGATCTCCCGCGGCGCACGCTGTGGCCGGTGGCCGCGGCGTTTGGGACGGTGCTGGTCTTCTGGGCGATCGTGACGTCGTACCTGGTCCTCGTCATCGGCCTCGGTCTGCTCGCGTTCTCCGCGGTGGGCTGGATCAACGACATCCGGCGCGAGGGGGCGCCGCATGACTGACCCCTGCGGCGGGGCCGCGCGCGACGAGGGCCCGGGGGGCGTGCGCCGGCGCGAGTTCCTCACCCGCGTGAGCGTCGCGCTCAGCCTGTGGGGCGCGGCGATCGTCGGGATTCCGTTCGTGGGGTTTCTCGTCGCCCCGCTGTTCGAGACCACGGAGCCGGTGTGGCGTCCCGTCGGCCCCGCGACGGCGTTCCGGGTCGGCACGACGACCGAGGTGGCCTTCGCCGACTCGTCGCCGCTGCCGTGGGCCGGTGTCGTCGCCCGGACCGCCGCCTGGCTCCGCCGCGACGGCGACGACGCGTTCATCGCGTATTCGGTGAACTGCACGCACCTCGGGTGCCCCGTCCGCTGGCTGCCGGACGCGAACCTGTTCATGTGTCCCTGCCACGGCGGCGTCTACTACGGTGACGGGACCGTCGCGGCGGGTCCGCCGCCGCGCCCGCTGCCGCGCTACCCGGTGCGCGTGCGGGACGGGCAGGTCGAGATCCTCACGAGCCCGCTGCCGATCACGACCGACTGACGGCGGCCGACGATGCGGATCCTGAGGCGCGCGTGGGAGGCGTTCGACGACCGGACCGGTCTGTCCAAGGCGATGGGGCCGGTGCTGCGCCATCCCGTGCCGCCGAATTCCCGCTGGTACTACGTGTTCGGCAGCGCGACGCTGTTCGCGTTTCTCGTGCAGGTGGTCACCGGCATCGCGCTCGCGCTCGCGTACATTCCCTCGACCAACGACGCGTATCAAACGCTGCAGTTCATCTCGACCCAGGCGCCGTTCGGGCGGGTGCTGCGCGGCATCCACTATTGGGCCGCGTCCGCGATGGTGCTGCTGATCGGGCTGCACATGGCCCGGACGTTTCTGATGGGCGCCTACAAGTATCCCCGCGAGGCGAACTGGCTCACCGGCGTCGTGCTGTTCATGGTGACGATCGTGATCGCGTTCACAGGCCAGCTGCTGCGGTGGGACCAGACGGCGGTGTGGACCGTCGCGGTCGTCGCCGAGCAGGTGGGGCGGATCCCGGCGATCGGCGGCGCGGTCGCCCACTTCGTCCTGGCCGGCGACACCTGGGGCGGCCAGACGCTCAGCCGGTTCTTCGCGTTCCACGTGTTTTTCATTCCCGCGATCATTTTTGTGTTCATCGCGATCCACCTGTGGCTGGTGCTCCACCACGGCATCTCGGAGCCGCCGCAGGCGGGCCGTCCCGTGGACCCGACGACGTACCGCGCGTGGTACCAGGCGATGCTGGAGCGGGAGGGCGAGCCGTTCTGGCCCGATGCCGCGTGGCGCGACATCGTGTTCGGGGTGTGCATGGTGACCGCGGTCGTGCTCGCCGCGCTGGTGTTCGGGGCGCCCGCGCTGGACAAGCCGCCCGACCCGACCGTGCTGAGCGCCGACCCGCGGCCGGACTGGTATCTGCTCTGGTACTTCGGCGCGCTCGCGCTCATTCCGCCGGCGCTCGAGAACGCGTTCATGATCATCAGCCCGCTGGTGGCCGGGGTCGTGCTGCTCTTGATCCCGTTCGTCTCGAACCGGGGTGAGCGCAGCCCGTCCCGGCGGCCGTGGGCGGTGGGCAGCGTGCTCGTCGTCTGCATGATGATCGCCACCCTGTGGGTCGCCGGCGCCGAGTCGCCGTGGTCTCCGAATTTCGACGCGCCGCCGCTGCCGGCGGCGGTGGTCGCCGCCTCCGGCGGCCCGGTCGTCGCGGGCGCCGCGCTCTTTCACGACAAGGGATGCGAGGCGTGCCACACGATCGCCGGCCTGGGCGGCCAGCGCGGCCCGGACCTGACCTACGTCGCGGACCGGCTGTCGCCGGCCGAGATGACGTGGCGCATCCTGAACGGCGGCACGAACATGCCGGCGTTCGCCGGCAACATCACCACGGAACAGCTCGACCAGCTGATCGCGTTTCTCAAGACTCGCGCCCGTCACTAACCGGTCGGGAGCGGCCGGCACCTGAGAGGAGATGCACGATGACTGGACACGCAGGAGCCGCGCCGCACGGTGCTGGCCGCGCGATGCGCGCGGAGGACGTGGCGTCGATCGTGGCGGTGCCGGATGTGGCGCTGTCCCCGGACGGCCGCGTCGTCGCCTACACGCGCGTTGACGTGGACCTCGAGCACGATGAGTACCGGTCGGCGATCTACGTCGTGCCCGCGGACGGCGGCGAGCCGGCGCGCCTCACGCGCGGCGCGGGCCGCGACTGGGCGCCGCGCTGGTCGCCGGACGGGCGGTGGCTCGCGTTCCTCTCCGACCGGGACGGCAAGCCCGGGCAGCTCTACCTCCTGCCGGTCGGCGGCGGCGAGCCCCATCGGCTGACCTCGCTGGCCGGCGGCGCCGGGCCCGCCGCGTGGTCGCCCGACGGGGCGCGCGTGGCGTTCTGCGCGCGGGTGTCCAAGGATCAGCCGCCCGACGACCGCGCGGCGCGGGAGCGGTGGACGAAGCGTCCCCGCGTCGTGACCCGCGGGGCGTACAAGGCCGACGGATCGGGCTACACGTTCGACGCGGTGTCCCAGCTCTTCGTCGCGGCGCTCGACTCGGGCGCCGTCACCGCGCTCACGGCCGGCGAGGCGGATCACGCGGCTCCCGCGTGGTCGCCGGATGGCCGCCGGATCGCGTATGTGCGCGGGCGCACCGGTCCGATGGATCTTCGCGCGTACGACGTGTGGGTGATGGACGCGGACGGCCGCCACGCGCGGCGTCTTTCGGAGGACGCCGGGCGCGCGGTGGCCCCGTCGTGGTCCCCGGAGGGCGGGACGATCGCGTTCTACGCGCTCGACACGCAGGACGCCGCGCTCGGGGACGCGATGGTGCGCGTGTGGCTGGTGCCGGTCGATGACGGGCCCGCGCGCCCGCTGACCGCGGGGTACGATCGCGCCGTCGCGCTCGCGCGCCAGCCGGAGGCGACCTCGCCCCCGGCGTGGTCGCCGGACGGCCGCACCCTCGTTGTGCCGATCGCCGACGCCGGGTGCGTGCACGCAGCGCGCGTGGCGGTGGCAGATGGGGCCGTGGCGGCCGTGGTCGGGGGCGCGCGGCAGGTCCAGGCGCTCTCCGCCGGCGCGCACCGGATCGCGTTCTCCGCGACCGACTGGTCGACGCCGGCGGACGTCTACGCGTGCGATCGCGACGGCACCCACGAGCGGCGCCTCACGCGGCTCAACGACGCCTGGCTCTCGGAGGTCGCGTTGCCCCACGTGGAGCATCGGCTGTTCGACGGCCCGCACGGCGGGACGCTCGACGGGTGGGTCGTCGCCCCGACCGACCGGCGGCGTCCGGCGCCGCTCCTCGTGGAGATCCACGGGGGGCCCCACAGCTACCACGGGAACGCATTTCCCGGGGGGGCGCTCCACATGTTCCTGCTCGCGTGCCGCGGATGGGCGGTGCTCGCGCTGAACCCGACCGGATCGGGCTCGTACGGCAAGGCCTTTCAGGACGGGATTCGCGGCCGGTGGGGCGAGCACGATCTGCCGGAGCAGCTCGCCGCGGTCGACGCGCTCGTGGCGGACGGCATCGCGGATCCCGCGCGCCTCGCGGTCAGCGGGTACTCCTACGGCGGGTTCATGACCGCGTGGACGACTTCGCACACGGACCGCTTCAAGGCGGCGGTCGTCGGCGCGCCCGTCGTGAACGCGGAGTCGTTCCACGGGACGTCCGACATCGGGCCGTGGTTCACGCCGCGCGAGGTCGGGGGGGATCTGGTCGGCCACCGGGAGCTCTTCCGGCGGCTGTCGCCGATCCACTCCATCGAGCATGTGACGACCCCGACGCTTGTGGTGCACGGCGAGGCCGACGATCGGTGCCCGATCGGACAGGGCGAGGAGTGGTACATCGGGCTGCTCGCCATCGGGCGGGTGCCGACCGAGTTTGTTCGGTATCCGGGGCAGAGCCACGCGTTTCGCGGCAGCGGTCGGCCGAGCCACCGGATCGACCTGTTCCGGAGGGCCGCGGAGTGGCTGGAGCGGTACACGGTCGCGGAGCGCTGACGCCGGTGGATCGCTCGCCGCGCGAGGCGTGTGATAGAATAGCGCGAGGCGCGTCGGCGGCGGCCGGGGGGACGGCACGTCGTCGCGCGGCCCGAGGGCCGTCCATGGGGTGGACGACGCACGGGCGGGGAGCGCGCATGCCGTGAGTCGACCGCGCGGAGATTCCAATGGCTCGCCGTCCGGGTCCGATGCCGGGGGCGCGCCCCTGTCCGGGCTGACGGATGCCCTCAAGGCCGCGATCCAGCGCATCGACAACCAAGTATTGCTGTTTATCATCGCGATCGTGATCCTCTTGGTCATCCTCGCAGCGATCACCGGGCACTTGACCGAACCCGAGTTCATCGTCGCCTGCGTCGTGATCGCCGGGTTGACCATTGCCGGCATCCTGCGGTCTGGCCGGCCGCAAGACGGCGCGAGGGCGGGCGGGCCGGCCGTCGACCGGCCCGCGCCGGAGGTCGCGATCAATACCGTCCATCAAGACCTCGCCCGTCATGACGTCGCGGGCCCGGACCCGGTGTTCGTGAGAAATGATTCCCGCGACGTGCGTCCGGCCGCCGACACGTCGGCGGTGACGAACGTCGACCGGGAAGCGTCTGCCGCCGGCGACGGCGCCGACCGGCTGGTCTCCGTCGAGGCGTCGCGTCTGCGGGATCTGAGAGACGTGCAGCAAAAGCTCCACGTGTACATCTCGGGCTTCATCGCGTCGAGCGTAGTGTCCAAGATGCTGGCCGGTATTCTGGAGGACATCGAAACGGCCGGGGGGCTGCCGAAGAGCGCCGACCGCCTGCGGGACTCCCTGAACATCGTGCGGCTCGACGGCGCGGCCGTGGTGAGCGTGCCGGACTGTGAGGCCACCGCGGAGTTTGACGACACAATGCGCGCCGTCCGGACGCTGTGGGACGAGAAGTTGGGCAGCGGTGATCTTTCGCGAACGGGCGCCGATCTTCCCGACGCGGTGCGGGAGTTCGCCGATGCCATCGAGCGCATGGAAATCCTCGTCGACGAGATCGCCCTGCGGTGCCGGACGGCGACGCCGGAGAACCTGACCCTGCTGAAGAACACGGTGGAGAGCATCTGGGACAACTGGGCCGGCGCGCCGCGGCGCCCCCGAGGACAGAAGCGGGAGGTGCGCCCCGACCAGCGCAAGGTGGAGGGGGCGGCCGCGGGCGCGGAAAACTCGGGGCGAGGCAAGCGGAGGATCGCGCCCGACGATCTCAAGGTGGAGCAGCGCGGCTCTCTCGCCTAGCCGGCGCGGCGCAGGCCTGTTGGGCGCCGCGCGTCCCGCGTCGATCGCGCGTCACTCCGATGATCCGGCCGCCGGCCGCCGCGCCCGTCCGTCCCGTGCCACGATGACCCCGTACGCCGCGGCGCCCGTGGGCGTAATGTACCCCTCGTCGAGGTCGCGCTGCACGCGCTCCAGCGGCCGCTCGGCGGGAGGTCCGTAGCCGCTGCCCCCCGCGATCTCGATCGTCGCGCGCTCCTCCGGCGCGCGCAGTTCCACCACGCCCGATCGATCGGCGGCCTCTCCGTGCGCCCCGCCGGGGGAGCCGGCGAGGCGGGCGCGCGCCAAGGCTCCCGGATGCCCGCCGTGCAGCCCGGGCGTCGGCACGAGCTGGCCGAGCGGCCAGCAGTCGACGAGGGCCGGCGTCGGGCCGGCCGCGAGCAGCCGGATCCGCACCCGCTGGCCCAGTCCGCCGCGGGCGCGTCCCGGGCCGCCGCTGTCGGGGATCAGCTCCTTGCATTCCACCAGGAGCGGCGTGCGGCTCTCGAACATCTCGACCGAGACGTTCGCGGCGGAGGTCGGATAGAGGAGCGCGGACTTGCCGTCGCCGTGGGCGCTTGCGCCCTGGCCGCCGCCCTGGAACAGGTGGTCGTTGAAGACCCGCCCGGCGCCGTCGACGCCGTACGCGCCCATGCCGATCGGGAGACCCGTGAACGCCTGCACCCGGTCCGGGAGGACGCCGGCGAGCGCCAGGAACACCGCGGGACCCAGGTGCCAGCCCGTATGCGTGCGGCTGTTTACGGCGGCCGGGTACCGGCAGTTGAGGACGGATCCCTCCGGCGCGATGACGCGAAACGGCCGGTAGCAGCCGGCGTTGGACCGGATCTCGGGCGTCAGGATCGATTTCAGCGCGTACGTGGTGTGCGCGGCCGTGTAGTGATACGTGCAGTTGACGCCGCCGCGCGGCAGCTGCGGCGGCGCGCCGGTCCAGTCGACCGTGATCTCGTCTCCGCGGACCGTGACCGCGCAGGGCAGCCGCAGCGGCTCGCCCATCCCGTCGAACCCGACCTCGCTCCGGTACGTCCCCTCCGGCACCGCGCGGATCGCGTCCCGCATGGCGCGCTCCGCCCGATCCTGCACCTCGTGCGCCAGCACCGCGAGGGAGTCGAGGCGGTACTCGTCCATGAACGCGACGAGGCGCGTCGCGCCCACGTGGTTGCTCGTGACCTGCGCCTGAATGTCGCCGAGCACCATCTCGGGGCGCCGGACGTTGCGGCCGATCATCGCCGCGAGGTCCTCGTTGAGCACGCCGGCCCGGTAGAGGCGGAGCGGTGGAATCTGCAGCCCCTCGTCGTACACCTCGCGCGCGCGGGACGAGTCCCGGGTCCCGCCGATGTCCGACGCGTGGGCGATCGACCCCACCAGGCCGACGAGCGCGTCCCGGCGGAACACTGGCGTGACGATGGCGAGGTCGGGCAGATGCCCGGCGCAGATCCACGGGTCGTTGGTGATCAAAACGTCGCCGGGGGTGAGCGTCTCTTTCGGACACGCCCGCAGCATCTGCCGGACCGCGAGCGGCAGCGTCAGGTTGAACACCGGCATCGAGCGCGTGGAGTGGGCGATCGACTGGGCGTCCGCGTCGAACAGTTCACACCCGAAATCCTGCGCTTCGCCGATGATCGTACTGAACGCGGTGCGGTAAATCGTGATCCAGCATTCTTCGGCGATGTGGACGAGCCGGCTCCACATGATCTCGAGCGACACCGGATCAAACGGAGGCGTCATCGCGCGTCGCCCGAGGCCGGCGCGCGGGCCGCGGGCGGGGCCACCCGGACGATCAGGTTGGAGAGGGGATCGACCGTCAGCGCGTCGCCGGGCCCGACGACGGTTGTGGCCTCGCGCTCCTCGACGATCGCAGGTCCCCGGACGCGCGCGCCTGGGACCAGGCGGTCGCGGTCGTAGACCGGGACCTCCACGAATCCCTCGGCCTCGGGGAAGTAGGCGGCGCGTCGCCCCCGCAGCGCGGCCGCGCCGTCGGTTCTCTTGGCCGCGCCGGTACGCGCGAGCGCGAGGGCCGGCGGCGGGCCGGTCACGAGGACGCGCCAGTTGAGCACTTGCACCTGGCGCCCGGGGAGGAAGGTGCTATACAGCCGCCGGTATTCGGCCTCGAACGCGGCCGCGAGCACCGGCGCGTGGGTCTCGGCGAGGCGGCCGTCGGGGACCGGGATCTCGATGTCGTGGAACTGCCCGGCGAGGCGCGCGTCCGCGCGGCGCCGGCAGGTGACCTCCTCGGGCCGGACGCCGGCGTCGCGGAGCAGCGCGCGGCCCTGCGCCTCCATCGCCTCGAACAGCGCCGTGACCTGCGTCCACGCGAGCGCATCGAGCACGCCCGGGTGGGAGTGGACGAGATCGAAGCTCGTGGGGGAGACGAGGAAGCCGAGCGCCGAGGCGACCCCTGAGGCCCGCGGGACGATCACCTC
>Ga0209415_10016420_pt1 | contig 11897 bp, 5 predicted proteins | sample PeaSoiSIISIP2007_FD_187696 | JGI IMG/M metagenome (GOLD analysis project Ga0209415, IMG submission 187696) | Peat soil microbial communities from Weissenstadt, Germany - SII-SIP-2007 (SPAdes) (version 2) | ecosystem: Environmental > Terrestrial > Soil > Wetlands > Peat | place: Germany... | reverse complement strand
CCTATCAGGGGCGCTGCACGCGGAATAGCTGCCTCCCCGTCTGATTCGGAAGTGGAACCCGTTGAAGCCTTCTTGCCGAAAAGGCGAGTCCAGACGTTCACGCTCTACACGCCGGAATCGACTGTCCGCTGCGACACAATCCTGAAGCCCGCCGCTCGCGCGTACTTGGAGTAGTTCTTGACCGTGCGGCGGTCTTTGTCCTTTTGCTCTTCAGGCAACTCAGAGTAGGGGATAAGCAACGGATGAGTTCGCTTGGCGTCGTCTTTTGGCGACGGGCCATAGGTCCATCCCTCAGTGCGTTTCTGCTCTTCCCACCCTTGGTGCTCAGCCTCAGCGAGGAATTCCAGGTGTTGTTTTAGAAAAGTACCGACCTTCGCGTCCTCCTCATCGGTTGCCGCACCTTGTTCCAAAACGAATCCTGCCAATGCGAGGATCTCGGGAATTCGACTTGCGGAAGCTATGTTAGCGGCTTTACCTTCCTGATCGAGTTCTTTGTATGTCTTAAAATAGGTGCCTGTCTTCTCGGAGGGCGTTAGATTGTCCAGCCAGTCTTGGTGGAGCGCTGGAGCTAGCGTCTCCGCCTGGGCTAGGAAGCCGTAGGACCGCCGAATCAAAGCGTGAAAGCCCGGAACTTCCTCAAGATAAAGTGCCAAGAGGCTATCCGGCGGAAGGTGAGCACGGCGGAGTGGCAAGCCTCCGCGTCCCTTCATTTGCAATGCAAGCTTCTCCATCGACCGCGCTCCGTTGCGGTAGTGGTTTGTTTCCAAGATGGCCGTGAGCAGACCAAGGTCGATTGCGAGTGGCTCGTTTTCCTTCTCCTTTACGAACCCGAGTATTGAGCGCAGCAGGATCGCTCGACGGACAGGAAAATCCAGGTCCGTTGGATCGTCTACCCATGGGTCTAGCCCATTCCGCGATGCCTCGTTGTTATACACCTGCCTCGGATTCGGGCCGAGCACGTCCAGGAAACCGGCTAGCCTGCTCTTGAAATCCGGTCCTTTCGCCATGACGAAGTCATAACGGGCCTTTCGTTGGGCTTCGTTCTCTTCACGGAGTGCTTTGTCGGGTGGACCGAAATGAACGAAGTCGCGACTTGTCCCGCCGGCAAATACAAAGACGCACTTGCCAATGCCGTGGGTAAGTTGTCCCTCCTGAAACACGCCGTCCTGCATCGGCGCCAACAGGTACTGAAGCCAGAAGTAATTCCTGGAGTCGAACTCGTCCCAAAATACAACTGGCGTTTTTCCAGTAAGGACGGCATCCCGCACTTGGTGGTAGGCGCCAATCAAATCGTCGGCTGCTTTGAACTGAGAGAGATTGAACTCAAGAACGGGATTCCTGTCGCTGAACACGCCCTCTGCGACTTGCTTCAGGCCGAAAGACTTGCCGGAACCAGGTGCGCCGAAGACCGCAAGCGACAACGGCTGCTTCTGTGGTCCACCATCCCGATAGCTCAACATCAGCTGGCGCAAAGACCGGAGGGCTTCTATCTCGCGCCGGTCTAACGTGAGCAACTTTCCGAAACGCGCGCATGGTACGTTTTCAAGCGCGGCAGGTCCAAGGAGCGCCACCCGGCGGGCGGGGCCAAACATAGGGCCGGGGAAAGCATCAGAATGTGCAGACTGACTGAGGATCGTCCAGCTTGCGGTGGGTGTTGCACTCCCAGTCGCAACGGAACTGGATCCGGCAATTCGTATTTCCGCAGCGGCGTACTTATGCGTCGGCTTCAGGAGGTGAGATGCCGCCTCCTTGAACGGGAATCCTGGCTCGCCATCTGTGACGGGACCGTGGCCATATTCGCGCAAAAAGCGGGTTGCGGATAGACCCGCCTTGAGTGCAGGCACAAGGTCGAACTGCCGTGCATCCCTTGTAAGGTGCCAGGCAAGGGCCGTAGTGACTGCCGACAGGAAACCGAACGCCTTGCCGTCCTTTTGGCTGTCCTCCCATTCACCCTCACCGCGCTCGCGATCGAACACTAGGTGACTCGAGCTTTGTTCTCTGTTGCCCGGTCCATCGAGCCAAAGTGCCGCGTCACCTTGAAGAGTAATCACCAGGTGCCGGCACGACTGCAGCCCCTGTACGGCGGGGTTCGACTGGATCTCTTCTACTAGATCGTCTACTGTGCTCTCCCACGACAGCCCTCTGCTCACACGAACATCTTCCCGGCGCAGATTGTCTCCACTAACGAGAACAATTAGCCTCCCGCACCACCGGGTAGCCAATTCCCTCCAAAGGTCACCACTAGCCAGTGGCCGCGACATCTTGAGAATGATCCACTCTAGCTGAGGCGCTTCGTCTTTGGACGTCAGAAAGGGCGGCCAACATTGGGACGCCGTTTGCAGGCGGAAGCCTAGACAGCAATCATCAATGACAAGTACCTTCGGCTTCAGCCCCTCTAACCCGGGTGCGGGCGATGCCGGAAAGCTTGAATGCCCGCGCGCGCCGTAACCCAGGTTCTTGGAGAGTCGCCAATGAAGATGGTCCTTTTTTGGCCCGTCGAATGGCTCCCAGACCGCGCCTGCCTGAAATCCAGCCGGCCAGTTCTGGAGGGTGTCGGTTCTCCTGTCCTTGAGTCCGAAGGACAAATTACCTGCGGAGGCCTGCATTTCTCCTTTCGCAGAAGAAGCGGCAGCGCGTTCCAACGCGTCCAGAAGACCATAGGTCAACATGGCACCACCCGGTTGCTTCCGATACTGCATTGTCGTAACCGCGTCGGAATCTGGCGTGAACCGCTGCCCGGCGTAAATGTTGTGGTCAAGAACGACGTCGCCCGTCACCAGGATCATCTTTGCCTCCGGATCTCCTCTTGGACTCCAGACGACTGAGCACAAAATAGAATGCTGACTCTACTACATTTAAGATTTTTCACATTAACCACTTCCGTCTACGCGGAGTGCTAATTATGCCTTCGCAAACGGCTGTCGTTCTCACCATGCATCCCCGTCTCATTCCGTTCGTTGCTGGGCAGGATCGGCCATCGCGGCTCGCGCCCTCAGGATGTTGTGGTGCTCGTGACTGCCACCCGATGGCCACCGAAATTTGTCCTCCTGCGACAGGATACGAGCTTAGACTGAGATAAAATCCGTGAGATTTCTGGAAGCGAACTCGGCCATGAAATTTCTGAAGCCCTAATGTTCCGCTCAGCCTTCTCCCATCAACTGCTGGACTTCACCAAACAGGCGGCCGATGGCCTGATGAAGATGCGGCGCGAGGGTGTCGTTCCAGAAGCGCACCTGCGAGCGGACATCCATTCCGGAAAGCAATAAGAGGTGATCGAGGTCGCTATCGATTCGGGCGACAGAGTCATAGGTTTCCAGGCTATGGAAAAAGAGACGGTGCGCGAGCAGAATCTGCAATTCCGCTCGGATCTGCGCCAATAGGCTGCGTTCTTGTTCACCGAGCGGTTCGCCCTCTCTCAGCGGTTTCAGATGTTGCTCGCAAGCATGCACGACCTCATCGGTGCGGCGGAGGTGTCTCAGACACTCGATACGATGCCGGCTCGGATCTTCGGCATGAGCGACGTAACCGTCGGCGGGCAGGGAGTAGTAACGCTGCAGTTCCCGAATATGCTCGACGCGCAGTTCTTCGGTCCTATGGAACGAGTTGAGTGCTTCGAGAAACGAGTTCAATTCGCGGACGTTTCCGGGCCAGCGCATGGCGCACAACTCCTTCAGAACGTCGGCGCTAAGTCCGTCTTGATCGTGGCGCAGTTTCTTCCAGTGGGCTTTGGCGAGCAGGACGATATTGCTGGGATCGCTGCGTAACGGGGGCGCATAGATCACCAGCTGACGCAGTCGGTAGTACAAATCTTGACGGAATTGTCCCCCCTGCATCATGGCGTAAAGATTGCGATTTGTGGCGGCGATGATGCGCGCATGAACGGGGATCTCGTCGGTACCTCCCAGCCGCCGAATCTTGCGCTCCTGCAGGGCACGCAAAACCTTTACCTGATGATTGGGATTGAGATCGCCAATCTCGTCCAGAAACAGCGTTCCATTTCCTGCGAATTCCCACAACCCTATTTTGGAAGTGGTCGCACTGGTAAAAGCCCCAACTACGTGTCCGAACAATTCAGATTCCAGTAGGTCGCTGGGGATTGCGCCACAGTTCACCTCCACAAAGCGCTCCCGCTTCGATTCGACCTCGTGAATGGCACGGGCGATGACGCTCTTGCCGGTTCCGGTATCGCCCAAGATCAATACAGGAAGTTCGCTGGCTCTAGCGCGTAAAATCATTTGCCGCACGAACCTGTACTCCAAGGTTTCGCCCAGGAACCGTTTGGCAAGCTCTTCCGGGACAGGCCACTCTTCCAATTGCAGCGGCAGGACGGCTGGAACCGAATCGACCGGCACTTGTGTCTCCGGGTTTTGCCTGCCGCCTCCGATTTCGCGGAAGATCCGCTCCGAGGCTCCGATGACATAAGTTTTGCATTCGCCAGCTGCGGCGGCATTCTCCAGCAGGGTGCGGATCCCCTGCCGCAGTCGTCCAGAAGTGCTGTACTTGCCGTCGATCACCGGGATGAGTCCATCGTGTCCCAGGAGCAGGTTCGCCAGGGCCTTCGCCTCGTGCTTTTCGCGACGATCCGTGAAGGGTTTACCGTATTGCAGGAAGACACCAAGTTCAGAATCGAGTACGACTAGGACTGCAGGCGTTTGCGTCGCTGGAACGGACTCCACCGTCAGCGGCGTAGCAATCGAAATTTGCATCGGTTCTGCGGCTAGGGCGAACCATAGCGCTTGAATCGGCATCAACCAACCTCATTTTGAAACAAAGAAGAAGCTCATTATCCGCATGCGCCTCAAAGGTGTCCAGTCCATCTGCCTCCAGCGCTATGTCTCTTGGTTTTTTTCTTCCAAATAATCGTCCAGCGTGGGAACCCTTTTGATATTGGCCGTGGCAAGGATCATGTTTACTTCAAGATGGAGATTGGCCGAACTGCGATCACTCGTGCCCGTCACCTCGCCGTCGGACACCCAAACTCTGGGAGTCTTCTGCCGGGATAGCCATTGCAGCGCGGGACCATCAACAACATTTCCCGAGTGCGGCCAGTTCTCGATGACCTCTTGGGCAGCGTGCATTGAGTTGCGCGCGACAATCAACAAGCTTCCCGATCGGTTTGTGGGACCTCCGGCATAAAGACCGACAGTGGCGCTCGGGGAACGTTCCAGTACGGCCATAAGCCGCTGGTGTGTGACCTGTTTGCTCATCGAACCCGAGCAGTCGATCAGCAGCGCCCCGCAGTGTGCTGATCGCTGGCGGCGAGAAGTAAATGCGCGTCCATCAGCCGCCGGCAAAGCTCGGCTGGGGAAACGGAAGGCGCCAGTGTATCCGCAGACGAGCTTCCGCTCGGTCATTCCAGGCAATTTTCGGCATGTCTGAGTCAGCGGCGGAGCCAGGATTTCCATAGGGCCCCATGGAATGTTGGTTTCGCCGCCACACCGCTCCTCGATGCTGAGACCGGTGGGAATGAAGAGACCTTCCCTGGCCATGTAATCCCCTAGGTCAAGTCCATCGAGTAAAAAGTCACCCACGATCCCGGTCAGTGGATTTTCGGCATCGGGCGAGTCGGGTCCAAAGCGGCTCTGCAGCTCCCTAAGTAGTGACAGAAAGTGCCGCGGACTTAGTGGAAGGGATTGTGCGCCCCAGCAAGCCAGGCGCTCTGTGGTTTGACTGAGAAATCTCAAATCGTCGCTCGTTAGGTCTGCACTTCTCGCCAGCAGCGACAACCGCATCAGGGAGGCATACCGCAAGCCTTCGGCTCGCAGATAAAGTGTGGCCGCGATCCAGCGCGGCAGCGCGGAATCCAGCCCTTCCAGCCACAGCACCAGTTCAGCGATGTCGCGATTGCCTCTCGCCATCATGAAGTGATTGACCACAACGTCCAGCGTGCCCTGAATCCATAGATTGTGGATGCCCCGCCGGTGAAAGCCTCGCAAGCAGCGGAGGGATGGTTCCAGTCTTTCCCGCCACAAGCCAAGATGGCCGTATTCGTGCGCTCGGATTCCGAGCGCCAAGCGAGACGAGACGGAAAAGGGGCCCTGGAACAGGCCAACTCGTTTCCGGCTGGGCGGAGCGGAGCATCCCCCGGCACCTTCCTGATTGTCGCGGACAAGGAACGGTCCAGCTCCAGCCGCGACACTCGGCACGGGCGTCAGTAGCTGTCGCATGGCAGCCTCACCCCACGCGCCTGCAATGCAGCGAGAAAATCCGGTGCCCGCTCCGCTAGAGTCAAGAGCGCGGCTTGGCGCACAGGGATGGCTTGGCTGAGGAGATTCACAAAGGAAGCCACGCGACGCGGATCGAGCGCGCGCTCCGGATCCCGATAGCTATCTACCAGCGCCCCTCCCAGGCCAAGGCAACGCCGGTCCAACTCTTCCACCAGCGCGGCATTGGGTACTGGAAGATGAATCTCCGCCTCGAAGCGCGAGCGTAGCGCGGGATCGAGTTGATCCGGGCCGGTGTTGCTTGTACCAAAAACCTTGAAGCCCGCAGCTGGAGCCAGGAGTTGGCCGTTCGGCAAAGCTAGTGACGCCACGTCGCGGTTGTCGAGAACCCCCAATAAGAAATCCTGCACCGAGCCGCTGGCGCGTCCGATTTCGTTCAGCACGAGTGCGCGACCATCCTGGTAAGCGCGGGACACGGGGCCCAGATGGAAATGCCACTCGATTCGATCGGGAACCCAGTGGCCCATCAACTCCTGCACGGTAAGGTCTTCGGCCAGCGTTACTTGCACGGGAGAGCTTCCCGAACGCGAGGCAAGGTAGCTCTTTCCTACTCCCGGCGGTCCCCAGAGAAACACCCGCGAAAGCTTGGCAACGGCAATCTCGGCCAGGGTCCAAATGGAAGCCACGCCAGCCCACTCCGAGGGACTCCACTGCTGCTTCTGTTGCGAATTCGTCGAAGTTTTCATTTTGCTCCTAGAATTTCTCCTCCGGATACTGTTTCTTCACTCGCTCAGTTTCGGCATAAGCCGCCTTGGCTTCTTCCGTTCGATCTAACGCCATGAGCGCGTTGCCCTTGTTCTCCCAACAAAGGAAGTCGTTAGGATCCAGTTGCAGGGATCGGAGATAGCAGTCGAGTCCTTGCTGGTGTTCGGAGGCATCCCGGAGCAGCGCTCCCTTAAGTCTCCAGGCAAGCGCGCATTGGGGATCGATCTCGAGTGCTCTTTCCACGGCGACCGTGGCTTCGTCGCGGCGCCCCATATTGCGCAACATGACTCCCTTTCGAGTCCAAGCCTCGGAATGTTCGGGACATAATTCCAAAATTTCTTCGATCAGAGTCAGAGCGTTGCCATACAGTCCCTGTTTGCGCAGCTGTTGTGCCTGGCGAAAAAGTTCGTCCGCATTGATCATCGAGAACGAAACTACGAGGTAGCGGCCTGGTGTCAGGGCGCCGAAGGAAATGCGGCACACGTTCCCGCCGAGAGTGGATTGTCTTATCGCGGTGCCGCCTTCCAGCGGAACTACCATCACCTTCGATTGACGCCTTTCTGGCAAAGTGTAAAGAACCAGGCTGGCGTCACAAGCGCGGTAATAGAGACAGAGATCCTCTCGGCGGGCACGCCGCATCGCGATTCCCACGGGCCGTTCTTCCTGGTTGGGTTGAATGCGGGCGTGCGGTTGCGCAGGAACGGGACGCACTTCGTAAGGCAGGATTTTGGGAATTCCACCCACTATATTCTCGAGGTCGATGCTACGGTCGGCATTTCTGCGGAGCGTGACGCGAAATACGGCCTCCGGAACACCGCGGCGCTGCGGCGGACGCTTGTCTGTTGCAGCGCTTCCGTTAACGGGCGGCAACAGCCGCTCGCATTCTGCCAGGATCTTGGGCCACGCTTTCATCGCGACGTCTCCATTTTCATCAACAGTTCTAGTGAGCTTGAGTACACGTGAAGCCGTGAATGCTTTCATCCTCATTGCACGCGATTTTTAATCTCCGAGGACTCTCGAAGACGCCAGGTCATACTTCTCGTTGCGCGTTTGGCCTGCGTCTTGCATGATTTCTTTCGCATTCTTGCAGTGCAGGCCGAGTGCCAATTTCCAAGTGCGCACAAACAAAGGGAGATAACCAACTCGGACCAGGCAAAGGTTGAGTTACGCGGAGAGCTGATGAGTTTCAAGTTGAATTTCTAAATAAATGGAGGAGTCTGACATGGGCAACCAGCCGATACCTGATTGACCGGACACCACTTCAGGCCGTCGTACATCGAATGTCAAACCGAAGCCTTGACTCGAGGGCAGCGAAGCAGTTACTCGCAAAGCTTGAGATGCTTCGCGACGTGAGGCCGAATCGGTGGATGCCCAATCACAAGTTCTTCTACCGCCGCAAATCGTGTTAAGCTGCCGCCGGTTTTCACCGCGGCCGCGTGGCCTGTCTGCAGAAGCGGTAGGCATTTGTCGATTCAGAAACGAATAGCCTTATGCGTATCTACGTTTCGTCCACATCAGAAGATCTGCGCGAGTTCCGTCGTGCTGTCGTCGAACAATTGGGAAGGCTCGGGCATCAGGTCGTTAGCATGGAAGGGTACTCGGCCGATGCTCGCGGTCCGGTCGAAAAGTGCTTGGATGACGTTGCCTCGGCAGATGCCTATGTCGGTCTGTTTGCTTTTCACTATGGCTCCGGCATTACGGAAAGGGAGTTTCGCAAAGCGACCGAGCTGAGGTTGCCAAGATTTATTTTCCTGGTGCCTATCGACGCACGTTGGGAGATGAGCTTTACCGATTTTGGAACCGAATCAGCGGCGAAAATGGCGAGCCTGCGTCGAGAACTTGAAGCGCAGAATGGATTTGTCGTTGCACACTTCCAGGACAAGACCGAACTGCTCACGAAGCTCCCGCAAGCAATCAAGGACATTCAGCCTCGGGCATCCTTTCACGATTTGGTGAAGCCGCTCAACTTCGATGGGGAGGCCAAGAAGCATCTCTCACATTTCACCGGCCGAAAATGGGTTGAAGCTAAGCTCGATGATTGGATCTCCAACCCCAAGCTGAAGAATTCCAGAGTGTTCTGTTTGCTGGGCGGTCCTGGCATCGGGAAAAGCGCAATTGCTTGCAACTGGAGCCATAACCGGGAAGATGTCATTGCATTCCACCACTGCGTTCACGGTGACGAGGAAAAGACCGACCCGAAGCGCGTCTTATTGTCTTTAGCCGCGCAAATCGCGGCGCACTTGCCTGAGTATGAGAAGCGCGTGTCCGCCCTGGACGCGAATGAGCTCAAAGAGACTCTCAAGGGAGGCGCAAGGACGATTTTTGGCAACTTATTAGTGGCGCCGCTTGGTGGGAACTTTCCGATCCCAAGCCGGGCTCAACTTGTCGTCATCGATGGCCTGGATGAAGCCAACCGTGGCCAGGACAATGAATTAGCCAGCCTTCTCGGGGAGGTTTGGGTCGGTCTGCCGGACTGGCTGAGGCTCGTTGTAACCAGCAGGCCAGAGATGGATGTGAGCACCTATTTAGGGAGTCTGCATCCCTTTATCCTGAATGCGATCAGTCCGGAGAACCTGCAAGACATCAGGGCTTTTCTTCGACATGAGCTGGCCGCCGAAACAGTCAGCGATGAGGTCATCAATGAAATCGTAGAAAAAAGTGAAGGAATGTTCCTCTATGCCTACCTCGTCCTCGACGACATTCGCAGCGAAGAGCTTTCTATCCACGAGATCGTTAACTTCCCCACGGGTTTGACCGGCTACTACAAGCGATGGTTCAGCAGAAAATTCCCGCAAATTGAAACCTATCAGCATGAACTGCATAAATTAGTCAGTGTGGTTGTCGCAAAGAAGGCGCCTCTGCCGTTGAGCGTCCTTTCCTGCACTCTGGGCTTAAGGCCGCATGAGTTGCATATGCGGTTCATGAAACTCGGCGTGCTGTTTCCTCTGCGCGAAGAGACCTGCGGAAATCAAAAATCGACTTGTGTGACGTGGATGCACAAATCCCTTCACGATTGGCTTACGGAAGAAAATCCGATAACGCGGCTGCCAAGGGCCGGTCCGTTCGCCGCCGATCTGGAGTTAGGGAATCGCCTGCTGGCCGATGAAGGCTGGAAGGTTTATTCGGCGGGAAGACTTGCGCAGGATCACTATTTTAGTCAGACGCTGCTTTCGCACCTGTCCGACGCTCAACAAACTGAGAAATTGCAGCAAATCCTTCTCGATCCAAACTTACTCGATACCTTATGGTTCAGAGAGTTTCGCTACGATTGGCAGCGCTACATCAGCACCTTGAGACACACCGTTTTACTATCCAATCTCATTCGGGACTGGCTCAAAAAACATGGGTCGGCGCAGGGAGGAACTACTCACGATGCGGTAGTGTGCGGCAAACTCGGCCAGCTTTTTAAAGAGATGGGTGCGTTTGACGAAGCCATATTATTAGTTGAGGCTGCGCTTCACATCTGGCAGTCAAACAATGTTACAGATTCACCCGACATGGTCGCAAGTCTCCTTGCTCTGGGGAGCATTCAGTCCGTCCGCGAAGAACGCGAGCATGCCAAAGCGACTTACGAAAGGGTTCTGACCATCGCCCAGCGCGCCTACGCGCAAGACAGCCTGGAAATGGCCGACGTGCTTTATGAACTCTGCACCTTCGACACAAAATGCCTGCGCGACTATAAGAAGGCCTGGGATTGCGTGGAAAAGAGTTTGGCGATCCGCAGTCGCGGCAATCCTCCCGATTTCGTAGGCATGGCCAACTGCATAAACGACAAAGCCGTGATTCTCATGGCCGAAGGAAAATCTGCCGACTACCTGGCGATCTATCAAGAAGCCTTATCGCTGTTTGAAAAGACCCGGCCCGCCGGTCACCCTGAAATGGTCGCCACTCTTGGGAATACTGCCAACGAACTTCGGAAACAGGGCAAGAACGAAGAGGCTGTCACTATTCTCCGTCGCGCGGTGAAGATGGCGGAAACCATTTTACTGCCGCAACATGACTACAGTACTTTCGTACGGGGTGCCCTCTCGTCCACCCTGATTGGAATGGGGCAATACGATGAAGCTTTGGAGGTAATACGCACTCAGGTCGCGGAACTGGAAAGATTCCCCGGGCCGGATCACGATGATACGGCAGAGGCGCGCCTTCAGCTTTGCAACGCCCTCTGGAACGCAGTGCATCTATCCGATTCCGCCAGATGTGCCGTTTACAAGGAAGAAATTAGGAATCAGTGCAAGCAAATTCGCACTGCTGGGCCAGCAACAATCATCGGTTTGTTGGCTTTGGCTGAATACTCACGGCGAGTGGCTGAGCTCGGCCTGCGCGACTGCTTGGAGGAGACGGCGCGCCGGGCTTGCGTCGGCAATGCCAGCAAACAACACAGTAGCCCGTCGGATTCCGTTGCGGCGAAGTGCTTCGCTGACGTGTTTGACGTACTCATGTCCAGTAAACCATTGTCGGAACTCGCGCCGCAGATCCTTGCACTCTTGGAAGGCGTTGAACTGCAGATCAAGCACGAAGCTGACTGCCTGCCCAAAACGAGAAAACTCATCGTAGGTTTAATCGCATGGGTTGGGCGAATAAGACTGATCCGCGACGGCGATATAGAGAGCGCTCGTCAAGCATTTGAACTGATTTTGCGGATAGGAGCCGAGAGTCCGGAGACTCTCGATCAACTGGCCAGCCTTACCGTGTCACTGCACCATCGGCACCACGAGGAAATTTCCGAGTCTCTCTGCCAAGAATTGCTCGAAAAAAGCGAGCACATCCTTGGCGCGGAGCACGTCCAGACCCTTACGTACCTCGAGAATCTTGCCCACCTCAAGATGCATCGAGGCAAGCTTGAAGATGCAGAACTCCTTTACCGGAGGGCCTTGCAAAGCCGCGAGAACGTCGGCGGAAGTGAACAGAGCGATACGGTCTCCACTCTGTCCCGCCTAGCTGAATGCTTACTGTTGCAAGGTTCCT
>Ga0209415_10016419_pt1 | contig 11897 bp, 10 predicted proteins | sample PeaSoiSIISIP2007_FD_187696 | JGI IMG/M metagenome (GOLD analysis project Ga0209415, IMG submission 187696) | Peat soil microbial communities from Weissenstadt, Germany - SII-SIP-2007 (SPAdes) (version 2) | ecosystem: Environmental > Terrestrial > Soil > Wetlands > Peat | place: Germany... | reverse complement strand
TACCAGGTCTCGAACATCTCGCGGCCGTAGACGCCCTTCATCACGAGGCCCTTGAAGATCACCTCGTCCCAGTTGATTCCGGTGTCCTTCGGCATGATTCCAAGCAGCGCCACGCTGCCGCCGTGGTGCATGGTCCGCAGCATCTCCCGGAACGCCGACGCCACGCCGGACATCTCGAGGCCGACGTCGAAGCCTTCCTCCATCTTGAGGCTGCGCATCGCCTCGTCGAGGTTCTCGCTGCGCACGTCGAGTGCCCGCGAGGCGCCCATCCGGCGCGCGAGTTCGAGGCGGTAGGGATTGACGTCGGTGATCACGATGTGGCGGCTGCCGACGAAGCGCGCGATCGCGACCGCCATGATGCCGATCGGGCCGGCGCCGGTGATCAGCACGTCCTCGCCCACCAGGTTGAACGACAGCGCAGTGTGTGTCGCGTTGCCGAACGGGTCGAGGATCGAGGCGATCTCGTCGGAGATCATCGGCGAGAGCTTGAACACGTTGACGGCGGGCAGCGACATGTATTCGGCGAAGCAGCCGGGCCGGTTGACCCCGACCCCGACCGTGTTGCGGCACAGGTGCCGCCGTCCGGCCCGGCAGTTGCGGCAGTATCCGCAGGTGATGTGGCCCTCGCCCGAGACGCGGTCGCCGACCGCGAGGCCGCGCACTTCGCTGCCGAGTGCGACGATCTCGCCGACGTACTCGTGGCCCACCGCCATCGGCACCTTGATGGTCCGGCGAGCCCAGTCATCCCAGTGCCAGATGTGCATGTCGGTGCCGCAGATGGCGGTCTTCTTCATCCGGATCAGCACGTCGTTGGGGCCGTAGGTCGGCTCGGCGATGTCCGCCATCCAGATGCCGGGCTCGGCCTTGGCCTTGACCAGTGCTTTCATCTCAGCCCCCTCATGCGACCAGTCCGAGCTCGCGCCCGGCGGTCGCGAATGCCTGAATCGCCCGCTCCAGCTGCTCGGGCGTGTGCGCGGCGCTCATCTGGGTGCGAATGCGCGCCCGACCCTTCGGTACCACCGGAAATGAAAAGCCGATCACGTACACGCCGAGTTCGAGCAGCCGGTCGGCCATGCGACCGGCGAGCGCGGCATCCCCGAGCATCACCGGGATGATCGGGTGCTCGCCCGGGATCAGCGTGAAGCGGGCCGCGGTCATGCCGGCCCTGAACAGCCGTGCGTTGCGCGCCAGCCGTTCGCGCAGCTCATCGCCCTCGGTCACGAGGTCGAGGACCCGGAGCGTGGTCGCGGCGATCAGCGGCGGAATCGAATTCGAGAACAGGTACGGCCGCGAGCGCTGCCTCAGCCACTCGATCGCGGGCGCGCGCCCCGCGACGTAGCCGCCGGCGCCGCCGCCGAGCGCCTTGCCGAGCGTGCCGGTCAGCAGGTCGATGCGTCCAATGACGCCGGCGCGCTCGTGCGTGCCGCGGCCCTTGATGCCGACGAAGCCCGTGGCGTGCGAGTCATCGACGACGACCAGCGCCTGGTAGCGGTCCGCGAGGTCGCAGATGCCATCGAGCGGCGCGAACGTTCCGTCCATCGAGAACACGCCGTCGGTCACGATCAGGCGCGTGCGGGCGGTCGCGGCCTCGCGCAGCTTCGCCTCCAGATCCGCGAGGTCGCGGTTGGCGTAGCGGAGCTTGCGGGCCTTGCACAGGCGGATGCCATCGATGATGGAGGCGTGGTTGAGGGCGTCGGAGATGACCGCATCCTCCTCGCCGAGCAGCGCCTCGAACAGGCCGCCGTTGGCATCGAAGCACGAGGAGTACAGGATCGCAGCGTCGGTCCCGAGAAACCCCGCCAGTCGCTGCTCGAGCTCGCGGTGCACCGCGTGCGTGCCGCAGATGAAGCGCACCGAGGCCATGCCGTACCCGAACTGATCGAGGGCCCGGTGCGCCGCCTCGCGCACCGCGGGGTGGTTCGCGAGGCCCAGGTAGTTGTTGGCGCACAGGTTGATGACCTCGCGCCCCTCGCCGACGCGGATGACCGCGCTCTGCGGCGAGCCGAGCAGCCGCTCCGTCTTGTACAGGCCCTGGCTGTGCAGCGCAGCTGTCTCGGCGGTCAGGCGGTCGTAGAAGGCCGCGTCCATGGCTGATGTCCGGCGACGAAGGGGTGCAAAGTATAGGCAAAATCCGCACTCGCGGCCGACCGGCCGCCGCCGCTGCGGCCGCCGCTCAGCAAGGGCGGCGCGCGATAGGCCATACTGCGGTCATGCCGGTTCCGACGACCCCGAAGGTCACGGTTGATGTGGTCATCGAGCTCATCGACCGTCCCGAGCGTCCGATCGTACTGATCGAGCGGCGCAATCCGCCCTTCGGCTGGGCTCTGCCGGGTGGCTTTGTCGACCTCGGCGAAACGGTCGAAGCGGCCGCGGTGCGGGAGGCGCGCGAGGAGACGGGCCTTGCGGTCGAGCTTGGGGCGCTGCTCGGCGTCTACTCCGATCCGGCGCGCGATCCGCGCGGGCACACCGTCGGGATCGTGTTCGTCGGTCGCGCGCGTGGCGCACCGGTCGCCGCGGACGACGCGCGCGCCGTCGCCGCGGTCGATCCCCATAGCCTGCCACCGCTCGCGTTCGACCACGCGCGGATCATCGCCGATTACCTGTCGCGCGCTCGACGCTGAGCGGTGCTCGCAGTGGCGCGCTTGGGCCAGCGTCCCTTCACGGGCGCGACCGCGAGCGCGACCGGTGCGATCGGCCGCGGCGCGGGCCGCGCTGCGGCAGCGCGAGGATCCGGCCGTCGATCCGACCGAGAGACCCGGTCGGCAGCGCGTCCTCGCGGGCTCGTCAATGATGAATCCATATTAAGATGAGCGATTCGGCGGGCAGACAGCCGATCGAAGACACGGATCAAGGGGATCGCATGGCGCCGTTCTTGTGGCCGGAAGGCCAGTCGCTGGAAAGCCCGCTCGGCACGGCCATCAACCGGTTGTGGCTGGCCGACGAGGACAGCGTGTTGCGCGAGCTGTTGCCGCTCGCCCGGCTGGAAGACGGCGCGCGGGCCGCGATCGTCGGCGAGGCAACCGCGCTCGTCGAGGCGGTGCGCACGGGCCGCGTCGAGCGCAGCGGCATGGACGCATTCCTGAGCGAGTATGACCTCGGCTCGCAGGAAGGGGTCATCCTGATGTGCCTCGCCGAGGCACTGCTCAGGATTCCCGATGCGGTGACCGCCGACCGGCTGATCGCCGACAAGATCAAGGCTGGCGACTGGGCCTCGCACCTGTCGGACGGCGGCTCGCTGTTCGTGAACGCCTCCACCTGGGGGCTGATGCTGACCGGCCGCCTGGTGCAGCCCGACGCCGGCACGCAGCGCGACCCCGCCGGCTTCATGCGCAACCTCGTCGCGCGGGTTGGTGAGCCGGTGGTCCGCACGGCGCTGCGCCAGGCGATGCGCATCATGGGTCACCAGTTCGTCATGGGCCGCACGATCGAGGAGGCGCTGGCGCGCGCCGCCGAGGGTGACAATGCGCGCTACCGGTACTCGTTCGACATGCTGGGCGAGGCGGCGCTGACGATGCGCGACGCCGATCGCTACCTCGAAGCCTACGCTGCGGCGATCGAGTCGCTCGGCCGGGCCGCCAGGCGGTCGCGCGACTCGGCTCCGGAATCCGCGCCGAGCATTTCGGTGAAGCTGTCGGCGCTGCATCCGCGCTACGAGTATGGGCAGCGGGTGCGGGTGCACGCGGAGCTGACGCCGCACGTGCAGTGGCTCGCCGAGCGCGCCGCCGGGGCGGGGATTGCGCTCACCATCGACGTCGAGGAGTCGGAGCGCGTCGAGCTGCTGCTCGAGACCGTCGAGGTGCTGTTGCGGGCGCCGGCGCTGGCCGGGTGGCAGGGCCTGGGGCTCGCCGTGCCGGCGTACCAGAAGCGCGCTGCGGACATGATCCGCTGGCTCGTCGCGCGCGCCCGGCAGGCCGGGCGGCGCCTCAACGTACGGCTCGTCAAGGGCGCGTACTGGGACAGCGAGATCAAGCGCGCCCAGGAGCGCGGCCATTCAGGCTATCCCGTGTATACGCGCAAGCAGTCGACGGACGTCGCCTACCTCGCCTGTGCGAGCCTGCTGTTCGATGCCCCGGACGTCATCTATCCGCAGTTCGCCAGCCACAACGCGCACACCGTCGCGAGCATCCTGCATCTCGCGCGCAGCCTAGGCCGGAACTTCGAGTTCCAGCGCCTGCACGGCATGGGAGAGGAGCTGTACGCGCTGGTCACCGATCCGGCCCGCGGCGGCCCGCCGTGCCGCGTGTACGCGCCGGTCGGCTCGCACGAGGATCTGCTCCCTTACCTGGTGCGTCGCCTGCTGGAGAACGGCTCCAATACCTCGTTCGTCAATCGCATCGTCGATGCGCGCCTCCCCGCCGCCGAGATCGCGGCCGACCCCGTCGCGTTCGTCGACGCGCTGGCGACGATCCCGCATCCCCGCATCCCGCTGCCGGCGCGGATCTTCGGCGCCGAGCGGCCGAATTCCGCCGGCATCAATCTCGCGGATGGCCGCGAGCTCGCCGAGCTTGCGCGCGCGGCGAGCACCGCGCTCGCTGCGCCGCACGTGTCGGCGCCGCTGATCGGCGGGCGGCAGAGCGCGGCCCGCGAGGCGATCGTCGCACGCGGCACGGCGCTGATGAGCCCGGCCAACCGGGACGTCCTCGTCGGCCACGTGCTCGAGGCGTCGGCGGAGGACATCGCTCGCGCGCTCGACACCGCCGCCGCTGCATTCGCCGACTGGGACCGCACGCCGGCCGCGGATCGCGCCGGCATCCTCGAGCGGGCCGCCGACGCGTTCGAGGCGCATCGCGGGGAGCTGATTGCGCTTTGCGTGCGTGAGGCGGGCAAGTCCGTCGCCGACAGCGTCGCGGAAGTCCGCGAGGCGGTCGATTTCCTGCGCTACTACGCGCAGCGCGCCAGGCTCGACTTCGGCAAGAACCTGGTGATGCCGGGGCCGACCGGCGAGCGCAACGAGCTCGCACTGCGCGGCCGCGGCGTATTCGTCTGCGTGAGTCCCTGGAATTTCCCGCTCGCGATCTACACCGGCCAGGTGGCGGCGGCACTCGCGGCCGGCAACACGGTGATCGCGAAGCCCGCCGAGCAGACCCCGCTGGTCGCCTCGCTCGCGACCCGCCTGCTGCATGGCGCCGGGATCCCGGGGGAGGTTTTGAGCTTCCTGCCGGGTGACGGCGCGCGCGTCGGCGGCGCGCTGTGCGCCGATCCGCGCGTTGCGGGCGTCGCCTTCACCGGCTCCAACGAAACTGCGGCGGCGATTCACCGTGCGCTCGCGGCGCGGCCCGGGCCGATCGCGGCGCTGATCGCCGAGACCGGCGGCCAGAATGCCATGATCGTCGACAGCTCGGCACTTCCCGAGCAGGTCGTTCACGACACAATCGCGTCGGCCTTCGGCAGCAGCGGACAGCGTTGCTCGGCGCTGCGGATCCTGTGCGTGCAGGAGGAGATCGCGACGCGGATCGAGGAGCTGATCGCCGGTGCCATGGACGAACTGGTCGTCGGCGATCCTGCGCTGCTGGCCACCGATGTCGGTCCGGTGATCGACGCCGAGGCGCTCGGCGTGCTCGAGCGCCATGCGGCGCAGATCGTGCGCGGCGCCCGCTGGTCGCACCGCGTGCGCCTTCCGGCGGAGCTCTCGCGCGGCAGCTTCTTCGCCCCGCTCGCGGTCGAGATCGGGGCGATCGGGGCACTCAAGCGCGAGGTGTTCGGCCCGGTGCTGCACGTGCTGCGCTGGCGCGCCCGGGACCTCGACGGGTTGATCGATGCGATCAACGGCACCGGCTACGCGCTCACGCTCGGCGTGCACACGCGGATCGACTCGACCGTGGACCGGATCCGGGCGCGCGCCCGCGCCGGCAACATCTACGTCAACCGCAACATGATCGGTGCGGTGGTCGGCGTGCAGCCGTTCGGCGGCAGCGGGCTGTCCGGGACCGGTCCGAAGGCCGGGGGGCCGCACTATCTGCATCGTTTCGCGACCGAGCAGACCGTGACCGTCAACACCGCCGCGGTCGGCGGCAACGCGAGCCTGCTGGCGCTCGCAGGCTGAGCGGCACGTCAGGGCGAGCGGCCGGCGTCGTCGGGCCAGCGCAGGCGCTGCGTCTCGAACGTGCCCTCGCCGATTGCGCCCCAGTCGTTGATCGCCCCCTTCAGCGTGCACAGCGCTGCGGTCGGCAGATCGCCGATCACATCGTCGTCGGTGAGCCACGCGGCGAGCCGGCTGACGCCGGGGTTGTGGCCGACGAGCAGCACGTGGCGGCACGCGGCGGGAGAGGCTCGCAGCACGGTCACCAGCGTCGGGCGCTCGGCGAGGTAGATCCGGTCGTCGTGCCGGATCCGCTGCAGCGGGAAGCCCAGGGCGCGGGCGAATTCCTTCGCGGTGCTGATTGCGCGCATCGCCGGACTCGACACGATATGGTCCGGCCGCACGCCGAGGGAGTGGGCGAGCTCGGCCATCCGTTCGGCTTCCCGCCGGCCGCGCTTGTCGAGCGGACGCTCGAAGTCCTCGAGGTCCGCATCGTGCTTCTCGGCGTGTGCGTGCCGCACGATCGTGATCTGTTTCATGTCGCGTGTGGGACGTGACCGGCGTGGTCAGTCGACGCCGATCAGCAGCCGTCCGTCGCGTACCAGCAGCGGGAACGTTGCAACGGCCTCGTAGGCCGGCGGCGACAGCGCCGCGCCGGTGCGCAGGCAGAAGCGCGCTCCGTGCCGCGGACAGATGATCTCGTGCCCCTCGACCGGGCCTTCCGACAGCGGATTGCCGTCATGGGTGCACAGATCCTCGATCGCGTAGCGCTCGCCGTCGACGTCGTAGACGGCGACGAATCGCCCATCGACCTCGTAGACACGATGCCCGTTGCGGGGTACATCATCGTCGGCCGCGACCTCCACCCACCGCCCAGGCATCACATCATACCGGTCTGCAGGCGCGCGGCCTCGGACATCATTTCGCGGCTCCAGGGCGGATCGAACACCAGCTCGACGTCGGGCGCGACGATCGTGGGGATCTGCGCGAGCTTGTCCTTGACGTCCTGGACCAGCACCTCGCCCATGCCGCAGCCCGGCGCGGTCAGCGTAAGGCGTACCGCCGCGGCGCGGGTGCCGTCCTCGCGGCGCTTGATCTCGCAGGAGTAGATGAGGCCAAGATCGACGATGTTGAGCGGAATCTCCGGGTCGTAGCAGGTCTTCAGCTGCTCCCAAGCGAGCTTTTCGACGTCGGCGTCGGTGGCATCGGGTGGCAGTTCGATCCGGGTGGGCGGTTCCTGGCCGATCGCATCGGCATCTTCGCCGGCGATCCGAAACAGGTTGCCCTCGACGTAGACCGTGAAGCTGCCGCCGAGCGCCTGCGTGACATAACCCACGCTGCCGGTGCGCAGCTTGACCTCGACTCCCGCGGGCACCAGCACAGCCTTGACGTCGCGGCTGACGACGATCGGTTCGTTGTGTTGGTGACGCATGCTCTCGCTCCGGGGTGCCTGGCGGGACTACTCGGTGGATACCGGCTCGGAAGCACGGGCCAACGCGGCTTCGAGCGTGTGCCAGCAAAGGCTCGCGCACTTCACCCGCGCCGGAAACCCGCGCACCCCGGACAGGGCTGCGAGCTTGCCGAGCTCCGGCGGCGAGGGTGCGTCGGCGCGGGTCAGCAGGTCGTGGACGAGGCCATAGAGCCGGTTGGCCTCGGCGAGCGTCTTGCCCGTCAGGGCCTCGGTCATCAGCGAGGCGGACGCGACCGAGATCGCGCAGCCCGAGCCCTCGAAGCGCAGCTCGCGGACGATGTCCCCGTCGACCACCGCGTAGACCGTCAGCTGATCGCCGCACAGCGGATTGTGGCCGCGGGCCGAGAGCGCCGGCTGGGCCGGGCGCCCGAAGTTACGCGGGTGCCGGTTGTGATCCAGGATCACGTCGCGGTACAGGTCCTTGAGGTCCACGCAAGCCCTGCCGTCAGCGGAACATCGCGCGCGCCGCCGCGACCGAGTCGGCGAGCCGGTCGACTTCGGCGCGGGTGTTGTAGAAGGCGAACGAGGCGCGCGCGGTCGCCGGCACGCCGAAGAACTCCATCACCGGCATGGCGCAATGATGGCCGCTGCGGATCGCGATGCCGTCCTGGTCGAGAATCGTCCCGAGATCGTGCGGATGAACGCCCGCGAGTGTGAACGACACGAGGCTCGCCTTCGCGGGCGCATCGCCGATGATCGTCAGGCCCTCGATCCTGCCGAGACGCTCGGTCGCGTGGACGAGCAGCTCGTGCTCGAAGGCCGCAATCCTGCCGAGCCCGATCGTCTCGACGTAGTCGATCGCGGCGGCGAGCCCGACGGCGCCGCCGATGTGCGGCGTACCCGCCTCGAACTTGAACGGCAGCGTGTTGTAGGTCGTGCCGCGAAAGCTGACGGTCAGGATCATGTCGCCGCCGCCCTGCCATGGCGGCATGGCCTCGAGCAGTGACTCGCGGCCGTACAGGACGCCGATTCCGGTCGGCCCGTACAGCTTGTGGCCGGAGAAGGCGTAGAAGTCACAATCCAGCGCGCGCATGTCGAGGGTCAAATGCGGAACCGCCTGCGCACCGTCGAGCAGCACCGGCACGCCGCGGGCATGGGCGAGCTCGACCACCTCGCGCACCGGCAGGACGGTTCCGAGCGCGTTCGACACGTGGGCGAGGGCGACGAGCCGCGTCCGCTCCGACAGCAGCTCGCGAAAGCGATCGAGGTCAAGCTCGCCGCGGCGGGTGATCGGCGCGACGATGAGCCGGGCACCGGTGGCGGCCGTCACCATCTGCCACGGCACGATGTTGGCGTGGTGCTCGAGCCAGCTGATCAGGATCTCGTCGCCCGGCTTGAGGCGCGGCCGGGCGTAGGACTGGGCCACGAGGTTGATCGACTCGGTCGTGCCGCGCGTGAATATGATCTCGCGCGTGGAGCGCGCGTTGAGGAACAGCCGCACGCGCTCCCTGGCGCCCTCGAACGCGTCGGTCGCGCGCTGCGACAGCGTGTGCACCCCGCGGTGCACGTTGGCATGCATCTCCTCGGCGTAGCGCCGCTCGGCGTCCAGCACCGCGCGCGGCCGCTGGCTGGAAGCGGCATTGTCGAGGTAGGCGAGCGGTTTGCCGCGGATCCGCTGGGCGAGGATCGGGAAATCGTCGCGGTAGCGGCCGAAATCGGGCTCGGCGGCTTCAGGTCGGGCAGCTGCGCTCATTGGACGAATTCCCGGATCAGCGGCGCGGTCGGCAGGCTGCCGAGCACGCGCTCCGCGACGAACGGCCTCAGCTCGGGTACCCGGAGCCTCGTGATCACATCGCCCGCGAAGGCAAACGTGAGCAGCGCTCGCGCCGTATCGCGGTCGAGTCCGCGCGACAAGAGGTAGAACAGCATCTGCTCGTCGAGCGCCCCGGTGGCCGCGCCGTGGCTGCACTTGACGTCGTCGGCCTTGATCTCGAGCTGCGGGCGCGCATCGATGCTTGCCTGGGGTCCGAGCAGGAGATTTCGGCTCGACTGTTGCGAGTCCGCCTTGATCGCGCCGGGGTGCACGACGACCATGCCGTCATAGCTGCCGCGGCCGCGGTCGTTGGCCACGCCGCGGTACACCTGATCACTGGTGGTGTGCGCGGCGAGGTGGTCGATGCGTGTGCGGATGTCGAGCTGGCGCGAGCGGTCGGCGATGAAAAGGCCCGCGAGCTGCGTGGCGGCGCCATGCCCCTCCAGCCGCACGCGCAGGTCGAGTCGCGCGAGCTGGCCGCCGAGCCCGACGTGCAGGTGCTGATATTCGGCGTCGCGGTCGAGGCGCACGGCGACGTCCTCGAGCTGTATCGCGCGGGGTCCGGCAAGGCCGATGCTGTAGTGCTCGAGCCGTGCGCTGGCGCCGAGCACGAGGTCGGTCACCGGAATTGCGACGCTGTCGCTGTCGCCGAGCGTCAGGTGGTATTCGACCAGGCGCGCCGCGGCCCCGGCCTCGATGCTGACGAGAAGGCGCGGGTAGGCGCCGCCGCCGGTGGCCACGTGCACGAGATGCAGCGGCAGCTCGGGCGTGCGACCGGCGGTGAACGTCAGCAGCGCGCCGTCGCCGAGCAGCGCCGCGTTCATCAGCCGGATGCGCTCGTCGACCGAGTCGCCGGCGCCAACCCGGGCCTCGATCGCCGGCGGCAGCTCGCCGGCGAGGAGCGTCGCGAGCGGCGTGAACTCGACTCCGTCCGGCAGCGCCGTGCTCGACAACGCCGGATGGAAGCGGCCGTCGACGAACACCAGCGTCGGGCCCTGCCGCGGCGGCAGCGCACTGAGCGCCCCGGCCGGCAGCGGGCGCGGCGGGGCCGGCGCGAGGTCGCGGCGCTCGAGCAGCCGCAGGTTGGTGTACTTCCACGCCTCGTCGCGCGGCGTCGGCAGCCCGAGCGCCACGAGGCGCTGGAGCGCGGCGCGGCGCCGCTCGTCCGAGCGCGGACCGCCCGGCAGGCCCGCCTGCGCGCCGCCGAGGCGCGCGAGGGCGGTGACGGACTGTGCGACGGCGCTCATGCCGCGGTCGCCTCCTGCCGCACCCAGTCGTAGCCACGTCGTTCGAGCTCGAGGGCGAGGTCGCGGTCGCCCGACTTCAGGATCCGCCCGCCGACGAGCACGTGCACCCGGTCCGGCACGATGTGATCGAGGAGCCGCTGGTAATGCGTCACGAGCACGACGGCGCGATCCTCGCGCCTGAGGCCGTTCACGCCGTGGGCGACGACCTTCAGCGCATCGATGTCCAGCCCCGAGTCGGTCTCGTCGAGGATCGCGAGCGTCGGCTCGAGGATCGTCATCTGCAGGATCTCGTTGCGCTTCTTCTCGCCGCCGGAGAAGCCCTCGTTGACGCCGCGGCTGAGGAAGCTCTCGTCGATCTGCATCAGGCGCATCTTGTCGCGCACGAGGCCGAGGAAATCGAAGGCGTCGACCTCCGGCAGCCCGTGCTGCCGGCGGCGGGCGTTCAGCGCGGCCTTCAGCAGGTAGACGTTGTTCACGCCCGGGATCTCGACCGGGTACTGGAAGCCGAGGAACAGTCCGCGGCGCGCGCGCTCCTCGGCTGGCAGCGTGAGCAGGTCCTCGCCGAGATAGCGGACGGTACCGCGCTTCACTTCGTAGCCGCTGCGGCCCGCGAGCAGCTGCGACAGCGTGCTCTTGCCGGCGCCGTTCGGCCCCATGATCGCGTGCACCTCCCCGGCGCGCACCGCGAGGTTGACGCCGTCGAGGATCCGCTGGCCCTGCACGTCGACCGCAAGATCCGCGATCTCCAGAATCAGGTCACCCTTGCCGATGCTGCTCATGCTGCTCATCGCTCGCTGTTGTCGGTCACCCGACCGCGCCCTCGAGGCTCACGGCCAGAAGGTTCTGCGCTTCGACCGCGAATTCCATCGGCAGCTCCTTGAAGACGTTCTTGCAGAAGCCGCTGACGATCATGTTCACCGCGTCCTCCTGCGACAGCCCCCGCTGCAGGCAGTAGAACAGCTGGTCCTCGCTGATCTTCGAGGTGGTCGCCTCGTGCTCGGCCGTCGCGGTCGGGTTCTTGACCTCTATGTACGGAAAAGTGTGCGCGCCGCAGCGGTCGCTCATCAGCAGCGAGTCGCACTGCGTGTGGTTGCGCGCGCCATCGGCAGACGCCAGGATCTTGACCAGGCCGCGATAGCTGTTCTGGGCGTTGCCGGCCGAGATGCCCTTGGAGACGATCGTGCTCCTGGTATTGCGACCGACGTGAATCATCTTGGTGCCGGTATCGGCCTGCTGGTAGTGGTTGGCGACCGCCACCGAGTAGAACTCGCCGACCGAGTTCTCGCCGATCAGCACGCAGCTCGGGTATTTCCAGGTGATCGCCGAACCCGTCTCGACCTGCGTCCAGGAGATGCGCGAGTTCGCGCCGCGGCACTCGCCGCGCTTGGTGACGAAGTTGTAGATGCC